>Ga0209577_10004170_pt1 | contig 13606 bp, 8 predicted proteins | sample GraSoiAngelo_109_FD_185874 | JGI IMG/M metagenome (GOLD analysis project Ga0209577, IMG submission 185874) | Grasslands soil microbial communities from the Angelo Coastal Reserve, California, USA - 14_0903_12_20cm (SPAdes) (version 2) | ecosystem: Environmental > Terrestrial > Soil > Grasslands ... | reverse complement strand
AGAGGCAATCGAATTCAGGTCCACGATTGACGAAGTCGTGAACACGAATACTCGTGCTACCGATTGAGACATCATCAGAATGCGCAGTGGAAACGGCTAAATCGTAGGCCGCGACGAGATCGGAAACCCTGTCCCGCATGAGCGGCCCCGCCATGACGACAAATCCTGCGTCTCGTAGCTCCTCTGCCACACCTTCCGGCAACTTGTAATCCGCAGCTATCTCGCTGAACCATTCGTCCATGTATAAAGACTCACATCTGGTCGAAAGCCTAAGAGCGTGTCTAAAAAGTTGAACGACCTCTGATCTTTGAGCTAGAAGACTGGGTATGAATCGTCAACCATACCCAACAGACTTGAGCGACGCCGAGTGGCATCGGCTCGCTCCTCTGGTTCCCAAGCCCAAAGCCGGAGGCCGCCCGCCGAACTATCCCAGACGCGAGATTGTGAACGCAATCCTCTACGTGGTGCGCGCGGGCTGCGCCTGGCGCTTGTTGCCGCATGAGTTCCCGTCGTGGAGGATTGCCAATCATTACTTCCGACACTGAAAGCAAACGGGCGTCTGGAAACGTATCCATGACCGCTTGCGCAAGTGGCTGCGACGGGCCGAGCGCCGCCACCTGCAAGCCTCGGCGGCGATCCTTGATTCGCAGTCGATTAAGACCACAGACCGGGGCGGCGAGCACGGCTATGACGCGGGTAAGAAGGTCAATGGGCGCAAACGGCAGATTCTGGTGGACACGCTGGGTCTGCTGTTGGTCGTCCGCGTGACGGCGGCTTCCACGCACGGCCGGGACGGCGCAAAGCTGTTGCTCAAGGTGCTGAGCAACCACTGGACGCGGTTGCGCTTGATCTGGGCCGATAGCTCTTACGCTGGTGAATTGATCGAGTGGGTGCGGCAGTTGAGAGAGCGCCGCCGGGTCAAATTGGAGATCGTGCGACGGTCGGATGCAACCAAAGGTTTTGTAGTCTTGCCCAGACGGTGGATTGTCGAGCGCACTTTCGGGTGGCTCAATCGGTGTCGCCGTTTGAGTAAAGACTATGAGTATCTGACCGAGACGAGCGAAGCGATGATTCATGTCGCAATGATTAACCTGATGGTGCGGCGATTAGCTCGCCGACCTACTTTTTAGACACGCTCTAAGGGATAATATACCGGCTCTCGTTTCGCCCGACATAGGAGACATGAGATCGGTAGTGGGTCATTTTCACTGTCGAACAGGGGTTGGTACTGATGCAGTTTGAAAGATGAGGATATGCTACAGCTCTTGGAAGAACCGGATGCGGTTGCCATCGGGGTCACTCAGGTACATTTCTCGCGTGCCCCAGTCTTGATCGATGGGGTGTCCGTCATCGACAGTAACACCTTTCGCGAAGGGTTCTGTATGCAGCACATCAGGCGCTTCACTCGATGACTTGGATCTCGGGGTAAAGCGTAGATGAAATTTCGGGCTTTGAAACGCCTGCCCCCTTGAGATATGCGTCGAAAAAGGTGTGCACGCAGTACGCAGTCACCGCGAGCTGACGGCGTCCGTCGATGCCGACGATTCCGAACACGCGGAGCGCGCGCAGCAGAATGTGGCTCTTCAGCACCCCGTCGTCGCTGAAGAGGAAATGCCTTGCGCCGCGGATCGCGATGCGCAGCCGTCCGTTCGGAGGGAGGCGGTCGTAAATCGATTGGATGTTGGCCTCGATCTGACGGCTGACCGGGTCGGATGAACCGCCGTGGTCGCTCAGAAGGAACATGAACGGCTGACGAAGGCCCGACTGAACGACGCTGCCGAATGGCTGACCGTCCACGTCGATCCCCGCCTTGCACCTGGAATCATCGTGGCAAAATTGCGCGGCCGTCGCCCCGCCGAGGGAATGACCGAATACTCCGACGCGCGTCAGGTCGAGCCGTCCGGTGAACCGCCCGGACGCGTCGGCGCTGTTCAACCGTTCCAACCGGTCGAGGGCGAACGCGATGTCGGCTGTCCAGGCAGTCAGCAGTGTGTTCATACAACCGGCCTGCTGCGCCTGCTCCTTGGCCGCACAGAGTTCCGGGTTGTTCTCGGGCATCCTTCTCATCACCCGGCCGTCGGGGAACGCGACGACGCCCGTGCGATAGGGGGCGTCGAAGCCGACGACGACGTAGCCGTGACTGGCCAGATCCTCGGCGAGCGTTGAGTAGCTCACCACGCCGGCGGAAGCCCCCGCCCTCATGATTACCACCGGGTACGATTGCTGCTGCGATGACACGTCGGCGTCCCGAACACTGTGCCCGCGGACCTTCGAAACATCTCGCGTCACCAGACTCAACGGGCCCTGCGCGGGCCCGGCCGCCGCCCGCATCTGAGCGGGCACGTAATCGTCCGCCGGCGCTGATTGCGCAGCCGGGTACCAGGTCCAGACCAACAGCTCGCGCTTCGTTCCCGGAACCGGCGCGAGCGTATCCAGTTTCTCATCGTCGGTCCAATCATAAGTCACGCGGCCAACCGCAAACGGGCCCGTAGGGGCTGGTAATTCCAGCGGCTGGTTGCGCTCCCACCACAATAGCGCCACTAAGAGTACAGCACCGGCCAGACCGATGAAGGCCGCCCTAGCCAGCCAGACCCCAATTCGCTTAAGACGGAAGTTCGGTGTGCGCTCCATAGTCGTACCCTCTTTGGCTGATAGCCTCCACCGCTCGCATAGTGCTTCAAAGTGCTGAACATCATAAATAACTCTATGAAGCAAAGTCAACTGATGATTTTAGTTTCAAGTTAAGGACAGGTAGCTAGCCGCCGCCCAACTAATCGCGAGTTGAGCGGCAGTGCCCGACGACTTAGCGAAAGCGCTTTACAGCTTCGTGGAGGGATGGGCGAAGCTGACGGAACACGGCGTCGGCTCCAGATGTTAGGCCACACGCTGCAACGCTGCTCGGCTAAGTGCTCCGTCGCCTTAGGCCCAGTCCCGCTGCCGCAACTAGCGCGACCACAAACGCCGGGACTGCGGTCAAAAACGGCCACGCCACGAGCGCGAAGACGAGTAAGCGCGGGTGGCTTGAGCTGACCCACTGCCCATGAACGTTCGCCGCGACCGCAAGAGCAAAGGCTCCGAGAGCGACAGCCGCGGATGCGTGCGCCGCTGTTATGCGGGGCGAGTGACCCAACCGAAAGTGTTCGTAACTGATATGAACCGCGAAAGCCACCGCGGAAATCAAGAAGCCCAATCGGTTCCAGGTGACACGCATCGGATTGGAAGCAGACCAACCGGCGAACGCGGCGAATGCGATGTTAACGATAAAGTACACCACACCTACGATTATCACCGTTCGCAGCCACCGTTGATGATAAGATGCGTTCATGTGTGTGGCCCAACGCCGGAATTGAGATGCCCCGCGAACAGCATCCAGCATGATCTTTAAGAAGAATGATGAGAAGCATTCTATCGGGCGTCCGCGTCGAATGGTCTCAGTTGGATGTCAGGCGTGTCTCGCCAACAGACGACTGTGCAACTCCCATAAAGCTGTTCGGTTGCTGTCCCACTCAAGATGACTCTGCGCCGTTTCATAATCCAACCACTCGCACGTGCTATGTTCGCCGGAAAGACAGACTTCTTTGATTTGACACTCAACTCCGAAACTAAATTCAGGGATGACAAATATGCTGCCCCCCCAAAGATGACGTTCTGCAAAATGTCTCGCCGGAATTGAGGCCGTCGAATCTAGCCGAATCAGACGAGTGTCTTTAGGAATACCCGCTTCCTCAAGGGCTTCGCGGCGGGCGGTTTGTTCGGGTTCTTCGTCATCTTCGCCGCCGCCAGCAATCCATTGCCAAACATCAAGGTCAGAACGCTTAAAAAGTAAATATCGAGGCTCGCCGTTTGTATCAACGTGGAAAGGAATAACCAGAACTTGAAACGCTGCACGAGACATAGCTGATTATAACCACGTAACGCCTAACGGCAGTATTCAGCGGGGCCGGCCTGAGACATTGGGAGTAATCGAAGCCTCCGTCGGTGGACACTTCCGCCGGACGGCTCAGCAACTCCCCCCCTCGGTCTCAAGCGCGAGGCGGGCCCCGGATTCAGTCAGCTCAAGAATGGAGTAGCTCTCGCCCTCGTAACCGGGGTCATACGTAATCACGAATGCCCGGTCGTCTATACTCAGGACGCCGAGCGGGACTCGGCCGCCATCCCCTTTAAGGTCGCAATCCGCCCAGCCTATCTGAGTGCCCAGCAGACTCAAATCGCCTCGCAAATTCCTTATCCCCCACCCCCTGAAGATAACGTTATTGCAGCTCTGGTCGTTTGCGGGGAGAGGCTCCCTGTACTCTTTTTGCGCCTCAAAATAGTAAAGGTACCGCTCGCCGATCATGGCGTCGCTGCGGTACAAGTGGGACAGCGTTACGTTAACCTTCTTCCGGTCTTCGCCGGACGGCGATGTGAGGAAAGAACTCAGCTCGGCGGCCCTGGTCTCTTCCTCTCTCTCGAACGCCGGACGGACGAAGGAGAGAAAACCCTTCCACTCGTCGGACGTGTTTGCGACCTCAGTCATGCTGTTGACCTGCCGCTTCGCGTCCAGTGCCACGCCGGGCTTCCCTCGCCGTGAGTCCGCAGTGGATTCCTTGGGTAGATCGCTTAATAACCCCCAGGCGGTCTGGCAATGGCTGTCAACTTTTACGATCTTACCCGCTTTGAGCACGTGGAGGGCGCCGTCCGACGACCAGAAGTACCACGTGGGTGACGGCTTCTTATTTTGTGCGAACCAGGGCTTTGAAAGATCGGCGACCGTGTTCGGCTCATCGTCGGAAGAGAGTTCCGGCTTGGGCCACGGGTTTAGCCACTTGCCCCCGTGATACTCCGCGAAGGGGACGAGCACGCCGTCCGGCCACAACAAGCTGATCGTGAAATCGTTGACATCCGTCTGGCGGTTTTCTACGGCGGCACCTGCGTTATTGCCGGCGACAACCGAGAGCACTAGCAACAAGAGTATGACGACGAGATGCCTGCTCATTGGACTCCTCCCAAACAGGACTTAAAGCATGAGGCGCGCACTCTTGGAATGCGGCCTCTTCCAGAGATCGCCCCGGCGCGGCCCCGCCGGACAGCCTGCATCTCAGCGCATCACGCGGGCCGAGACACCTTTACGGAAAGGAGCACCGGCACATGCAGGTTAATAATGACATGCATCGCCCGCAGCAGCCCTGCAAAGGAAGATGAGAAGTTGCGTGTTCGCGGCGGGGTCTATGCCACTGTCAGGTGCGGGACTCTTATTGCTCAAGAGCCCTCCTTAGAGCTGCTCTCGCGAGCAGGCGCGTCGAATCTAAGGTCGGCAGAGGGGTGTCGTCCGGGCGCACGATTAAAGGTATCTCGGTGCAGCCGAGGACGACCGCGTCACAACCGCGCGCCTTTAACCTGCCCGCCACTTCGTTGAAGTACAGCCGGGAGGCTTCGGGGAAGACGCCCTTCACCAACTCCTTGAAGATGATCTCGTTGATCCTCTCCCTATCCGCCTCATCCGGTATTACGCTCTCTATCCTGAATCCCTCCAACGCCTCGGGATAGACAGGCCCTTCCATCAGATACTTCGTCCCTAAGATGCCGAGCCGCACGTAGCCCAAACAGTGGGCCTCTTCGGCGACCGCCCCGGCGATGTGTAGCCAAGGGATAGGGGAGTGCGGGATTAAATACTTGAACGCCTGGTGGTACGTATTATCGGGGCAGATGGCGAAGTCGGCTCCGGCCTGCGCGACCTTCCGTGCGGAAGCCGCCAAAGTCTCGGCCAACGCTTCCCAGTCGTTCGCACGAATGTGGCGCATGTGCTCGGCCAGTGGCACCGAGTTCATTGTCACCTCCGGGTGGTTATGCTCGCCCATGAGGGTCGGCGCCTCCGAACAAATCGTGCGGTAACAGAGGGCGGCGCCCTCGGCACTGCCGGCCACGATGCCGATGTGTTGAGTCATAACCTCTTCACCTCCGCTCCTCTGAAGACCTTCGGAATTACCAAAGGGAGTATCACGCTTTGTGATTAGGCCGAGCGTCGTCCGCCCACTCAGGTTATCTCTGCACGGGGCGGGCGGCAAGTAAGCGACCAAAGAAGAGGGACGATCCCCGCATGAGAACTCGCCCCTTCTTGTATCAAGTACTTTACGCCGCGGCCTGCAAGACCGACGGAGCGGGAGGCGGGTGAATCGCACATCCTCCGCCCGTTTTCCCGATAATGGGACTGCGGCTCTGCGGAAACGGACACCACGTAAACCCCTCCTCCAGACCCGTCCGGTGAAAAACCTTGGGAAAAGTCTGACAGGCGTGGGAGGGCCGGACGTGGTACGTGACTTGTTTATGCGAGGCACATCCCTCGCGCCCGTGACGCCATGCATGTCGAGTGTCGCGAACCTGAGAAATGCTGCCGGCTAAGTTCTTCGTATAGGCCGCGCTTCGTGCGTGCCGTCGGCACGTATCACCCGCTCTCGTCCGGGCTGCGGCGCGCCTCAGAAGTAGAACCCGGTGGTCACGCTCGGATACGAATGAGTTAAAGGATATCGGATAAGAAGAACGGCTCTGTCCGCTCATCCCGCAACCCGCAATCGCACGACCGGAGGCTCGTGATGAATCAGCTCTGGCAGGAATTACGCTACGGAGCACGGATGCTGGCGAAGCGTCCGGGCTTCGCCGCGGCAGCCGTAATGACGCTCGCCCTGGGGATCGGCGCGAACACCGCGATCTTCTCCGTCGTCAACGCCGTCCTGCTGCGCCCGCTGCCGTTTCCGGAGCCGGAGCGGCTGATGACTCTGCGGTCAAATGAATCGCTCCCCGACCTCGAAGACATAAGCGCGCAGGGGCGGTCGTTCGAGGCTTACGGCGGCGCGACGATGCAGGCGCTGGCCTTCACGGGCGAGGCCGAGCCGTTGCAGGTGCAGGCCGGACTCGTGAACGCGGACTTCTTCAAGGCGCTGGGCGTCAGCGCCGAAGTCGGTCGCACTCTCGCGCCGGAAGAGGACCGCTACGGCGGCGAGCGCGTCGTCGTGCTGAGTCACGGGTTCTGGCTGCGCCATTTCGGCGGCGACAGAGGTGTCGTCGGCAGGAGGATACCGCTGAGCGGGGAAGGCTACACCGTCGTCGGCGTGATGCCGCCGCAGTTCAACACAATCGGCGAAGATTTGGACATATGGGCCGCGCTGCGGGTCGTCAACCCTCTGGCGGCGCAATTCCGCGGCGTACATTTCCTGCGAACTTACCTGCGCCTGAAACCGGGCGCGACCATCGAGCAGGCGCGGGCCGAGTTGGCGAACATAGACCGCCGACTGGAACAACAATACCCGGAAGAAAACAAGGGACGACACAGGCAATTGCTCTCTCTGCACGAGCGCGTCGTGGGCGACGCGCGCCCCGCACTGCTCATCCTCTTTGGCGCGGTCGGGCTGGTGCTGCTGGTCGCGTGCGCGAACTTCTCCAGCCTCTTGCTGGCGCGCGCCGCCACGCGGCAGCAGGAGATCGCGATCCGCACGGCGCTCGGCGCGGCGCGCGTGCGACTGGCCCTGCAATTGGTGACGGAGAGCGTGCTGTTATCTTTGCTCGGCGGCGGCTGCGGTTTGGTGCTCGCGATGTGGGGGGTAGATCTGCTCCTGACGCTCAAGCCGGAGAGCCTGCCTCTGGCCGGGGCGGTCGGGATTGACGCTCGGGTACTCGCGTTCACCTTCGCCGTGTCCGTGCTCACGGGCGTCTTGTTCGGCCTTCTGCCCGCGCTCGCCGCCACGCGCTGCGACGTGAACGCGGTCTTGAAGGAGGGAGGGCGCGGCGCATCGGGCGGCGCGTCGCGCCAGCGCGTGCGCCGCCTGCTCGTCGTCGCGGAGATGGCGCTCGCCGTGATACTGCTCGTCGGCGCGGGGCTGCTCATCAAAGGCTTCTGGCGGCTGCGCTCGGTCGCGCCGGGCTTCGACCCGGAGCACGTGCTGACGATGCGGATCGAACTGCCCGAAGCGCATTATAAAGAGATTCCGCAGCAGACGCGTTTCCGCCGCGACCTGCTCGAACGGCTCAACTCTTTGCCAAGCGTCGAGGCCGCGATGGTGAGCGAGCTGCCGCTCAGCGGCGATTACCTCACACATAATTTCGCCATCGAAGGGCGCGCGGTCGCGCCGGGCGACGAGCCGGAGGTCCACGTGCGAAGCGTGGGCGGCGACTACTTCCACACGCTGAAAATTCCAGTGCTACGGGGGCGCGACCTCACGGCGCAGGACAAGGAGGACACGCCCATAGTCGGCGTCGTCAACGAGAGCTTCGTCCGCCGGTACTTCCCCGACGCGAACCCGCTCGGCGCGCGCATCATGTGGGCGCGGCAACAGCCGCCGCAGTGGATGACGATTGTTGGCGTCGTGGGAGACGTGAAACAGTTGGGACTGGATCAGCCGGAAGAACCCGCGTTCTATTACTCCTACATGCAGTCGGATCAGCCCTGGAAGCGCTGGATGTATCTCGCGGTGCGCAGCCAGGCCGACCCGACGATACTCGCCCGCCAGGTGAAAGAACAGGTCTGGGCGGTGGACAAACAACTGCCGGTCACGAAGGTGAAGCCGATGACGGAAGTGGCGGCCACGTCAATCGCCGGGCAGCGCTTCAATATGCTTCTGATGGGCATCTTCGCCGCGGTGGCGCTCGCGCTCGCCGCGGTCGGCATCTACGGCGTGATCGCCTACTCGGTTGCGCAGCGCACGCACGAGATCGGCGTCCGCATGGCGATGGGCGCGCAGACGCGCGACGTGCTCAAGCTGGTGTTGGGGCAGGGGCTACTGCTGACGCTCGTCGGCGTGGCGCTCGGTCTCGTCGGCGCTTTTATCCTGACGCGCGCCTTGACGAAGCTGCTCTTCGGCGTCTCGGCGACCGACCCAGCGACCTTCGCCTGGGTTTGCGGGCTGTTAGCGGCGGTGTCGCTTCTAGCCTGCCTGGTGCCGGCCCGGCGCGCGACGAAGGTGGACCCGATGGTGGCGCTGCGCTACGAGTGACGGCGCAAGGTGATGACCCTCCAAGAGAGGTGCATATGATTCCCGCCATTATGTCATAGGTAGCATATACCTCGGGGGCGCTCTATATTTATAAAGGCTGCTCAGAGAGACGCCGAACATCGCACAGACATGAGTTGTAGATTCACCCCGAACTAATGCCGGGACGGCTCGCGCCCGTTCGGGCGATTTGTTTTGTCCGCAAGGCTTCCTTACTCTTGCCTCTTACGCCGCTTCTTCCAGTCATCTGGTCAACGCAAAACTCCTATTGACATTCTGTATGAGAAGGTGTATCTCAACCTACAGAATGTCTATGGGAGGATGGGCGTGAAGGAAACGAAAACAGACTTGTTGCAGGGGACGCTTGACCTGCTGGTGCTCAAGGCGCTGGCATTAGGCCCGCTGCATGGGCTGGGAGTCTCAACCCGTATTGAACAGATCACAAAGGGAACTTTTCAAGTCAAACCCGGCTCCCTTTTTCCTGCGCTTCACCGGATGGAGGAGGCGGGCTGGCTCCAATCATCTTGGGGAGAGTCGGAGAACAATCGCCGGGCGAAATATTACCGGCTCAGCCGCGCCGGGCAGAGGCAGCTCGAGACGGAGACCCAGGAGTGGAAGCGCATCGCGGTCGCGATTGCCAGCGCCCTGCGGGCCACGTAGGAGGGTCTCGTGCCACTGCTGTCACGCGCCTTTTCATTCTGGCGAAACCTTTCCCGCAAGGCCCAGGTGGATCAGGAACTCGACGAAGAGTTGCGGTCTTACGTGGAGATGCTCACTGATGAGAAGGTTCAGCGGGGGATGCGGGCGGAGGAGGCGCGCCGCTCGTCCTTGATTGAAGTCGGCGGCATCGAGCAGGTCAAAGAGCAGGTAAGAGAAGTGAGGATAGGAGCGACTATGGCAACTTTCTTACGTGACGTTCGCTACGGGGCACGCTCCCTGGCTCGGAGTCCGGGCTTCACCGCGGTCGCATTGCTCACGCTCGCGCTCGGCATCGGAGCGAATACCGCGATCTTCTCAGTGGTCAACGCCGTGCTTCTGCGCCCGCTGCCATTCCCTGGGTCGGGCGAGTTGGTCGTGGTCAGGGACGAGAACGGCAAGACCGGCGAGACTTTTCCGTCCGTCTCGCCCGCCGACTTCTTCGACTGGAAGAGTCAGAGCCGGTCGTTCGCAAGCCTCGCGGCTTATTCGGGCTGGTCGGTCACCCTTCTCGATTCCGACCGACCCGAAATGATCCCCGCCACGCGGGTGACGGATGAGTTCTTCAACACTCTGCGAGTCCAGCCGCTGCTCGGGCGTACCTTCCGGTCGGACGAGTTTAAGGCCGACGGCAACGTCGTGATTTTGAGCTACCGCCTGTGGCAGCGGCGCTTCGGCGGTGACCCGAACGTCGTCGGCAAGACGCTGGCAGTTGAGGGCGGCGATATCACTGTGGTTGGTGTGATGCCCCCGGAGTTCAAGCTGCCTGCAACGGCAGAGGCCTGGACGCCGGTGGCGCAGGACTCGGGCGAGATGCATTTGCGCGCCGCCCGCTACTTCGAGACGGTCGCCCGCCTCAAGCCGAACGTCGCCCCGTCGCAGGCGGAAGCGGAAATGCGAACCATCGCCGCCCGGCTGGCGAGCCAATACCCGGAGTCGGACTCGAACTGGAGTGTGCTCATCGAGCCGCTGCGCGAGACGCTGGTCGGCGACGTGCGCCCGGCGCTCCTGATCCTCTTCGGCGCGGTCGGCCTTGTGCTCCTGATCGCGTGCGGCAACGTAGCCAACCTGGTGCTCGCGCGGGCGACGACCCGTCACAAAGAGCTGGCGATTCGCGCGTCGCTCGGCGCGTCGCGGTGGCACATCACCCGCCAGCTAATCACCGAAAGCCTAATGCTGACGTGCACGGGCGGCGCGCTCGGCGCGCTGCTGGCGCAGTGGTGTGTGGGCGCGATTGTCTGGCTCGTCCCGAAAGGCTTGCGTTTCCCGCGCATCGAGGAGGCGCACGTTGACACGGCGGTGCTCGGCTTTACCTTCGCCGTCGCACTGTTGGCCGGCGCGGTTCTGGGTTTGATCACGGGGATGAAAGCTTCGAGGGCGGATTTGCACGAGTCGCTCAAGGAGGGAGGGCGGAGCGCGACCGCGGGCTGGCGTGTGCAGCGCGCGCGCGGCGCAATGGTGGTCGCGGAAATCGCCCTGACCCTCGTACTCCTGGCCGGGGCAGGGCTGCTGATTAAGAGTCTCATGCGGTTGCAGCACGTCGAGCTCGGCTTTAATCCGGAAAAGCTCCTGGCCGTGCCGGTCGGCGCTTCGATGTCGAAGTACGCGCAGCCGGAGTCGCGCGCAGCCTACTTCGAGCGTCTGGCCGCGCAGGTGCAGGCCGAGCCGGGCGTGCAGTCGGTCGCGACCGCCTCGTGTCCGCCGATGATGTACACGATGTATTTCCCCTTCGCGATTGAGGGCCGGGCTAATCCGAACGAGGTGCCACAGGCTTGGTACAACGCCGTCAGCCCGAACTACTTTAGCCTGATGGGCATCGGCCTGCTCGAAGGAAGGGAGTTCACAGATCATGACCGCGCGGGGGCGTCGAACGCCGCCGTCATCAACGAGACGATGCGGCGGCGCTACTTCGCGGGCGAAGACCCCGTGGGCAAGCACCTCACGGTCAACTACCTCAACACGCCGATGTCGCTTGAAGTCGTCGGCGTCGTGAAAGACATCAAGCAGGAGTCGCTCGCCGCACAGGCCAACGCCCAAATCTACGTCTCCTACCTGCAAGTGCCCTGGTTCAGCACGACGCTGATCATCCGCACTGAGAACGATCCGGGCGCTTTAATCCCCTCCGTCCAGCGCGCCATCAGCTCGGTTGACCCGACGCAGGCCGGCTCCGGCGCGAAGACGATGGAGCAATTACTCTCCGACTCGGCGGCGCAGCCGCGCTTCTACAGCCTGCTGCTGGGCGTCTTCGCGGCTCTGGCGCTTCTGCTGGCAGCCGTCGGCATCTACGGCGTGATCTCATACGCGGTGGCGCAGCGCACGCATGAGATCGGCGTTCGCATGGCCCTCGGTGCTCAGAGGCGGGATGTGCTCAAGCTCGTCATCGGCCAGGGAATGATCTTGGTGCTGGCCGGAACGATCATCGGCCTGGGGGCGGCCTTCGCCCTGACCCGCGTCATGAAGAGCTTGTTGTACGAGGTAGGCGCGACCGACCCGGCCACTTTCGTGGGCGTAACGGCGCTGCTCGCGCTCGTGGCGCTCCTCGCCTGCCTCCTTCCTGCGAGGCGGGCGACGAAGGTGGACCCGATTATGGTTCTCCGGCACGAGTGATGACGCAGGTCGAAGGCGTGTAAGGTGAGAATTCTGAAATCATTAGGTGAAGGGGATGGAGAGCGGGATAATGACGTCGAAGTCGCACGGCAGCCCCTGACCCGGGGTAGTAGTCACGTGCCGGCAGGCTTCCAAAAAATCTCGCGGCATGTGAATCGCTTTGAGGGGCGAGCGTCTCTGCCGCTCGTGTATTTAACCGCTACAGAACGGCGTTGTGTGTAGTTCCGCCGTACCGTTTGGCGACGAACTGATCTCCCAAGGAGTATAAGGATATGGGAAACAACAGAGGAGGAAGCAGCACGGGAGTCGTCGCGGTATTGGTGATCTTCCTGATCGTCGTGCTTTTAGCAATCCTCTTCTTCGGCGGATTCTTGTTCGGGAGCAAAAAGGTGGAGATCAACGTCCACGCCCCGTCGGCGCCGGCGAGCAAGTGATGCGTTGGCTGAAGGGTCGTAGAAACATGGTCTATCGCAATAAGAGATTAAAGTTAGCCGCAGCGGCGCTATTGGTACTCGGTCTCGTCACACCCGCCGTAGAAGCCCAAGACAGTAAGGATAAGAAGAAGTCCCCGCCCGATGGCACTCCCGTCCTGTGGCGTGCGCCGGACGACCTCCCCGCACGCAACCTCTATCTCGGCCCCGGCGGCGAGGAGATGAAACCAGACCTGACGAGCGTCACCTTCGAAAGCGACGAGACGGGCGGCTACTCCGTGAAGTGGCAGGTGCGCGACGGGTCGGGCAAGAAGTGGACGGCCAAGCTCGGCAGGGAGGCGCAGGCCGAGACGGCGGCGGTCAGGCTCATGTGGGCCGTCGGCTACATGACGGAGGTCAACTACCTCGTCCCGTGCGCGCACATCCGTGGCGCGCCGAAACCCCGCAAGGACGTGGAGAGGTGCGAGGGCGACGGCTTCCGAAACGTCCGCTTCAAGACCAGACCGGAGGGGGAGAAGAACGTCGGCAACTGGAACTGGAAGCAGAACCCCTTCTTCAGGACGAAGGAGTTCGGCGGCCTTTTGGTGATGATGGCGCTTTTGAATAACTGGGACCTCAAAGAGGAGAACAACAAAATCTTCTACGTGCCGGGGGAGGGCAGCGGGCGGGGCGAGCTGCGGTACGCGGTCACAGACCTCGGCGCGAGCTTCGGCCAGGTGAAGGTGAACGCACCCGTCCTGTGGCGGATACTGCGCAACCGCAATGACCCACAGGACTACGCGCGTGACCCGTTCCTCGAAGACGTGAAGGGCGGGCGGGTTAACTTTTTCTACACGGGGAAGCAGGGGGATTTGTTCGACGACATTGGCGTGGACGAGGCGAGGTGGATCGGCAACCTCCTCTCGAAGCTCA
>Ga0209577_10004168_pt1 | contig 13608 bp, 15 predicted proteins | sample GraSoiAngelo_109_FD_185874 | JGI IMG/M metagenome (GOLD analysis project Ga0209577, IMG submission 185874) | Grasslands soil microbial communities from the Angelo Coastal Reserve, California, USA - 14_0903_12_20cm (SPAdes) (version 2) | ecosystem: Environmental > Terrestrial > Soil > Grasslands... | reverse complement strand
CCGCGCTTCGGCTCGGCGCCTACCAGCTCGGCTTCACCGACATCGCCACGCACGCCGCCGTGAACGAGACGGTGGAGCTCGTGCGCCGCGCCCGCCTCGAACGAGCGGTTGCGTTCACGAACGCCGTCATGCGCCGCCTCTCCGAAGGCATCCAGGGATTGCTGGCGTCACTGACGGAGGAGACGCCCGCCGACGCGGCGCTGAAGCACTCGTATCCGGACTGGGTGGCGGATCTGTGGTGGGAGGAGCTCGGCCGCGACGACGCGCTCGCGCTGATGCGTGCGCAGAACGAGCCGCCGGAGCGCGTCGTCCGCGTCAACCGCCGCAAGGAGGCGCACGTCGACGGCCGGCCGGACCCCGACTTCCCGGACGCGTTGCACGTCGACCGCATTGACGAAGCCGCGCTCGACGCCGGACTCGTCTGGCCGCAGAGCCGCGGCTCGCAACTGGCCGGTCTCGCCGTCGGCGCCCGCCCGGGCGAGCGCACGCTCGACCTCTGCGCCGCCCCGGGCGGCAAGGCGACGCAGCTCGAGGGCGAGGTGGTTGCCGTCGAGCTGCATCCCGGGCGCGCGCGCGAGCTGGAGGAGAACTGCCGCCGCCTCGGCGCCGACAACGTCACGGTCGTGAACGCCGACGCGACGCGGCTGCCGCCGGAGCTGACCGGCTTCGACCGCGTCCTCGTCGACGCGCCCTGCTCGGGCCTGGGCGTGCTCGCGGGGCGCCCCGACCTGCGCTGGCGCGCGCGGCCGCTGCCGGAGCTCCAAGGCGAGCTGCTGCGCGTCGCGGCGGAGCGGGTCAGGCGGGGCGGCACGATCGTCTACTCCGTCTGCACGATCAACGCGGAGGAGACCGAAGCGATCGTCGACGCGTCGGGCCTGAGAGTCGAGCCGCTCGGCGAGGAATGGCCGCAGTTCCGCCATCCGCGCCGACCTGAGTTCCTGCTGACGCTGCCGCACGTGCACCACACGTCGGGCTTCTTCATCGCCCGTCTCGCAACGTAGAGTCGCGCCGTGGGCTGGACCGAGTGGGTGCGTACGGTCGAGGTGGAGCCGTCGCTGTACGCGGCGGATTTCGCTCACCTCGGCGACCAGATCGACGTCCTCCTGCGCGCAGGCGTGCGCATCTTCCACTTCGACGTCGGCGACGGGCACTTCGTCGAGCCGGTGACGATGGGCCCGATCGTCCTCCAGTCGATCTCAGCGATGATCCACCAGGGCGGCGGCTTCATCGACTGCCACCTGATGACCGAGCATCCGGAGCGGCATTTCCCCGCGATCGCGCAGGCGGGCGGCGACAGCGTGACCGTGCACTACGAGGCAGTCGACGACGTGCCGCGTGTCGCGCGAGCCGCGCGGGCGCTGGAGCTGCAGATCGGGCTCGCCTTCAAGCCGGAAACGAGTTCCTCGTACGCCGCCCACGCGGCGGTCGCGTCGAACGTCGACATCATCCTCTGCATGAGCATCGAGCCCGGCTATTCCGGCCAGGAGTTCATGCCGGAGGCGTTCGAACGCATTCGCACCGTGCGCCAGATCGTTCCGCGCCAGATGCACGTCCAGGTCGACGGCGGCATCGGCCCGGAGAACGTGCGCGCGGTGCACGAGGCTGGCGCGACCTTGCTCGTCGCCGGCTCGTCGATCTTCGGCCGCGAGGATCTGCCGCGCGCCTACCGCCGGTTGGTACAAGAGCTCGCATGAACATCGAACGTGCGCTCGAGCTCGCCGAGCGAGGGCGCGGCACGACACATCCGAATCCGGTCGTCGGCGCCGTGCTCGTGCGCGACGGCGAGGTCGTCGGCGAGGGCTGGCACCAACGGAAGGGCGGCCCGCACGCCGAGATCGTCGCGCTGGAGGCGGCGGGCGGGCGCGCGCGCGGCGCGACGCTGTACGTGACGATGGAGCCGTGTGCCCACCACGGCACGACGCCGCCGTGCACCGACGCGCTCATCGCGGCGGGCGTGGCGAAAGTCGTCGCCGGCTCCCGTGACCCGAACCCGGAAGCGGCAGGAGGCTTCGACGTCCTGCGCGCGGCCGGCATCGACGTCGAGGACGCCGACTTCTTCGCCGCGCGCGCACAGAACGAGGCGTGGCGCACGTGGGTCACGCAACGGCGGCCGTTCGTGGTGCTCAAGCTCGCGCTGACGCTCGACGGCCGCGTCGCCGTTCCCGGGTCGCGCTGGATCTCCGGCGAGGAGTCGCGCCGCCGCGTGCACGAGCTGCGCGCGCAGGTCGACGCCGTCGCGGTCGGCATGGGCAGCGTGCGCGCCGACGCGCCGCAGCTGACCGCGCGCGACGTCGGCGCCGCAAGGCAACCCCGCCGGCTCGCGTTCGGTCACGGCCCCACCGACCTCGAGCTGCGCACCGGGCCGCTGGACGAAGAGCTACGCGCGCTCGCCGGCGAGGGAGTGCAGTCGTTGCTGCTCGAGGGCGGTCCCACGCTCGCGGCTTCGTTCCTGCGCGCGGGCTTCGTCGACAAGGTGCTGCTGTTCGTCGCGCCGCGCATCGCGGGCGAGGGGCTGCTGTTCGCGCCCGAGCTCGAGGAGCCGCTCGGGCTCACACGCCCGTCCGTCGAGCGGGTCGGCGACGACCTGCTCTGGAGCGCCTACGTTCACGAGCCGAGATGAAGCGTTTGCGTCGCCAGGCGTCCGAGCTCGTCGAGGCCCGGTGTCTCGTCGCGTCCGAGCGCAAGCATCAACACGGCCATCTCGGGCAGCTCCGACGCGAGGAACTCGATCAGCAGCAGTGAGTCGGTGTCCGCGGCCTGCAGGTCGTCGAACACGAGCAGCAGCGGCTGGCGCGCCGCCTCCTCGCGCAGCATCTCGGTGACCGCCTCGAACGCCCGGAAACGGGCGCCGTCGTCGTCGCCGGCCGGCTCGGGGAACGTTTGCCCGGCGTCGCGCAGCGCCTGAATCCACGGCCAGAACGGCGGCGCGCCGCCGCCACCCCAGCCGCGGCCCCAGAGGATCCGTGCGCCGCCCGCCTTCGCGCGGCTCGCGATCTCGTCGCCGAGCCGGGTCTTGCCCGTGCCGGCGGCGCCGGCCACGACGAACAGGCGACCGCGTCCCGCGAGCGCGTCCTCCAGCCCCGCTTCCAGCAGGGCCAGCTCCTCGTCCCGCCCGACGACCGGCGTGGCCGCGCGGCGGCCCGGCGCCGAGGCTCGCGCCGCCGGCGCCGTGTCGAGGGCAGCGTCCTGCGCGAGGATCGCGCGCTCCAGCTCCTGGAGCGGGCGCCCCGGCTCGATCCCGAGCTCGTCGAGCAGCGTGCGGCGCGCGTCGCGGTAGGAGGACAGCGCCTCGGCCTGCCGGCCCGACCGGTAGAGCGCGAGCATCAGCTGCGCGCGGAGCCGCTCGCGCACCGGATGGCGCGCCACCAGCGCCTCCAGCTCGGGCACGAGCTCGGCGTGCCGGCCGAGCGCGAGATCGGCTTCGATCCGGTCCTCGAGCCCGGCGGTGTGGAGCTCGTCGAGCCGTGCGATCTCGTCCTGCGCGAAGCCCTCGTACGCGAAGTCCGACAGCGGGAAGCCGCGCCAGAGGGTGAGCGCCTCCCGCAGCTCCGCCGCCGCGGCCGCCGCGTCGCCGGCGGCGAGGGCGGCTCGACCGTCGGCGAGCCCTCGCTCGAAGCGGTTGCGGTCGAGCTCGTCCGGCTCCAGCCTCAGCACGTAGGCAGCCCCGGCCGTCCCGAGCGTCTCGGCCCCGCCGGGCAGCTCCTTCCGCAGCGCGGAGATGCAGTTCTGCAGCACCTTGTGGGCCGTCTGCGGCGGCGACTCGCCCCACAGCTCGTCGATGATCATGTCCCGCGCCAGCGCCTTGTTCCCGTGCAACAGGAGCAGCGCGAGCACCGCCCGCTGCCGCGTTCCGCCCAGGCTCAGGCGGCGCTCGCCGTCGAGCGCCTCGAGTGGCCCGAGGATGCGGTAGTCCATCCGCCTGGTTTTGAACCTACACCTTGATTACCGCGCCGTGGGCGCCGGTGAGCCGCTCGTGTCCAGGCGGTTACTGCCCTCCCCGATCCTGAGCTGGTCATGAAGTTCGGAGGGAGGACAACAATGCTTCGCAAACACTTCAGGATTCGCCGCCTCGTTCTCGGGCTCGCCTTTGCGGCCCTCGCAGCGCCAACAGCAGCTTCGGCAACGGCAGTGGGGTACTTCGTGGACGGCGGCCCCGCACCCGTTAGCACCGCCGCGGCGCCGACGCAGGCTTTCCAGCGGTCGTATCTCAGCTATCACCAGGTCGGCGGCCCACTGAAGGCCCCGGCGATCACACCGCTGCAGGCCGACGGCCTCCGCTGGCAGGCCATGGCCCGCGCATACCAGGCGCAGCAGGCCAGCCAGGCGACGTCAGAGCGCAGCAACGGCGTCCCCGGCCCGAATCCGTCGCTCGTGCCGCAGGTCGTGCTCTCCACGTCGAACAGCTTCGACTGGCGCGATGCCGGCATCGGAGCCTCGAGTGCCTTCGCTGTCGCCCTGATCCTGGTGATCGCGGTCGCCTTCATCCGCCGCAACCAGCACACAGGTCTCACCCAGGCGTAGAAAAGCACCGAACTGCAAAGGGCCTGACCCCGAGAGGGGTCAGGCCCTTTACCTTTTCAGCATGTTCACCGGGATCGTCCAGGAGCGGGCGCGCGTTGCTTCGTTCGAAGAGGGCCGGCTCGTCGTCGAGAGCGGGCTCGCGGCGGCGATCGGCGATTCGGTGGCTGTCGACGGCGTCTGTCTCACGGTGACCGGTCGTGAGAACGGCCGGCTCGCGTTCGACGTGATGGCCGAGACGCAGCGGCGCGCGAAGCCCTTCGGCGCGGAGGTGAACCTCGAGGGCGCGCTCCGGGCAGGCGACCCACTCGGCGGCCACTACGTCCAGGGGCACGTCGACGGGGTCGGCACCGTGCGCTCGGTCGGCGACCCGGTCTGGTTCGACGCCGATCCGGCACTGCTGCGCTACGTCGTCGAGAAAGGCTCGGTCGCGATCGACGGCGTCTCGCTCACGGTCAGTGCCGTCGACGTACGCGGCTTCGCGGTGGCGCTCATCCCGCACACACTCGAGGTCACGACGCTGGGGGCGCTCACGCCGGGCGACGAGGTGAATCTGGAGACCGACGTCCTCGCGAAGTACGTGGAACGGCTACTACGATCAGACGAGTGAAAGTCGAGGAACGAAGCGCGTTCGCCACCATCGAGGAGGCGATCGAGGACATCCGCCAGGGCAAGTTCGTGGTCGTCGTCGACGCGGCCGACCGCGAGAACGAGGGCGACCTGACGATCGCGGCCCAGTTCGCGACGCCGGAGGCGGTCAACTTCATGACGAAGGAGGCGCGCGGGCTGATCTGCCTCTGCCTGTCGTCGGAGCGCTGCGACGAGCTCGGCCTGCGGCAGATGACGGAGAGGAACGAGACGCCCTTCGGCACCGCGTTCACGATCTCGGTCGAGGCGCGCGAGGGTGTGACGACCGGCATTTCGGCGCCGGACCGCTCGCGCACGATCCAGGTCGCGATCGACCCGAAGGCGAAGGGAGAGGATCTCGTCCAGCCGGGACACGTCTTCCCACTGCGCGCCCGCGACGGCGGCGTGCTCGAGCGCGCCGGACAGACGGAGGCGGCGGTCGACCTGGCGCGGCTGGCCGGCCTGATTCCGGCCGGCGTCGTGTGCGAGATCATGAACGAGGACGGGACGATGGCCCGCGTCCCGGATCTCATTCCGTATTGCGAGCGTCATGGGCTGAAGCTGGTGACCGTCGCCGACCTGATCGAGTACCGGCGGGGGCACGAGCGGCTGGTCGAACGGATGACGGCGGTACAGCTGCCGACGGCGTACGGCGACTTCACCGCGGTCGCGTTCCGCGAGAAGCTGACGGGCAAGCATCACGTCGCGCTCGTCAAGGGTGACGTCGACGGCGCGCAGAACGTGCTCGTGCGAGTCCACTCCGAATGTCTCACCGGCGACGTGTTCCACTCGCTGCGTTGCGACTGCGGCGAGCAGCTCGAGCAGGCGCTCAGCCGGATCGCGTCGGAGGAGCGCGGCGTTCTCCTGTACATGGCCCAGGAGGGCCGCGGCATCGGCCTGCTCAACAAGCTACGCGCGTACGAACTGCAGGAGAACGGGCTCGACACCGTCGAGGCGAACCTCGAGCTCGGCTTCCAGCCCGACATGCGCGACTACGGGATCGGCAACCAGATCCTCGCCGACCTCGGCCTGTCCACGATCAGGATCCTGACGAACAACCCGAAGAAGATCACCGGCATCGAAGGGTTCGGGCTCGAGGTGGTCGAACAGGTGCCTATCGAGACGGCGCCGACTCCGCAGAATGTTCGCTATCTCGCCACGAAACGTGACAAGCTCGGCCACAAGCTTCATCACCAGGACCTGAAGTACGACCCGCTGGAGGGCGGAGAGTGAGCGAGACCTGGCCCGTGGAGGAGCGCGAGGAGGAGCAGCAGGAGCAAGAAGAGCCGGAAGCAGAGGTCGAGCGCGAAGAGCTCCAGCACGCTTACGGCGAGCTCGACATTCCGGACGACGTGAACGTGTTGGAGGGCTCCCCCGACGGAACGCGCCGCGGCGTGGCGATCGTCGCCTCCCGCTACAACGGCGAGATCACGAACAAGCTGCTGGAGGCGGCGCTCGAGGAGCTCGACGAAGCGGGCGTGCGGCGCGACGCGATCACCGTGATGCCGGTGCCGGGCGCGTTCGAGCTACCGCTGGCCGCGATGGCGCTCGCGAAGACGCGGCGCTACGCGTGCGTCGTGGCGCTGGGCTGCGTCGTGCGCGGCGAGACGCCGCACTTCGACTTCATCGCCTCGGAGGCGGCGAGCGGCCTGCAGCTCGCGGCGCTCGAGACCGGCGTGCCGGTCGCGTTCGGTGTCCTCACGGTCGACGTGGTCGAGCAGGCGGAGGCGCGTGTCGGCAAGGGCGCCGAGGCCGTGCGCACCGCGCTCGAGATGGCCGACGCCTTCGCGCAGCTCCGCGCCTCGGCTCGGTAGAACTGCTGGGGTCAGACCCCAGCCTTTTTTGGTACAGGTCCACAGGTCTGACTCCGGGACCTGGACGTATCGGACGACTGAGGGCGGTTAGCTACGATGGCCGCCGCGATGTCCAAGGTCTGCGCCGTTTGCGGGAAGAAGCCGGGGTTCGGTCACAACCGGAGCCACTCGATGGTGGCCACGAAGCGCCGCTTCAATCCGAACCTCCAGCGGGTTCGCGTCCTGCTGCGCGGCAAGCCGACCCGGGCCTACGTCTGCACTCGCTGCCTCAAGGGCGGCAAGGTGCAGAAGGCGATCTGAGCCGCCCGACGCTGTTCGAATTCGCCGGCGGCGAGGCCGCCTTTCTCGCGCTGGCGCGAGCACATCACGAACGCTGCCTGGCCGACCCCGAGCTCAACCATCCGTTTTCCCATCCGGATCAGCACCCCCAGCACGTCGAGCGTCTCGGCGCCTACTGGGCCGAGGTGATGGGCGGGCCGCCGACGTTCTCGTCGACCTGCGGAGACGAATCGCATGTCCTCACGTTGCATTGCGGGAACGGCGACCTGGGCGATCTTCCGGAGCGCTTCTACAACTGCTTCGTCGAGGCGCTCGACGACGCGGGCCTGCCTGAGGACCCCGACTTCCGTGCCGCGATGCATGCGTATATGCGCTGGGCGGTCGACAACGTCACGTCGTACTCTCCGGTCGATGCCGCCGTGCCACCCGGCCTCCCGATGCCGCGCTGGGGCTGGGGCGGCCCACAGTCTTAGCGCGATAATCCGCGCATGAGCGACCTCGAGCGGGCCCGCGAGCTCGCGCACGCCGCGCACGACTCGCTCGAGCGCAACCGTAAGCGGATCGACGACCTCAACGTCTACCCGGTGCCGGACGGCGACACCGGCACGAACATGACGCTCACGGCACGCGCCGTCGTCGACGAGCTCGAGCAGACCGACACGGACGAGCGACTCGCCCTGATCAAGCAGGTCACGCGCGCGGCGCTGATGGGCGCCCGCGGCAACTCGGGCGTGATCCTGTCGCAGATCATCCGCGGCGCCGCCGAACCGCTCGCGCAGAACGGCTCCGTCGACGCGCAGACGCTCGCGCGTGTCTTCCGCTCCGCGAGCGACGCCGCGTACCGAGCGGTCCGCCAGCCGGTCGAAGGGACGATGCTCTCCGTCATCCGCGAGCTCGCGGACGAGGCGGAGCAGCAGACCGCGTCCTCGAACGCGGAGCTGCTCGCCGCGCTCGTCCGCCGCGGTGAGGAAGCCGTCGCGCGAACGCCCGAGCAGCTCGCCGTCCTGCGTGAAGCCGGCGTGGTCGACGCCGGCGGCGCGGGGCTGCTGGAGATCGTCCGCGGTCTGGCCGCGTCCGTCTCGGGCGAGCCGCTCCCGGAGGCGCCGCCGGCGCATGCAGAGCTGGGCGTGGAGGCGATCCACCAGGAGCTCTCGCGTTACCGCTATTGCACGACGTTCGTGATCGAAGGCGACGAACTCGACGCCGACACGATCGAACGAGAGCTCGAGTCGCTCGGCGACTCGCTGCTCGTCGTCGGCGACAAGGAGGCGCTGAAGGTGCACGTGCACACGGACGAGCCGGGCCGCGCGCTGGGGGTCGGCACGAACGTCGGCGTGATCGACCGGGTCGAGATCGCGAACATGCACGATCAAACCGTGCAGCGTGAGGAGCGTCTGCTCGAGGCCGTTCCCGACGCGCCACCCGCGCAGAGCGCCGTCGTCGCAGTGGTCGCCGGCGACGGCAACCGGCGCCTGTTCGAGAGTCTCGGTGCGACGAAGATCGTCGAGGGCGGCCAGACGATGAACCCGTCGGCCGCCGAGCTCGTCGCCGCGATCGAGGCGATCGACGCGCCAGAGGTGATCCTGCTGCCGAACAACTCGAATGTCATCCTTTCCGGCGAGCAAGCCGCCGAGCTCGCCGCGAAGCCCGTCACCGTTGTCGCCACGGAGTCGATCCAGGCCGGCCTCGCGGCGATGGTCTCGTATCTCCCGGAGCGCTCGGCGCAGGAGAACGCGGCGGAGATGTCCGAGGTGCTCGAGAGCGTCGTGACCGGCGAGGTGACGCTCGCGTCGCGCGACGTGGAGCTGAACGGCATCGCTGTGCGCAAGGGCGCCTGGCTTGGCCTGGCTGACGGCGCAGCCGTCGCCGGCGGTGCCATTTTCGACGACGTCGCGGAGCAGGTCACGGACAGCCTGCTCGCCGAGCCGCGCATGATGTTGACGCTTCTCACCGGTGCCGATGCGCCCGACCTCGAGCCGCTTCTCGACCACATCCGCGGGCGCTACCCCGAGCTCGAGCTCGACGTCCAGGCCGGTGGCCAGCCCCATTACGCGCTGCTGCTTTCGGCGGAATAGTCTGCCCCGATGGCCGAGCCGATCCGCCTCGTCCTCGTCGAGGACAACCAGGTCTTCCGCGAGGCGCTCGAGCTCCTGCTGAGCCTTCGCTCGGACATCGAGGTCGTGGCGTCGGTCTCCGAAGGCTCCGCCGCCGCCGAGGTCGTCCGCGCGCACCGTCCCGACGTCGTGCTGATGGACTACCGGCTTCCCGGGATCGACGGTGTGCAGGCGACGAGGGCCGTGCGTGAAGCGGCGCCCGACGTCGCCGTCGTGTGCCTGACGGCGTCGGCGAACCTGCGCGAGATCGACGCGCTGTACGAGGCCGGGGCGGTCGCGTGTCTTTCCAAGGACCAGGAGCTGGACGAGATCGTCGCGGCGATCCGCCGCGCGGCCTAGGACCTGGACGCACGGAACACGGCGATCGTCCTCGACTCGACCGCGGACTTCCCGGACGCGTCGCAGCGTTTCCCGAACTGGCGGGTCGTTCCGCTCTACGTCCTCTTCGGCGACCGGAGCTACCGCGACTATGTCGAGCTGTCGCCGGAGGAGTTCTACGCGCGCCTGCGCACCGCCGAACAGCTGCCGACGACGTCGCAGCCGACGCCCGGCGACTTCCTGCAGGCGTACGAGGAGCTCGCGCAGTACGACCGCATCTATTCGCTGCACATCTCGGCGGCGCTCTCCGGCACCTACCAGAGCGCGACGACCGCAGCTGCCGAGCTCGGCGACAAGGTACGGACGGTCGACTCCGAGAGCGCGTCGGCCGCGATCGCGATGCTCGGCCTCGCCATCCAGCGGCGGCTCGAGCGCGGGACGACGGACGACGAGATCGATGTGCTCATCGGGCACTACCGCGAACGTGCCGAGCTGATCTTCACGGTCGACACGCTCGAGTTCCTCCGCCGCGGCGGACGCATCGGACGCGCGAGCGCGTGGGCGGGCCAGCTGTTGCACGTGAAGCCGATCCTCACGATCAAGCGCGAGGTCGTCCCGATCAAGCGCGTGCGCGGAAACCAGAAGGCGATGCTGGAGTTCGTCTCCGCGTTCACGGCGACCACGACCGACGTGCCGTCGCTGAAGGTCGGCATCGCGCATGCCGACGCGCCCGAGCGCGCGACGCAGCTGCAGAAGATGGCCCGGCACGAACGGCCGCAGGCCGACATCGAGGTCGTGACGACGCTCGGCGCCGTCGTCGGCACGCACGCAGGCCCCGGTACCGTCGGCTTCTTCTGGTTCGATGACAGGGAGTGACCCCGGTCGCAACACAGCTGCCCCTGGCCTTCGCGGGCGAAGCGGCGGACGCATGGCCACGGCCGCGCACATTCCCACGGGCTGAGGCGCTCGAACGCGCCGTCGACGTGCTGCCGGGAGTCGGCCCGGCGGTGAAGAAGAAGCTGGAGCGGCTGGGGCTGTTCACCGTCGGCGACCTGCTGGCGCACCGCCCGTTTCGGTACGAGGAGCCGGCCGCGGAGATCCGGATCGCCGATCTCGGCGGCGACGAGGAGGTGGCGATTCGCGGCGAGGTGCTCTCGACGACCAAGCGCCGCCGCGGTCGGCTGCAGATGCTGACGGCGCGTGTCTCGGACGGCACCGCGACGATCTCGGCGACGTGGTTCAACCAGCCGTGGCTCGAGCGGCAGCTGCAGGCGGGGACGCGGGTGCGGTTGCGTGGCCGCCAGGGACGCTACGGGTTCGACGTCCGCAGCTTCGACATCGGCGGCGGGGAGGCGACCGCCGACTTCGCGCCCGTCTATCCAGCGAGCGAGGACATCACCGCGAAGAAGCTGCGCGAGCTCGTCGGCGCCGCGCTGCCACGCGCGGTCGCCGATTCGCTGCCCGCCGCCCTGAAGCAGAGCGAGGTGCTGCCGGAGCGCGCCGACGCCCTCTGGGCCCTGCACCGGCCGCGCTCGCTCGAGGAGGCCGAGAAGGGGCGCCGCCGCCTCGCGTTCGACGAGCTGCTGCTGCTGCAGATCGGTCTCGCGCGGCTGCGCCGCGAACGCGAGACGGAGGTCGCGCCGGCGCTCGCCGCGCCGGGCGAGCTCGCCCAGCGCTACCGCGCGGTGCTGCCGTTCCGGCTGACGGAGCATCAGGAACGCGCGATCGCGGAGATCGACGCCGACCTCCAGCGCACCGTCCCGATGCAGCGGTTGCTGCAGGGCGACGTCGGCTCCGGCAAGACGGTCGTCGCCCTGTACGCGCTCCTGCGCGCCGTCGAGGCCGGTCGGCAGGGCGCGCTGATGGCCCCGACCGAAACGCTGGCGGAGCAGCACTTCCTCACGCTCGACGAGCCGTGCCGTGCGCTCGGCGTCACCTGCGCGCTGCTGACCGGATCGGTCAAGCACGACACCGGCGCGGACATCGTCGTCGGGACGCACGCACTGATCCAGAAGGGCGTCGAACTGCCGAAGCTGGCCGTCGCCGTCGTGGACGAGCAGCACCGTTTCGGTGTCGAGCAACGGAAGGCGCTGACCGAGGGGCGGACGCCGCACGTGCTGCACATGACGGCAACTCCGATCCCGCGCACGCTCGCGCTGACCGTCTACGGCAACCTCGCCGTGTCCGAGATCTCCAAGCCGCCGGCGAACCGCAAGCCGATCATCACCGCTTGGGTGACGGAGGAGCGCAGCGCCGACGCGTATTCGCGGCTGCGCAAGCATCTCGACGCCGGCCGGCAGGCGTACGTCGTCTGCCCGCTGATCGAGGAGTCCGAGACGAGCCAGGCGCGCGCGGCCGAGGCCGAGGCGGAGCGGCTCCGCCGCGGCGAGCTGCGGGGCTACCGCGTCGGTTTGCTGCACGGACGGCTGCGGCCCGGCGAGCGCCGTGAGCTGATGGCGCGCTTCAAGGCGCACGAGCTGGACGTTCTCGTCGCCACGACGGTGATCGAGGTCGGTGTCGACGTGCCGAACGCGACGATCATGATCGTTCAGGAGGCCGACCGCTTCGGCCTCGCTCAGCTGCACCAGCTGCGCGGGCGCGTTGGACGCGGCGCGGAGCAGTCGTACTGCCTCCTGGTCTCGCGCGCGCGCGAGGACCTGACGGACTCGGCGGTCGCCCGCCTCGAGGCGCTCGTGCGCACGACGGACGGCTTCGAGTTGGCGGAGGTGGACCTTGACATTCGCGGCGGCGGACAGCTGCTCGGCACGCGCCAGTCGGGGCTGACCGACCTCCGCTTCGCGCACCTGCGCAAGGATCGAGCGCTGCTCGAGCGCGCGCGAGAGCTCGCCGACGATCTCGTCGACGTCGACGGCCCGCTGCAGGACGAGGTCGAGCAGTTGTTCGCAGGGCGGGACCTGGACGCCGGCTGATGCCGTAACCCGTCCCGTGAACCGCCGCGAGTTCCTCGCCGCTGCGGCTGCGATCCCGTTCTCGTCGCGCGCGGTGCCGCGGCGTCCGCTCGCGCTCGTCACTGCTGACACGGAAGCGACGGTTGTCGTCGTCGATCCGTACGCCGGGCGCATCCTGCACCGCATCGCGACGGGGCCGGACCCGCGCAGCATCGAGCGTGTGGGGGACACGGCCGTCGTCGCGCACACCGCGCTCGGCGAGGTCACGCTCCTGCGCGGGCTCGAGATCGGGCACGTCCTGCGCGACTTCGACGAGCCGCGCTACACGGCCGGCGCGCCGAACGCGCGGCATGCGTTCGTCAGCGACTCCGGCCGGCGCGACGTTGCCGTCGTCGACCTCGTGCGCGGGGTCGTCGTCGCACGAGTGCACCTCGGCGCCTGGCCGCGGCACCTCTCGCTCGACGAGAGCGGCCGGACGCTCTGGGTCTCCCTCGGGAACGAGGCGGAGCGGGTGGCGGTCGTCGACGTGACGCGTCCCGTGGAGCCACGGCTCGTGAGGCGCATCCGGCCGCCGTTTCTCGCGCACGACGTGGGTTTCGTGCCAGGCAGGAGACATGTCTGGGTGACGTCCGGAGACCGCGGTGCGCTCGCGATTTACGACGCCCGCAGCGGACACGTCCTCCGGCGTCTCCCCGCCGGGGCGCCGCCTCAGCACGTCACGTTTCGCGGGGGCAACGCGTACGTGACCAGCGGGAACGACGGCACGCTCCACGTGCAGTCGCTCGAGGACGGACGAGTGCTTGCGACCACCGGGATTCAGGTCGGCTCGTACAACGTTCAGGCCGGCGCGGGGCGCATCCTGACGCCGTCGCTCGAGCGCGGCACGCTGACCGTGCTCGACGCGCGCGGCGGGCTCCTCCGGCTCGTCCAGGTCGCACGTTCGTCGCACGACGCGTGTTTCATGTAGGGCGTGACCCTAGCCCTGCTCAGCGCGGCGCTGATCGCCAGCCCGCACGGCTGGACGCTGCA
>Ga0209577_10004166_pt1 | contig 13617 bp, 12 predicted proteins | sample GraSoiAngelo_109_FD_185874 | JGI IMG/M metagenome (GOLD analysis project Ga0209577, IMG submission 185874) | Grasslands soil microbial communities from the Angelo Coastal Reserve, California, USA - 14_0903_12_20cm (SPAdes) (version 2) | ecosystem: Environmental > Terrestrial > Soil > Grasslands... | reverse complement strand
AACTCGGCTGCCTCCTCCTTGGGGATGTCGAGCCGGTCGGCGAGCCCGAAGGCCGACAGCCCGTACACGATCCCGAAATTGATCATCTTCGCCTTGGAGCGGGTGCCCGGGTCGATCTGGTCCGGCGCCAGCCCGAACATCTCCCCGGCGGTGGCCGCGTGCACGTCCTCGCCGCGGGCGAAGATGTCCTTCAGCACCTGCTCCCCGCAGATGTGGGCGAGCACCCGCAGCTCGACCTGCGAGTAGTCGGCGGAGATCAGCCTGTGGCCCTCCTCGGCCACGAAGCACGACCGGATCTCGCGCCCCAGCTCCGTGCGGATCGGGACGTTCTGGAGGTTGGGATCCGTGCTCGAGAGCCGGCCGGTGGTGGTGGCGGTCTGGTTGAACGTGGTGTGCAGGCGGCTGCGCTCGTCGACCAGCTCCGGGAGCGCGTCCATGTAGGTGCTCTTCAGCTTGGAAAGCTCGCGCCAGGTCTCCACCTTCTCCACGATCGGGTGCTCGCCCCGGATGGTCTGGAGCACACGCGCGTCCGTCGAGAAGCCGGTCTTCCCGCGCCGCTTCTTCGACAGCCCGAGCTTCACGAAGAGCACCTCGGCCAGCTGCTGCGGCGAGCCGATCGTGAACTCCTCTCCGGCCAGCTCCCAGACCTCGCGCTCGAGCTCTTCGATGCGCTCCTCGACGCGGGCGGCGATCTCCGCAAGCCGAGCGGTGTCGAGCTTCACGCCGGCGCGCTCCATGTCGATCAGGACCTCCACGAGCGGCAGCTCCACGTCGCGGAACAGCCGTGTCAGGCCCTCCTGCTCGAGCTCCTCGCGCTGCCGGACCGCCAGCGCGCGGGTGACCACGGCCCGCTCGGCCAGCCCGTCGCCGCCCTCGATCCGGGCCCCGATCCCCTCGCGGTCCGTCAGCTCGAGCAGCGGGTAGGCCCGGCCCGCAGGGTCGAGCAGGTACGCCGCGACCATGGTGTCGTGCTCGAGCGGGGGCGAGTCACACGGCTCCTCCGACGCGGCGAGGGCCTTCCAGTCGTGCGCCACGAGCGGCCGCCCTCCCCAGGAGAGGGTCAGCGCCGCGAGCGTCTCGGCCTCCCCCACCCCCACGTCGCCCCCGGCGTAGGCGGCGAACTCGAGCGGCGGCTCGGGGCCCACGGGCAGCTCGTCCTCGGGTCGCGCGGCGCGCTCGGCCGCGAGCGTCGCCAGCTCGCCGTCCAACTGGGCCAGGTCGGATGGCGACGAGGTGACGGCGCGCGCCTCGACCAGCTCGTTGTGGCGCTCGCGCGGGACCGCATCGTCCTCGCCCAGGGCCTCCTCGAGGCGCTCGAGCGGCGCACGCAGCTCGAACTCCCGGAAGAACTCGCGCAGCCGGGAGCGGTCGGGCGGCTCCGCCAGGAACTCGTCCAGGTCGATGTCGACGTCGATGTCGCGCACAGAGGTCGCCAGCTGCTTCGACATCCGCGCGTCCTCGGCGTGGTTGACGAGATTCTCCTTGCGCTTGGCGCCGGAGATCTCGTCGACGCTCGCGAGCACGGTCTCGAGGTCGCCGAACCGCTGCAGCAGCTCGGATGCGGTCTTGTCGCCGATGCCCGGAACGCCGGGGATGTTGTCCGAGGTGTCGCCCTTCAGCCCGTAGAAGTCGGGGATCAGCTCGGGCGGGATCCCGTAGCGCTCGATCACGGCCTCGCGGTCGTAGACCTTGGTCTCCGTGATCCCGCGACTAGTTGCCATCACGCGGACGCCGTCCTCGACCAGCTGGAAGGTGTCGCGGTCGCCGGTCACGATCATCACGTCGATCCCCTGCTCGCGCGCGCGGCCGGCCAGCGTGGCGATCACGTCGTCCGCCTCGTAGCCGGGCACCTTGACGTTGCGGTATCCGAACGCCTCGACGAGCGGCTGCATGTGCGGCCACTGCTCGGACAGGAGGTCGGGCCGCTCCCGGCGCCCGGCCTTGTACTCGGCTGAGACCTCCTCGCGGCCCGACATGCCCGCGTCCCACACGACCAGGGTGGTCTTCGGCCCGTACTCGGTCAGGATCTTCACGAGCATCGAGGCGAACCCGAAGATCGCGTTGGTGGGCACGCCCTTCGACGTGGCGATCGTCTCGGGGAGCGCGAAGAAGGCGCGGTAGACCAGGCTGTTCCCGTCGATCAGGAACAGCTCGCGGGAGTCATCGGCGGGCACCGGAGAATCTTAGGCGCGCCAGTAGCCGCCTCCCGGCCGGGCGATGCGCGCTTTGCGTGAAATTGGGTACTACCGTGCGAGTCCCCGTGAGCGGCCAGGACGGACACCCACGAGGCGCGATCGCGCCGCACTCGCTCGACCACGTGGCGCTGTGGGTCGCGGACCGCGACACGCTGGCCGCCTTCCTCTGCGACCACCTCGGGATGCACGAGATCGAGCGCACGGACAAGTTCACGCTGGTGGGCGCGGATGCCCGGCGCGGCAAGCTCACCCTCTTCGCCGAGGATGGGCCGCGCGAGCCCGGCCCGCTGGCCCGGGTGGTGCTGCGGGTGTCGGACCTCGAGGTTGCGCTCGCGCGGCTCCCCGCCGACCTCGCCGTGGACCGCGGCGCGGATGGCGTCGCGCGGTTCGAGGGATCGGAGGGCCTCGGCCTCGGGCTCGTCGAGGTGGCGGACCCGGGGGTCGAATACGACATCGACCGCGTCGCGCTACGGGTCCCGGACCCGGCGCGCACCCACAGCGAGCTCACGGAGCTCGGGTTCGATGCCGACGGCGAGCGCCTGCGGGTGGCCGACAAGCGGATCGTGCTCGAGGCGGGCGATTCCGACGCCACCGAGCGCCCACTGCTGAACCACCTGGCGCTGCTGGTGGACTCGGCCCAGGGGGTGCACGACGAGGCGCAGCGGCGAGGGCTCGAGATCGACCAGTTCGTGGACGCGGCGAACACCCTTGCCGTGTTCGTCTGGGGCCCCGACGGCATCAAGCTCGAGTACGTCGAGCACAAGCCGAGCTTCTCGCTGGTGTAGGAGCCCAGCCCTGCATGCCCGATCTGGTCGTCGCCGGCGCCGGCATGGCCGGTCTCGTGGCCGCGGCCGAGGCTCGGGCGCGCGGCGCCGAAGTGCTGCTGCTCGAGAAGGGCGACCGCGCCGGCGGCTCGATGCTGCTCTCGAGCGGGATGGTGTGGAGGCACCGGAGCTTCGACGACTTCCGCGCCGACTGCCCGGGCGGCGACCCCGCGCTGCAGCGACTCCTATTCGAGCGGCTGGACGACGACCTCGCATGGCTCGAATCACTCGGCGCCCGGGTGACGGAGCGCGGGACGGGCAACCCGCTCACGACGGGCGTCAGGCTCGACACGCGATCCCTGACCGACGCCCTCCTCGCGGCCGCGGGCGAGCCCCGGCTCGGCGAGCCGTTGCGCGATCTGCCGGGCGGGGCACCCATCGTGCTGGCCACGGGCGGCTTCCAGGCCGACCGCGAGCTGGTGCGCGAGCACGTGACGCCGGAGGCCGACCACCTGCTGCTTCGGTCGAATCCCGGGAGCAGCGGCGACGGGCTTCGACTGGGGCTGTCGGCAGGAGCTGACGCGAGCGCCGGCCTCGGGGAGATCTACGGTCGTTGCATGCCCGCGCCCCCCGCTCGCGTCGCGCCCGCCGACTTCGTGCCGCTCGCGCAGCTCTACGCCCGCCACGCAACCGTCGCGAACGAGCGCGGCGAGCGCTTCGAGCCCAGTACCTGGTCCGAGATCGACGTCGTGCAGTGGGCCGCCCGGCAGCCTCGCGCGCGTGCGTGGCTGCGGGTCGAGGAGGCGGCGCTCCGAGAGCGGGTGAGGGACCGGACGGTCGGCGAGATGGTGAGCGCCGCTGAGGCGGCCGGCGCACCGGTCCGGCGCGAGAACGGAGCCGTGACGGTCGAGACGGTGGCGGGCATCACGAGCACTCTGGGAGGACTCCAGATCGACACACGCGCGCGGGTCGCACCCGGCGTCTTCGCCTGCGGCGGGGACGTGGGCGGGATCGCGACCGGCGGCTACGCGAGCGGGCTCGCGGGGGCGCTGGTGCTGGGGCGGATCGCCGCGCGATCGGCGCTCGAGGGCGGGTAGGGCGTGGACCAGGCGTTCGGCAGCGCGTTCACGGTCGGGATCGAGGAGGAGCTGCTGCTCGTCGATCCGGAGACGCGCCGGCTCGCGGCGATCGCCGCCGAGATCCTCTCGCGGATGGAGATGCCGGAGGCGACCGCGTCCCACGAGGCCTACGCCGCGCAGATCGAGCTGCGCTCCCCGCCGTGCAGGGCCGCGGCGGATGCGCGCGCCGCCCTCGCTTCCGCGCGCGCCGCTGCCCGCGGCGCGGGCGCGACGCTGCTCGGCGCGGGCCTCCACCCCGCCGCCGAGCCGGGCGAGACGGCGATCGTCGACGCCGAGCGCTATCGGCGAGTGGCCGACGCCATGCGCGGCCTGTTCGGTCGCACGCCCGAGTGCGCCCTGCACGTGCACGTGGGCATGCCGGACACGGACGCGGCGATCCGCGCCTACAACGGCCTGCGCGCCCAGCTCCCGCTCCTCCAGGCCCTCACCGCGAGCTCGCCGTGGTGGTTCGGTCGCGACTCGGGGCTCGCCAGCGCGCGCTACTCGCTCGTGCGCTCCTACCCGGGGCGCGGCGTGCCGCCGGCCTTCCGCGACTTCGAGGACTACGCGACGCACGTGGAGCGCGAGTGCGCCGCCGCCGACGTCGGGGACTACACGCTCCTGTGGTGGGACGTCCGGCCGCACCCGAGGCTCGGCACCGTCGAGGTGCGCGAGATGGACGCGCAGTCATCGGTCGAGGACTGCGCGGGTGTGGCCGCACTCATCCAGGGCCTCGCCGCCGCGGAGGCCGAGTCGGCCGCGGACGAGCTGCCGTCGACCCAGGCGATCGGATGGTCGTGCTTCCGCGCGGCCCGCGACGGGCTCGAGGCGACGATCCTGCAGGACGGCTCACTCACACCTGCGCGGGAGGTCGCGCGGGCGGCGGTCGAGCGGGCGCGACCGTTCGCCGCCGACCTCGGTTCCGAAGCCGCCCTCGACCGCGTCGAACGCCTCGTAGCCGAGGGCGGGGGCGCCGGGCGCCAGCGTGCGGCGCACGCGCGCGGGGGGATGGACGGGCTGCTCGACCACCTCGTGCGGGAGACCGCGGCCGCCTGATCGAGGAAAGCGGCCTCAGCACGCGAATTTCCAGCTAATTTGCGGTCGGTAACATCGCGAGCTCGCGCGGCAGCCCGCTTTGCGTGGCGCGACCTCTCGAATCTCCCATGTCCTCTCCGAGCGCACAGTTCTCGCTGACCCTGAGGGTCGAGCTCGACCGCCGTCCCGGCATGCTGGGCGAGGTCGCGACGGCGATCGGCGAGGCCGGCGGGTCGATCGGCGACATCGAGACGATCGAGCTCGGCGACATCAAGGCGATTCGCGAGATGACGGTCGACGCGGTCGACCGCGAGCACGGCGAGGCGATCGCGGCGGCCGTCGACGGTATCGAGGGCGCGAGCCTGCTCGAGACCACCGACCGGACATTCGAGCTCCACCGCGGCGGGAAGCTGTTCACGGGCCTGAAGACCGGCATCCGCACGCGCGACGACCTCTCGATGGCCTACACGCCGGGCGTGGCGCGCGTGTGCCAGGCGATCGAGGCGGACCCGGACCGCGCGCACGAGTTCACGATCAAGCGCAACACCGTGGCCGTGGTCTCCGACGGCACCGCGGTGCTGGGGCTCGGGGACATCGGCCCCGAAGCGGCGCTGCCGGTGATGGAGGGCAAGGCGGTCCTGTTCAAGGAGTTCGCCGACGTCGACGCGTTCCCGATCTGCCTCGACACGAAGGACCCGGACGAAATCGTCCAGACCGTGAAGCTGCTCGCCCCGGGATTCGGCGGGATCAACCTCGAGGACATCTCCTCTCCGCGCTGCTTCGAGATCGAGAGCCGCCTGATCGAGGAGCTGGACATCCCGGTCTTCCACGACGACCAGCACGGGACGGCGATTGTCGTGCTCGCCGCCCTGCTCAACGCGTGTCGCCTCACCGATCGGCGCATCGAGGACCTGCACGTGGCGATGGTCGGCGCCGGCGCGGCCGGGGTGGCCGTGGCCAAGATCCTGCTGAGCGAAGGGATCGGCTCGATCGTCTCCTGCGACCGCTCCGGTGCGATCCACTCCGCCCGCGAGGACTACCTCGAGGGTTCGATGAACACGCCCAAGATCTGGCTCGCCGAGAACACCAACCTGAACCAGGACGAGGGCACCGCGACCGAGGCGCTCGAGGGCGCCGACGTGTTCATCGGGCTGTCGGGGCCGGGGATCATCGAGGCCGACGACCTCCAGCGGATGAACACCGACCCCTTCGTCTTCGCCATGGCGAACCCGAACCCGGAGGTCTCCCCGGAGGCCGCGGAGCCGTACGTGCGCGTGATCGCGACGGGGCGCTCCGACTATCCCAACCAGATCAACAACGTCCTCGCGTTCCCCGGGGTGTTCCGCGGCGCGCTCGACGTGCGCGCGACGCAGATCACCGAGGAGATGAAGGTCGCGGCCGCCCACGGGATCGCCAGCACCATCCGGGACGACGAGCTCGACGAGGACAACATCATCCCGAGCGTCTTCAACCGCGAGGTGAGCCACGCCGTGGCCGAGGCAGTGTCACGCGAGGCGATGCTCAGCGGCGTCGCAAGCGGGCCGCGCCAGCTCACACGCATCGCGTACTAGATGAAGGTCGCCGTAACCGGGGCGACCGGCACGATCGGCGCGGCGCTCGTCGATGCGCTGCGCGAGCGGGGCGACGAGGTCGTGGCGCTCACCCGCGACCTCGCGCGGGCGAGGGAGCGCCTCGGTCCGTCCGTCGAAGCGCACCAGTGGGCCGATCCGAAGGGCGCGCCGGCGCCGGCCGACGTCCTGGCGGGCTGCGACGCGGTCGTCAACCTGCTGGGCGAGACAGTTGCGCAGAGGTGGAGCGACGCGGCGAAGCGCGAGATCCGCGACTCGCGCGTCCTCGGCACGCGGAACCTCGTGGAGGGGCTGCGCGCGGCCGACCCGCGCCCGGGCGTGCTCGTGTCGCAGTCCGCCGGCGGCTGGTACGGGGCGCGCGGGGACGAGCCACTCGACGAGACGGAGCCCGCCGCGGACGACTTCCTCGCGACGGTCGTGCGCGACTGGGAGGCGGAGGCGCGGCGCGCGGCGGAGGAGCTCGGAACGAGGGTCGTCCTCACGCGCACCGGCGTCGTGCTCTCGGAGTCGGGCGGAGCGCTCGAGAAGATGCTGCCGCCGTTCAAGATGGGGGTCGGCGGGCCCGTGGCCGGCGGGGGGCAGTACGTGCCGTGGGTCGATCTTGAGGACGTGGTCGGCGCGATGGTCTTCGCGCTGAAGACCGACGCGGCGAGCGGGCCGATCAACGTCACCGCGCCCGAGCCGGTCACGAACGGCGAGCTGTCGAAGGCGCTCGGCCGCGTGTTGCGGCGCCCCGCCGTGATGCCGGTGCCGGGCTTCGCCCTCAGGGCCCTCTACGGCGAGATGGCCTTCATCGTGACGACCGGAGCCCGCGTCGTCCCGCGGCGGCTCGAGGAGCTCGGCTACTCGTTCACCCGACCGGACCTCGAGGAGTCGCTTCGGGCGGCGACGGGACGCTGAGCAGCCGGAACACCTCGACCGGCTCGCGCACCCCGCGGACGAGATGCGCGCCGAGTGGCTCCCACGGGAGGGAGTCCGGGCACGCCTCCACGACCGAGCCGGTCGCCACGAGCTCGTCGCGGCCGGCGACCGCGAGCAGGCGCGCGGCGATGTTCACCGCTCCGCCGAAGTAATCGCCCTCGCGTGCAATTGCCGTGCCCCGATGGACGCTGGCATGCACGCCCGGCGTCTCGCCGTCGCCCATCGCGGCGATGATCCGCGACCCCGCGGCGACCGCCTCCGACGCCTCCGTGTAGCAGATCATGTGACCGTCGCCGAGGGCCTTCACGACCCTGCCGTCCTCGCCCCGCTGCGAGTACACCGTGTGGGCGAACGCCTCGATCGCATCCACCGCGGCGATGTCCCCCTCGGCATTGGCGTATGCGGTGAAGTCCTTCAGGTCGCAGAAGAGGAGCGATACCTCGACGGCTCCGGGGACGGGCGCCCCACCCGCCTCGGACTCCTCCGCGCCGGCGGCGGCCTGCGAGACCTCGTACTCGATCCAGCGCCTGTGCACCCCCGCGAGCACCGGGTCCGGAAGCGACACCAGGCGATCGAGTGCGTCGCGGAGCGATGCGAGAGCCTCGGCGTGGCTATCGCTCGCCGCCCGCAGGCGAGGCTCGGAGTACAGGCGCACCATCTGCACGGCGGTGCGGGCTATGCGCGAAAGGAGCCGTCCATACATGCGCGCAAGCTGCTGGCTGAGCTCGTAGGGCCAAACTTCCCGCAGTTGCCCCAGCTCGACGAAGACGCGTGCCTCCGCGGGCGTGAGGGCGGGCTCGTCTGGCGAAGGCGCGGGGAAACCCATCGCTCGCAGCATGCCCGCGACCTCCGCGACCGACAGGCCTCCCTGGGCCTCGATCTCCGCGGCGCTGACGGTACGCTCGGCCTTGCCGGGCAGGAGCGAGGCCTCGAAGACCGCACCGACCGGGTCGTCGCGCTCGACGGCACGCGCGATCGCCTCCTCGGGCACGCCGAGGTCACGGAGGACCTCCTCCATCTGAGTCCGCTCGGCTTCCTCATCCGCGCTCACGGCTGCCCGTCCTCAGAGGACCTTCGAGAGGAACGACCGGGTCCGCTCGTGGCGCGGGTTCGCGAAGACCTCGCGCGGCTTGCCGGTCTCGACCACGACGCCGTCGTCCATGAACACGACGGTGTCGCCAACCTCGCGCGCGAATCCGATCTCGTGCGTGACCACGAGCATCGTCATGCCCTCTTCGGCGAGCCGGCGCATCGCGTCGAGCACCTCGCCCACCAGCTCCGGGTCGAGCGCGGACGTCGGCTCGTCGAAGAGGATCAGCTTCGGCTCCATGGCCAGCGCGCGCGCGATCGCCACGCGCTGCTGCTGCCCGCCCGAGAGCTGGGCGGGGTAGCTCTTTATCTTGTCCGCGAGCCCCACCCGCTCGAGCTGCTCCCTGCCCCGCGCGAGCGCCTCGGCCTTGGGGATGTTCTTCACCCTCATCGGGGCCATCGCGACGTTCTCGAGGGCGGTCATGTGCGGGAAGAGGTTGAAACGCTGGAAGACCATCCCGATCTCCGATCGCTTCCGAGCGACCTCGGAGTCACGCAGCTCGTAGATCTTGTCGCCCGACTGCCGGTAGCCCACGAGCTCCCCGTCGACCGAGAGCCGCCCGGCGTCGATCTTCTCGAGATGGTTGATGCAGCGCAGGAAGGTCGACTTGCCGGAGCCGGATGGCCCGAGCACGCACATGACCTCGCGCGGCTGCACCTCGAGCGTGATGCCCTTCAGGACCTCGAGCCGGCCGAAGCTCTTGTGGACGCCCTCCGCCTTCACCATCGGTTCGCTCATCGGTTTGGCGATCCCCCAACACCCGGGACCTCGACCGTCGCGTGACGGGACGAGAAGAGGTTCCCCCTGACGCGCTGGAGCAGGGTGAGCGGCTGTTCCCGCGATGAGCCCCGCCCGTAGTGGCGCTCCAGGTAGTACTGGCCGATCGAGAGCACCGTCGTGACGATCAGGTACCAGATGCTCGCGACCAGGAGCAGCGGGATCGTCTTGTAGTTCACGTCGTAGATCTGCTGCGCGGCAAAGAGGAGCTCGGTGACCGAGATGACGCTCACGAGCGCTGTGTTCTTGAGCATCGAGATCGTCTCGTTGCCCGTCGGCGGGAGGATCACGCGCATGGCCTGTGGCAGCACGATTCGCCGCATGGTCTGGAGCCGCGTGAACCCCAGGGCCTGCGCCGCCTCGGTCTGGCCCTCGTCGACCGAGAGAATCCCGGCGCGGACGATCTCCGCCATGTACGCCGCCTCGTTGAGCCCGAGGGCGAGGATCGCGGCGGTCACCGGCGTAATCAGCTCGTTCGCGTTGGCGTGGATGAAGGCGGGTCCGAACGGGATGCCCAAGTTCACCCGCGGGTAGAGCGCGGCGATCGCGTACCAGAACAGGATCTGCACGAGCAGGGGCGTCCCCCGGAAGAACCAGACATAGACCCAGCTCGAGCCCGAGACCAGCGGGTTCGGCGAGAGTCGCATGACGGCGAGCACCGCGCCGAACGCGATGCCGATCACCATTGCGACCGCCGTCAGCTCGAGCGTCAGGACCAGTCCGTCGAGAATGCGGCTGGAGAAAAAGAAGTGGCCGACGACGCCCCATTCGAAGCGGCTGTTGGTCGCGACAGAGTTACCAACCGCGGCCAGGACCACCACGATGATCGCGGTGGCGACCCAGCGGCCCGGATGGCGGACCGGGACGGCCTTGATCTCGTCGGGCCGCCCGGTCGCCGCCAGGGTGTCGGCGGTGTCGCTAGTCGACACCTCTATGCACTTCGGCCTTGGCTAGAACGCCGGCGCGTTCACCTTCGGGTTGTTGATGGCCCCGAGCTGGATGCCCCACTTCTTGAGGATCGCCTGGTACTGACCCTTGGCCATCAGCACCTTCAGCCCGTCGAGGACCGGCTTGACCATGCCCGTCTTCTTGGGGATCGCGATCCCGTACGGATACGGCCCGTAGGTCTTCCCGATGAGCTTGAGCTGGCCGTTCGTCCTCTTCGCCTGGTACTCGGCGACCGGTGAGTCGGCCATGCCGATATCCGCCCTTCCACTGGTCAGGGCGAGGTTGGCGCCGTTCTGGTCGGGGAAGACGAGGACGTTGACGGCCGGCTTACCGGCGGCCTTGCACTTCTTGCTCTGGCCGCTGGCGTCGGCCTGCTGGGTCGTTCCCTTCTCCACCGCGACCTTGTGCCCGCACAGGTCGGCGAGGGTGTTGACCTTCGGACCGCCCTGCGCCTTCGCGAAGAAGGACGACCCCGCCTCGTAGTAGGTGACGAAGTCGACCGTCTTCTCGCGCTCCTTGGTGTCGGTGAACGAGGACATGCCGAGGTCGTATTTCTTCGCCGCAAGTCCCGGGATGATGCTGTCGAAGCTCGCATTCACGACGTTCGCCTTGAGACCCATGACGCCCGCCAGCGCGTTCGCGAGGTCGGCGTCCATCCCGACCACTGTGTGGCCGTCCGGCCCGATGAACTCGTTCGGCGCGTAGCTGGCGTCGGCCGCGACGCTCAGGGTGCCCTTCGACTTCACCGCGGCCGGCACCTCGGCCGCGACCTTCTTGTCGGTGGCGGCGCTCACCGCCGTCGACTTGCTCTTGCTCTTGCCGCAGCCGGCGAGCAGCACGAGCGCCAGTAGGGCAACGATCCAGACGGTGGTCCGGAGGGCCTTGACGAGCATCGAGTTGACCTCCTCCAAGCGTTCGTGTGTCACCGAAGCGGGCACAGCATACGTTCACGCGCCAAGCGCTGCAGCCGCCGGTCAGAGGATGTCGCGCAGCGGACCCGCGCAGGAGCGCGCCAGCTTCACTGAAACCGGCCTGCTGGCCCCCTCGCCCGGGCGCGGGTTCTCCTTGCACCACGTGAGCGTGCGCGGCCTGAACCGGATCGTGCCTCTGAATGAATAGCCGGTGACGAATGGGTAGCCGCGAATCGTGTGGTTGATGGCGGTGACGGCCGTGCACGCGTATCTCGCGAGCACCGCGGCGAGCCTGCGCTCGCTGCCAATGTCGGAGTGCTCGCAGATGGTCCGGAGCACCGGTCCGTCGAGCATGCGACGGCGTGCCCGGTTGCGCGCATCGATCGTGATCTGGCGCTCGAGCTCGTGGACGAGCGCCGCGCGCGTGGCGGCCGGGGACAAACCGCGCGTGATCGCCGGCGAGATCGTCACGGTGTGGGGGCGCTGGTCAGCGGCGAGCCGCCGGACCTCCGCGCGTACGCGAGCTGCCTCCTCGCGCCGGCGCTGCGCCGCCCCCACCTCTTTGCCGTGCTCGATCTTCGGCACCGCCCAGCTCGCCAGCGCCCCGAGCAGCGCCGCGAGCACGAGCGCGCCCCCGAGGAGCTTGCGCTTCGGCACCGGGGGCACGGGGACCCCCTTGGGAGGGGTCCAGATCCCGAGCCACGCGCCGACCTTCTCGAGCGTCCCGAGATGGGAGGCATCGCGGCGGCTCGCCATTTCCGACCTAGGTTTGGTCCTCGCCCGTGCGCTCGGCGCGTGCCTCGGCGACGGTCTTGCCGCCGCGACCGAAGGGTCCGTGCACCTTCCAGCGCGAGTCCTGCTTGGCGGGCCACACCAGCCACAGCAGCACCCCGAGGACGTTGAGCAGGAGCCCGGCGGCGAGCCCCGGCTTCTCGCCGTAGCCCTTGCGGGCGGAGAGCCATGCACCGACGATCGCGGACCCGAGCCACGCGTACGTCAGGTAGAGCGCCTTGGCGCCGAGCAGCGCGATGACGGTCATGCGCCCAGGTACGCCTTCTGAACGTCGGGGTTGGCCCGCAGCGCGTCCGAGCTGTCGGAGAGCGCGACCTCACCGGTCTCGAGCACGTAGCCGCGCTTCGAGACCTCGAGCGCGTAGTTCGCGTTCTGCTCGACGAGCAGGATCGTCGTCCCCTGCTTGTTGATCTCCGCGATCGTCTCGTAGATCCGCTCGACGAGCACGGGCGCGAGCCCCATCGAGGGCTCGTCGAGCAGGAGGAGCTTCGGCGAGGCCATCATCGCGCGACCGATGGCGAGCATCTGCTGCTCCCCGCCTGACATCGTGCCGGCCTTCTGCTTCTCCCGCTCCTTGAGGCGAGGAAACAGGTCGAAGACCCGCTCCATGTCCCCCGCGACCCCGTTCGAGTCCCGTCTCAAGTAGGCGCCGAGCTCGAGGTTCTCGGTGACGCTCATGCGCGGAAAGATCTTGCGGCCCTCGGGCGCCTGGGAGATCCCCAGCCGGACGATGTCCTGCGGCGCCGTCTCGCCGATCTCCGTCCCCTCGAACCGGATCGAGCCCTCCCGAGGAGGCGTGAGCCCCGAGATCGACCGGAGCGTCGTCGACTTCCCGGCGCCGTTCGAGCCGATCAGCGTGACGACCTCGCCCTCCTCCACCTGGAGCGAGATGCCCTTGAGCGCCTCGATGTTCCCGTAGAAGGTGTGGACGTCGTTCAGCTCGAGCAGCGGCATCGGCTAGGCCCGCTTTCCGAGGTACGCCTCGATCACGCGCGGATCCTGTCGCACCTCCTGCGGCTCGCCCTCGGCGATCTTCTCGCCGTGGTCGAGCACGGTGATCCGCTCGGACACGTCCATCACGACCTTCATGTCGTGCTCGATCAGCAGGATGGTCAGGCCGCGGTCGTCGCGGAGCTGCCCCATGAACGCCGTGAGGCGAGCGGACTCCTGCGGGTTCATCCCCGCGGTCGGCTCGTCGAGCAGCAGCAGCGTGGGGTCCGACGCCAGCGCCCGCGCGATCTCGACTCGCCGTTGGTCCCCATAGGAGAGCTCGGCGGCCATCCGGTCGACCGACTGGGGCTGGAGCCCGACGTACGCCAGCGTCTCGCGCGCCTTCTCGCGGACCTCGCGCTCCTCGCGGCGAACGCGCGGGGTGCGGATGATCGACCCGACGAGCGTCGCCTTCATCCGCGCGTGCTGGCCGACCATGACGTTCTCGAGCGCGCTCATGGTGCTGAACAGGCGGATGTTCTGGAAC
>Ga0209577_10004163_pt1 | contig 13628 bp, 10 predicted proteins | sample GraSoiAngelo_109_FD_185874 | JGI IMG/M metagenome (GOLD analysis project Ga0209577, IMG submission 185874) | Grasslands soil microbial communities from the Angelo Coastal Reserve, California, USA - 14_0903_12_20cm (SPAdes) (version 2) | ecosystem: Environmental > Terrestrial > Soil > Grasslands... | reverse complement strand
TGGATCAGGGCCCGCGCCTGGAGATCGGTGATCTCGGCGCCCTCCTTGATCAGCGACTCCTGAGTCTCGGGGTGGCGTACCTCGGCCGCCGCCACGCGGCCCGCGATCCGCTCGAACAGCGGCTCGGTGAGCGCGCGCTCCTCGGAGATGTCGGTCACCCAGACGCCCGAGGTGGTCGCGCAGTCCTCGATACGCACGATCACGTCCTGGGCCACGTCCACCAGCCGCCGGGTCAGGTACCCGGAGTCGGCCGTGCGGAGCGCGGTGTCGGCCAGACCCTTGCGGGCGCCGTGGGTCGAGATGAAGTACTCGAGGACGGTGAGGCCCTCGGAGAAGTTGGCCTTGATCGGCAGGTCGATGATCCGTCCCGTCGGATCGGCCATAAGACCCCGCATCCCGGCCAGCTGCCGGATCTGCTGCACGTTGCCGCGAGCTCCGGAGTTGGCCATCATGTAGACCGGGTGGAGGACGTCGAAGCTCTTCATCGTGGCCGCCGTGACCTCGTCGGTGGCGGTGGTCCAGAGCTCGACCGTCTGGTTGTAGCGCTCGTCGTCGGTGATCAGGCCGCGCCGGAACTGCTGGTCGATGTCGCCCAGCTTGCGCTCGGCGGCCTTGAGGATGCCGGCCTTGTCCGCCGGCGTCTTGATGTCCATGGCCGAGATGGTGATCCCGGCCTTGGTCGCGTAGGCGAAGCCCAGCCGCTTGATGTCGTTGGCGACCTTGGCCGTCAGCTCATTGCCGTGGAGCCGGAAGCATTCGGCCACGATCGAGCGGAGTGCCTTCTTGTCGAAGACCACGTTCTGATAGGTCATCGCCTCGCCATGGCCTTCCAGCGGCTCCTTGCCGATGGGCAGCACCTGGTTGAAGAGGACCCGACCCGGTGACGTCCGATGCATCTGGCCCGCGATCCGCACCCGGACTTCCTGCTGCACGTGCAGCCGGCGGTTGTCGAGCGCGAGCAGGACCTCCTCGGGCGTGCCATAGGTGGCCAGCTGCTGATCCTTGGCCGAGGGGTTCGCCCTGACCATGGTCAGGTAGTAGATGCCGAGCACGATGTCCTGGGTGGGGCTGATCACGGGGCTACCGTCTGAGGCCGACAGGATGTTGTTCGACGACATCATCAGGTTTTTGGCCTCTGCGATCGCGCCCGAGAAGAGGGGCACGTGGACCGCCATCTGGTCGCCGTCGAAGTCGGCGTTGAAGGCGTGGCAGACCAGCGGGTGGATCTGGATCGCCGAGCCCTCTACCAGCACCGGCATGAAGGCCTGGATGCCGAGGCGGTGCAGTGTGGGAGCGCGGTTCAGGAGAACCGGATGCTCCTTGATCACCTCGTCCAGGACGTCCCAGACTTCGGGACGCACCCGCTCCACCATCCGCTTGGCCGACTTGATGTTCTGGGTGTAGCCCTTGTTCACCAGCTCCCGCATCACGAACGGCTTGAAGAGCTCGAGGGCCATCTTCTTGGGCAGGCCGCACTCGTGCAGCTTCAGCTCCGGGCCGACCACGATCACCGACCGGCCGGAGTAGTCGACGCGCTTGCCCAGCAGGTTCTGGCGGAAGCGGCCCTGCTTGCCCTTGAGCATGTCGGAGAGCGACTTCAGCTTGCGGTTGCCGGTGCCGGTGATGGCGCGACCGCGCCGGCCGTTGTCGATCAGGGCATCGACCGCCTCCTGCAGCATCCGCTTCTCGTTGCGCACGATGATCTCGGGCGCTCCCAGCTCGAGCAGCCGCTTGAGACGGTTGTTGCGGTTGATCACGCGACGGTAGAGGTCGTTCAGGTCGGAGGTCGCGAAGCGGCCGCCGTCCAGCTGGACCATAGGCCGCAGCTCCGGCGGGATAACCGGCAGATTCATGAGGATCATCCAGGTGGCCGAGGCGCCCGACTTGCGGAAGGCCTCCACCACCTTGAGGCGCTTGATTGCCTTCTGCCGCCGCTGACCGGAGGTGGACTTCGACTCCTCGCGGAGGATGGCCGATTCCTGGACCAGGTCGACCCGCTCGAGCAGGTCCCTGATCGCCTGGGCTCCAATCGAGGCCTTGAAGACCTTGCCGAACTTCTCGGTGAACTCCCGATACTCCTGGTCGGACAGCAGCTGCTTCGCGTAGAGGGCTTCCAGCTGGGTCTTGGAGGCCTCGATGTCTCCCGAGAGGCCCTCGCTGTCCTTCTTCAGGCGCTCGTTGAGCTGAGCCACCTTGCCCTCGTACTCCTCGCGCCAGCGCGCGATCTCCTCGTCGCCCTTACCCTTGTGCTCCTGCTGCCGCTTCTTCAGCGACCCCTGAAGCTGATCGATCTTCTTCTCCACCTGCTTGGGCAGCTCGCGGGCGAGCTTGTCCTCGAAGAGGGTGCCCTTGGCGATGATGACCTCCTCGTCGTCACCCTCACCGATGGTGAAGTTGGTGGCCGCCTTCTTGCCCTTCTGGGCCTTGATCTTTTCGACCAGCTCCTTGGCCCGCGAGGTCATGGAGTCGACCGTCTCGTCGAGAGACTCCTCGAGCGCGCGAGCGTCGGCGCGTGTCTTCTCCTGGCGCGCCTTGACCCGCTGGTCGAGCTCATCCTTGAGCTCCTTGACCTGGGCGTCCCGCTCTTCCTGGAGCTTGATCACCCGGTCGTTGTGCTGCGGCGAGGACTTCGAGAGGTATTCCTTGCGGGCGTCCTCGTCGATGGAGGTGACGATGTAGTTGGCGAAGTAGAGGACCTTCTCCAGGTTGCGCGGAGACATGTCCAGGAGCAGGCCCATGCGGGAGGGGATGCCCTTGAAGTACCAGACATGGCTGACCGGAGAGGCCAGCTTGATGTGACCCATCCGCTCGCGCCGCACCTTGGAGCGGGTCACCTCGACGCCACACTTGTCGCAGATGATGCCCTTGTAGCGGTAGCGCTTGTACTTGCCGCAATGGCACTCCCAGTCTCGCTGGGGCCCGAAGATCTTCTCGCAGAAGAGACCGTCCCGCTCCGTCTTGAGAGTGCGGTAGTTGATCGTCTCCGGCTTGGTCACCTCGCCGTGCGACCACGACAGGATGGTCTCGGGTGAGGCCAGCGAGAGCTTGAGCGCGTCGAAGTTTTCCAGTTTCAGTGTCATCTGCTACCTCAAGGAATCAAGGGGATTCTGCGAGCGGGCGGCGCCCCAGTCCGATTCATCGATCTCGTCACGCTCCAGGTTGATGCCCAGGTCGAGCGGCATCTCCGACATGTCGTCCTCGGAGAGGATGACCTGCTTTTCGCCGTCCGACTGGATCTCGACGCCAAGGGCGAGCCCTTCCAGCTCCTTGACGAGGACCCGGAACGACTCCGGGATGCCGGCCTCCAGCGTGTTCTCCCCCTTGACGATCGCTTCATAGGCTTTGACCCGGCCCACGATGTCGTCCGACTTCACGGTCAGGATCTCCTGCAGGATGTGGGAGGCGCCGTAGGCTTCCAGGGCCCAGACCTCCATCTCGCCGAAGCGCTGGCCGCCGAACTGGGCCTTGCCGCCCAGCGGCTGCTGGGTGACCAGCGAGTAGGGACCGGTGGAGCGGGCGTGGATCTTGTCCTCGACCAGGTGAGCCAGCTTCATCATGTAGATGTAACCAACCGTCACCTCGTGGTCGAAGGCGTCGCCGGTGCGGCCATCGCGCAGCGTGATCTTGCCGCTCTCGGGCAGTCCGGCCCGGACCAGTTCGCTCTCGATCAGCTCCTCCGAGGCGCCGTCGAAGACCGGCGTCGCCACCCGGATGCCGAGCGCGTGGGCGGCCCACCCGAGGTGGGTCTCCAGCACCTGGCCGAGATTCATCCGGCTGGGCACACCCAGCGGGTTGAGAACCAGCTCGACCGGCGTGCCGTCGGGCATGTAGGGCATGTCCTCGGTGGGCAGGATGCGGGCGATGACGCCCTTGTTGCCATGGCGCCCGGCCATCTTGTCGCCTTGCGCGATCTTGCGCTTCTGGGCGACGTAGACACGAACCAATTGGTTGACCCCGGGAGCGAGCTCGTCCTTGGTCTCCCGGCTGAAGATCTTGACGTCGACCACTATGCCGCGCTCGCCGTGCGGGACCCGCAGTGAGGAATCTCGGACCTCACGGGCCTTTTCACCGAAGATCGCGCGCAGGAGCCGCTCCTCCGCGGAGAGCTCGGATTCGCCCTTGGGCGTGATCTTGCCCACCAGGATGTCGCCTGGATGGACCTCTGCGCCGATGTAGACGATGCCGCGCTCGTCCAGGTTCTTGAGGGTCTCGTCACTGACGTTGGGAATGTCGCGCGTGATTTCCTCCGGGCCGAGCTTGGTATCGCGGGCTTCGATCTCGTACTCCTCGATGTGGACCGAGGTGTATTTGTCCTCGCGGACGACCGACTCCGAGATCAGGATGGCATCCTCGTAGTTGTAACCTTCCCACGGCATGAACGCGACCAGCACGTTCCTGCCCAGCGCCAGCTCTCCCCCAGAAGTCGCCGGCCCGTCCGCCAGCACGTCGCCCGTCTTCACCTTCGTGCCCGCCTCGACGATCACCCGCTGAGACAGACAGGTCCCCTGGTTGGATCGCTCGAACTTGTGGATCGGATACCAGTGATCCACTGACCCATCTCCAGGCCGCAGCAACACTCCCAGCTCGCGCTTCGTGCTCTCGGCCTTGCTGGCCGGATTGTCGGGGGGTGGAGGGGCGGCGCAGGAAACCACCTCCCCGTCGGCCTTGGCGACGATCAGCTCACCCGAGTCCTTGGCTGAGGCCACCTCCATGCCCGTCCCCACGATGGGAGGCTCGGTGACCACCAGCGGCACCGCCTGGCGCTGCATGTTGGACCCCATCAGGGCCCGGTTGGCGTCGTCATGCTCCAGGAAGGGGATCAACGCCGTCGCCACGCTTACGGTCTGCTTGGGTGACACGTCCATGTACTGGATCCGGTTGACCTCCGCGACCAGGAACAGGTTCTTGGTCCGGGCCGTCGTCCGATCCTCGACAAAATGCCCCTGCGAATCGACCGGCGCGTTCGCCTGGGCCACGATGTAACGGTCCTCCTCGTCGGCCGACAGGAAGTGGATCTCGTCGCTGACCCAGGCTCGGACCGGCACCTCGCCTGCCTTGGCCTTGATCATGGCGTCGACGGTCGCCTCGTCCAGCACCTGGTCCTTGCGGGCCAGTCGCGTCTTGTGATCCTTCTCGAGCACCTCGTCCCGCACCGTGCGACCGACCAGCCGGTCGCGATACGCCTTCTCGGCCGGGATGGTCGTGTACACCCGACGGAAGGGGGTCTCGATGAAGCCGTACTCGTTGACCCGGGCGAAGGTCGCCAGCGATCCGATCAAGCCGATGTTCGGACCCTCGGGGGTCTCGATCGGACAGATCCGACCGTAGTGCGAGTGGTGCACGTCGCGGACGTCGAATCCGGCGCGCTCGCGCGACAGGCCGCCCGGACCCAGCGCCGACAGGCGCCGCTTGTGGGTCAGCTCGGCCAGGGGGTTGGTCTGGTCCATGAACTGCGACAGCTGGCTGGAGCCGAAGAACTCCTTGATGGCGGCCACCACCGGCCGGGCGTTGATCAGCGAGGCCGCGGTCACGGTGGCCGCGTCGCAGATCGTCATCCGCTCCTTGATGATCCGCTCCATCCGGATCAGGCCCATCCGGAACTGGTTCTGCAGCAGCTCACCCACCGCGCGCACCCGGCGGTTGCCCAGGTGGTCGATGTCGTCCGGCTCGCCGCCGCCGTTGTTCAGCTCGGTCAGCTTGCGAATGATGGCGATGAAGTCGTCGTTGGACAGGGTGCGCACGTTCATGTCCGTGCCCAGCCCCAGCCGGCGGTTGAGCTTGAAGCGGCCCACCTTCGACAGGTCGAACCGCCTGGGGTTGAAGAACAAGGCGGTCATCAGGGCCCGCGCGTTCTCCACGGTCGGCGGATCGCCGGGGCGGATCTTCTTGTACATCTCGACCAGGGCGTCGTTGACGTCGGTCGAGGAGTCCTTCTCCAGGGTCGACTGGATGAACTTGTGCTCGGGGTTGCTGTCCACGTCGGCGAAGAGCGCCTTGATCTCGTTGTTGGCGCCGTAGCCGAGGGCTCGGACCAGGGTGGTGACCGGGATCTTCCGCTTGCGGTCGATCTTGACCGTGAGCACGTCCTTGCCCGAGGTCTCGATCTCCAGCCAGGCGCCGCGGTTGGGGATCAGCTTGGCCGCGTACAGCATCCGGCCCGAAGCCCGGTCCTCGCTGGCGGTGAAGTAGATGCCCGGCGACCGGACCAGCTGGGAGACGACCACCCGCTCCGTGCCGTTGACGATGAAGGTGCCCTCCTCGGTCATGATCGGGAAGTCGCCCATGAAGACTTCCGACTCCTTGATCTCGCCTGCGTTCTCCCCGGTCTTGATGGTCAGCCGGGTGTTGATCCGCAAGGGCGCCGCGTAGGTCATGTCGCGGTTGCGGCACTCGTCCTTGTCGAACTTGGGCAGGCCGAACTCGTAGTCCAGGAACTTGAGCTCGTAGTTCTTGCCGGTGTAGTCGGTGATCGGGTTGATCTCTTCGAAAAGCTCCCGAAGGCCTTCGCGCTTGAACCAGTTGAAGGACCGCAGCTGGGTCTCGATCAGGTTGGCCACGGGCAGCATCTCGGGGATGCGGCCGTAGCCGACGCGATGGCCGTTTTCGGCAGGCTGAATCATGGGCGGTGACTCTCCTTTGCGTTGAGGGGAAAGGTGGGCAGGCGGGACATGCTGGGGACGCGGGAAGATACCCGTGGCAGCACGAACGGCAATCTTAGCAGGAGGGTGACACCCTTGTCAAGGGCACGCGACAACTTGCCGCGAGGCCCCGTGCCTCGCGAACTCGCCCACGGCCGGATCCGCGGGCTTGGACGGGTCGGTCAGCGGTCGAATTCGAAGTGCGTCAGACTAATCGCCCGCCAGTCTAGCACTTCCCGCCCGGCCGGGGAAAGGCCTCCCCTTCCCCCTTGACGGGGGCCGGGGACGGACCAGGTACTCATCCTCCCCCTTGACGGGGAAGGCCGGGAAGGGGTGCCGCAGCGCAGCCGCTATTTGATCTCCGCGGAGGCGCCGGCGTCCTTGAGCTTCTTGAGCACGGACTCGGCCTCCTCCCGGTTGACCCCCTGCTTGACCGGCTTGGGAGACTGGTCGACCAGGTCCTTGGCCTCCTTGAGGCCCAGCCCGGTGATCTCGCGGACCACCTTGATCACCCCGATCTTGGCGTCGCCCGGAGCGTTCAGGACGACCTGGAACTCGGTCTGCTCCACCTCCGGCGCGGCCGCCGCCGCCCCGCCGCCGGCGGGCGCCGCAGCCACCGCCACCGGGGCCGCAGCCGTCACGCCGAACTCGGTCTCGATCGCCTTGATGGCGTTCATCACGTCCACCACGGTCCATTCTTTGAGCGAAGCCACGAAGTCGTCGACTGATACCTTGGCCATTACCTCTCTCCTTTTGCTCCTAAGCGGCTGCCGGCGCTCCCGCCGGCGGTTGGTTGGATTCCTTCTGTTCGCGGAGGGCGTCCAGCGTCCGGGCCAGCTTGGTAAGCGGCGCCTGGAGCACACTCGCCAGGTTCGCCAGCGGCATCTGCATGGTGCCCAGCAGGCGGCCCAACAGGATCTCCCGGCTCGGCAGGTCGGCCAGCTCCGCGACTGTCTCGGCCTTGATCACCTGCCCTTCCAGCAGGCCGCTGCGGATCACCATCCGGCGGTTGGCCCGGATGTACTCGGACAGGATCCGGGCGGGAGCCGACACGTCGTCCTGCGCGAAGACGATGGCGATCGGCCCCGACAGCTCGGCCTTGAGGGCGCCATAGCCGGCGGCCTCGGCGGCCCGTCGGGCCAGGGTGTTCTTGACCACCAGCATCTCCACCCCGTCGCCCCGGAGCCGGTTGCGCAGGTCCTGCATCTGGCCCACGGTCATGCCCCGGTAGTCGGCCAGCACCGCGGTCGACGACCTGCGCAGGCGGGCCGTGATCTCGTCCACCTGGGCGGCCTTCTCGGCTCGCTTGTCGGTCTTCTCCGCTTTCTTCACCGTGGCCATGCGGGCCTCCTCACAAAAAAACCTTCGTGCCGGACGGCAAGAAGGTCGTGCAACCCGCTTGCCTGCGCTGGAGATTGAGCTGCGCCCGTCGAGGGCGCCGCGCCAGCGGTCTTCGGCTATTCAGTTAGCGCGAACGGAGTATAGCTGAGGGCCGGGAAACCTTGCCGGTGCCCGCCCGCGCCGAGCGTCGGGACCGCCGCCCAGCTGGCCGCTCTAGCCGATCTTGCCCGCGGCGACCGGGTCGACCTGCACGCTCGGCCCCATCGTCGGCGACAGGTAGACCGAGCGCAGGTAGTGGCCCTTGGCCGAGGCCGGCTTGGCCCGGACCACCGCGTCCATAAGGGCGGCGAAGTTCTCCCGCAGCTGGTCGTCCGTGTACGACACCTTGCCGATCGAGGTGTGGATAATGCCCGTCTTGTCCACCCGGTACTCGATCCGGCCGCCCTGGATGTCCTTGACCGCCCGGGCGATGTCGAAGGTCACGGTGCCCGCCTTGGGGTTGGGCATCATGCCCCGCGGTCCCAGGATCTTGCCCAGCCGTCCGACCATGCCCATCATGTCGGGCGTCGCCAGGGTGACGTCGAAGTCCAGCCATCCCTCCTGGATGCGCTTGGCCAGGTCCTCTCCGCCCACGTGGTCGGCGCCCGCCTCCTGCGCCTCGCGCGCCTTCTCGCCGGCGGCGAAGACCAGCACCCGGCGCTTCTTGCCGGTCCCGTGGGGGAGGACGACCGAGCCCCGCACCATCTGGTCGGCATGCTTGGGGTCCACTCCCAGGCGCAAATGCGCCTCGACCGTCCCATCGAACTTGGAGGTCGAGCTGGACTTGACCAGCTTGACGGCCTCGACCGGGCTGTGGTGCTTGCCCGGCTCGACCGTCTTGAGGACCGCCTTGTACTTCTTACCCCGCGCCTGCGTCACTTGCTCACCTCGATCCCGAGCGAGCGCGCGGTGCCCTCGATCATGCGCATCGCGGCCGTGACGTCCAGCGCGTTCAGGTCCTTGAGCTTGAGCTGGGCGATCTCCCGCACCTGCTGCTCGCTCACCTTGCCCACCTTCTCCTTGTTGGGCTTGGCCGATCCCTTCTCCACGCCGGCGGCCTTCTTGAGCAGGTCTGCCGCGGGCGGGGTCTTGGTGACGAAGGTGAAGCTGCGGTCCTCGAAGATCGTCAGCTCGACCGGGATCACCTGTCCGGCCATGTTCGCGGTCCGCTCGTTGTAGGTGCGGGTGAACTCCATGATGTTGACCCCGTGGGGTCCCAGCGCGGTGCCCACCGGCGGCGCCGGCGTGGCCTTGCCCGCCTCGAGCTGGATCTTGACGATGGCCTTGACTTTCTTCTTGCCCAACGCGCCCTACTTGAGCCGCTCCACCTGGAGCAGGTCCAGCTCGACCGGAGTCTCGCGGCCGAACATGTTGACCAGCACCTTGAGCTTGCCCTTGTCGGCGTTGATCTCGTCCACCTTGCCGTGGAAGTCCGAGAAGGGCCCGTCGATGACCCGGACGTTCTCGCCCACCTGGTACTCGACCCGCACCTTGGGCGCCTCGGCCTTGATCTGCTTCTGGATGAACTTGATCTCCTTGTCCTGCAGGGGCACCGGCTTGGTCCCCGAGCCCACGAAGCTGGTCACACCCGGCGTGTTGCGGACCACGTACCAGGACTCGTCGGACATGATCATGTTGACCAGGATGTAGCCGGGGTAGGTCCGCTTGGCGACGTGGCGGCGCTGGCCGTCCTTGATCTCGATCACGTCCTCGGTCGGGACCAGGACGTCGAAGATCCGGTCGTGCATGTCCATCGACTCCACCCGCTTGAGCAGGTTGGTGCGGACCTTGTCCTCGTGGCCGGAGTAGGCGTGGACCACGTACCAGTGGGCCTCGCCTTCGGGGGCTACCCGCGGAACCTGGGGTACGATGCCCGCCGCCTCGCTGGCCAGCGGGGTGCCGACCTCGGGCCGGTCGGGGTGCCCCTCGCCGACCGAGACCCGCTCGCCGGTCCACTGCCGCTGCTCCTCCTTGGGAGGCGCGGCTCGACGCCCGCCGCGCCGCTTGGCGGTGGCGTCGCCGTTGCTGTCGTCGGTGTGCTTGATGTTTTCCATGGCCTTGATCAGTGGGTGGTCGGGAATTCGAACTTGACCAGCGAATTGCTGAGCACGAAGTCGATCACGCCCAGCAGCAGCGAGACCACGACGACGGTGGCGATCACCACGAAGGTCATGGTCCGCAGCTCGGCCCAGCCCGGCCAGACCACCTTGCGCAGCTCGGCGTAGATGTCCTCGAAGTTGCGGACCATTCCACGCCGGGGCGCCGTGACGGGCGTACGCTGCACCTTGTTCGACCTCGGATCGCTGGGAATCGCCTTGGCCACGCTAGTTATACCTCGCCGGGCCGGCCGGCAAACGCCAGAGGCTGGCAGGGGCGGAGCGATTCGAACGCCCGACCGGCGGTTTTGGAGACCGCTGCTCTACCAGCTGAGCTACGCCCCTGTGCGGGCCGGACCCACGCAGTATAAAGAGGATGCATCTGCCTACTTGGTCTCCCGGTGCGAGGTGTGCTTGCGGCAGCGCGGGCAGAACTTCTTGATCTCGAGCCGGTCGGGATCGTTCTTCTTGTTCTTGACCGTCGTGTAGTTGCGCTCTTTGCAGGTGTTGCACTGCAGGGTGATGATCGAGGCTAGGGCAGGCATTTAGGCTCCAACACAAAAAAGACCTAGCGTCTGCTAGGCGATGTCAAATACTACCAGACTCCCTCTACCCCGTCAACTCACTGGCCAACCCAACCCCTTTGGCGCGACTAATTTGGCGAACGATTTCTGTTCTGCCAAATTTGACGTGCTTCGGAAGCTGTCATACCGGCCTGCCGCCAAATAGAACTCATCACTCCAGGGGTTAGTTCCCTCTTGTTCCGAGGCACAACCACCGTGCGTCGCCGCCCTCTGTAAAAACCCTCGAAAATGTCCTCGCCAGTCCTCCGGTTTCTGAATATGCCTACCTGCTCAAGTATCCAGGCAACATCCCTGCTTGAGAGCACCATGGTGGCGACGCCCGCTCAGTCTAGGCTGTCAGAACCAGAGGACGGCCAGAAACCTGAACAAATTCGTCCTTCACCTCGCCGTCCTCGGCGGAAGGCGTCAAGAACTCGTGATAGGCCTCGGGTGGAGCGGGGCGCACGATTTCACTCTCCCGACCGCCCTCGACCATGTGATCTACGTATTCGCTGACCGCCGCCACCAGAGCGTCAATCGCCTCCCGTTCGCTGTCGGCCTGCGCGGCGATATCGACTTCGGGACACCAAGCGGTCCACTGATTGTCTTCGCGTTTGGTAATGCCCGTTAGATTGAGGGTCAGCGTTTCACCGACGCGTCGCACGACGGGTTCTGGCATTTCGGATCCTCTTGCCTCCATATTGGTGCTGGGAACACAACGGCGCGGTAGGCTCGATCCGATCAGTCAGCCCCCCGGCCGATACCTTGAGTATATCTCGTAAATGCCTGAACGGTCAAGCATTTCCTATGGGAAATCGGGCAGATAGCGGTGCCCATTCGGGCAAATATGGGGCCTCATACCTTCCGCCATCGCTTCTGGGCAGCTCGGCGGGCGATTTCAGACCGCTGCTCCGCCGTCAGCTTCCTTGCCCGCGCCGGTCCTCCCTTCTTGCCTCCGAGGCTTCCAAGGGCGCGGGCAGCCGCTCGCACTTCGTCTGACGGAGGTTCTTCCTCTTCCCCGCTGGCTCCGGCCGTGGAAAGACTTTGGCTCTGCCGCGGCGTCTTCCTTGACCGCTTAGGCACGTTGGGAAGTCTACCCGGAGCTCAGTACTGAACTATTACCGTGGTCCCGATCGGCGCCCAGTTCCAGAGGAAGAGCATCGGGCTGTAGGGCACGTTGACGCAGCCGTGAGTCCCGTTGTAGAGGTTGGAGCCGGGGCCGTACCAGCTGCGCCAGGGGGCGTCGTGGATGAAGTAGCCGCCGCCCAGGAACTCCAGCCCGAAGTTGACGTAGGACTTCGGATACCAGTACGGGCTGCCCACCGGCCAGGGCGAGACCATGTAGAAGCCCGACATCCGGGCGAAGACGTTGTAGACGCCGGGGGGCGTGGGCAGGGCCGGCCGCCCCGTCGCCACCAGGGTGGTGAGGACGGCGGTCCCGTTCTGATAGGCGGTCAGCGCCTGGCGGGAGAGGGAGATCACGATCACCTTGCCGGCGCCCACGTTGGCGGCGACGACCTGGTTCTCCCTCTGCCAGATGGCGTTGCGCAGCGCCTGCTGCTGCTGGTAGAGCTGCGAGCCGATGGAGTCGAAAGTCCCCTGGTTGGAGGCCGTCGCCAGCTGGGCGCCGAGGCTGCCGATGACGCCGGCGTGGTTGCCGGCCACGCCCATCGACTGGGCGGTGCCGAGCACCGACTGCGCGGCAGCCAGCTGCGAGTAGGCGGAGGAGCGCGAGTTCAAGAGCGCCTGGACTGCCAGCGCGGTCTGCTGGATCCGGTCCTGCACCGGCTGGAAGGCCTGGGCGCTGTGGGCGCCGCCCATGTCCGACTGGGCCGAATCGAGCGCGGAGCGGAAGGCCGTCAGGTCGAGCTGCGGATACTGGCCGGCCGAGGCCAGGATCGAGCGGGCGTTCTGCAGCGCCACCTGGACCTGGGTCAGCGCCGAGCGGTAGGCGGAAAGGCGGTCGGTCAGGATGGCAGCCTGCCCGGCCAGCACCTGGCCCAGGTTGCGGAACTCGTTGGGCGTGCGGGCGGTGCCGGCGTAGGCAGCGAAGTGGGTCCGGGTGTCGCTGACGTCCTCGGTCGTCACGCCGCCGTGGGCGGCCTCGAGCAGGAGGGCGTCCCACTGGCGCAGGCCTCGCTGGAAGCCATCGCGCTGCTCCGCCAGCGACTGCTGGTAGGAAGCGAACAGGTCGGCCTGCAGCTGCTGCAGCTGAACCAGCTGCTGGTGCTGGACGGCGGGGGCCTGCCAGAAGAAGCGCGGCTGGACGGCGACCACCTGGCTGTAGCGCCACATCAGCTGGTCGGCCTTGGCCGGGTCCAGCCCGGTGGCGATCGACTGGGTCAGCTGCCGGTCGAACTGGGTCTCGTTGTCCCGGACGGCGCCCTTGAGCCAGCTCTCGCTGGCGGTCGCCGAGACCGGGACGGCAGCGATAAGGAGACCGATGACGAGGATGAAGACCAGCCGCCTTAGCGAATTGCGGCGCCGGCCAGGTGCGGCGCCCGCTCGACAGCCATAACGTTACGACTTCCCAGGAGGTAACACTCCGTGCCCGATCGTGACGCGCGTTACCCGGGCGTCAGAGGCGCGACGGCGCCGTCAGATCGGTGACGGCGCCGTCATCCGCAGCTTCGCTACGACCGCTCGATCGGAGCCCCGATCAGGCTGCCCCACTCGGTCCACGATCCGTCGTAGTTGCGCACGTTCGGGTAGCCCAGCAGGTAGTAGAGGACGAACCAGGTGTGGGAGGAGCGCTCCCCGATCCGGCAGTAGGCGATCACCTGCTTGTCGGAGGTGACTCCCTTCGACCCGTACAGGTCGCGCAGCTCCTGGGCCGGCTTGAAGGTGCCGTCCTCGCGGACCGCCTGGCCCCAGGGGATGTTGGCCGCGCCCGGGATGTGGCCGCCGCGCTGCGCGCCCTCCTGGGGCAGGCCCTCGGGCGCCAGCAGCTC
>Ga0209577_10004161_pt1 | contig 13637 bp, 15 predicted proteins | sample GraSoiAngelo_109_FD_185874 | JGI IMG/M metagenome (GOLD analysis project Ga0209577, IMG submission 185874) | Grasslands soil microbial communities from the Angelo Coastal Reserve, California, USA - 14_0903_12_20cm (SPAdes) (version 2) | ecosystem: Environmental > Terrestrial > Soil > Grasslands... | reverse complement strand
CGACGCCGGACGGGTTCAGTCCGGCCAGCCGCGCGAGGTCGACGGCGGCTTCGGTCTGGCCGATCCGGTCGAGCACGCCCCCCGGTTTCGCGCGTAGCGGGAAGACGTGCCCCGGCTGCACGAGGTCGTGCGGCGTCGAGTCCGGCGAGATCGCGACCTGGATCGTGCGGCTGCGGTCGGCGGCCGAGATGCCGGTCGTCACACCGTCGCGCGCTTCGACGCTGACGGTGAACGCGGTGCCGAGCGGCGCCTCGTTGTGATCGGTCATCGGGCGTAGGCCGAGCTCGTCGGCGCGCTCCTCCGTCAGGCAGAGACAGATCAACCCCCGCGCGTGCGTCGCCATGAAGTTGATCGCCTCCGGCGTCGCGAACTGCGCGGCAATCGTCAGGTCACCTTCGTTCTCGCGGTCCTCGTCGTCGACGACCACGACCATCCGGCCTGCACGGATGTCCTCGATCGCCTCTTCGATCGTGGCGAAGGGCGTGGTCACGGCCATTGGGCGAAGGCTAGCGAGGCAGCAGCTTCTCGACGTACTTCGCGAGCACGTCGACCTCGAGATTGACCGCGTTCTCAGACTGCAGCGTCCCGAGATTGGTCGCGCCGAGCGTGTGCGGGATCAGCGCGACCGCGAACCCCGCGTCGTCCGTGTCCGCGACGGTGAGGCTCGTGCCGTTGACGGCAATCGAGCCTTTCTCGACCACGTAGCGCAGGAGATCCGACGGCGCGTCGAACCACACGCGCCGGCCGTCACCCTCCGCCTCGACGCCGCGCACCGTGCCGACGCCGTCGACGTGGCCCTGCACGACGTGACCGCCCATCGCGTCCCCGGCGCGGAGCGACGGCTCGAGGTTGACCCTCGAGCCGTGGTCGAGGGTTCCAAGGCTCGTGCGCGCGAGCGTCTCCGGCACCACGTCGAAACTGAGCGTCGAGTCAGCGCAAGCAACGACGGTGAGGCAAACGCCGTCGACCGCGACCGAGTCGCCGAGCTCCACGCCCTGCGACGTCTCGGGCGCGGACACGACAAGGCGGCCGCTCTCCATCGAGATGACGGTTCCGATTTCGCGCACGAGACCCGTGAACACGCGGCCAGCGTAGTCATTGACATCCCCGCGCTCGCATAGGTGAATGGCACGGCGGGGTCGCAACCTGAGAGGGAGCAATGAGAAAACTGAAGCTCGTCGGAGTCGTGCTGGTGCTCCTGGCGCTGGGGGGAGGGATCGCCTACGGCGCCGGAGCGCTCGCCAGCGACCCGATCCACGCCTGCGTCAACTCGGCGGGAGTCCTGAAGGTCGTCGACGCGAGCGCCGCCTGCGCTCGTTCCGAGACCCCCCTGACCTGGAACCAGAGTGGCCCTGCGGGGCCGGCAGGACCGGCGGGGCCCGCGGGCGCGCCGGGCGCCGCCGGTCCGCCCGGCCCCGCCGGAGCGAATGGCACCAACGCAGCCGTGGCCGCGTACGAGCACAACGCTGCGTCCCAGCAGCTGAACAGCGTGTTCCCCGCGCACGACACCCTGAGCACGCTCACCCTCCCCGCGGGCTCCTACATGCTGACTGCGACGCTGGAGCTCGGGATGACGGACGACGTGGGATCTGGCCTCGTCACAACCGCAGGAGCGGTCTGCACGTTCGACCCGAACCTCGTCGGAGGGCCGCACATCGCGAACACGGCCGCAGGAAACTTCGGCGGCGCCAACACGGTGCAGGAGATCCACCACGTCACGCTCACCGAGGCCGTGCAACTGGCGGTCGACGGCCCGGTGAGCATCGAGTGCTCGAAGTTCGCCGGCTCGATCAACGTCCTGCACGCGCAGCTCGACGCGCTGCAGGTCGGAACGGTTCATTACCAATAGAGAACGACGGCCCGGCGCCCCGCAAGGGCGCCGGGCTAGAGCAATGCGCCGAACACGGCGTGCGCGACCGCGCCGGACGCCGCGCGCAGCGGCGGGTCCTTCCGCAACGACGGGTAGAGCCCGAGCACCGGGAGCGCCGTCGCGTAGCTCGCGGCCCACACGGCGAGCCCGAACGGCACGCGCTTGACGGGAACGTGCTCGTGAATCGCGCCGAGCGTGATGCCGATCGCGAGGTGCGTCAGCGGCCACGCACCGATCCCCATCCGCTTGCTCACCTGCTCGGGCGGGAGCGGACGGTGCGGCTGCGCGACATACGCGCCCGTCATCACGGCCGTCGCGAACGCACCGCGCAGTGCCCCACGTACCGCTCCACGCACCATGGGTACGTGATCGCCGGTGTCAGTCGCCGTAAACGAGCGTCTCGACGGTCTCGCGCACGATCACCTCGAGCTGGCCCCGCTCGCCGGGGACCGCGTCCTGCAGCTCGGCCAAGAGCTCGCTGATCGCCTGGCGGCCGCCCGGTGGGAGCTCGTCGGTGCCGATCTCGGACACCTTGCGGCGCAGCTCGTCGTTGCCGAGCTGGCGGGTCAGCCAGTGGCTGAGGTGCGTGACGAGCTGGTCGTCGGCGCGCTGGGATGCGTCAGGGCTCGTGGACATAGCCTTCGATCAGCACGTCATCGCCGACCGGCCGAGATGCCAAACGGGTCAACGTGCGCGGGGAGGGTAGCGGAGCGACGAGGGGCGGCCCCGAGCCTGCGACGACCGGGGCGACGAAGACCAGCACCTTGTCGACGAGGTCGGCTGCGAAGAACGACGCGGCCAGCGTCGGGCCGCCTTCGAGGAGCAGCGACTGGACGCCCTCGCCGGCGAGCGCGCGCAGCTCATCCTCGAGCGGCCCGTCGCGCCGCTCGAGCTCACCGTGCTCGGCGCGGGAGAACACGAGCCGCCGCGGCTGTCCTTTCGGCGTCTCGACGTCGCGCGCGTCGAGCCGCGGGCCGTCGGCGCGCGCGGTGCCGCCGCCGACCGCAACGGCGTCGACCTGCGCGCGCAGCTCGTGCACGAGCCGCCTGCTGTCCTCGCCGCTCACCCAGCGGCGGCCGGGCACGGTGAGGCGCGCGTCGGCCGTCATCGCGGCCTTGTAGATCACGAACGGACGCCGCTTCGTCACCCAGGTGCGCCACGCCTCGTTCAACTGTCGCGCCTCGAACCAGTCGACGAACTCGACGTCGACGCCCGCGGCGCGCAGCACGCCCTCCCCACCCGCCGCCTCAGGGTTCGGATCCCGCGCGCCGAACACGACGCGCTCGACGCCCGCGTCGAGGATGGCATTCGTGCAGGGTGGCGTCGTGCCGTGGTGCGCGCACGGCTCGAGCGTGACGTAGAGCGTCGCGCCGCGCGCGCGTTCGCCTGCTGCGTCGAGCGCGACCACCTCCGCATGGCGGCCGCCCGCCTCGGTGACGCCTTCGCCGACGACCTCGCCGTCGTTCACGACGACCGCGCCCACCGTCGGCTTCGGGTACGCGCGGTCGTTTGCTGCGCGCGCGAGCTCCAGCGCGCGGCTGATGCTCACGCGAGCTGCTGCACGAGCCGGCGGTACGAGCGCGGCAGGTCTTCGAAGCCGAAGATCGCGGACGCCGCGACGAGCAGACGCGCGCCGCGGTCGTAGAGCTCGCGGATGTTGTCCATGTTCACGCCGCCGTCGACCTGGATGAACACCTCGTCGGGCAGCAGCGCACGCAGCCGCTCGACGCGGTCGTACGCGGCCTCCTGGAACTCCTGTCCGGAGTAGCCCGGATGGATGCTCATGCAGAGCACGATGTCGGCGTCGCCTGCGACCTTCGCGACGTCCTCCGGCTCCGTCTCCGGGTTGAACGCAACGCCCACCTGCAGCTCCTGCTCGCGCGCCGCGCGGATCGTCGCCGGAACGTCGTCGACTGCTTCGTAGTGGAACGTCACGCTGTCACCGCCTGCCTCGGCGATCGCCGCGAAGTGCTTCGCCGGGCTCTCGACCATCATGTGCACGTCCATCACCCCGTCGTAGCGGTGGACGATCGGCGAGATCGATTGCAGCACGATCGGGCCGATCGTCACGGGCTCGACGAAGTGCCCGTCGCCCATGTCGAAATGGAAGACGCGCGTTCCGGTGCGCAGAAGCTCCTCGAGCTGGTCGCCGAGGCGCGAGAAGTCGGCGCCGTAGATCGACGGCTCCACTTCGACGGTCCGGATCCAGTCACGCCAGGGCACGCAGTGGCCCGATCTTACGGAACGGTCAGGCGGGCGATGAAGAAGCCGCTCGTCCGGTCGCGGTCGGGCCGCGTGAGCAGGAACTCCGGCCGTGTCGGGTGCGCGTACTGCGGCCACTCGTCGGTGAGCGGGTCGATCCGAAGCCCGGAGGCATCGACGACAGCTTCGTTCTCGTCGGCGTTCAACGTGCAGACGGAGTAGACGACCGTCCCGCCCGGCTTCGTCCGCTCGGCGGCGGCGCGCAGCAGCTCCAGCTGCAGCTCGGGTAGCGGCCGCGCGCGCCAGCGCAGGTCGGGCCGGCGCGCAAGGACGCCGAGGCCCGAGCAGGGCGCGTCGACGATCGCGCGATCGAAGCCGCTCTCTTCCAGCTCACGCGCGTCGACGTTCACGACGTGCACGTTCGGGCCGACGTTCTTCGCGAGCGCCTGGGCACGGCCGGGATGCAGCTCGACCGCGGTCACCTCGCCGCGCAGCATCGTCGACTTGCCGCCGGGCGCCGCGCAGGAGTCGAGGATGCGCTCACCGTCCTGAGAGCCCACGACGAGCGCAGCGAGCTGCGACGCCCGGCTCATCGGCCGCATGCGCGATATATCAACACTGTCCACGCGGTAGGCCCCTGGTACATCAGTCGCCTCGCCGACCGGATGGTCGGCGCGCACCTCGAGCGCCGGTGGCTCGTTCTGGGCGCGCATCAACGAGACGGCGGCTTCGTCACCGAAGTCGCGCGCCCACGTCTCGGGGATCCAGTCGGGATACGACTCTTTGACGGGCCCTTCGGGTAGCGACGCGACGAGGCCGCGCAGGCCGTGCGCAAGCCGGCGCATCACGGCGTTCGTGAACGGCACCGCCCGCTCGAGCCGCGCGGCGCGCACGAGCTCGACCGCGTCGTCGACCACGGCATGCTCGGCCTGGTCGGTGAACGCGAGCTGATACGCGCCGAGGCGCAGCGACGCCTTCACGGGCCCGTCGAGCTTGCGCACGGGTCGCTTCCCGAGCTGCTCGATCCCGAAGTCGAGCGTACGCGCGCGCTGCACCGTCCCGTAGGCGAGCCGCTGGGCGAGCGCGCGGTCGCGCGGGTCGAGCCCTGCCACCGCCGAGGAGAGCGCGCGGTCGGCGTACGCCTCCTCCTCGAAGACGCGGCGCACGACCTCGTACGCCGCGCGGCGCGCCGGTGCGATCACCGCAGCCCGCGCAAGAACTCGTCGTAGCTCATGCGGTTGCGACCCTCGGGCTGCACGATCTCGGGTACGAAGGTGTCGCCCTCGAGCCGCGCCTTCCAGATCGTGACGCGCTTGCCGTTCAGCTCGCCGCGCGCGCCGATGTGCGGAGAGAGCGCGCGCACGCGCCGCCACGCGTCGAGCGGATCGTCGAGGTTCAGCTCCCGATCCGCGGGTGTGATCTTCTCCGCGTAGATCGCACCCTCGTCCGCCTGCGGCGTGAACTGCGGCGCCTCGATCACCGAGGCGAGCAGGCGGCCCGCGAGCTCCGCGGACTTCGCGTACACCTCGCCCGCGTCGAGGTCGCCTATCTCGAAGGCCTCCTGCGCCGCGATCGGTCCTGCGTCGAGCGCCTCGACCGTCTCGTGGATGGTCATGCCCGTCTGCACGTCGCCGGCGAGGATCGCGCGCTCCACCGGCGCTGCGCCGCGCCAGCGCGGGAGCAGCGACGGGTGCACGTTCAGCCAGAGCGACTGTTCGAGCAGGCGCGGCGGGATGTAGAGCCCGTACGCGGCGACGACGACCCGATCGACCGCCGACGGCAGCTCGGGCTTCTCCGGCTGGTGCACCGGAATGCCGAGCTCGGCGGCGACGAGCTTCGCAGCCGGCGGTCCGAGCTTGCGGCCGCGGCCCTGCGCTGCGTCGGGGCGCGTCAGGAGCCACGCCACATCGTGCTGCTCGGCCAGGCGCTCGAGCACGTCGGCGCCGAGCGGCGCCGTCGCCGCGACGCCGATGCGCATCAACGCAGGATGACGCGCGGCCGCAGGATCGAGAGCGCCTCTTTGCGGTGCTCGTCGTCCGTGCGGTCGATGATCAACACGCCGTCCAGGTGGTCGAGCTCGTGCTGTGCGACGCGCGCGCCGTACTCGTCGAGCTCGTAGCGCACGTCCTCGCCGTTCGGATCCTTGCCTTCGAGCACGAGCCGCGTCGAGCGGTCTACCGGGACCTTCACGCCCTGCAGCGAGAGACAGCCCTCGTCGTCGGACGCGGTCTCGTCGGCTCGCTCGACGACGACGGGATTGACGATCGCGCGCGGGCCGTCCTCGTCGGGCTCGAAGACGAACAGCCGGCGCAGGACGCCGACCTGCGTCGCGGCAAGCCCGACGCCTTGCGCCTCGTGCATCAGGACGATCATCCGGTCGACGAGGCGGCGCAGGTCGTCGTCGAAGTCGCCGACGTCGTGCGCGACGAGCCTCAGCGCGGGGTCGCCGTACTGGCGGATCTGCGCAAGCGCGAGCCGCCGGCGAGCTTCGCGCTCTGCCTCCTCGGCGGCGTGCTCGTCGTGCTCCGACTCGTGGTCGTGCTCGTGCTCGTGCTCGTGATCGTGATCGTGCGCCACAGGCGGCCAGTCTAGGGAAACTTCCTCAGGATCCAGTCGAGGTCCAGCAGCTCGCGCCGGTACGGCTTCCCGCCGACCTGGACGTAGTCGCGCGTCCGCGGGTTCATCGCGAGCCGGGCCTCGACCGGGTACCACCGGTTGTGGCGCTCGATCAGGTCGTTGACCTCGGTGAAGTTCCAGCGCTCGGCGACGCGGCGCCACCCGGCGGGATCGTCGCGGTGCTGCTCGTACGCCGCGGCGAGGCGACGCTCGTGCTCCTCGATTGCGTCGTCGATCTGGCGCAGCCGCTGCATGTACGGCAGCGGCCCGCCGAGCGACGCGAGGTACCGGTCGGCCTCCGGACGGAAGCGCCTGATGCGGCGCGTCTGCGGTGTTCCGGCGAGCGGGTTCAGCTCGATCTCGGCGGCGAGCTTGTCGCGCTCCGCGGCCGACGGCGGCGTCACGTCGCGGATGCCCCACTCGCCGATAATGTCTTCCGGGCGGCGCTTCATATCGGGCACATCGTGCCCGATCGATTCTGGTTCGGGCAGCGAACCAGAATCATGGGTTACACCTGCCTTCGCCGGTCGCGTAACCCTCGAATCTGGTTCGGCTACGCCGAATCAGATTCCCGACCTAGAGGCTCTGAGGATCCACATCCACGACGGCCGTCAGCTTCGCCTTGCGCATCGCGGGCGCCGCCGCCGAGAGGAGTCGCGCCGCCTGCGAGGCGATGCGGCGCGGGTGCTCCGTCTTCGCGACGAGCTGCGCGCGGTACTTCCCGCGCAGCCGCAGCAAGGGCGCCGGGCCGAGCAGCTCGGCGTTCTTGATCCCCGCCTTCAGCTCGTCCAGCGCGCGCACGACGGGCTCGAGCTCCGGGCCGCTCACGACGATCCGCACGAGGTGCGAGTACGGCGGGTAGTCGAGCGCGCGCCGCCGCTCCAGCTCCTCCGTGAGGAAGCGCCCGACGTCGTGGCGCGCCGCGTGCGCGACGGGCCGCGAGTCGGGCTGGAAGGTCTGCACGAGCACGCGGCCCGGCGCGTCGCGGCCACTGCGTCCGGCGAGCTGCGTGATCATCTGGAAGGTCCGCTCCTCCGCGCGGAAGTCGGGCATGCCGAGGCCGGTATCCGCGTCGATCACCGCAGCGAGCTCGACGCCGGTGAAGTGGTGCCCCTTCGAGACCATCTGCGTTCCGAGCAGGACCGCGCCTTCCGCGTCGCGGAAGCGTGCGAGCGACTCGGCGAGTTGCTCGGGCTTCGCGACTGCATCCGCGTCGAGGCGGATCAGCTCGAGCTCCGGCAGCTCGCGCTCGAGCTCACGCTCCAGCTTCTGCGTCCCCGCGCCGAGCCGCGCGAGGTCCGGCGATGCGCACGCCGGGCACGTCGACGGTGACGTCGTCGTGTAGCCGCAGTGATGGCAGCGGAGCGACGTGTCGCCGTGCAGCACAAGCGAGACGTCGCAGTTCGGGCAGCGGATCGTCGTGCCGCACGCGCGGCAGTGCAACGCCGGCGCAACGCCGCGCCGGTTCAGGAGGAGGATGGCCTTGCCGCGCCGCTCGGCGACGCCGCGCAGCTCGCGCAGCAGCGGCGCCGAGAGCGGGTAGCCGGCTTCGCGCCGCAGGTCGATCACGCGCACCGGCGGCAGGTCGGCGCCGATGCGACCGCCGAGCTCGAGCCGTTCGAGGGCAGCCCAGCTCTCCGGGCGCGGTGTGGCCGAGCCGAAGACGGCGACCGCTCCTTCGAGCGCAGCGCGCTTCGCGGCGACGGTGCGAGCGTCGTAGCGCGGGTCGGAGTCCTGCTTGTAGGACGCGTCGTGCTCCTCGTCGACGACGATCAGGCCGAGCCCGCGAATCGGCGCGAAGATCGCCGAGCGCGCGCCGACGACGATGCGCGCCTCGCCGCTCGCGATCCGCTCGCGCTCGTCGCGCCGTTCGGCGTCGGTGAGCGCGCTGTGCAGGATCGCGACGCGGTCGCCGAAGCGCTGGCGCACGCGACCGACGGTCTGCGGCGCGAGGGCGATCTCCGGCACGAGCACGATCGACCCGAAGCCCCGCTCGAGCATCGCGGCGACCGCCTGCAGGTAGACCTCGGTCTTGCCCGAGCCGGTCGCGCCGTAGAGCAGGTAGTTGGCTGGCTCGCCGCTCGTGATGCGCGCAACGGCCGCGCGCTGCGTGTCCGAGAGCTCGAGCGGCTCCGGCTCTCCTCCGAGCGCCTGGCGCTCGGCGGGCGGCGCCTGCTCCTTGCGCCGCTTCGGCGACTCCGGCGCGAGGAGCGCAAGGGCGCGGGCCGGCGTCGAGCCGTAGTAATCGGCGAGCCACAGCGCGAGCTCGACGAGCGGCGCGGGAATCTCGCCGACGACCGACTCGATCGGCCTCGCATCGACGCCCGCCGGCGGCGCGTCGACGAGCGCCGTCACGATGCCGCGCGCGCGCGAGCGCCCAAACGGGACGCGCACGATCGCGCCGACGCGCACGTCGTCCGGCACCTCGTAGGTGAACTCACGCGCGACCGCGCGCGCGGTAACGAGCGGATAGACGGATGCGAAGGGCACTAGGCGGGCTGTTCTGCTTCCGCGCGCGAACGCAGCCGCTTGAACGACAGCGTGCGCGCCATCAAGCCGATCGCCGCGAGCCCCATGAGCAGGTTGATCGCAGTGATCGCGATGTTCATGCCGACGCTGAACGCAAGCAGCAGCGACTTCGAGATCGCTTGGTTGCGGAACAGAAAGACGATCAGCCCTTGCTTCGTGCCGGCACCGCCGGGCGTCGCCGGGAAGAGCGTCGCCAGCGAATCGACGACCTGCGCGAGCAGCGCATTGTGAATCGACGCGTGCACCCCGAAGGCCTCGAGCGCGAAGTACAGCGTCGCGATGCGGAACACCCACGAGATCGCCTGCGGGGCGACGACGCCGAGCATGAACGCGCGGCGGTCGCGCAGAACGGCGAACCCGAGGCGAATGTGGTCCCAGAAGCCCTCGACGCGCCGGCGCGCCCAGAAGAACGCGAACAGCGCGGCGACGAACAGCACGCCGATCCCGATCGCGGTCGCCTGCTCGTGGCGCAGGAAGAACTTCCAGTCGACGGTCGGGATGCGCGAGTACACCTGGTGCGTCGGCAGCACGCCGATCGACAGCGCCCACACCATCAGCGCGCCCGCGACGACGAAGTCGAAGATCGTCTCGACGACGAGCGTCGCACCGAGTGTCGGGTAGTTCGCCTCGGGCATCCGCTGGCGGACGAGGTAGAGCTTCACGACGTCGCCGCCACGCGCAGGGACGATCGAGTTCACGCCGACGCCTGCGACGTACGCGCCGAATGCGGTGCGCAGCTTCAGCTTCGTGTCGGGAAACGACGCGCGCAGGATGTTCTGCCACGCACGCGAGCGGAAGAGCAGCTTGGTCACGTGGCACGCGAGTGCGATGCCGAGCGCGCTCCACTTCACCTCGGTCAGGTGGTGGAAGAAGACTGCGACTGCGTGCAGGAAGGCGCCCACGAGCGCCTCCTATCGTGCCCTAGGCTCCGGCGGCGACCAGGATGAAGTCGGTCGCGAAACCGACGACGAGGCCGGCGAAGAGCCACCACGCGACGACGACCGGCATCGAGTAGCGCCGGCACACCTCGACGAGCTGCAAGACGACGTAGAGGATCGACCCGGCCGCGACCGCGAAGAACGCGACCGACAGCGCCTCGCTCACCCACGCCTGCCCGATCGCGGTGCCGACGAACGTCGGCCCGCCGCCGATCAGGCCCATCAGGCCGAGGAAGCCCCACCCGGGCTTCTCGGCCTCGCCGGAGAGCGGGCCGACGATGCCGAACCCTTCCGTCGCGTTGTGCAGCGCGAAGCCGATGATCAGGACGAGCGCGAGCGAGACCTCGTTCGCGGCAGCGGCCTGGCCGATCGCGAGACCTTCGCCGAAGTTGTGCAGGCCGATGCCGGTCGCGATCAGGAGCGCGAGACGCTTGCCCGGCGTGAGCCGCTCGATCCAGCTGCGCGACTCGAACTCGTCGATCGCCGCCGCGCCGGGGCCGACGAGCGGCGTCGCGCGCTTGTTCGTCATCCAGCGGTCGTAGTAGACGAGCCCGAGGAAGCCGAGCCCCAGTCCGGCGCCGAGGAGCGGCGCGAGCTCGGCGACGCGGCTCCAATGGTGGGCTCCGACGGCGGTGTCGACCGGATCGACGCCGTGGCTCAGGACGTCCCAGAGCAGGAAGATCAGGATCCCGGCCGAGAACGCGGTCAGCCCGGCGCGGAGCGCCTTCGAGCGCATCTCCAGGCGTCCCACCGGGAGGCCGAGGAAGATCGTGCACCCGGCGATCGCGCCGAGCAGGAGCGTCTGGGCGGTGCTCATGTAAGGGTCACCTTACAGAGGTCGTACCCTACGATCGCGTAATGGCAACCAGCCACGGCATCGACGACTACCTCGAGACGATCTACTTCCTCGCCTTCCCGATCGGCGAGTACCAGCCGTCCCCCGGCACGTCACAGGCGATTGCCTCACGGGTCGGCGAGATGCTCGGCGTCTCCCGCGCCTCGGCGGGCGAGATGCTGAAGCGGCTCGAGTCGGAAGGCCTCGTCGAGCGCGGCGACCACAAGGAGGCGATCCTCACGCCGACCGGGATCGAGCGGGCGCGCAAGGTCGTGCGCAAGCACCGGATCATCGAGCGCCTGCTCACCGACTTCATGGGCTACACCGCGGCGGAGGCGCACGTGCACGCCGACGAGCTCGGCGGCACGTTCAGCGACGAGATGATCGAGCGCATCGAGGAGAAGCTCGGCCATCCGGACCGCTGCCCGCACGGCTGGCCGGTCGACCCCGACTTCGAGCAGGCGGAGAACCGCGAGCTCGAGCCGCTGTCCGCGCTCGAGCCCGGCGCGCACGCGACGATCGTGCGCCTCGCCGAGCACGACGGCGACCTCCTGCACTGGTTCTACGACGAGGGCTTCACGCCCGGCAGCCCGATCGAGCTGCGTGCCGCGCAGCCCGCGGCGGGGCAGTTCCGCGTCACCGTCAACGGTGACGAGAAGGCGATCGGCGAAAAAGCCGCCGCCGGGCTCTTCGTCAAGCGCGCGTGAACCTGCGTGGTTGAACCTGGTTCGGTCTGTGAACCAGGTTCAGGAGTTATTCGCACCCGGGCGCGCAAACGCCCGAACCTGGTTCAAAGAGCGAACCAGGTTCGTTACGCCGTCGCGGCGGCGAGGCCGGCCGCTGCGCGCAGCGCGTCGGCCTTGTCGGTGCGCTCCCACGTGAAGTCGTGGTCGTCGCGGCCGAAGTGGCCGTACGCAGCGGTCTTCTGGTAGATCGGGCGGCGCAGGTCGAGGTCGCGCAGGATCGCGGCCGGCCGCAGGTCGAAGTGCTCGCGTACGAGCGCCTCGATGCGCTCGACCGGCAGCTTCTCCGTGCCGAACGTCTCGACGAGGATCGAGAACGGATGCGCGACGCCGATCGCGTATGCGACCTGGATCTGGCAGCGGTCCGCGAGGCCCGCCGCGACAACGTTCTTCGCGACGTAACGCGCGGCATACGCGGCCGAGCGGTCGACCTTCGTCGGGTCCTTGCCGGAGAACGCACCGCCGCCGTGCGGCGCCGCGCCACCGTAGGTGTCGACGATGATCTTGCGCCCGGTCAGGCCGGTATCGCCCATCGGGCCGCCGATCACGAACTTGCCCGTCGGGTTGACGTAGACGAAGTCGGGTTGCTCGAGCCGCTTCTCGTCGTACAGGTCGCGCGGCAGGATCGGCCGCAGCACCTGCTCGATCAGGTCGGGCTTGATCATCGAGTCCGCGTCGAGGCCTTCGCGATGCTGCGTCGAGATGAGCACGCGCTCGATCTCGGCCGGCTGCTGGCGACCGTCCGCGTCGACGTCGTAGCGGATCGACACCTGCGCCTTGCCGTCCGGCCTCAGGTACGGCAGCACGTCGGCCTTGCGCACCTCGGACAGTCGCTTCGTGATGCGGTGCGCCAGCATGATCGGCAGCGGCATCAGCTCGCGCGTCTCGTTCGTCGCGTAGCCGAACATCATTCCCTGGTCGCCGGCGCCGACCTTGTCGAGCGGATCGTCGTCGCCCGGGTCGTGCTGCACCTCGTACGCCGTATCGACGCCCTGCGCGATGTCCGGCGACTGCTCGTCGATCGCCACGACGACCCCGCACGTCTCAGCGTCGAAGCCGTACTTGGCGCGCGTGTAGCCGATGCCCTTGACCGTCTCGCGCACGAGCCGCGGGATGTCGATGTACTCCTTCGTCGTCATCTCGCCGGCGACGACCACGAGCCCCGTCGTGATCAGCGTCTCGCAGGCGACGCGGCTCATCGGGTCGTTCGTGAGGGCAGCGTCGAGGACTGCGTCCGAGATCTGGTCGGCGATCTTGTCGGGGTGGCCTTCGGTGACCGACTCCGACGTGAAGAGGAAGGTGCGCTCCGCCATCAGCGGGCGACACGATAGCCGAACGTCACGTCAGCACCACCGTGACCGTCTGCCGGCCGCGCTCGTGCGTCGTGAACGTCAGAAACGTCGAAAGCCCTGCAAATTCGGCGTCGAACCTCCGCAGCAAGGACCCCGTTCCGCCGATCAGCGTCAGCGCCGTGAGCGCGTTCCGCGCCCGCGCGACGTCGACGTAGCGCCAGCTCGACGTTGAGCCCGGCAGGCCGTCCGGCTCGAGGTGCTCCCCGCCGAGCTTGATCTGCGGATCGTTGGTCACGACGAGCGTGCGTCCGACGCGCCCGTACAAGAGATCGACCGGCCCCGTCGCAACGTGCTCGAGCGGTAGGCCGTTCACATCCTCGCGCACGCCCGACGCCGCACCGGGGGCGAGCTCGTGCACGACGCGTCGCGCAACGACCACGTCTCCATCCTGCGCGAGCACCGTGATGCTCGGGATCGGAGCGCCGGGACGTGCATAGAGGACGCCGCCTCGAGGCGCGGCGGCGGCCAGGTCGCTCGGTCGCACACCAAGCCCGGCCAATGGAAGCGCGTGCACGACCTCCGCGCCATGCGTGGAAGACGCGGCAGCAACCG
>Ga0209577_10004160_pt1 | contig 13637 bp, 14 predicted proteins | sample GraSoiAngelo_109_FD_185874 | JGI IMG/M metagenome (GOLD analysis project Ga0209577, IMG submission 185874) | Grasslands soil microbial communities from the Angelo Coastal Reserve, California, USA - 14_0903_12_20cm (SPAdes) (version 2) | ecosystem: Environmental > Terrestrial > Soil > Grasslands... | reverse complement strand
AGCGCTCGTCGCCGGCTCGAAGTACCGCGGCGAGTTCGAGGAACGGCTGAAGAAGGTCATGAAGGAGATCCAGCAGCGCGGCGACATCATCCTGTTCATCGACGAGCTGCATAACCTCGTCGGCGCCGGCGCCGCCGAGGGCGCGATCGACGCTGCGTCGATCCTCAAGCCCGCGCTTGCGCGCGGCGAGCTGCAGACGATCGGCGCGACGACGCTCGACGAGTACCGCAAGTACCTGGAGCGCGACGCAGCGCTCGAGCGCCGCTTCCAGCAGATCCGCGTCGACGAGCCGTCGGTCGACGACACCGTGCAGATCCTGCGCGGCCTGCGCGACCGCTACGAGGCGCACCACCGCTGCAAGATCTCCGACGAGGCACTCCAGGCCGCGGCTTCGCTGGCCGACCGCTACATCCAGGACCGGCACCTCCCCGACAAGGCGATCGACCTGATCGACGAGGCCGGCTCGCGCATGCGCATCCGCACGATGAGCGCGCCGCCGCGCTACCGCGAGCTCGAGGAGGAGATCGAGAAGGTCCGCAAGGACAAGGAAGACGCGATCGAGAACCAGGAGTTCGAGAAGGCGGCGTCGCTGCGCGACAAGGAGCGCAAGCTGACCCAGAAGAAGCGCGAGCTCGAGGAGAACTGGCGCCAGAACGAAGCCGAAACCGAGCAGCCCGAGGTCGGCGAGGAGGAGATCGCGGACATCGTCTCGATGTGGACGGGAATCCCGGTCTTCAAGCTGACCGAGGCCGAGTCCGCGCGTCTCACGCGCATGGAGGACGAGCTGCACAAGCGCGTCATCGGGCAGGAGGAGGCGATCGTCGCCGTCTCGCGCTCGATCCGCCGCGCGCGCGCCGGCATCAAGGATCCGAAGCGGCCGACCGGCTCGTTCATCTTCCTCGGCCCCTCGGGCGTGGGGAAGACGGAGCTGGCGCGCACGCTCGCCGAGTTCCTGTTCGGCGACGAGGACGCGATGATCCAGGTCGACATGTCGGAGTACATGGAGAAGCACTCCGTGTCCCGGCTCGTCGGCTCGCCTCCGGGCTACATCGGCTACGACGAAGGCGGACAGCTCACGGAGGCCGTGCGCCGAAAGCCGTACTCCGTGTTGCTCCTCGACGAGATCGAGAAGGCGCACCCGGACGTCTTCAACATTCTCTTGCAGATCCTCGAGGAGGGGAAGCTCACCGATGCGCAGGGACGCAAGGTCGACTTCCGCAACACGATCGTGATCATGACGTCGAACATCGGTGCGTCGCAGATCTCGAAGAACGTCGGCCTCGGCTTCTCGATCGGCGACGAGGGCGGACTCAGCTATGACGAAATGAAGAACCGCGTCATGGGCGAGCTCAAGAAGGTCTTCCGGCCCGAGCTTCTGAACCGAATCGACGAGATCATCGTCTTCCACAAGCTCTCGAAGGAAGAGATCACGACGATCGTCGACCTGCAGATGAAGCGCGTGCGTGAGCAGATGGCGACGCACGAGGTCGCGATCGAGCTCACGGACGAGGCGAAACAGTTGCTCGTCGAGCAGGGCTACGACCCGGCGATGGGTGCCCGGCCGCTCCGCCGCGCGATCCAGCGGGTGATCGAGGATCCGCTGGCGGACTTCGTCCTCGGGCGCTCGCTCGAGCCGGGCTCGACGATCCTCGTCGGTCGCAAGCACTCGGACGACGGCGAGGCGCTCGCAGAGGTCGATATCACGATCATCCCGGGCGAAGTCCGGCCCGAAGACGTGGTGACAGTGCCGCCGGAAGAGCCCGTGGCCTCCGGCGAAGAGCCCTCCGAGTAACCGTTCAAGGCGGGCTCGGCCGGCGCCGATAACCCGGAGGATGATCACGCCTGTCATCTGTCTCGTCGTCCTCCTCGCCGTCGTCGTCGTCGGCCACGCGCAGGCGCAGAGCCGCAAGGACGAGCCGGCGCTGCTTCGCTTCGAGGTCTGGCAGCTCTTCGGGCTCCTGGTGATCCCGTTCGTGTTCCTCACGCACGGCCTGCTCGTCACCAAAGCCGCGGCCGTGATGTTCGTGGTGCTGCTCGGGACCGCCTTCCTGCTTCAGCGCAGGCGTTCCGGCGCGGCCGTCGACTTCTAGTCCACTTTCGGCACACTCGGCGTCGGGTCCCGCTGCGAGAATCGCTTCGTGGCCAGGGCTGCGGCGGTTCATTACTCGTGCACGGAGTGCGGCTACTCCGCAGGCCGTTGGCTTGGCAAGTGTCCGAGCTGTAGCTCATATGGGACGCTCGTCGAGGACGTCCTGTCCGCCGCAGATGGCGCAAAAGTGCCGCCGAAGCCGCTCCTACGCCTCGTCGACGTCGATGCCGAGGAGGCGCAGAGGATCCCGACCGGGGTCGCCGAGCTCGATCGCGTCCTCGGCGGCGGCCTCGTGCCGGCCTCGCTCGTGCTCGTCGGCGGTGAGCCCGGCGTCGGGAAGTCGACGCTCCTGCTGACGGCGCTCGCGTCGATCTCGAAGAACCGGCGTGCACTCCTCGTGACCGGCGAGGAATCGACAGCGCAGGTGAAGCTTCGCGCCGAACGGCTCGGCGGTGCAGAGCGCGTCGAGATCCTCGCGGAGACGCAGCTCGAGACGGTGATCGCGACGCTCGAGTCGGAGCGCCCTGACGTCTGCGTGATCGATTCGGTGCAGACGCTGTATTCCGCCGAGGTCGGATCGGCGCCTGGATCCGTCGGACAGGTGCGCGAGGCGGCTGCACGATTGCTGCGCACCGCAAAAGAATCGGGCGTCGCGACGATTCTCGTCGGACACGTGACGAAGGATGGAACCGTCGCGGGGCCGCGAGTCCTCGAGCACCTCGTCGACTGCGTTCTGCAGTTCGAAGGAGATCGCTATCACGCGCACCGCGTCCTGCGTGCGGTGAAGAACCGGTTCGGGTCCACGAACGAGCTCGGCGTGTTCGAGATGACGGGCGCGGGGCTGCAAGGCGTTCCCGATCCGTCGGAGGTCTTCGGCCGGAGCGCAGGCAACGAGATCGGCTCGGCCGTCGCGTGCGCGCTGGAGGGAACGCGCCCGATCCTGCTCGAGATCCAGGCACTCGTTGCCCCAACGGATCTGGCGATGCCGCGGCGCGTTGCGACGGGCATCGACCCGAAGCGCCTCGCGATGATCGTCGCGGTCCTCTCTCGCCATGCGCGCACCGCGCTCGGCGCAGCAGACGTGTTTGTCAACGTCGCCGGCGGCGTGCGGATCGACGAGCCCGGGGCGGATCTTGCGGTTGCGCTCGCGATCGCGTCCGCGGCGCGCGGAGCACCGACGCACGAGGGTCAGGCCGCGTTCGGCGAGATCGGGCTCACGGGCCGTTTGCGACCGGCGACGCAGGCCGAGCGCCGGCTCGAGGAATGCACGAAGCTCGGACTCGCCGCAGTCGTCGCGCCCACCGGAGCTCCCGCCGCATCAGGCAAACTGGTCGTCCACGAGGTCGACACGCTCCGAAAGGCGATCGCGGCGGGACTCGATGCAGACCGAACCGAAGCGGGATAGAGCGCAGGGCGAACTCGGGTTCACGCGCGCGCCGGCCGAGGAGGATCCACGCCGCAATCCGCAGCTCCTCGGGGCGTTGCAGAAGATCGCTCCCGGTACGGACCTCCGGCAGGCGATCGATGACGTCATTCGCTCGCACGAGGGCGCGCTGATCGTGATCGGAGATCCCCGGGAGCTTTCGTTCTTGTACTCGGGCGGCATGCAGCTCGATCTCGCGTTTACGCCGCAGCTCCTCTACGAGCTCGCGAAGATGGACGGCGCGATCATCGTCAATTCCGAGCTCACGAAGCTCGCCTACGCGAACGTGCAGCTCATGCCGGACCCGACAATCCCGTCGAGTGAGACCGGTACGCGCCATCGCACTGCGGAACGCGTCGCGAAGCAGACCGGCGCGCTTGTGATCTCCATCTCGCAGCAGCGCTCGACCATCTCCGTCTTCACGGGGCCGGTGCGCTACCAGCTCGAGCCCGTCGCGGAAGTCCTCGCCAAGACGAACCAGGCGCTGGCGACGCTCCAGACGTATCGGCAGCGACTCGAGCAGGTACTCACGCGTCTGACCGCGCTCGAGTTCCAGAACGCCGTCGTCCTGGACGACGTCCTCGTGGTGCTGCAACGCGCGCAGATGACCGTTCGCATGGCCGCGTACGTCGAGCGTGACTGCGCGGAGCTCGGCAGCGAGGGGCGACTGATCAGGATGCAGCTCAGCGAGCATGTGGGGGAGGTTCCGGCCGAGCGCGACGCCGTCGTTCGCGACTACCGCGCCGACGACAGAGAGGAGCGGGTCGGCACGGCGATCGAGGCACTCGACGAGCTTCGCTACGCCGAGCTCCTCGAGACCGAGAGGATCGCGTCCGTTCTCGGCTATCCGGCCGACGTCAACCCGCTCGACCACTCGGTCTCGCCGCGGGGCTTCCGGGTGCTGTCACACATCCCGCGGCTTCCTCAGCCGATCGTCCGCCAGGTGGTGTCCGACATGGACGGCCTCGAGTCGATCGTCAGGGCGTCCCAGCGCGATCTGGAGTCGATCGCCGGGGTGGGGACGGTTCGGGCACGCGAGATCCGGGAGGGCCTCCGCCGCCTCCAAGAACACAATCTCGTGGATCGATATTTGCAGCTCTAGCAGGGATTTTCCCGCTGCGAGCGGCAAAAAAGTGGCGGTTTGCAGCGTGTTTTGTTAAGATGGCTCTTACTCCGCCGGCGGCTCTGCCCGCCGGCGTCGCGGTCAAATAGGACGGAAAGGGGCGGGCTTGTACAAAGTCGGCGACAAGGTGGTGTATCCGCACCACGGGGCAGGTACGGTCGTAAAGAAGGAAAAGCGCGAGGTGCTCGGCGAGAAGCGTGAGTACCTGACGATCAAGATCCTGCACAACGATATGACCGTCAACGTCCCTTCGCAGAACGCCGAGAAGGTCGGGCTCCGAAAGGTGATCGGCGAGGACATGGTCAAGGTCGTCGTCAAGGCTCTTACCGGCGGCGGCACGCAGATGCCGAAGAACTGGAACCGCCGCTTCAAGCACAACCGCGACAAGATGAAGACCGGCGACATCCTCGAGCTCGCCGAGGTCGTGCGGAACCTGTCGCTTCGCGATCGCGAAAAGGGCCTCTCCACCGGCGAGAAGCAGATGTTCGTCAAGGCGAAGAAGATCCTCGCCAGCGAGCTCATGTACGCGAAGGACTTGGACGAAGAGGCCACCGCTGAGTGGCTCGAGGGTGTCCTGACGGGCGCGAACAGCTCCAACGGCTCCGCCAAGAAGACGACGACCGCCACGAAGAAAAGCACACCGAAGTCCAGTGCGAAGAAGCCTGCAGCGGCGAAGTCCTCTTCGGCGAAGCAGCCGGCGCCCAAGAAGAGAGCGACAGCCAGCGCACGGTGAGCGTCTGGGCCGTCCTTGCTGCTGCCGGCAGCGGGGAGCGGCTCGGCGCAGACAGGCCGAAAGCGTTCGTTCGGCTCGGCGATCGACCGCTCCTCGCGGAAAGCCTGGCGCGCCTCGAGGCTTCGGAGTGGATCGATGCAATCGTCATCGCCGCACCGGAGGGCTGGGAAGAGCCTTCGATCCTCCTCGCCGAGGAGCTCGGCTGCGGCAAGGTCAGCTCGTGCGTGGCCGGTGGGCCGACGCGCGCGGAATCCGTTCGGAACGGGCTCGCCGAGGTTCCAGACGATGCGGCGGTCGTCGTCGTTCACGACGCCGCGCGGCCACTTCTCGTCGACGAGGTCCTCGCTCGCGTGCTCGGCGCGTTGAACGAAGGGTGGGATGGGGCGGTGCCGGCGCTGCCGGTGCCGGACACCGTCAAGCGTGTGGACGGCGACCGGGTCCTCGAGACGCTCGACCGCACGGAGCTACGGGCGATCCAGACCCCGCAGGCCTTCGTCGCGTCGGTCTTGCGCGCCGCGTTTGCCGGGGATATCGCGGACGTCAGCGACTGCGCATCCGTTGTCGAGGCACGAGGTGGGCGAATCAAAGCGGTGGCCGGAGATGCTCGGCTGCTGAAGGTCACAGACGCGACGGACCTACAACGTGTCGCGGACCTGCTTTGATCGTCGACTACCACATGCATCTTCGGAACGGCCGCGAGGAGATCGCGCACGACACGTGGTCGGTCGAGCCCTTCGTCACGGCCGCCCGCGCCGCCGGCGTCGACGAGATCGGTTTTACGGAACACGTCTACTATTTCCGCCAGACCCGCTCGCTGTGGCGCGTGCCTTACCACACGGAGCGCTGCATCTACGACATCGAACCGTACGTCGGGGCCATCCTTGCGGCGAAGGAGCGCGGGCTCCCCGTCAAGCTCGGTCTCGAGGTCGACTACGAGCCCGGCCGCGAAGAGGAAACGCGCGCGCTTCTCGATCCCTATCCGTGGGACTACCTCCTCGGCTCGATCCATTTCATCGGCGATCAGGCGGTCGACGGGACACCGAGGCTCGTCGACGCGGTCGGGGTCGATGCGGCTTGGGAGCAGTACTTCGAGCTGCTCGGTCGCGCCGCTCGCAGCCGCTTATTCGATTCGCTGTCGCATCCGGATCTCGTCAAGATCTTCGGCCACCGCGTCGACGGCTTCGACTACGGGCCCGTCGCGGACGAGGTCGCAGCGAGCGGAGTGGCGGTTGAGGTTTCGACCGCGGGGCTTCGCAAGCCCGTCGGCGAGCTCTATCCCCATCCGCGATTTTTGGGCGCGTGTCGTGAGCGCGGCGTGCAGGTCACGCTTGCCTCGGATGCGCATAGTCCCGACCTCGTCGGCCGCGACTTCGATCTCGCGCGCGAGCTGCTTCGTTCGGTGGGCTACGAGACGATCACCGTCTTCGATGCTCGCAAGGCGACGCAGGTCTCCTTCGATGAGTGAGCTTCGCGTCGGTCTCGGGCTCGATGCGCATGCCTTCGCGGACGGTGTCGCGCTCGTGCTCGGCGGTGTGCGATTCGATCATGCGCAGGGACTCGCGGGCCACTCCGACGGCGACGTGATCACGCATGCGCTGATCGATTCGATGCTGGGCGCGGCCGGGATCGGGGACATCGGCACGCTGTTCCCGTCGGATGCATCGACACCCGCAGGCGTCGACTCGCAGGATCTCTTGCGCGAGGCGGCCGCGCGCGTGCGCGATGCGGGCTACGCGCTCGTCAACGCGGATTGCGTTCTGATCGGCGAGGAGCCGCGGATTGCCGCCCGACGAGGTGAGCTCGAGGCGAACCTCTCGGCCGCTGCCGAAGGTCCGGTGACGGTGCGCGCGACGACGACCGACCGACTGGGCTTCACCGGTCGCGGTGACGGGCTGGCGGCCCAGGCCGTCGCGCTGCTCGAAAAAACGGGCTAGCGCCGTCCGCGCTTGCGGGTGCGCTCGAGTTGCCGGCGCATCTGGCGATTCATCTCCTGCGGAACCTCGGTCTGCTCGCCGACCGCATCGAGATAGGCACGGCGCTCGGCCGCGCTGAGCCGGCTCATGGCCTGCTGTGCCTTCATCGGATCGCTGATCGCACCGGAGCGTTGCAGCTTGTCGAGCGCGCTCGCAAGCTCGGGGTTCTGACGCTCGAGGGCCGCTTGCGAGGCCTTCCGCATGCCACGGCCGAGCAGCGGCACTTTGAGCATCGTCTGGGCGATCGGCCGGACGTATTTTCCTCCCTTGACGCGCGAGAGCAACGCGAGGATCCCGAAGAGGACGACGAGCCCTGCCAGGATCCACACCGGCAGCAGCGTGAGCCAGAGAGACGCGATCACGCCGGGATCCTAGTCGTCCGGCAGAGAGACGACTCCGTCGGTCACGCAGACGAGCTCGTCCCGACGCAGTGCTTCGACGGCCTCGGTGTCGAGTTCTCGGAGGGGTCGCTCGGAATCCGCGACGACCCGCAGCGTCTGTGCGCGGCGCTGCCGGAAGGATCCTTCGAAACGACCCTGTTTTCGGAGCGGCTCGTATCGGCGGCCGCGCGACGGACATGCGCGGGCCAGGGGACATTGGTGGCAGCGCGGGACCCGCGCGAGACAGACCGTCGCGCCGAGATCCATCAGCGCCTGCGCGGCGCCCGGCGAGAACGCGAAGCCCGTACGTTCGTTGACGCGGCGCACGTTCGTGTCCACCGGCAGGACATCCGCGCCGAAAGCGAAGCTCATGACGGCCGCCGCCGTGTACGGGCCGACACCGGGTAGCTCCGTCAGGTCATCCGGCCAGCCGCGCTCCGCGATGATTCGTGCAGCCCGGTGGAGGTTGAGTCCTCGTCGGTTGTAACCGAGTCCCTGCCACGCGCGTATGACGTCCGCGGCGGAAGCGGCGGCCAGTGCGTCGGCGCTCGGCCAGCGGGTGAGCCACTCGACATAGCGCGGAATCACTCGCTCGACCTGCGTCTGTTGCAGCATCACCTCCGACACGAGGACGGCGTAGGGGTCGCGTGTTCGTCGCCAAGGGAGGTCGCGGCTGTTCTCGGCGAACCAGGCGAGGAGCTCGGTCTCCACGCGCGCGACCCTAGAGAGTCGGGTTGACAGACGGGGCGGAACGCGTTACTTTCCGCATTGTCATAATCAGATAGGACAATAAGTGATTGAGTTCTACCTCGACGGCAAGGCCGGAGTGGCCCCGTATCTACAGCTCGTCCAACAGGTGAAGCAAGCCGTCCGTGTGGGCCTGCTGAAGCCCGGCGATCAGCTCCCGACGGTGCGCGAGGTGGTCGCCGGCCTGGCGATCAACCCCAACACAGTCCTCAAGGCCTACCGGGAGCTGGAGCACGCGCGGCTCGTGAAGGGCCGGCCTGGCCAAGGCACGTTCATCGTCGGCACGATTCCGGGACCGCCTCCGGGAACGTACGCGCGCCTGCGGCGAGGACTTCGCCGTTGGCTCGACGACGCGCAGGCGGCGGGCCTCGACGAGGAAAGCATCGCGGCGTTCGTCGCGAGCACTTTGCGCGACGCCCTCGAGGGAGAGGAGGTCGCTTGAGCGCGATCGACGCCGAGAATCTCGGACGGCGCTACGGCTCGCACTGGGCACTGCGCGGCTGCTCGCTTCAGATTCCCACCGGACGGGTCGTCGGCCTCGTCGGTCCGAACGGTGCGGGAAAGACGACGTTGCTTCACCTCGCCGTCGGACTGCTCGATCCCAGCGAAGGACGGATTGCGACACTCGGCTCCGATCCGCGACGTCACCGCGAAGTGTTGGAACGCGTCGGCTTCGTGGCACAGGACACACCGTTGTATCCGACCTTCACCGTCGCCGACACGTTGACGCTCGGCCGGCGGCTCAATCGCAACTGGGACGACGTAGCCGCACGGGAACGGCTCGGGGCCCTCGACATCCCACTCGGTCGGCGTGTCGCGAACCTCTCCGGAGGTCAACGCGCACAGGTATCGCTCGCGTTGGCGCTCGCCAAGCGTCCACAGCTTCTGCTGCTGGACGAGCCGGTCGCGAGCCTCGATCCGCTGGCGCGGAGAGAGTTCTTGCAATCGTTGATGGATGCCGTGGCAGAGAGCGGCATAACGGTTGTTCTCTCGTCGCATCTCATCGCGGATCTGGAGCGGACGTGCGATTTCCTCGTGCTGCTTCGGCAGGCCGAGGTCCGCCTCGCCGACGACATCGAAACGATTCTGGCGAGACACCGTCTCCTGATCGGACCGCGCCGGCATGGAACCGGATCGGGCATCGCTCGAATCGTCCGCGAGAGTCACACGGACAAGCAGTCCACGCTCGTCGTCGAGGTCGACGGCCCGATCGCAGACCCCGCTTGGTCGGTCAACGAGATCGATCTCGAAGAGCTCGTGCTTGCGTATCTCGGAGAGACGGTGCGTGGTTCGGCCCCGGCCGTCGTTCCGCTCCAACGGGTGGAGGCCGGCGTATGACCTGGCTCACGTACAGGCAGCACCGTCAGCAGGCCCTCTTCGGTGCCTCGGCAGTTGCCCTGATCGCGGTCTTTCTGCTCGTAACCGGACTGCACATGAGCTCGGCCTTCCACGCGGGTCTCAGCCGCTGTCTCGCCGTTCGCGGCCATGGCAACTGCGGAGATCTCGAGGGTGCGTTCGAGAGCCGCTTCGGCACACTCCGCCAGCTCGTCCCGTTCTTCATGGGCTTGCCGCTTCTCGCCGGCCTTTTCTGGGGCGCGCCGCTCGTCGCGCGTGAGCTCGAACAGGGAACGCATCGTCTCGTCTGGACGCAGGGGATCGGCCGCCTTCGCTGGCTGTCCGCCAAGCTCGTCGCGCTCGTCGGCCTGACGCTCGCACTCGCCGTCGCATATGCGGCGCTCATCACCTGGTGGATCGGACCGCTCAACAACTCGACCGGCGACCGCTTCCAGCCGGGGGTCTTCGACCAGCAGGGCGTCGTACCGGTCGCCTATGCGCTGTTTGCGGTCGCGCTCGGAATTGCCGCGGGAACCGTCCTCGGGCGAACCATGCCGGCGATGGCGGTGACGCTCGTCGGCTTCGTGGGGCTCAGGCTCATCGTAGCCGGCCTCGTACGTCGCCACTTTGTCTCGGCCGTGACGATGAAATACGTTCCCGTACCCGGCGCGGATGTGACGCATCCCGGCGCCTGGGTGTTCAGCCAGCGGACTTACAACGGCTTCGGTCGTCTGGTCTCGCCGTTCGACGTCGCCTCGACCTGTCCGCCGAATACGCATCCCACGACGGCTGCGCTCGACCGTTGCGTGCGAGCCCACGGGTTCCTCAACGTGGACGTCATCGAGCCCGCGCATCGGTTCTGGCTCTTCCAGGGCATCGAGGGCGGTCTGTACGCGGGGCTCGCCGTCGCGTTGCTTGCGCTCACCGTCTGGTGGGTCCGCAGGCGTCTGGCGTAGTGGTTTCCGCCGCCTAGACTGGCGGCGATGAAGCGTGTTCGCTTTGCACCGAGCCCGACGGGCTCCTTGCACGTCGGGAATGCCCTGAGCGCGGTCGCGAACCGCGCACTCGGGGACTGGATGCTGCTTCGAATCGACGACACCGATCCGGCTCGAAACGTCCCAGGGGGAGAGGAGGAGATTCTCGGGGATCTCCAGTGGCTCGGCGTCGAAGGGGACGACGGTCCCGTGCGTGCGAGCGAGCGTGTGGCGCGCCATCGCGAGGTCGCGGCTGAGTTACCGCAGCGGTTCGGCGGCGTGATGCTCTGGCGCGAGGACGGCTCGCCGACGTACCACCTGGCGAGCGTCGTCGACGACATCGACTTCGGGATCACGCACATCCTGCGTGGCAACGATCACAGGCCGAACGAGCCACTGCACCGCCGCCTGTTCGAGGCGCTCGGCGTGAAACCGCCCGAGATCGTGCATCACGGGCTCATCCTCGGCGACGACGGAAAGAAGCTCGCGAAACGCGCGCCGGGAGCGACCGTTGCATCGCTGCGAGAAGCCGGGATTCCCGCGGAGGCGGTGCGTCGCTATCTCGAAGAGCTCGGCATTCCGAAGCACGACGTGCGCTATGACCTGCCGCGCATTCGCCGGCTCGCGGTCGACGTGATCGCAGAGCTTTCTGATGCGGATCTCGCGGCGCGTGTGGCTGCTCCAGTCGAGGTCGTCGCGGCGTTGCGAGGCGCGCGCGATCTAAACGAGGCGCGCGCCTACGCAGACGCAATCCTCACCCCACCGAGTAACGCGTTGTTACTCGGTGACCGAGCGGCGGTTACGCTCGCGCGATTCAAGGAGTTGGTCGAACGCTCGAACGGAGTCCTCGACGCGCGTGCGGTCATTCGCGAACTGAAGGCCGTCGGCGGTGATCTGCGTGCGTTGAGGCTCGCTCTTACCGGACAGGAGCGCGGGCCCGAACTGTGGACGGTGATCGCCGCGCTCCCGCGTGAAGAGGCACTGCGGAGGATCGATGCAGCTCTATGACACGCTGACGCGAGCGAGGCGAGAGCTTCCGCCTCCGCCTGGCCCCATCCGCATGTACTTCTGCGGCCCGACTGTCTATCAGCGAATCCACGTCGGAAACGCACGACCATTCGTCGTCTCGATGTGGCTGAAGCGCTGGCTCGAAGGACGTGGCTACCGAGTCACCCTCGTAGAGAACATCACCGATATCAACGACAAGATCTACCGAGCCGCTTCGGGACGTAGCGCGGAACTCGCCGAGCAAGCGAGTAACTGGTACGTCGAGGACACGGACCGGCTCGGCCTCGGTCGTCCGGACCGCGAACCGAAAGCGAGCGAGACGATCCCTGAGATCACGTCGCTCATCGAAGAGCTGATCGGAAAGGATCTTGCCTACCCGGCAGGCGGTGACGTGTATTACCGCGTCGCACGGTTCGATGAGTACGGGCGGCTTTCGGGCCGGATCGCGGACGACGAGGAGGTGCCTCGGAATCCTTCGGAGGAAGAAGAGGTGAGTCCACTCAAGGAGAGCCCGCGGGACTTCGCGCTCTGGAAGGCGCACAAAGAGGGCGAAGACACGTGGTGGGATTCGCCTTGGGGACGCGGGCGGCCCGGTTGGCACATCGAGTGCTCCGCGATGGCCGAGAAGTTCCTCGGCGGCTCGTTCGACATCCACGGCGGCGGACGCGACCTCGTGTTTCCGCATCACGAGAACGAGATCGCCCAGTCACGCGGAGCAGGCCGCGAGTTTGCGCACATGTGGATGCACAACGGCATGCTGCGGCTCGCGGGCGAGAAGATGTCGAAGTCGCTCGGGAACGTGATCTCGCTTCAAGAAGCCCTCGATCGGTGGGGCCGCGAAACGCTCCTCCTCTATTTCATGACGGCCCACTGGCGCAAGCCGATGGATTTCAGCGACGAGGTGTTGGAGCAAGCGCACGCCCAGGTCGAGGCGTTTCGCAACGTCTTCCGGGGTCCGAGCGAGAACGGAAGTGTCGGGGCGGATTTCGAGCGCGCACTCGAGGACGATTTCAATACGCCCGAGGCTCTCGCCGTGCTCCACCAATGGCGGGACCACGAGCGTTTACGCGAAGCGCTCGAGGTGTTCGGCCTTGCATCGCTCGCGGACGACCAACCCGCGCCGATCGAAGTGATCCAGCTGGCCGAGCAACGGCGGCAGGCGCGGCTCCGGCGCGAGTACGCCGAGTCGGATGCACTCCGCGCAGCAATCGAGACCCAAGGCTGGGAAGTGCGCGACGTCGAGGACGGCTACCAGCTCGTTCCGAAGTGATTCGCGACCAGGTGTACGGTCGTCGCGCCGTGCGCGAGGCGCTGCGCGGCCGGCGAGAGGTGCTCGAGCTCTGGGCGACCGAGCGTGCGGTCAAATCCGAGGCGTGGTTGCGGGACCTCGAGCGCCCGCGCATCCAGCTCAGGCTGGAGCGCGAGCTGAACGACGCGGCCGGGACGCGCGATCATCAAGGCGTCGTCGCCTGGTGCGAGCCGTACAAGTACGGCGACGCCTGGGAGCTTGCCGCAGAAGAGCGCCCGCTGATCGTCTGTCTCGACCAGGTGACCGACCCACGGAACCTCGGCGCCGTTTGCCGCAGCGCCGAAGGTGCAGGCGCGACCGGCGTGGTCGTTCCCGCGCACGGATCGGCAACCGTGACTCCGGTCGTCGCGCGCACGTCGGCGGGCGCGGTCGAGCATCTTCCTGTCGCGGTCGTGCCCAATCTCGCGCGCTACCTCGGCGAGGTGAAGCGTGACGACCTGTGGATCTACGCCGCAGCCCCAGACGCGGAGTCGACGATGTGGCAGACCGATTTCACCGGTGGCATCGTGTTCGTCTTCCGCGCCGAGGGCAAGGGATTACGGC
>Ga0209577_10004159_pt1 | contig 13637 bp, 8 predicted proteins | sample GraSoiAngelo_109_FD_185874 | JGI IMG/M metagenome (GOLD analysis project Ga0209577, IMG submission 185874) | Grasslands soil microbial communities from the Angelo Coastal Reserve, California, USA - 14_0903_12_20cm (SPAdes) (version 2) | ecosystem: Environmental > Terrestrial > Soil > Grasslands ... | reverse complement strand
ATAAATACCTAATGTAATTTAATTTTAATTAATACACATCTAGGGTAATTTTTATACAATACGCGGATTTTTCGTTAGCAATTTTCCTTGACAGAGACAAGGATTTTACACAATAATCGAATATATATTATTATTTGAATTTTTGTGTTATTTTTCAAGAATCGCCTATGGCAATTTATAACGCATTTCAGAAAGTAAATACGGATCTATTAGAGATAAAAATTTATCATAACTAACAGATTTAATAACTATGATTTTTTTACCCTTATTAGACCGAACTTCACAATCAAGATTAAATTTAACCACTATTTGTTGTGCCATAGTTTCAACTTCTTTGTCTTTAAAACTATGAGTATTCAGCACAACACTTTTATTTTTAGAGTTTTTGTTATAATCTAATTTACCACCATCGTCCATAAACCAATAAGCTAACCCTCGTGCAGTTAAATGATTTTTGATTAAATCTATTGATATAGATTTGATTCTTTTAATTAAAAATAACTCAGCTAAAATATTAAAAGCCTCATGACTTATAGTTGCAAACCCTCAAGTAACAACTTTGTTACCCATTGGACTAAATCTAACCTTTTTGTGTGGTTCCGATAAAACTCACTCATCAAATAAATTAAAAACATGATATAAGTATATTTTATGCTTATCACCTCATTCAAACTTCATTCTAAAAGTTTTACCATTATTTTGAGTTTGTAAGCTAGCATCGCCAAGCATTAATCCTACTGCTGCTTCTAACTGTACTTGGGATAGCTTTACCAAAGATTCCTTATATTTTTTTAATAAATTGCTATTAGGACCTAGTCCGATAACTTCATGTTTTTTTATTACCGATTTCTTATTTGATACTTCATTTGAATTAGAAAAAGGAACAACCAATAAAACATAACCAAAAAAATTAGAATTAAAGAAAAGTATTTCCCCCAATAGAATAAAATTAATGAATAATAATTGAAACATTTTAAATTATTAATATTTTTTCACTTTAGTTGGTATTATTAATTAAAAATTTGATTATCCCAGCAAGTAACTATTTTATCTTGTTTACCTATCTCTATTATAACTTTGCTAGAAATAAATCATGCTTCGCTAGGCAAACAAAAACAAAAATAAAAGGATAAAGATATAGTTGGCATTCGGCAGCTTTATGATGAATTTTAAAAGCTTTACGATTAATTACCATACAAATATCTATAATAATTATATATACCTTAACATAACTAATTTCTTATTAAATAAAGAATTGATATGTTGTTAAGTAAAACTTTTGGATTTTTTTTTTTTGTTTATTACAAGGCTTAATAGATTCATTGTTTTTATTTGAATCTTAAAAAGGATTTGTAATAAATCGATTTTTATATATATTAAAATAACTAGAAATTAATTATTTTTTGTTTAGTTTACTCCAAATTAAGATAAAAAGAAATTCAACTGCAATAGTATAGTATATAGTTATATAATTAACAATTGAATATAAAAAAATTGCGAAACGTAAAGATATAAATTTAAAACGCTGGGCGCTCGTGGAAGGATTATTGTTAGCATAACTCACCTTCTAGTCGTTAAACGTTCTTTTTTAACATAGTAATTTCACTATGATGCTTAAATAAGCTTCGCTTCAAGTGTACTTTAAATTTAAGTAAAGTTATTCTTGAAATTCACCCAGTTTATTTACTAATATTTTTTATATTAGAGGACTCACAGATAATTGTTATCCCTAGCGTAGCTTTTTTTCATAACCCAAGACCCTTCCCTTTCGTACATAACTTTTTCCTTTCTGATGTCAATTAATTAGTCTATTACATTCATAATAAGGCTAACCTATTTGATATATTGATAACATTCAGATTTTACAGAATAGGCTATTATGTTAACTTTAATATTGTATAATATATTAACACATTATTTTTTTTTTTCATATTATATAATTCATTTAAACTAATATTTGTTTAAAAAGAGCACCGTATATTTAGGCGAACTGAAAACATTATTACTTTCTTAAGGTATTCATTCTAGATTTTATTTTTCGTATTTCCTCTAAACCTTCTTTAGTTAAATGATTTTTGTTTTTCATTAAAACGGAAACATATTTGAAATCTTCAAAATCTTTCACTTTAACACCCATAATAGGATATTTATCAAAGAAGGGAATAATAATATCTGTTAAATCAGATAATCGCGAAACTACATAATAAACAGCTTGTGAATCCTGATTTATTTTTCCACAACCAAAAAAGTTTACAAAGCTATTAATTAAATATTTATCACGTACATGTTGAGTTATAATAAATCTTAATCATGCTGTTTCACCAAGTTTAGAAGAAGGTGATTTTTTTAGACTTAAAGAAAAACAGGCCTCTCCTGTTGAAAAACCTGCAAATCAAAAAGGATCTATTGAATTGATTAAAGGAACAGATAGTCTAATTACCGGGACTATATTAGAAAATGCAGATAAAGATATTTTTGTATTCATAGATGCTTTTATGTTTACTATTTCTTGAATACCTTCTAATGTTAAATGTTTTTTACATTTCATTAAATAAAATACTTGTTTAAAAAGCATAAAATCTGATCATTTTTGAGTAATTAAAGGATATTTGTCAAAATGATTCATTATAATTTCTAATTCCTTTATTGAGCTTACTCTAAATATAGCTTCCTCTATATTTTCATAAATATATATTTTCCCTATATTATGAAAGAAATCTTGAATATATTTTAATACCTCAACATCTTTAAGATGTAAACGAATAGAAAAAATACATTCCACACCTCAACCTGTTTTCATTTTACTCTTTTTAGTGATTAAAACATAAAAATTTGATTCAGCATCAGCAAATCCTGTAATAAATTTACCCATATTTGGTTGTAAATTCGATATTCTATTATTAATCTTAGTAGAAGCCAATGAATTTTTTGAAGAACCCACTGTAACTGAATTATTGTTTTTGTTTGTTTTTTTTTTCATTTTTAAATATAATTATATTTTTTTTGCGATAACCTCTCAGTATTAAACATACTGAGTTTAGCATATTACAATAAAATAAATAAAATTTGATTATGATTCAAGTTTCAAAATTATAGGAACTGGACTTGCAACAAATAAGTTTGCTCTTAAAAATATTGTGTAGCTTAACTCATATATCTTATTATTTAGTAAGACACCACTTTACACGGATATAGCAACCAAAAAAAAACGAAAAAAAAATATAAGTGATTAATATGTTTATTTCAATAACCGGTTTCCCGACGACAAGAGTATACCTTACAGTATTCACACAAAAATACTGAAGAACCGTCTACTCGTTGCTCTTTTACAGACGACTGTCTGATTTAGATCCGCGATTACCCATTTTTCTTTAGTTTATCTCTAGTGATATTACCTTACTACCGAATCATTAATCGGACCAGTCTCCTTGTTTACTTGTTTCCTGGATGACTTTGGTTACTAGAGCTTTAGGGCTTTTCCGGAGTTTGGCTCTTTTTTTTTACACAAATGGACTTTGAACTGCCTAGATTCAAAAATATGTATCTTGTGATCGTATGCCCCGCTTACGCGACTGATAGACTTGTAGGTCTGACAGTAAAGCAAGTTTCTGGCCATTGAACCTTTTCAGAGATAAAAAAATAAAAAAAAAATCGCTTTTATAAGGCTAAACCAGCCAGATTTTAGCAACTCAAATATATATTACCATTTATTAATATAGTTAATATATTATACCTCTCTGCTATTTTCCATATAGGTAATTCTTACTCCTAAATAAATAAAATATCTAACTTAATAGATTCATCATTGATTTTTTTTTTTTATACCAAAATTTAAATAAGATAATAATTAAATTACCTTAAACTTAATTAAATTTCAAAATAATTTAGCTCCTAACGGAATACCTTATTTTTTACTATTTTGGACTATACCCAGGTACTATTTATGGGATCTGTGCCCCGCATAACGGTTTCTAATTAATTAAAGATGGTTTGCACCATCAAGGAGTTATTTCCACCGTACAGTGGTAATTTTCACCAAAGGTGTGTAAAAACAAAATTATCCTTCCTCCCTACGACTTATAAGCATAAAGCACACCAAAAGGCTCGTTATAGAAACCGGACTGTACATTTGAACGGACATTTCAGCCCAGCCCCGGTGAACCAGTCTCTAGCGACATATATAACTGCCGACGGTCTTTAACTAGGATGTCATTAACCGTTTTCACCTTTATTTTTCTAAAGCAAAAGAACTATTTAGTTATATCTTTCCCTTAGTTCCTATTATTTTATTTAGCACTTTTTTCTAGTTGTAACTTTTCTCACCTGGTCATAAGCCAAGCAATTTTTGAGCTACTTCAGATCAGTTTCTTTTGATTTATAAAATACTCCAATTCGTTTAATAAAATGATGATTAACTTCTGCTATAAAATCTGTAGATTCAGTATCCAGTCGTTTACTTAATGTTGAATCATTAACACCCACAATGTCTGCAGCTTCTTTTAAGCTTTTTACTATTAACTCTTCGTTATTAGGATTTAAAATAGAATATACAGAACTTTCATTATTATAATCTATTTTACCTGTAAGTATATCTCTTACACGTCCATCTCATAAATGCTTTGATAAAGGTAAAGCATTTTTAAGCATATTTATATCATTTTGAGTTATAATTTGTTTAGGAATTTTGCCTTTATAATTTGATAATCTAAAATCATTCATACTTAATGAAAGTTTTACCATTAATTCTTTAATTATACTATTTTTATGTGCTCCATTATAAACTGTTTGACAAATAATTTGGAAGTCAGAAAAATCTAAATATTTTTTAGATAAAAAATTTAGTTTATTAAGATATGGTATAAAAAAATTATGTAAAATACGTACATTTCGGATATCAAAAGTAACAGTTGGTTTACTATCCCCAACACTTTTTTTAGAACTTATACTCATTGCAGATGAATTATTTATTTTTCACTTTGAATAATTATCAAATCCTAAATTATTTTCAAGATATTCTTTTATTTTGTTTAAAAGAGGTAACTGAGTTGCTGTTAATAAAATCTGGAAACCAGGTCGTATTGGATTTCTATTTAAATAAAATGAACCCTCACCTTCTAATAAGCCTAACAATCAATAAGGAGTTATTTTAACCTGATGATCTAAGGGCATGTTAAAATTTGTTCGACTAGTGTTCATATTATTATATAACTCCAGAATTTAAACTCTTATATTATCAGTTAGTGTACCTATTCTATCAAAATAAAGAATAAAAGCTCTTTTAAAATCTAAATAATCTAATAATTTAATACCATTAAGTTGATACTTATCAAATATGTCTAATAATAGACGTATTCCTTTTTCATTACCTACAATAAAACTACAAGAACTACTTTTTTCACGAAGATAAACATTTCCAATACCTAAATAATCACGGATATAATTCAACACATTTTGATCATCAATATTCAAAACTATTATTTTTATAGAGAAACACCACTAATTATGGTAACTATTAGATGGAGTTATGGTCTCTACCTATGTTCATACCAGATTTTATAATTAGTATTTTATCAAACCCCTCACTAGTTAGATGAGCTTTATTTTGAATTAAGTCAGCAGCTTTACATAAATCAAGATAATCCCTATGTTTAACTCCTTGAATTGGATAATTTTGGAAAAATGGTATAATTTTATTGGTCAAATCTGAATGTTTGAAAACTCTAAAATCATAAGCATCATTACGCTTATATACCTTTCCACAACTAAAGTAATCTATTAAACTTCTCATTAATTGCTCATCTCTGCTATGTTGAGTAATTTGGAAAACTAATGATACGTAACTAATTCTATTACTAGATGAGTTAAGAAGCTGAATCATGAAACATCCTTCAGCCGTTGTGAATCCTGCTACTCATTGAGGATTTACGATGCTTTGGTTTTCTACCAAAGGTCTTACCGCTGGAATTATATTGGGGAAAGCTGCTTTTAATTCGGTAGATAAACCTAAATTCATTGAAGTCTTGATTGCAACTATTTTATTTAAACCATCTTGAGTAAGATGTTCTTTTAGATTCATGAGATATATAACTTGTTTAAACAGTAGATAATCAGCTTTCTTTTGTGTTATTAATGGATACTTCTCGAAATGATCAATTATTACTGTTAAATCCTTAAGGGTAGTAACTCGATACTGAATCATATCTTTTCCCTTATTTACAACATTACCAACTCCAAAAAATGATTTTATTGATTCTAGTAAAACTTGATCTTTAGCATGCAATCCGATATAAAAACACGCCTCTACTCGTCATCCTCCTTTTAACTTTGGATTTTTTCGAATTCCAATGAAAAATGATGCCTCACCGTCAGTGAAACCAGAAATAAAATTAGGATTAAGTTTTTGTTTTTTTTTCATATTTTTTTTTTCTTCTATTTATAATTTATTAATGTTATTATGTGCTACCATACCTGCACTTTTAGACTATGTCTGGGAGATTCCATATCCTCTAGATTACCTATTTCTCTAGCTAATTGGCAATCTTAAGTTTTAAATAGGGATTGGACTTATTTAAAATACTTAAATATCATGATGGACCTCATCAGAGGATAATTCTTTTGCATCGATATTTTAGGATCTATTTTTTATGAGGGTCACCGGCTGTTTTGGCCCATCTTATGCTTTTTTTTATTAGATTTTGTTTTGAAACGCTAATAAAATAGGAATACTAACAAAAGGAGAAAAGGAGAAAAAGGAAGAACGCTGAGAAAGGAGAAAAGTAAGAAATTCATTAGAAAGAAAGAAAGTAAAAAATATTAATTCTCAATGACATTCATCCATTGGGAAACAAAATCTTCATAATTTAATCTCTTTTCACCATGTAAAGGGTATTTATAAAAAAAAGGGATAACTATGTTAAGTACATCTTTAAACCTTGTAACAATTATTTCCTTACTATTACCGTTAGTGTGTAATGTTCCACATTTAAAGTATTTCATAATTAAATATAAAAGTTCTTGATCTCTTTCGTGTTGAGATATTTTGAAACATAACTTTACTGTTTTACCTAATTTATACCTTGAAGATTGTTGAATATGTATTAAAAAGCATCCCTCACCCTCAGTAAAACCAGTAACTCAATTTGGGGAAATATCTGTGTAGCAAATTTCTACGTTTGGTCTAGGTCTAGGTGTAATATTCGGGAAAGCTTGACTTAAAGCATCAGAAAAACCTAAATTAATAGAAGCTTTTAGAGACAGAATTTTATTTAACCCTTCAGGCGTAAGGTGCTTTTTATTCACCATGATATCAATTACTTTTTTAAATAGTTCAAAATCCGCTCGCTTTTTAGTTAATAATGGATACTTTATATAATGTGGGATAATTACACTTGTGAGATCTTTAAGAGAAGATATTGATAATACAACAGATTCATCTCTCTTATTTATGCTTATTGATCCAACTCCAAAGAAGTTTTTTATTTGATAAAGTAATGTTTTGTCTTTACTAGCTAAATGAATTGAGAAAGTTGGTTGGATTTCTCAGCCTGTTTTTAATTTATTATTTTTTTGGATGCTAATTATGAATGATCCCTCACCATCTGTGAAACCAGTAATAAAATCAGGATTAAGTTTTGAATTATCTATTGGTTTATTAATAGTATTTAATAAAGGTATAGTAAAAAGTATATTAGAACTTAATAATTCAAAATATCAATTAAAGGAAAGCATATAAATACTAAAGCAAATGACAAGCAAGTTTGTAGCAAATAATTTCAACATTTTATAATTTGATTTTATTATAAAATTTGATCACAACAAACCAAAATGAATTTCAAATTCAAAAGAAAAACTGTGCACTTTAGATTTGTCACCTCTATATCTGGGTTTAATTTTAAAACATGCCTCTCCTTCAGAAAAACCCACGAACCATTTTTCAAAATTATCTTTATTTTCTGATAATATATCTGAATTAGGATAGGATTTTACTGATACTGAAGTTGAACGATTGTTTTTTTTGTTTTTTTTCATTTTTTTTTTGTATATTTATTTTATTTAATTAATGTTATTATGTGCTACCATACCTGCACTTTTAGACTATGTCTGGGAGATTCCATATCCTCTAGATTCCCTATTTCCCTAGCTAATTGACATCGTCTAAGTATGTCACAATCTCTTGTGAATTATATGCTTAGATAATCATAGTGGACCTCACTAGAGGATCGATCTTTTGCATCAGTACTATTAGGATCTTTTGAAAAGAGGGTCACCGGCTGTTTTGGCCCATCTTATGCTTTTTTTTTTTTTTGAGAAGTACAAATATAGAAAAAATAAATCTGTAACTTTATGCTAATATTTATACTAAAACTTTAGAGTTGGATTTGTACCAACGCAGCGAATCCCACTTTCTTGAATTTCTAATTGGGTTTGTACATTCTCACTGCCACCTAGCCAATATTCTTATATTCATTAATTAATGATAATATGGTCACCCTAATTTAACAAACATCATAAATATTATTTAACAGTTTGCTATTTCGAGGGAGATATGCTCAAATGTTATGTATTAATAACTTAATCCGGCTTCCCAGCAGTATAATAGTTAAAAGTAAAGGTGTTTCAATTACATCTAGCCAACTACCTTATCCACTACAACCTTATTCTAACATACCGCAATAGCTAGCAACAGTAAAGCTGCATCAATATTGTTAAAGTAATAATTCTTTATTTATTACATCAGTAATTTTCATTACTGTTCAGACTATGTCATCATTCATTATATGTTGAATGCCGGATGTTCATGTTAGGATTATTGTAGTGATACTCACCTATTAGTCGTTGAACCTTCATGAAATTTCTCCAAAATGAGCTCACTAATCATGATTGGCTGCTAGTTGACTGCATTACTTACAGTTTTTCTTGCAAATTTATCCGGTTTTATTTAAAGAAGACCCCCTGCAATCTTAATAGTTTTTATTTCTATATATAATTTTATACAACTATATTATCCTCTAATAACCATACTACGAGTTTTACCATCCTACCCTTACTTGTCTCAATATAAACACACCTTAATAAAATTGAGTTCATTTAAGAATAGGGCTTAGGTTTAATTATTTTTTAAACCCAAACTAAAATTTGGCACCAAATGAAACAAAAGGAAAAGGAAAAGGAAAAGCAAAGTATAGCAAGACAGAAGTAGAGTTTTTATTATTTTCTTCTTGATTTATCTATGTTATCTCTACCTGAATTCATATTACGACATAAATTATCCATTATTTTGAATCCTGTATCTGTTAAATGAGCTTTATTTTTTTTCAATTGATAAAATTGTAGAAAATCTTGATAATCTAACTGTTTTCTGGAATATAAAGGATATTTATCGAAAAATGGGATAAAAGTTTCAGGCATAGAGTTATAATAAAAAGAATTATCTTGAGAAAGTTTAGCTAGATCCAAAGAATTTACATCTTCGGGTTTAGGACTTAAATATCCAGCGTTAAAGAAATCTTTAATTGCTTTCAGAACTGCAAAATCATGAGTACTTTGAGAAATAGATAATCTATTTCTAACTGATATTTTATTGGTTTTATCTGATTTAGTCAATAAAGTACCAAAACATCCCTCAGCCTCAATAAAAGCTTGAACCCAAGAAGGATCTAATTTTATTGTCTTATCTTTAAAATGATTAAATAATTCTTCAAAGGATCTATTCTTATTCATTAAAGCCTTAAGTGAAATTATTTTGTCTAATCCTTCAGGTTTTAAATGTTCACCTCTAGCTACTATCAGAGCAGCTTCTTTTAATGTTTCAAAATTTAATTCTTTGGAAGTAACTAATGGAAAATTAGTAAAATGAGGAATTATTTTATTTAAAATATCCTCTTTTTTTTGTACTACAAATCTCATACAATCTTTTCCAGAAGAAATTACTTGTCCACAACCAAAAAACTTTTGCAAATCATAAAGTACACCGACAGAATGTGATTTTTGAGTTACACTTAATCTTAGACTAATCTTTTTTTTATTAGGTCCAGTACTAGGTAAAATTGCAATTATGAATGAGCCCTCTCCGTCTATAAACCCAGTAACTCAATTAGGATTTATATTCTCTTTTTCTCTAGCTTTAGTAAAATCTCTTACCTCTTGATTATTCCGGCACAGCATTGAAAAGGCTCTCTTAGAAATATCAAATTGTAAAATAAATTGTATTTTCATTGTAATTTTTATTATTTTAATAGCGATCACTTTATTTTTTTTGTTTTGTTTTTTTTTTTTTTTTAATTATTACCTCTGGAATTAACTGTCTAAACAGGATAATCTTTTGTCTATTTTCATAGCCAGCCGCTATAATAATTCGAATCTTTTTTTGACTAGGGAGATTACACCTATCGCATCAATGACTAGTCTATGATAAACAAATGCTTTAATCTAACTGTTTAATCTTGTTTAGAGTTATTTAAATATTCTGTTTATATTTATTATAAATATACCCAGAACATATATTATATTCAATATTGCTTTTATTTCCGTTGTTTTAAGTCCGTATTATTTATTCCACAATATCGTGATCGCTATCACCTGAATATAATAACTTATTAAATATTTTTTCTAATTCTTATTGTCTATCAGCATCCCTGCCTCATCTACAATAATATAATAACAACACTACGTTTATTTTATTTTCAATATCGCTTTAGTTAAATTAATATAACTTATTAGCAACAAGTATTGTTTTTATAACAAATTAAAATAGTTCTTCATCAAATTGTTCTTATACCTATACTTAATAATAGGAACAAACCTTCTTTTGACTATATAGAAGAATTAGTCACTTTTAATATGAGTTTCTTTTTATTTTCTAATTGTAAAATGTAGGATCTTTACGAAGAGAAAATGATTCAGCTATTTTGACTTTTTTCATACCTCTTTTATTTTATAAAAAAGATCATACAATTAAAACAAAATATAAACAAAAAAAAAGAACAAAATTGTTTTCTAGCTTACATTAGTTTAGTACAAGATATAGTATAAAATCAAAACTAACCTTCTATTTATATTATCTAATGTATTGCACAATAAATATATTACCTCCTTTAGACAGTATTCAACATTTATATGTGAGGGTCTTCTCGTCTATCTAGAGGTAAACAGTATCTGCCAGTCCTGATTAATTTAAGATGATTTGCTCGATCAAGGAGTTACTTCCATCGTGTAATAGAAATTACCATATATAATAATATTATCCTTCCTCCCTACAAGTTTAAACTTGTTACAGAACCCGACTGTACATTCGAACGGGCATCTCAGCCCAGCCCCGGTGAGCCAGTCTGTAGCGACATATATAACTGCCGACGGTCTTTAACCAGGATGTCATTGACCGTTTTCACCTTTCTTTTTCTGTAGGAAATGAACTATTCGGTTATATCCTTTCCTCAAGTTCACAATAAATTGTCTCAATAACAATAGAATTTTTAACTAAATACTCTAACTCGTTTAATTACATAATCTTTTAATGTAATTTCATTAGATATATCATCTAAATATTTACTTAATGTTTTAATGTTTACGCCAACAAGGTTTGCACTTTCCTTTAAAGAAAGGACTCTTAATATTTCACCAGAAGGAGTTGTTATAATATAAATACAACTACTACTCTGATGTACTATGTTTTGTGAGATAATATTTCTAACACGGCCGTCTGATAAATGTTCTACCAAAGGTACACTATTTTTAAGTAAAGACATCTCTTCACTAGTTAAAATTTCAGCTTCTTCTTTAGAAGAAGATAATCTGTAATTATTCATAGTGTAAGATAATTTAATTATTAAATATTTAATATTATCATCCATATGGGCCCCGTAATAAATAACTCGACAAATTATTTTAAAATCCGAATAATCCAGGCCTTTTTTACTTAAGAAAACAAGCTTATCAAAATAGGGTATTAAATAATTGTGTAAAATATGAATATTTTTAATTAGAAATAAAACACTACTTTTACTATTACCTCTAGCCTTCTGAATATTTATAGTCATCTCTGACGTTTGTTCTAATTTTCAAATTGAGTTATCATCAAACCCAAAATTTAATACCAAAAACTCCTTAATTTTAAGAATAACTGGAAGTTGCAATTCCGTTAAAACTATGCTAAAAGTAGGTTTTAAGTCATTCCTTCATAAGTTGAATGACCCGTCAGCTTCTATAAGACCTAATAACCAATTTTTTGTAATTTTGATCTTATGATCAGAAGGTAAATCAAAGCTAACACGATTAGTATTCATTCTGTTTTTTAAATTTAAGATATTTTCTTTTAATTTATCAGTAACTAAACTATCTCTAGAGTGATATAAATTAAAAGCTTCTTTAAAATCCAAGTAATCCAAATACTTAGTAGTATTCAAATTATATTTATCAAAAATAACGAATAATTTTTTTATACCCTCTATGTCATTTACAGTAAATTTACATTCAGAAGAACTTTTGCTTACTATTCCTATACCTAAAGACTTTTGGATAAAGTATAAAACATCAATATCGTCTATGTGTAATCCAATAGAAAACATAAAAGTAAAACGATTAATTTTACCTGTCTTATCTTTTTTTGGTACAATACTGAAAGAAGACTCCCCGTCAGAAAACCCTGAAAACCATTGATAAAACTTTTCTAATTCTATATCTAAGTTAGAATATGTTTTTATTGGAATAATAGTGCACAATAAAATAGGATCGTAGAAAAAACCAAAGTTAAAGGACATCATATAGGTACAAATAAAGAAATATGTAATATAAATACATCAGTAATTAAAAAATAACTTTTGTACATATAAATACATATGAGAAATTGATCAGTAATTATATACTAATTTGTTATTTGCAACTAAAATATTTAATATTAAAATTATTCAAAAACTAATAATTAAATACATATCTATATTAGAAACATCAAAACTAAGTAAGCTTCTGACCTCAAATTGATCCATGGGACTAGTAATTAAAAGCATATTATTATTATTAATACGTTTTCTGATGAAAAAATTAGATTCTATATTTAACATATGATGTTACACATTAAATACTTTTTTACAATTTGACAAATCTTATGATATCAAATCAACCTGATAAATTTATCCCACAGGAGGGGAAAAAGATATTTAACTAAAAATGTAAAGCATATTATTTTATTATTAATATGTTTTCTGATGAAAAATTAGATTATTAAACATCTTAACCGACTAAATATAACCTGTGGTTATTTGTAACACCAGTACTAACATACTGATAAAATATAAGTAAAAATGTGAAACAATTAAAGTAAATATTAGTAAACAAGTATTTAAATTAGTTATAAAAACAATATAGTTATAATTATATTGCTTTTTAAATATACTTCCAATTAAACACTACAGAGTTGGATTCTCACCAACGCAGCAAATCGCCAATTTATACTTTATATAGTATGGCTACACGTAGCACTGCTATTCCAATTTCACTGAGCCAATCATAGAGACAGCTGTTGTATCGTTAAATCATTCCGTTCCACAACTTTACCTTAAATAGTATCCTTTAATTAGATAATATCCTTAGATTAGGTTATTGTGATAGCTTTAATCTTAAGTTACTTATGTTTCTCTTAAGAG
>Ga0209577_10004156_pt1 | contig 13645 bp, 13 predicted proteins | sample GraSoiAngelo_109_FD_185874 | JGI IMG/M metagenome (GOLD analysis project Ga0209577, IMG submission 185874) | Grasslands soil microbial communities from the Angelo Coastal Reserve, California, USA - 14_0903_12_20cm (SPAdes) (version 2) | ecosystem: Environmental > Terrestrial > Soil > Grasslands... | reverse complement strand
GTGACGGTGTGACGACACCACGAGAGCGGGCCGACGCGAAGCGGGCTGAGAAGCTCGAGCTGGTCCGTGCGCAGGTCGAGAACGGTTCGCTGGTGATCCGCAAGATGACCGCCGAGGAGCGCCGACGCTATCCGCCCCGCTCGCCGCAACCCAAGCGACCAGGTCGGCGCTGACCACACCCGAACCGGACGCAGCCGACGGGCGGGCTGCTACGTTCACATGAGCGGTTGACAGGGGTTGACCGCGAGGCAGCTTGCTTGGGTCCCGCAATCAGCGGTTCGGGTCAGCCATCGCCTCCCGAATCGTCCGCGGCCCGTTTGTGCGCCGCCAAGGAGTTGTGCATGTCAAAAGAATCGTTCGCTGATCTCGGTGTCTCGCGCACTGTCATCGGCTCTTTGTCCCAAGCCGGGATCACCCAGCCGTTCGCGATCCAGCGTGCGGTGATCCGCGACGCGATCGCCGGCCGGGACGTGATCGCGAAGTCGCCCACGGGATCCGGCAAGACGCTCGCGTTCGGAATCCCGCTGGTCGAGCGCATCGGCGCCGAGGGCCCCCGTCCTGGGGCGCTCGTACTCGCCCCGACCCGCGAGCTCGCGCTACAGATCGTGGATGAGATCCGTGGCATCGCCCACGCCCGGGCGCTGCGCGTCACGGCGGTCTACGGCGGCGCCGGCCTGGTCAAGCAGGCCAGGAACGCGGCCGCCTCGCACGTCCTGGTCGCGACCCCGGGGCGGCTCGAGGACCTGTTGGCGCGCGGCGCGTTCAAGCTGGACCGGATCCGAACGCTGGTCCTCGACGAGGCCGACCGCATGCTCGACATGGGCTTTCGCCCCGCGATCGACCGGATCGTGGCCGCGTGCCCGTCGGAACGCCAGACGCTGTTCTTCTCCGCCACTCTCGACGGTGAAGCCGGACGCGTCGCCAGTCGCTACGCACGCGACCCGGCCACCCACCAGCACGGCCCGACGGCACGGCGCCCCAACCCGGAGATCGAGCACAGGTTCGTGGCCGTCGCGCACGAGCACCGCGTCCAGGCGCTCGTCCGCGAGCTCAGTCGCGACCGGGACCTCACGCTCGTCTTCGTCCGCACCAAGCACGGAGCCGACCGGCTGGTCAAGCGCCTTCGCGCTCATGGCATCGAGGCCGTGGCGATGCACGGCAACAAGTCACAGGGCCAGCGTGAGCGGGCACTCCGCCGGTTTGAGTCGGGCGCCGTCACCACGCTCGTGGCAACCGACGTGGCGGCGCGCGGGATCGACGTCAATGGGATCTCGCACGTGATCAACTTCGACCCACCCGCCGACCGGGAGAGCTACGTGCACCGCATCGGCCGCACCGGGCGCGCCGGCCGCAAAGGCATCGGAATCACGCTGCTGACGCCCGATCAGCACCGTGACGTCACCCACCTCGCCGGCCAACTCGGACTCGACCACGGGCTCCACGGTCCGAGCCCCCGGCGCCGGCGAACCGCCACTCGGGCCTGATCCAGGCCACGCGCCCGAGACCTGCCGGGCCCTGCGCCGGCGCGGACGGTATTGTCCCGGCCCGTGAAACACGTTTCATCTGAAGAGACAGGTGCGGCCCATACGACCAGGACGGTCGAGCGCGCCTGCGTGGTGCTATCGGCTTTCTCAGCGGCGGAGCCTCGGCTGAGCCTGCGCGAGCTGGCGGCGCGGACTGGGCTGCCCAAGGCCACCGTGCACCGGCTCGCGGGCTCGCTGGTGGCTTGTGGGTTCATGGAGCACGGGAGCGATGGTCGCTACGCGCTGGGGCTGAGGTTGAGCGAGCTGGGCGCGCTCGTCCGGTCGGATTTGGATGTCGTGAGCGTCTGCTCGCCCGCGGTGGATGCGCTCGCTGCGGCGACGGGCGAGACGGTGCTGCTGGCGGAGGCCGATTGGGACACGCTCGAGCTGACTGTGGTGGCCAGCCGCATCAGCCCGGAGACCTTGTCCGTGGTCCCGATCACCGGCCAGCGCCAGACGATCCCGCCGGGAGCGCCCAGTAAGGCGTTGCTGCTCGGCGTGCCGCCGGAGGAGCTGGACACCGTGCTCGAGCGGCTGTCGCTACCGGCGCTGACGAGCAAGAGCCACACCGACCGGGAGCAGCTCGCGAGTGAGATCGCTGCCGCGCGTTCGGTTGGCTTTGCGGTAGCCGAAGACGAGTACCTCGACGGGGTGTCCGGAGTCGCGGTGCCGGTGATGTTCGAGAGTGGTCGGCCGCGCGCGGCGATCGCCGTCGTCGGGCCCTCGGCGCGGATCTCCAGCCAGCTCGAGCAGATCGGGAAGCTCGCGGTCGATCTCACCGCGACGCTTCGCCCGCAAGCACCGGTCGCCGAGGCGGTCGCTTGATGGTCGAGCTGATCGGGGCCGGGTTGCCGCGGACCGGCACGCTGACGCAGAAGGAGGCGCTTGAGCTTCTAGGCCTCGGACCGTGCTACCACTGGGTCGACATCCTGGCCGACCTCGACGGGCAAGTGCCACAGTGGGACGGCGCGATCGATGGCTCCGTGAACCCGGCCGCGATCCTGGACGGGTACCGCTCGACAGTCGACTGGCCCGGCGGCTACTTCTACAAGGAGCTGCTCGAGTCCTACCCGGACGCGAAGGTGCTCCTGAGCGTGCGCGATCCCGAGCGCTGGGAGCCAAGCTTCCGCGAGACGATCGTCGACATGTGCCACGGCGAGTCGCTGATCCGCTTGCTGTCGAGCGCGCGTGCGCGGGTGGACCCGAGGTGGCGGCGGTACCTGCAACTGGTCGAGAAGATGTTCTGGTCAGAGCGGGGCACATTCCCGGACGGCCACTCGCCGAGCGATCTGATTGATCGGTTCGTTGCCCACAACGAGGAGGTCAAGCGCACGGTCCCAGCCGGGCAGCTCCTGATGTGGGAAGTAGCGGAGGGCTGGAAGCCGCTGTGTGAGTTCATTGGTGTGCCGGTTCCATCGGAACCGCTACCCCACGCAAACGACCGCGTGACGTTCCTGGACCGGGTGATCGGCGGCGCCCTCACCACCCTCCAAGCCTGGCGAGCCGAGCAGGGAAGCGCGGCTTAGTGGACCAGCCGCGGATCAGCCGCCTGGCGGTGGCCGGGGCCGGCACCCCGCTGTCGCAGGAGGACGCGCTCTCGCTGCTCGGGCTCGAGGGCGACGAGTTCGCCGAGCGGGTGTTTGGGCGCTCCGCAGTCGCTACCCGAAGCCTCGGCCTGTCCACGGCAACCCTCGAGCGCACGCTCCAGGGCCGCACGGCCCGGACCGAGGACCAACTGTTCGCACGGGCGGTCGAGGCCGTCGCGCAACTGGAAATCGATCCCAGCGAGATCGGGACGCTGGTGACCGCCAGCCTGTACTCGCTCGGTGGGCCAACGCTGGCCCACCGACTTCTCGAGGGATTCGCGATGGACCCAGCGACCGACAAGTACCACGTCGTCGGGGTCGGGTGCGCGAGCATGGTTCCGCTCGTGCGCCTCGTCGTTCGGTCGCTCGATGACCATCCGGGCAAGAAGGCGGTGATCGTGGCCGCCGAGAGCATGAGCGGGCTGCTGACCAGAGGCACGCCCGGTGACGAGCGCGCGAAGACGGTCGGGTTGGCGATCTTCGGCGACGGCTGCGCCGCGGCCGTGATCGAGAAAGGCGCGACGGGCCCCGCGGTCCTCGACTCGAAGGTCCACCAGATCCAGGGGACGCTCGACGTCGTCCGCATAGAGCTCTCGGATGAGGACAGCTACCTGCACCTGGAGCGCGATCTGCCCGAGGTAGCCGCCACCGGGCTCGCGGAGCTGGTGGACGACTTCCTGGAATCGTCGGCACTCACGCGCGCGAACATCGACCATTGGATCGCCCACCCAGGCGGCCGGCGGATCCTTGATTGCGTGGGCACTGCACTCGGTCTCGAGGGTCCGGAGCTCGAGGTCAGCTACGACGTGCTGGCGGCTCGCGGCAACGTCGGCACCGCATCGATCTTCTACGTGCTCGACGAGACGATCCGACGACGATGCCCCGGAGCCGGCGAGCGCGGCCTCATGATCACGGTCGGGCCCGGAGTCACAGTCGGCCTGATGCTGCTGGAGTTCTAATCACTTGCAAGCTGCTCGGGTCGTGTAGCGCTCGGGCCCCGTCGAGTAGGTGACCGTCAGCAGGAACGGCCATCCAGAAGCTGAGCAGGCGCGCGGGTTGGTGAGCAGGTGATAGGTGACCGGCTTCGTCTGCCCGCCGTGGCGGAGCAAGACGGTGCGGTCGGTACCGAACCTGACGTGCACCCTTCGCAGCTGGACTTGGAACCCGGACGGAAGCTCGCGGGCGGTGTGAGCGAAGCGCAGCTCGAGCCCGTAGCGTCCGTGCCGGAGACCTACCAGCCGCCCCAGCAGCGCGAAACGGACACCCGATGCCGGCTCCCTGCCGGCCAAGACCAGACCGGCGATGTCCCCACGCCGCTGCGGGCGCATCAGGTAGAAAGCGATGTCGACCACGAACCGTGTGCGCGGGAGGGTGGCGCTCTTCACCGACAGCCGGCCCACGCCACCGCCAATCTTGCTGCTCGCCGGGCACGTTCCGCTCCGCGCGCGCCTGACCGTGCAGCGGGCACCGGCCGCCCGCGGGTCGAACCGGAACCCTCGAGCGATGTCGACGTTGTACGCCTGGAGCTCAGCTCCGGGCGGCTGATCGAACGATGCGTTGACCACCAGGCTGGAGGGCGACCCCGCCCGCGCCGGCAGCGCCCGCAGCGAGCCCGGCGCCAGGACCTCCGCCCAGGCCGCGGTGGCGGATAACGACGCGGCCACGACCGAGGCGAAAACGCAGACCCTTCTCGTCACGGCCGGAACGCTACCGACCTATCGGCTTGGCCGATCGCTGGACCGTGGAAATCCTGTTGGTCGCTGACCGGGCGCTCGCTAGCTTCCAGACAGGTTTGACGAACGACGTGGACACCCGGGTCTGGCTGATCACAGGCGCATCGAGCGGCTTCGGTCGAGCGATCAGCGAGGCCGCCCTGGCGCGTGGTGACTTGGTAGCCGCCGGCGCGCGCACCAGCGACGGTTTCGCCGGCCTGCCGGAGGGCGCCCACCCACTGTCGCTCGATGTCACCAACCCGGACCGGCGCGAGGCTGCCGTAGCCGTGGGCGAGCCGTGATCCTCGTCACCGGCGCCACCGGCAACGCGGGCGGAGCGGCGGTCCGGGCGCTCGTCAACGCCGGGGAGGACGTGCGCGCTCTCGTCCGCGGCCCGGATGCCGCGCCGCTGCCCGCGGGCGTCGACCCGGTGGCCGGCGACCTGAACCGACCGGACACGCTGGCGCCCCACCTCAAGGGCGTGAGCGCGGCGTTCCTTCTGAGCGGCTACGAAGGCCTCGAAGAGACCCTCGCCAACATGCGCCGGGCCGGCGTGGAGCGGGTCGTTCTCTTGTCAAGCAGCGCCGCGCCAACCGGCGATGAGACCAATGCGGTTGCCCGCTACCACATCCTGTCCGAGCGGGCGGTGCGGAACTCAGGACTCGGCTGGACGTTTCTCCAGCCGAACACGTTCATGACGAACACGTTCCAGTGGCTCCCGCAGCTGCGGCAGGGCGACGTGATCCGCGCCCCTTTCCCGGACGTCTCGGTCGCGACCATCGACCCCGATGACATCGGCGCCGTCGCCGCGGCCGGGCTGACCTTCGACGCCCACGAGGGTCGTGCCTACCGGCTGAGCGGTCCCGAATCGCTGAGTCCGGCCGATCGGGTCGCGATCCTGGGCGAAGTGCTTGGCCGTGAGCTCCGCTTCGAGGGGCAGAGCAACGAGGAAGCCAGGGCGGAGATGAGCGCGGCGATGCCCGCCGAGTACGTGGATGCGTTCTTCAGGTTCTTCGTCGACGGCGACGTCGACGAGTCAGCGGTTCTTCCCACCGTCGAGCAGGTCACCGGGAGGCCGCCTGGCGGCTTCGAGGAGTGGGCGAGAGCCCACGTCGACGCCTTCCGCTGCGTGTGACCGATAGCTTCCGCGGCGCGCCGGCGCGCCTTCCGGCGGCGGGCGGTCGTATAGGATCGCCGGACCGGATCGGGCCTCCGGTCCATGGGGCAATTTGAGCGACGAGAGGAGTTGGGGTTGAGGGCACTGCGTTTTCTCACCGTTTTGTCGGTCGTGGCCGCGTGCGCGGCGCTGGCCGGAGCCGCGGCTGCCGCGGGAGGCGCGCGAAAGCCCGCGGTCGCCCACGCGAGCGCCGTTGCAGGAACTGCCACGCTTGCCCAGGTTCAACCAACCTCAGCGACCGGCGGCTCCACGGTGCGGAGCCACGGGGCTCTCCCGATCCCGCGCTCGCGACGGACCGGCGCCCCCGCCGCGGCGGCGCCACGAGCGGCATCTTCACCGGTCCTCGGCGCCTCCCCACTGATTGCGAACTTCAACGGCGTCTCCAGCCGCGACAGCGCGGTGACGAACTTCGGCCAGGAGTTCGAGCCGCCCGACCAGGGCTTGTGCGCCGGCAACGGCTTCGTCATGGAGATGGTGAACTCCGCCTACACGGTCTATCGCCCCAACGGATCCGTGGTCACCGGCCCGTTCAACGTCAACGGCCCCTTCAACGAAGGCCTGACCCGGTTCACCAGCGACCCTCGTTGCTACTACGACGCCGCGACCCATACCTGGTTCGCCACGATCCTGTTCATCAGTGGCGGCGAATCGGCAAGCGGCAACCAGTCGCACCTCGACATCGCGGTCAACCCCACCGGCGATCCGACCAAGCTCTGGACCAACTATCAGATCGATACGACCGATCTCGGGGGCCCGGGCTGCCCGTGCTTCGGCGATCAGCCGACGCTCGGGATCGACGCCTACAACCTGTACGTGACCACCAACGAGTTCTCGATCAACGGCCCACCGTTCGCGTTCAACGGCGCCCAGATCTACGCGATCTCGAAGAAGGATCTCGTCTCGCTGAGCTCCGCGCCGCACTTCGTGCACTTCGGGCACCTCAGCATCGGCAAGACGATCGCGGCATCCGTTCAGCCGGCACTGACGACCGGCACACCGTCCGCCGAGTACTTCCTGAGCTCGCTCGATCCCACGGGGACATTCGACCAGCGGATCGGCGTGTGGGCCCTGACCAACGTGCGATCGGTGAGCACCGGCGGCACCCCGACCCTGTCGAGCATCGTCGCGCAGTCGGAGGCGTACGGCATCCCGCCTCCGGCCGAGCAGCGCGGGAGCAGCAGCACGCTCGACTCCGGCGATGACCGGATGCAGCAGACTCAGTTCATCGGCGGCAACATCTGGGGCGAGCTCACGACCGCAATCACGATCGGCTCGAGCCAGCGCGCCGGCGCGGCGTGGTTCAAGGTTCGTCCCAGCCTCTCGGGCGGCGTGATCACCAAGGCCGGGATCCCGCTGCAGGGCTACGTGGCGGCCCAGGATCGCGACTTCATCTACCCGGCGCTCCAGGTAGCGCCGAACGGTGCCGCAGCGATCGTGGGCACGCTGTCCGGTGACACCGTGTTCCCGAGCGCGGCGTTCACGCGACTGACTCCCGGGAGCACCTCGTTCGGTCCGGTCCAGATCGCGGCTCAGGGGAGCACGCATTACGACCCGAACGCGACCCGCTGGGGCGACTACTCGTGGGCCGTGCTCGATCCAAGCGGACACTCGTTCTGGATGGCGACCGAGTACATGCCTCCGGCCTCCAGCCAGACAGCCGACCGTGCCAACAACTGGGGCACACGGGTGCTGAACGTCGCGACCGGATAGTGCAGCAGCCGCGGCCGCGCCTCCGGATGTGATCGGAGGCGCGGCCCGACGGCGTGCCACCCGGGCACGTCCTCATCTCGCCGAACTGGCATCCTCCCGCGGCAAGCCATGGCCGAGCGCACGGACATCGACTTCAGCTACACGCTGACCGACCGGGTCATCCGACTCGCCCTGGGAGAGTTCGCTGACTTCAGCTGCGCGAAGTACGACGGCGACTTCTCGCTGACCCTGGATCAGGCGCAGCGGCGCAAGCACGAGTACGTGGCCGAGCAGCTCGGGCTCCAGCCGGGGCATCGGGTCCTCGATCTTGGGTGTGGCTGGGGAGCGCTGCTGAACTACTTCCGGAGCATCGGGGCACCGGGGGTCGGCGTCACGCTGTCCTCGGCCCAGTTGGAGGCGTGTCGCCGCCACGGCCTCGACGTCCACCTCCAGGACGCGCGTGAGGTGACCCGCGAGAGCTTCGGGCCGTTCGACGCGGTGGCGAGCCTCGGCGCCTTCGAGCACTTCTGCTCCCCGGAGGACTACGAGGCGGGGCGGCAGGACGAGATCTACGCACGGCTGTTCGAACACGTCGCCGGGCTGTTGCCCGACAAGGGCAGGTTCTACCTGCAGACGATGGTGTTCGGTCGGAACATGGTTCCGGTCGAGGAGATCAACCGCGACGCCCCGCGGGATTCCGATGCCTGGTACCTGGCGATGATGAGCACTGCGTTCCCCGGCTCGTTCCTCCCCTTCGGTCAGGAGCAGGTGATCCGATGCGCCGAGCCGCATTTCCGGCTGGTGTCCAGCGTGAGCGGCCGGCTCGACTACATCGAGACCATCCGGCAGTGGGACATGCGAACCGAGTCGTGGAACCCGAGGATGGCCCTGATGAAGATTCGGCTCATTCCCCGCTGGCTCACGGACTCGAATTTCCGGTTCGCGTTCACCTCGGGCGTCAGTTCCAACAGCGTGTGCTTTGAGCGAGAGCTGATGGACCACTACCGGCTGGTTTTCGAAAAGGCGTGAAGGCCGGATCGAGCCCGCCGAGGGGTAAAGCGGACCTAAGAATCGAGCCGGCGGACGCCGATCGCCGTCCGGATCAGTAGATTCCCGCTCCGGACCGGAGGCAGGGGACAACTGAACGTGACTGAAACGCTGCAGCCATCATTCTGGCGCGAACGACTCGCGCCCTACGCTCGTCCGTGCGCGAGACGCGGCGTGCTCGACCTCGCCTCCTCCGTCGTCCCGTATTTCCTGCTGACGGCGGCGATGTACGTGCTGGTGCCCGTCTCCCCGGTGCTCGTCCTCGCGCTGGCGGTGCCAGCCGCGGGCTTCACGCTCCGGACCTTCATCGTGTTCCACGACTGCACGCACGGCTCGTTCCTCCCCAACCGCCGATTCAACCGGTGGGTGGGCGTCGGCTGCGGGCTGCTGGTCTATACGCCGTTTCACAGCTGGCGACACGAGCACGCGGTGCACCACGCGACCGCGGGTGACCTCGACAACCGCGGCATGGGCGACGTGGACACCCTCACCGTGAGCGAGTACATGGAGGGGTCGTGGGCCCAGCGGTTGGGCTATCGGCTGATGCGCAACCCGTTCGTGCTGCTCGTGCTCGGGCCGGTGTGGGCGCTCCTGCTCGAACCGAGGCTCGTGCCAGGTTGGGCTCGGCGGCGCTTCTGGCGTCACATCATCGCCACCGACCTGGCGTTGGCCGCGCTGCTCGCGACGATGTGCGTCCTTCTGGGCTGGCAGGCGGTCCTGCTCGTGCAGCTTCCAGGTGCGCTGCTCGCCGGCTCGGTCGGCATCTGGCTGTTCTACGTGCAGCATCAGTTCGAGGACGTGTACTGGCAACGGAAAGACGGCTGGACCTACCAGGACTCGGCACTACGTGGCAGCTCGTACCTGAGGCTGCCGAAGCTCCTGCAGTTCTTCACCGGCAACATCGGGCTCCACCACGTGCACCACATGAACCCGCGGATCGCCAACTACAACCTTCAGCGCGCACACGACGAGGTCCCGGTCTTCCACGACGTCCCGACGCTGAGCTTCTGGGACGGCATCCGCACCCTCCGGCTGAAGCTCTACGACGAACAGCAGAACCGCCTGGTGACGTTCGCCGCGGTCAGGAGCCGACGCCTCAACCCGGTACCCGCTCTAAGGGCAGAGCAGGCCCGCTGACTGACGCCGAGGGCGCGGTCAGCCCTGCGAGCGGGCCGCGGTCGCCAGTACGACGCGTCCGCTCCCGGACCTACTGACGTCGAGCGGGTCAAACGGGGGACGTTCCAGCCAAACCACGGCGACCACGCGCGAGCTGATCGCGACCTGGGGAAACGCGCCGATCGAAGGCGACAGCCCACGTGTCGGCCCGACCCTGGCGGCGTTCGCGCTGGTCGCTCCGGGTGCCGCCAGCGCGACGTTCACGGTGCTGTCGGTCTCCCACGCGGCGGCTGCCGCGCCGCCGAGGTCGCCGGACAACGCGAGGTTGTCGATCGGACCGCTCTCGACGTTCGAAGTTGCGTCCTGTACCACGCGAGTAGGCCCCTGATAGCGGGCCAGCGGCGTGCCGCCCAGGCCCGTGAAGAACGCCCACCAGCTCCCGCCTATCGGTGCGGTCGTCAGCGGCGAAAATCCGACCAGATCGCCTCCGAGAGTGAAAGGCTTCGAGAATCGGCCCCCGCCGGGTCGGTAAACCGCGCGGGCGATCCGGTCGCCGGAGGGGGCCTCCGCGCCCCAGCCGATCGTCGTCGCACCGTCGGGCGCGACGCTGACGTGGATGCCGCTCACGCCACCGGCGGTCCTCCAACGTTGCAGCGGCGCCGCGCCGCCGCGGGGCGGCACGTCGCGCGCGATCACTGCGCGGTCACTGATCCAGGCCACGGTGGCCACACCGCCGTCGTCGATCCCGGCGCGTGGCTGGAGACCGCTGGACGCGAGGGTGACCGGCGCGGTGCATCTGCTGGCCACGGTCGAGCAACGCGCGAGCCGGATCGCCCCCGGACGCCTGCCGCTGCTGGCCTGCTCCCACGCCACCACAGCGCCGCCGGCCGAGTCGATCGCCACGGTCATCGCCGCGATCCGGTTGGCCCCGCCGGGGGCGACGCGCGCGAACCCGTGGCCTGCTCGGCGCGTATCCACGTACATCCGGCCTCCAGCGCTCCAAGCGACGATCGCGCTTCCATCGGGTGCGGCCACGAGCAGGTCCTGCGCCGCCCCGGACCGTCGCCCACCCGACCACAGCTGCTGGCGGAGCACCCCGCCCCCCGGAAGCCGCCGAATCGCGAACACCCGTCCCTGACGGATCCAGGTGGCGATCAGCTCGCCAGATTCGGTCGCGGCGACGCGCGGCTGCCGGGCCTGGAGGCTGCGGTCGAGCACGCGAGGCGCCGAGAAGCGCGCTGCCGCCGATGTTGCCTGCGCAGCCGCGGGGCAGACGCACGCAACCAGGGCCGCGACCAGCCCTAGATGCGAGGCGAGCCCACCCGCGACACGCGCCTTGCTGGCCCGAGTCACACCACCCTCCTGATGTCGCGGTCGAGAGACTGCTCAATCTCGCGCAGCCGGCGCAGCCCCGGCGCTTTCGAGACCTCGTCGCTGTACAGGGTGTCCAGGCCGCAGGCCAGGAAGCACGCTGCCCCCAGCGACGTGTTCCAGTTCGCTGCCGCCTGCGCGAGGATCGACCCGGTCGAGGGGACGACGTAGCCGGCGATCGCGGAGATGCCGAAGAAGACGCATCCCAGCAGGTTGATCGCGGGCTGCCACCACCCGTGCCCCCCACGTGCCGGGAGCCACCCATGGCGGGATGAGGCCCGGTATGCGATTGCGCCGGAGACGAGGAAGCAGATCGAACCACGCCAGTCGGGCCGCCACACGAGCTTGTTGTACTCCGCACTGCTCACCGCCGTGTGCAGTGCCTGATACGTGGTGACGTTGAAGAACAGGGTGCCCGCCGACTGGATCACCGCGGCCCACCACCCGGCGCGCCCCTCGCCAGGTAAGTGTCTCCCGGGCCACGCGAGCCAGCTCTGCAGACCCCCTCCGATCGTGAACAGGATCGAGCCGACGAAGAAGGTGATGGCGTCGGCGGAATCGCCGACGAGGCTCGCGTATCCGGGGAACGGCCCGATGAAGAAGCAAGTCGAACCGAGCGCGAAACAGAGTGCCATCCAGCGCCGCCGGGTCATGCTCGGGCAGTCCAGCGACAAGCGGGGCTCCGAGCATCATCCAAACCAGACGAGGCGTGAGCCCGGACGAGCGCGTCTCCCTCCTCGAGCATTCTTAGACGCTTGGAAGCGCCTTCTTACAAGGTGGGCGGATCGTGGTGCGTGAACCCGAGGCAAACGCACACGACGAAAGGACCAACGAATGTTCTCCATCAAGAAGTCGCTGGCCGGGGTCGCCGGGCTCGCGGCACTCGGCCTCGGCGGCTCCGCGATCGCGGGCGCCGCCACGTCGTCGAGCACTACCACCACCGGCGCGGCCCAGAAGCCGCCGGGCGCGCAGGCTCGCCCGGGCTTCCCCGCACACGGCACGGCAGCACACGAGGACGCCGAGAAGCCCGTGACCGGGTCGGCGGCCGCCAAGGCTCAGGCGGCCGCGGTCAAGAGCGTCGGCAGTGGGACGGCAGGCGCCGTGACCACGGACTTCACCGGCAACGGCTTCGAGGTGACCGTCACGAAGTCCGACGGCAGCAAGGTGGAGGTCCACATGGACAGCTCCTACAACGTGATGCAGGGCCCCGGCGGCCACGGCGGTCAGCCCCCCGCCGGCTCCGGCGGCGCTCCCCCCGCCGGCTATGGCGGGGCTCCCCCCGCCGGCTACGGCGCGACGCCCCCCGCCTGAAGCCGAGGCTGACCGCATGCATCACCCGGGCAAGGGCCGGCGGAGACGCCGGCCCTTAGCCCGTCTCGTCGTAGTCGAACCGCGGGTTGAGCGGTCCGAACTCGGCGCTCGGGGCTGCTGCGGCGTGCGCGAGCGGCGCCTTGAACCAGTAGTCGAGCGCTGAGGTGTTTCCGGCCCAGTCCCACGCGTACACCGCGAGCCGATAGCGGCCGGAGCGAAGGCTCGACAGCGGCAGTGGCCGGGTCAACCCGCCGGCCAGCCAGTACACCCAGTTGGGAATACACCTGCGCTGCGTGAAGAAGCACTCGAATCCCGGGTTGGCCGCCCCCGGAGCGAAGATCACCGGCTTGAGGCCCGGGGGGTAGTTCTGCGAGCCCCGCATCGCCCACTCCAAGCTCGTCAGCGCCCGCCCGCGGGCGTCGTACAGGCGCCACGCTAGCGACGACGGCGCGAGCACCGGCGTCTCATAGGGGAAGCCGGTCGCCACGAAGCTCTGCGGTCCGAACGCTCCGACGATGGCGCGCCCGTCTCTGAAGATTCTCGGCACGCCGATGATCGGCGGCTCGCTGTTGGAGTACGGACGCAGGCTGCCCCCCGGCCTGAGCGGGTTCAGATAGTCGGAGGTGCTCCCCTCGGACAGCGCGACGTGCGTGAAGCCGTGCAGGACGCGGCCGATCACCGTCCGGTAGGCCACGACGTACTGCCCGTTGGACACCGTGGGGTCGATGTGCCAGTAGAAGAAGCGCCCGACGTCGACGTTCACGTCGCCCGTCCCCGGATAGCGGATCGACGCGTAGCCCGACTCGATCGCGTACACGGGCTGGAAGTTGTGCGCCTGGATATCGACCGCCACGTGGAAGTTGGCCGGCCGCAGCTCGTTGATGCCCGCGCGAATCGCGTGCTGGTCGTGGAACGGCTGGATCGGCCAGCCCGGGACACCGGGAGCCGTACAGCCGACCGAGCACGCGAGGCCGTCCGACCAGAAGGGCGGCAGGCCGTCCCTGCGCGTGGTCGGGCGCTGCAGCGGTGAAATCGAGAACGGCCAGATGTCGAGCCGGAGGCCGTGCCCGTCCGAGATCGCGGTGTAGGTGAGTCGGGCGTTGATGCGCAAGG
>Ga0209577_10004154_pt1 | contig 13648 bp, 13 predicted proteins | sample GraSoiAngelo_109_FD_185874 | JGI IMG/M metagenome (GOLD analysis project Ga0209577, IMG submission 185874) | Grasslands soil microbial communities from the Angelo Coastal Reserve, California, USA - 14_0903_12_20cm (SPAdes) (version 2) | ecosystem: Environmental > Terrestrial > Soil > Grasslands... | reverse complement strand
GCGCTCGTGCCCGCGCTGCGCGTGGACGGCCTCCGCCGGGCGTTTCTGTACTACGACGGCCTGACCGACGACGCGCGGCTCACGCTCACCGTCCTGCGGACGGCCGCGAAGCGGGGGGCCGTCGTCGTCAACTATGTGGAAGCCGTCGGGGTGTCGGTCGAGGCCGGACGGATCACGGGCGCGAGTCTCGTCGACCGCCGCACCGGAGAGCGCTTCGCCGTGCGGGCGGGGACGACGATCAACGCGGCCGGCCTGTGGGCGGAGGACGTCGCCCGCTTCGCCGGCGCCCCGCCGTTTCGCATCCGGCGCGCCAAGGGCGTGCACATCGTCCTTCCCGCCACCCGCCTCCGGATGCGGCGGGCCGCGCTCGTGCTGCCGGAGACCGATGACGGGCGGGTCGCGTTCATCATTCCCTGGCAGGGTGTGCTGGTGGTGGGGACGACCGATACCGAGTGGAACGGCCCGGCGGACGATCCGGACGTGACGGCGGACGATGTCGCCTATCTCCTGGCGCACGCGTCCCGCTTCCTCACCCTTCCGCTCTCGACCGGCGACGTCGTCGGCGCGTACGCCGGCCTGCGGCCGCTGATCAGCGCCGGAGCCGTCCCCAGCGCGCGCCTGTCCCGCCGGCACGAGGTGGTGCGGTCGGCGGAGGGATTTTACTCGATCATCGGCGGCAAGCTCACGACCTACCGGCGGATGGCCGAGGACGTCATCAACGCGGCGACCGGCCGGGTCGGCGGGATGCCGTCCCGCACGCGGACGCTTCCGCTGGACGGATCCGAAGGGCTGGACGCGGCGCTGCCGGCCCTGCGCGCCCGCGCGCGCCGGCTCAGGCTGCCGCGGTCCGCGTTCCTCCATCTGATCCGGACGTACGGCACGGGAATGTCCGCCGTGCTCGATCTCGTCGCCGAGCGCCCCAGGCTGGGCGAGCCGCTCAACCGGGGATACCCGCACATCGGCGCGGAAGTGGTTGTGGCCGTCCGGGACGAAATGGCGCTCGGGCTGGCGGACGTCCTCTTGCGGCGGACGCGGCTGGCGCACCTGCTTCCGCGCCAGGGGACGGAGATCGCCGCGCGGGTGGCGGCGCTGATGGGCGATGAGCTCGCGTGGTCCGTGGAGACCCGCGCCGGTCAGGTCGACGAGTACGCGCGGTCCGCGTCCCGGTTTGCGGTGTCACGGCTCGAGGCGCCGGCGCCGGCCGCGCGCGGGGAGGGCGGGGAGCCATGAAGGCCGTCGTGAAGACTCAGCCTGGAGCGGGGCACGTCGAACTGCGCGACGTCCCGGAGCCGCAGCCGGGCCCCGGCCAGGTCCGGATCGCGGTCGCCGCGGCGGGGATCTGCGGGACCGACATCCACATCCTTCGCGATGAGTTCCCCAGCCGCCCTCCGGTGACGCTCGGGCACGAGTTCAGCGGCCGGATCGACCGGTTGGGGTCCGGCGTTGCCGGGCTGGCGCCGGGGACCCCCGTGGTCGCCCTGACCGCGGCGGTGCGGTGCGGCCGATGCCGCTACTGCCTCACCGGCAACGTGTTGATGTGTGAGCAGCGCCTGTCGATCGGCCACGGGGTGGACGGGGCGTTCGCCCGCTACATCGTCGTGCCCGCCGACATGGTGCGTCCTGTGCCGCAGGGAGTCGATCTCCGGCACGCCGCGCTTGCCGAGCCGCTCGCCGTGGCGGTGCACGCCGTCGCCGAGCGGTCCCGGATCTCGGCCGGGGACACGGTCCTCGTGAGCGGCGTGGGCCCGATCGGGCTGCTGGTGCTGCAGGTTGCCCTGGCGCAAGGCGGCCGCGTCATGGTGGTGGGCACCGCTCGGGATGGCCGCCGGCTGGACCTGGCGCGCCGGCTCGGGGCCGAGGCGATCGTGAATGTCGATGCCGAAGACCCGGTGGCCGCGGCCCGGGAATGGACGGCCGGGGCCGGGGTAGACGTCGCATTCGAATGCGCGGGCGCTCCCCGCTCGCTCGATGCGTGCCTGCGGGCCGTCCGGAGGATCGGCACGCTGGTGCAGGTGGGGCTGATGGGACGCCGGATCGAGTGCGACTATGAGCAGGTGGCGATGCGCGAGATCCTCGTGATCGGCACCTACGGTTCTTCCATGATGTCGTGGCCGCGGGCCCTCGCGCTCCTGGCCCAGGGCCGGGTGCAGGCGGCTGCGCTGATCTCGGACGTGCTGCCGATCACCGCCTGGGAGGAGGGCTTTCGTAAAACTGCGGCCCAGGAGTCGATCAAGGTGCTGCTCGAGCCGTAAATCACAGCGTCCCCCACGCGGTCCGTTTTACGGGAGGTTCTTCGGAAGAAACCTCGGACGGATCTTCGATGTTCGCCGCTTCCTCACAACTCTTTCAGCGATCCTTCGATGGTTCTTCGATTTCAGATGCTACCGTGAGACATGGACGAGAGCCGGATTGTGGCGACCGCACCGCCCCACGCATGAGCGCGGGGGCTGCACCGGCTGCAGCGGGAAATCACCGACGTGCGGTGGCCCGGAAGGGGTGCACCATGAGGAAGGCGATCGCACTCGCGCTGGGAATGCTTCTCCCGGTCCTTGGGTTGGCCGGCGTTGGATTGGCCCAGTCGGCCGTGAACGTCCAAGGGGTGATCCAGTCGGTCGATTGTCAGAGCCAGACGGTCGTTCTGAGCGGCGGGAGCGGTTCGAACACGCTGGCCGCCTCGGAGGCGACCGCGGAGCTGGTCAACTCGACGAGCGTGCCCTTCTGCGCGCTCGGGCAGTATGTCGGCGACCCTGCGACGGCGTGGCTGCTGCCAAGCGGCAGCGAGTTTCAGGTGACGCGGATCGACGTCGCCGGTCCCGCCGTTGCTCCACAGCCCGCTCTGGCGCCGGCCGCTTCGACCCCGTCGACGGGCACGCTGCTCCTGGGGGCGCTCGCCATCGGCGCCATCGGCTACATCCTCGGTCACAGCAGCGCGACCCAGCCCGTGTCCGAGTTTGGCACCGGCCGTTGGGGGCAGGGCGGCTGGCACCGATCCTATCAGCAGTGTGAAACGCAGGGACGGCACCAGGTGTGCTGGACCTCAACCGACGGACCGCGGCATAGGTAAGGGGTCGACATCCCCGGGGCGCTGATCTCGGCGCCCCGGGGGAGCATGCCGCCGGACCCGGCGCTCACAGGTTCTTCGTGCGGATGCTCTCGAGGACGTTCGCGACGTCCTCCCCCTGATCGGTGGCCTCCTCCAGGGTGTCGTAGATCTCCTTCCACTTGATGACGTCGATCGCGTTGCCGTCCCCGACGAACAGATCGGCCACGGCGTTGCGCTGCACGTGGTCCGCCAGGTTCTCCAGGCGGTTGATTTCCTTCACGGGGCCCATGATCCGGTCCAGCTTCTTGAGGTTCCCGATGGCCTCCACGATCGCTTCGGTCATGCTGAGAATGATGTGCGCCATCTCCCGGGCCCGGCTCGTCGGCTGGTCGATGTGGTAGATCGCCATCCGGGCGGACGCGGCCTCGATCCAGTCCAGGACGTTGTCCAGTTGTTTGGCGAGATCCTGGAGGTCCCCGCGATCAAACGGGGTGACGAAGGTCCGATTGAGCCGGTCGATGATCATGTGGGTGATTTCGTCGCCCTGGTCCTCGACGCCCTTAATCGCGTCGGCGCGGGGCTCCACGTCGCGGTAGTCGTCGAAGAGGTCCCGGAGCATGCGCGCTCCCCGTAGGATGTTCTCCGCTTCCCGGTTGAAGAGATCGAAGAAGCTCTCGTCTCTCGGCAGCAGCCGCAGTCCCATCCCGCATCCTCCTCCTTCAATGCAGCGCGAGTTTCAGCCCCGCATAGGTGATCGCCGCCACCGCGCCCGCGGCGGGGATCGTCACCACCCAGGCCCAGACGATGCGCGCCGCCACCCCCCATCGGACGGCGGAGAGGCGCCGTGTCGCGCCGACGCCCATAATCGCGCCGGCAATGGTGTGGGTTGTGGAGACGGGGATCCCGCCGAACGTCGCCCCCAGGATCGAGAACGCCGCCGCGGTTTCCGCGCAAAACCCTCCGACGGGCTCCAGTTTGGTGATCCGCATCCCCATCGTTTTGACGATCCGCCATCCCCCGGCCAGGGTCCCCGCGGCGATGGTGGCATTGGCCGCGAGCACGACCCAGGCCGGCACATAGAAGGTCGACCCCAGGTAGCCGTTGGCGAACAGGAGGGCGGCGATGACCCCCATGGTCTTTTGGGCGTCGTTGGTGCCGTGGCCGAGGCTGACCAGCGCCGAGGACACAAACTGCAGCCGGCGGAACATCCGGTCGACCCGGGTCGGGGTGGCCCGCCGGAAGATCCAATACATGGCCACCATGAGCGCGAACCCGAGCAGGAGGCCGATCAGCGGGGACAGCACGATGAACAGCAGGGTCTTGTTGATGCCCGCCCACACCAGGGCGCGGGCGCCGCCGGCCACGAGCGCCGCCCCGATCAGCCCGCCGATGAGCGCGTGCGAGGACGAGACCGGGAGCCCATAGTACCAGGTCACGAGGTTCCAGACGATGCCGCCCGCCAGGCCGGCGAGGATGACCAGGTTCGTGATCGCCCCGGGGGCGACGATGCCCTTGCCGACCGTGCCCGCCACGCTGAGGCTCAGGCCGAAGGCCGCGATGAAATTGAAGAACGCCGCCCAGACGACGGCATGGCGCGGGCTCAGCACGCGCGTGCTGACGACGGTGGCGATGGAGTTGGCGGCATCGTGAAAGCCGTTGAGAAAATCGAACGTCAGCGCGACGAGGATGATCAGCGGGACCATGCCGTTCAGTGCCGTTCAGTCCCGGCCCGTCACAATCCTCTGTTCCGTCAAGGGACGGGCCCGGCCTGCGCGGGGAAGACGGAGGATGGAATGGCGATGGAACAGAAGGGTCCGTGGGCAAGGGGGGGGCCGTATGTTTGGCGTGCGTTTGGCGGGTACGCTCGGGGCGGCGATCATCGTCCTGACCTTGCCGGGCCGGACGGCGGCGGCCGTGCCGGTGCCTCCGGCGCAGGAGATCCTGCAGCGCATGCTGACGACGATCGCCGCGCTGCCCGAGGTGGTGTCCGCGGATGCCGAGCTCAGGCTGCGGATCGTGAAATCGCCGACCGCGCCTCCTGACTGCGTCTTTCGAGGAACGGTGAAGGTCACCGGCGGCCATCCCACGGTGCGCATCGGCGGGCATACCTTCGGCCTGTTGTGCTGGGCGGTTGACCGGTTCGTGATCGGCCGGCAGTTCGAAGGCAGCGAGCCGTTGGAGCGCTTTCTCGCGCGGTTCACGTTCGAGGTGCTGGGCGAGAAGCTCGTGGGGAACGGCCGCTATTATCTGCTCCAGGGCAAGGCCAGAGACTCCGGAAACGATCCCAGCGCGATGATCGGATGGATCGACTTCGACCGGGGGCTGCTGGTGGATGGCACGGTCATGTACTCCTGGGGGCGCATCGATACCGCGCAGAGCTACACGCAGATGGGGCGGATGTGGATGCCGACGTACCAGATCCTGCACGCCCCCCGCTTCGACGCGTCGATGGAAATCGTCTACAGTAACTTCCAATTCGATTCCCGGTAAAAGGCCGCCGCCCATGCCCGCTCCCGACTTCCGCCGGATCGCCGAGCAGCACCAGGATGAGCTCGTGGCGCTGGCGCGCGGCCTGGTCCGGATCGACACCACCAACACCGGCGTGATGCCGACCGGAAACGAAACCGCCGCCGCGGAGTACCTGAAGACGACACTTGCCGCCGCAGGGATCACCGCGGAGATCAAGGCCCGGGTGCCGGAGCGGGGCAACCTGTTTGCGGCCCTGGGCGGGACGGGCGGAAGGATGGGGCTGGTGCTGGCCTCGCACACGGACGTTGTCCCGGCCGGCGACGAGGCTCAATGGGCTCACCCGCCGTTTGCCGGCGTCGTCGAGGGCGGCAGGCTGCACGGCCGCGGCGCCGCCGACATGAAGGGCACCGTCGCCGCCCAGGCGATGGCGCTGATCCTGCTCCGCCGCCTCAAGGTGCCGGTCGCCCGCGCGGTGGGGTTTGTCTGTGTGGCCGACGAAGAGGCCGGCGGAGCGTATGGGATGGGGTGGGTCGCCCTGACGCACCCCGATCGGCTGCGGGCGCAGTACTGCGTGAACGAGGGCGGTGGAACGTTCGTGCCGGTCGACGGGTCCGACTGGTGCCTCCTCGGCGTGGGGGAGAAGGGGCGGTACGAAGTGCACGCGACCTTCCATGGACGCGGGGCGCACGCCGCCCGGCCGTGGCAGGGGGACAACGCGCTGTTCCGGGCGGCCGCCGCGCTGGAGCGCGTCGGCGCCTACGAGCCGGAGCGCGATGTGAGCGGCCCGATCTTCCCGCACCTGCGCCGCGTCGTCGGTCCGATGACGCCGGCAAATGTGGACGATGTGATCGAGCGCCTCACGCCGGCTTACCCCCGTCTGGCCGATCACTGCCGGCAGGTCTCGCGAATGCTGATCACCCCGACCCTCATCTCCGGCGGCGTCAAGTCGAACAGCGTGCCGGATGTCTGCCGGCTCACCTGTGACGTCCGGGCCCTCCCGCACCAGGGGCCCGCTGTCGTCGAGGAGCGTGTTCGCGCCCTCCTGCCCGATGCCGAGGTCCGGATCGACTGCACCGCGGTGGCGAACGCGTCGCCGGCCGATCCCGAGTGGATCGCCGCGCTGTCGGACGTGCTGGGCCGGGTGCTCGGCCGTCCGGCGGCGGTGGTGCCCACGATCAGCGGCGGCTTCACCGACTCCCGGTTCGTCCGCGAGCTCGGCGTGCCGGCGTATGGCTTTGCCCCCGGCAGTCCGGAGAGCGATCCGGCGCGGCACAACATCCACGGACCCAACGAGTCGGTCGCCGTCGTGGACCTCGTGGTGCAGACGGCGGCCTACCTGGCGCTCGCCTACCGGCTGGCGGCCGGGCCTACGGCGTAAGGCCGATCGACGCGTGGAGTAGACCAAAGGTAAGCCAGTACGTCCTGAGGCGGCGCGGGCGAGCATGAGTTTGTGTGGGGGGCCGCGAACGATTGAGCAGACGGTCCCGCCGGATGCGCGGCGCGGAGGTGGAGGATGTTCACGGCGTTCGTGATGATCCAGGCCGAGCGCCGCCGCATGCAGGACGTGGCGCGCCGGATGGCGGAGATTCCCGGGGTCGAGGAGGTCTACTCGATCACCGGGGATTGGGATATCATCGCCGTGGTGCGCCTCAAGGAGTACGATGACCTCGCCGAGATCGTGACCGGCAAGATGGTGGAGATCCCGGGCATCGTCCGCACCAACACGCACCTGGCGTTTCGCGCCTTCCCGCAATCGCTGCTCGAGCGGTCGTTCTCCGTCGGCCTCGAGGAAGAGGGGGGCCCGGCCGGTGGCTAGGGGTCGCGGCTCGAGCCAAGGGAGGGACACGATGACGCGCAAGCTTGCTGTGGCGTTGAGCCCCGATCAGCTCCGGAGCATGCTCCGGACCATGCACATGATCAGGCAGTTCGACCTGCGGGCCCTCGACCTCTACCGCGAGGGCGCGATGCGCGGCTCCACGCACCCGTACATCGGCATGGAGGCGGTCGCGGTCGGCGCCTGCGCCGCGCTCCGCCCCGCCGATCGGATCACCAGCACCCACCGGGGGCACGGGCACTGTCTCGCCAAGGGCGGCGATCCCCGGCTGATGATGGCCGAGTTGCTGGGCAAGGCCACCGGCTACTGCAAAGGGAAGGGCGGGTCCATGCACATCGCCGACGTGGAAGCCGGGATCCTGGGCGCCAACGGGATCGTCGGCGGGGGCATCGGGCTGGCGACCGGCGCCGCGCTGGCCGCCCAACTGGCGGGGCGCGACGACGTGACACTCTGTTTCTTCGGCGACGGCGCGTTGAACCAGGGGGTCCTCCACGAGTCGGCCAACCTCGCCGCGATCTGGAAGCTCCCGGTCGTGTACATCTGCGAGAACAACCAGTACGCCATGTCTGCGCGCGCCGACAGGTTTACGTCGGTGCCCGATCCGGAGGTCCGCGCGAAGGCCTACGGCTTCCCGGGGGTGAGCTGCGACGGGATGGACGTGATGGCCGTCTACCGGACGGTGGCCGACGCCGTTGCGCGCGCCCGGGCCGGCGAGGGACCCTCGCTGGTGGTCTGCGTGACCTACCGCTACTTTGGTCATCATGTGGGCGATCCGCTCAACTACCGCGACAAGGCCGAGGTCGACGCGTGGAAGACCAAGGACCCCATCGATCGGTTCCAACGGGACCTCATCGCGCACCGGGTCCTGACCTCCGATGAGGCCGACCGGCTGGCGGCCGCGGTGATCCAGGAGATCGAAGCGGCCGTTGCCTTTGCGAAGGCCAGCCCCGAGCCCGAGGTGGAGGCGCTGATGGAGGATGTGTACGCATGAGCCGGCCGGTGATTGAGACCACCCCCGCGCCCGCCGCGACGCGGGTGCTCACCTACGCCGAGGCGCTCAACGAGGCGCTGCGGGAGGAGATGCGCCGGGATCCCCGGGTGTTCGTGATGGGCGAGGACGTGGCGGTCTGGGGCGGCGGCGGCGTGTTCGGCGTGACGCGGGGGCTGGTGGAGGAGTTCGGGCCGCAGCGGGTGCGCGACACGCCGATCTCGGAGGAGGCGATCGCCGCCCTCGCGGTCGGGGCCGCGGTCGCGGGCGCGCGTCCCGTCGCCGAGTTCATGTACGCGGACTTCATGGGGCTCGCGATGGAGCCCATCGTCAACCAGGCGGCGAAGATCCGGTACATGTTTGGCGGCAAGGCCAGCGTTCCGGTCGTGTTTCGCGCCCAGGAGGGCGCCGGGCGCGGGAACGCGGCCCAGCACTCGCAGTCGCTGGAGGCCTGGTTCTGCCACATCCCGGGGTTGAAGGTGGCGGTCCCAAGCACGCCCGCGGACGCCAAGGGCCTCCTGGTCAGCGCGATCCGGGACGAGAACCCCGTCGTGTTTCTCGAGCACAAGATCCTCTACAACACCAAGGGTCCCGTCCCGGCGGGCGACGTCGCGATCCCGATGGGTGTCGCGGACTGCAAGCGCGCGGGGCGGGATGCCACGTTTGTCGGTGTCCACACCATGGTCCACAAAGCGCTCGCGGCCGCGGAGACCCTGGCCGCCGAGGGGATCGACCTCGAGGTTATCGATCCCAGGACGCTCGTCCCCTTCGACCTCGACGCGGTGGTCGCGTCGGTCCGCAAGACCGGCCGGCTCGTGGTGGGTCACGAGGCGTACGAGCGCTGCGGGATCGGCGCCGAGATCATCGCGCAGGTCATGACGGCCGCGTTCGATGCGCTGGATGCCCCGCCCGTGCGCGTGTGCGGCGAGAATGTGCCGATTCCCTACAACGCCCGGCTCGAAGCCGCCGCGCTCCCCCAGGTGGAGGATATCGTTGCCGCGGTGCGCCAGGTGGTGGCCTGATGCCGACGGAGGTGGTGCTCCCGCGGCTGGGACTGACCCAGGAGGACGGGACGGTCGTCCGATGGCTCAAAGCCGAGGGGAGCCGGGTGGCCAAGGGTGAGCCGCTCTTCGAGGTGATGACCGATAAGGCCACCCTGGAGGTCGAGGCGCCCGCCTCCGGCGTGCTGCTGAGGATCCTTGTCGCGGAGGGCGGGACGGTGCCCGTCGCCACCCCGATCGCGGTGATCGGCGAGCCCGGCGAGGCCGGGGCGACGCCGCATTCGGCGCTCGGGGCGCCTGGGAGCGGGGACCGCGCGCAGCCGGCCGGAGCGAAAGCCGATCGACGCGAACCGTGGAGCCCGAGTCAGGCCGGCGGGAATGGGCCTGGGCGGAACGCGCCCGCCGCGGCTCCGGCGCCCGAGCCCGCCGGCCGCGTGAAGATTTCGCCCCGCGCCCGGGCGCTGGCAGACGCCCAGGGCGTTGACGTGCGCTCGCTCGCGGGCACCGGTCCCGGCGGGCGGGTCATCGAGCGCGATGTCCAGCAGGCGATCGCCGCGCGGGCCGCGGCACCCGCGGGAGGCGCGCAGCGGCCGGCGGCGCAAGGCGCCCAAGCGGCAGGATCGCCAGGTCCGCAGGCGGCGGCGCCCGCGCCCACCACCGTCCCGTCCCCTCCGGTTCGTCAGGTTCCCCAGGCCGCGCCCGGCCCCGGTCCCGCGGTGGCGCCCAGCGCGGCCGCGGCGAAAATGCGCGCGATCATCGCCCGGCGGATGCTGGAGAGCCTGCAGACCACGGCGCAATTGACGCTCACCACCGAAGCCGACATGGACGAGATCGAGCGGCTCCGGAGCGAGGTCGGCCCGGAACTGGAACGCCGTGAAGGGGTGGCGGTCACGTACACCGACCTCATCGTGCGGGCGGTCGCTGTGGCCCTCCGCGAGCACCCCGCCGTCAACGCGCGGTGGGAAGGCGAGGGGGTGCGCCGGCTCCCCGAGATCCACATCGGCGTCGCCGTGGCTCTCGACGAGGGGCTGGTCGTGCCGGTGGTGCGCAACGCCGATCGGGCGACGCTCGCGCAGATCTCCGCGGCGATCCGGGATCTGTCGGAGCGGGCGCGCGCGATGCGGCTGCGGCCGGAAGAGATGCAGGGCGGCACCTTCACCGTCACCAACCTCGGGATGTACGACGTCGATGCCTTCACGCCGGTGCTCAACCCGCCGGAGGCGGGGATTCTGGGCGTCGGCCGCCTGCACCGGCGCCCCGCCGCCGTGGGCGACCGGGTGGAGATTCGATCGGGGATGGTGTTGTCGCTGACATTTGACCACCGGGTCGTCGACGGCGCTCCGGCCGCGCAGTTCCTGCAGCGGACGAAGTTCATCCTGGAGCACCCGTACCTGCTGCTGCTCCCCTAAGCGGACGCGAACGGCCCGATGCTACAATAAGGACGGCCATGCGGTTCCGTCCCGAAGTCGACTACTACGAGATTCTCCAGGTGCACCCGCGGGCGTCCCCGGAGATGGTCAAGAAAGCGTACCGCACGCTCATGGGCGAGATGGGCGGGCATCCCGATCTCGGCGGGGACGAGGAGCGGGCGAAGCTGATCAACGAAGCCTATGCGGTGCTCGGTGACGCCGAACTGCGGCGCGCCTACGACAACGCGCGAAGGGTGCGCGCGCCGTGGGGGCGGCCCGGGGGCGCATGGCGCCCGGGCGGGCCGGGGGAGGCATCCGGGCCGGCCGGCCGGGAGATGGAGCGGCTGGCCGGGACGGTCTCAAAGGTGCTGTTCTCCGCTGTGGTCATCGTCGCCGGCCTCACGGTCGCGCGCCTTTTGAGGAGCCCGACGCTGGACCTGGCGGATCTTCTGGCGATGATTCTCCTCCTGCTGCAGATCTGGCGTCAGGTGTCGCCGGCCGGGAGAGTCTGAGGCCCCCTGCGGGGACTCCAAACCGAGGTAGAGATAACCGCACGCAGAGGTTGCTGATGACGTTGCTGGCGGTGGGGGACGAAGTGGACGAGCGGCTTCTCGGGGACTCCCTGCCCGAGCGCCTCCGAGGGGTGCGGCTCCTCCTGTCCTGCGGCGACCTGCCGGCGGACTACCTCGAAGCGCTCGTCGACCGGTTCCAGGTTCCCCTTCTCTACGTGCGCGGCAACCACGACCACCGGTACGGGGAGTCGCCGCCGCCCGGCGACAACATCCACGGCCGCATCCTCACGGTGGGCGGGCTGCGAATCCTGGGGTTTGAAGGCTCCATCTGGTACAACGGCGAGGGGGTGCAGTACACCGAGCGGCAGATGTGGTGGCGGGTCGCGGCGGCCCGCCCGGCGGTGTGGAGAACGGGCGGGGTGGACATCGTGGTCACGCACGCACCGCCCTACGGCGTCCACGACGGCCAGGACCGCGCCCACACCGGCTTCAGAACGTTCCGGGCGCTGCTCGAGGCGTTGAGGCCGCGGTACTTTGTGCACGGCCACTCGCACCTCTCGTACCGGCCGATGGCGAGCCGGATCGCCACGATCGGGGATACCCAGGTCGTCAACGCGTTTCGCTCGGTCGTGCTCGCCGTCGAGACGGCCAGCGCCACCCACGCCTGATCCGCCGAGGGCCGTTCCGAACATGCCGCCGGTCTTCAAAGAGTTCGAAGAAGTCAGGCGCGCCCACGGGGCGCTCGCCACGCGTCCCCTGGGGGTGATCCAGGTGCCCGTCGCGGAGATCGTGGGGAGCGTCGGCCGCGCGCGGTACTTCCCGGACGGCCTGCGCCCGGGGCACGGCCTCACGCCCTCGCGCGTCAAGCGGCTGGTGGCGGCGCTCGATCACGGAGAGGTGCTGCCGCCCGTGCTGCTGTACCGCCTCGGCCACGAGTACTACATCGTGGATGGCCACCACCGGGTGGCGGCCGCGCGCCTGGCCGGACAGCAGGATGTCGATGCCGAGGTGGTGGCGTTTCTCCCCGAGGGGCGGAGCCCGGAAGACGTCGTCGCGCGCGAGCGCGTGCTGTTCGAGCAGCGGACCGGCATCACGACGATCGTGCTGCACGAGATGGGTCAGTACCCCAAACTGCTCCGGTGGATCGAGGACTACCGGCGCGAGCGGGCCCGCGGATCGCTGCGGAGCGCCGCCCGTGAGTGGTATTCGCGGGTCTACCTGCCCGCGACCCGGGCCCTGGCGGCGCGGCGCCTGCTCCGGCACTTCCCGGGCCGATCGCTCGGCGACCTGTTCGTCTACCTCGGCGACCACAAGTGGATCATGAGCAAGGCCGCCGGACGGGATATCGGGATGGCGGCGGCGCTGGATAGTTTCGCCGGCTCTGTCACGTCGCACCGAGAGCCCGCGGGATTCACCCGCTGGCTGGACGGCCTCGCCGCGGTGCTCCGCACCGAGATTGCCCTCCCCGCGAGGCTCATCCGCAGAGCGCGCCCGAAAATTCTCGCCGGACCGCCGCGCCGGCGGCGCCCCCCGGAGGGGGAAGGGCGGTAGCGGGGCGGGGACCGGCTCCGCGGTCTGCGCCGGCGACTAGCGGAATCCTGTGAACGCGATGCCTTCGGTGATGTACCGCCGGAAGAAGAGAAAGAGGGCGATCATGGGCAGGATGCTGACGATCGCCCCGGCCGTGATGGCGCCGTAGTCCGCCGTGTAACGCTTCTGGAACACGGCCAGGCCGACCTCGGTCGTGTACATCTCCTGCGCGCTGGCCATGATCAGTGGCCAAATGAACGCCGTCCAGGCTTGGATGGCTCCGAAAATCGCGACGGCCGCCATCGCCGACGCGGCCGCCGGGACTGCCACGTTCGCGAAGATCCGCCACTCCGACGCGCCGTCGATTCGCGCCGCGTCCATCATTTCGTCGGGGAACGCGGAACGGAAGTACTGGCGCATGATGAAGACGCCAAAGCTCATCATCAGGTAAGGCGCCAGCAGTCCCTGGTAGGTGTTGATCCACCGCCAGTTGCGCATGGTCAGATAGAGGGGCACCATGTAGGTTTCCAGCGGGAGGATGGCCGTCGCCAAGAGGATCAAGAAGATCGCGCTATCGCCCGGGAAGCGGTACTTGCCGAAGATGTACCCGGCCATGGTGGACGTCACGACGACGATCACGGTCGACACGATCGTCACGACCAGGCTGTTCACAAAGAACCGCGCAAAGGGCGCCGCGGTAAACGCCCTCGCGTAGTTGGCGAGCGTGGGAATGTGCGGCAGCAACCGAGGCGGAAATTGCAGGATCTCGGCCGCAGGTTTCACGGAGGTCGACAGCATCCAGACGAAGGGGAAGATCATCACGATCGCCCAGGTGGCCAGGAGCGTGTGCATGACCAGGAGG
>Ga0209577_10004149_pt1 | contig 13657 bp, 12 predicted proteins | sample GraSoiAngelo_109_FD_185874 | JGI IMG/M metagenome (GOLD analysis project Ga0209577, IMG submission 185874) | Grasslands soil microbial communities from the Angelo Coastal Reserve, California, USA - 14_0903_12_20cm (SPAdes) (version 2) | ecosystem: Environmental > Terrestrial > Soil > Grasslands... | reverse complement strand
GAGCAGGCGCAGATTCAACCACCGTCTGAAGCAACGCCGCCCGTCCAGGAGAATGCCACACCTAAATTAAACGCGGAGCAGCGCGCCCAAAACGAACCACCAGCTACTCCCTCGCCCAACCGGCTGGAGGGCCGTCAAACTCCGCCGCCGGTCGTCGCTTCACTACTACTTTTACCCGGCACTTCGCGCGGCTCGGAGGGTCACCCGCACTTGACCATCGCGCCCGCTACCAGTACGGCCCAACTGCGCGTTGTGCTGGAAAGCGGCGACGAATACAAGACTTATGGGTTGCAGTTGCGGACCATCGCTGGAAAAGTGGTTCGCAGCCAGACTGGATTGCCGGCACACGCGGGACCCGGAGGGCGGGCCGTGATGTTAACTCTGCCGGCAAGTCTTCTCACCACGGGCGATTACGAACTAACCCTGAACGGCATCAATGAGCAGCAGCAAGCTGAGCCGCTGGGCTTCTATTACTTTAGCGTGCGAAAAGAGTAGCCGCTCTGCGTCTCCCTCTCATTCACACCTGGCCTAAGGAGTCTGTCGGAAAATTAGTCTCTGTGGTTCTCTGTGTCACAGAGTCTGCACAGAGAAGTGCTTTTTTCCGACAGACTCCTTAAGCCAGGTGTCTCGAGCGTCGTGTCAGAACCGCGAGCGGTAGCGACCGGATCCCGTGTTAAAAATCCGCAATGGACAGATTCGGTCGCTACCGCGCGCGGTTCTGACAGACAAAGCCCGACTAAAGTCGGTACTCTGAACGCCGTTAGGCCACGAACCTCAGAATGCTCCGGCAATGGCAGATGATAAATGAGAAATGATGAATGGAAAATCTGCTTAGCTTTCCTCGTTTTTCACCTCCCAGTGTGATGCCTTGTAATTCCCCGCCACTATATCGGTAGAGAGTAGGTATTTGCGCCAGGTGAACAAGGGCCGCGTCGTGGAAAGCCTGGTCAGTAACCCGGGAAGCGATGAAACAGCGCCACCATTCAAACCAAGGAGTCATAGCCATGGATACGCAAAGAGTCTCGGGAATACAAAGAACTTTATTAACAACTCGCGCGGTGTGGACCGGGTTATCCACTCGCAACCAGCGGCAGAGAGTATGGCCGACGCTTTCGGTTGGGCTGCTGACGGCTTGCGTGGGAATGTTGTTGTTGACCGCCCCGGCGGTGCAGGCTGCGAACTTTAGCAGCGTGCAATCAGGCGACTGGGATAACGCCGCTACTTGGGGTGGGGTAGGCTTTCCCGGAGGGGGTGACGACGTCACGATAAACACTGGGCACCAGGTCAATGTAACTACTACCGAAGGAGCTTTGAACCTGACGCTCGCTTCGGGAGCCGTATTGCAGATCAACGGTTTCCAGGTCTTGGTCGTGAACGGTGACATCACAGTGAATAGCACTGCAGTACTCCAAGGGGGATTTGCTTCAGCATTCCGGTTTAACGGGGCAACCTTCACTAACAACGGCACCGTCTCGGCACCCGAGGTGGACTTCAATGGCAATGGCGCCCAGAGCATTGCCGGCACGGGAGCATGGACCGGCAGCCTTCTCAACATCGGCATCAATTCCAGCGGCAATGCCTCCAACACGTCGCTGAGCGTAGCGCAGACCTTTGGTGTCGGCACTCTTCAGGTCGTCAGTGGTAACACTCTGACTCTTACCAATGGGCTGACCACCAGCACGGCTAACATCACCAACTATGGCACCATCTCCATCACCAGCACTCTGAGCTTCAACCCGCCACAGGGCAGCATGAGAACTTTCGCAAACCATGGCACTGTAAGCGGCGCCGGCACATTTCAGGCCCAGGGTGATATCGAAATCGATAACACCGGGAGTTTCAGTGCGGCACTGTCGGTGAGCAGCAGTGGCGGCAGTCTGACGAGGATAACGGGAGTACCGACCATCTTTGACGGACCAATTACGGTGGCTTCGGGAGCGACTCTGCAGATCCTTGCGTTTCAGCTTCTGGTGCCGAATGGCGATGTCACTGTGAACAGCACCGGGACGCTCACCGGACAAGGCTCTTCAACACTTCGGTTTAACGGCGCAACACTTACCAACAACGGCACCATCTCGCCCCCCACTGTGGAGTTCAATGGCAGTGGCGCCCAGACTTTGACGGGGGCTGGAGCAGTAAGTTCAAACACAATCGTCAATAGCGGCTCGACCGTGACCCTCGGCAGCGATCACCAACTGAGCACCCTGACAATCAATGGCGGCGGAGCCCTGAATATCACATCGCGGACCCTTTCAGTTTCCGGCGGCGGAACTCCCCTCACCAACAACGGCACCATGACGACCACTGGCAGCACAGTTGTTTACAACGGAAGCAGCGCCCAAGACATGGCTTCGTTTGTGTTCAATAACCTGACAATTAATAATCCGGCCGGAGTCACCCTGAGCGATGAACAGCTTAATGGTGCGCTGACGCTCACCGCTGGTGCGCTGTCGATTGGGGCACACACGCTTACGCTCAACGGAGCAATCATCAACGGCGCCGGGAGTCTTACTGGCGGCGGTAGCTCGAACATCACGTTCGGCGGCGCGGGCGCGAGCACGACATTGCCGGCGGTACAGAGCGGTCTTGGCAACCTAACCATCAACCGCGCCTTGGGCATTTCGCTGGGCGCGGATCTTTCAGTCAGCGGTTCCCTTAGCCTGACCCTTGGTGATCTCACCACCGGCGCCTCAACGCTAACCATGCCTAGCGGCGCTACTTCAAACGGTACGACTGATGTGGTCGGCAATGTCCTGCGCACGGGATTTGTCAGTGGAACAACCTTCAGCTTCGGCAACCCCGACAACCAGATCACGATTACCTCCGCTCCCGGCACGTCACCGACCAGCATTCTGGTTAATCTGGCGAAATCTATCCCGATAGGATTCCCCTCCGCGGTCCAAAGGAACTATACCATCTCGCCGACCGGCGGCGTGGGGGCTTTCACTGCCACGCTGCGTCTGCACTATCTGGTTGCGGAGTTGAACGGTAACACGGAGACTTCGTTGAAATTGTTCCGCTTCAATGGAACTACCTGGGTTCCTTATCCCCCCACCACTCCCGTCAATACAACGAACCACTGGGTGGAAAACAATGCCGTCCAGGACTTTTCACCGTGGACCTTAGGCACTTCTGCGCCCACAGCCACCAACGGAGTCGTCACCGGTCGCATCGTTGACGACCAGGGCAACCCGGTGGAAGGTGCGGTGGTGAAACTCGAGGGCACGCAGAATCGCAAGTTCATTACAGACGCGAATGGCGTTTATCATTTCGACGATGTGGAGACCAACGGGTTCTACACGGTCACGCCTTCGCGAGTTAACTACACCTTCAGTCCGACTTCGCGCTCGTTCAGTCAGATCGGGCAAACCACGAATGCGGTCTTCAGCGCGAGTGCAACCGGACAAACCGCGAACCCACTCGACACTCCGGAGTATTTCGTGCGCCAGCATTACATCGATTTCCTCGGTCGCGAACCCGATGAAGCCGGCTTCAACTTCTGGAGCGATCAGATAATCGAGTGTGGTGGTGACGCGAACTGCATCGAGCGCAGAAGAGAGAACGTCTCGGCTGCCTATTTCCTCTCGATCGAGTTCCAGCAAACTGGCGGACTGGTTGATGGACTCTACCGCGCAAGCTACGGGACTCGGCCTCAATTTGCAGAGTTCATGCCTGACACGCGAACAGTGGGACTGGGTGTTGTGGTCGGCAAAGAAGGATGGGAGGCGAAACTGCTAGCGAACAAGAAAGCGTTTGTAGCAGCCTTTGTAAATCGCCCGGCTTTCCACACGACGTACGACGCTATGGACGACAGTCTCTTTGTCGATACCTTAATCGGCCATACAGGCGTGCGCTTCACTGCCGCTGAACGCGATGCGCTAGTGAATGGCTTGGGGACGGGCACGATGACGCGCGGCGAGGTGCTGCGGAATATTGCGGAGAACGGACGTTTCGTGAACGCGAAGTTCAACGAAACCTTCGTGATGATGGAATACTTCGGTTATCTGCGCCGAGACGCGGATGCGAGCGGCTTCGCATTCTGGTTGAACAAGCTGAACGAGTTCAATGGAAACTTTGAACAGGCGGAAATGGTCAAGGCGTTCATCGTCTCCGCCGAGTACCGGCGCAGATTTGGGCCATAAGAGGAAGGAGTCGGAACACCGGAGTGCTTTCAGTTCAGACCTGTGTGCCGAGATCTACCTTCGGCAATACCCACAAGATATTCGATCGATTGGCAGCTACGAAATTTCGCGTGTGCAATGAACGGGAAAACCGGGAAACCGTTTTAAACGGTTTCCAGTTAACTTCGCGGAGTAGTCACCTGGCTGAAGCCAGGTGTGAATGAGACAACCGGCAATCAGCCATCCGCGCATCACGTTGCACTTCCAACTTGAAACATCTCCTTAGCCCTTCCTGATTTTTTTCACCCTCCCGTGTGATGTCTTGTGATTTCCCGCCACTATATCGGTAGAGGTAAGTATTTCCGACGACCAACATTCATCCGAAGGAGATAAAGTCATGCACACAGTGAAACAGATCATCTTCGTCTCTATGCTTGTCTGTGCTCGGCTCACGACAGCAGCAGCACAGGAGAGCACCAGCTCTTCCGCTCAGAGATCGTCTCTGACCATTACGGCGGCGGCTGCCGGTGAGCGCGTGCGCATCACTGCGCCTTCTTCGGTCGTGCAGATGCATGTCGAAGTCTACGCTCCCGGTGGCGAGAAACTCTTCGACCAGGAGATCCGGGGCGGCAACGTCTTCGACTGGCACTTGCAGGACGGGCAGGCCCAGCGGCTGGCCTCGGGCGTCTACGTCTGCGTGGTCACGGCCAAAAGCATCTCCGGCCGGCTCACCCAGAAGATTGGCACGGTGACAGTTGCCGAGAACTCAGCGAGCGTGCAGCCGGCCGAATCGCCACAGCTATCAGTCCAGCAAACGCAGGCAATCGGGCCCGTGGAAGAGAACTCGTCCTGGACAATTCCGGGATCGGACGAGCCGCAGACCCCTACCGTGATCGCGGACGACGGCACCGACGGACAGATGATTCGAGGCCGTGGCGCTTTGACTTTTCGCATCGGGAATTTCTTCTCCGGCCTGGACCAGGAGCAAATGCGTCTGACCGAAGCAGGCAATCTGGGTATTGGTACCTCCGAGCCGAAAGCGAAACTGGATGTAGCTGGCGCGATTCGGGCGCAGCAGGGGCTGGTCTTTAGTAACGGCAGCACGCTGAATGTGAGCGACAAGGGCGCGTTGACGCTGACCAGTGATAGCGGAACTGTCACTCCGAACATTGCCGGCACAGGCACCCAGAACAAGATAGCCAAGTGGAAGGACAACGCCGGCACCCTGGAAGATTCCGGAATCACCGAAACCGATAGCGGTTTCGTAGGGATTGGTATACCTAATCCGGACGGTCCACTAATTGTTCAGGGAACTATCCCCACACTGCTGGGACATATGAGTGCCATTCGTACCACCGGCTCGAATAACGGCTTTGGGTTGTTGATGGACGCCGCCGGCTCAGGCAACAACAACCTTGGGTTCGCTGTCAACGGAGTGCGGAAGGCCTCCTTCGCCTGGGACAACTCGCGCAACTTCCTTGGCTTTGTGAATTTCAACTACTCGGCGAATGACTTTGGTCTCCGCCTCAACTCGGATGGTAGCCTTAGCTTTAATGATGGAAATTCTTCCGCAGAGCGTTTCAGGGTTACGAGTGCCGGCAACGTCGGCATCGGCACGCCAGCACCGCAACAGAATCTCAGCGTGAACGCTGCGCTGAATGTGGATCAAGCGGGTCTCAACAATGGGTCTTTCAATCCTGGAATCACCTTTGGTTCTTTCAGCGGCGAGGGCATTAGCTCTCAGCGCACGGGTGGAGTGGCTGGCGTATTAAACGGCCTCAACTTTTTCACGAACAGCATCAACCGCATGAGCATCTTGCACAACGGCAATGTCGGCATCGGCACCACCGGCCCGGGCGCACCCCTGGAGGTCCAGGTCGCCGCAGGGCAGTCACTGCAATTCCGCCAGGACTCCGGGTTGGTCCCCGGCATCAACGTCAAAACCACCGGTGGCCTCGCCGGCATCATGCGCCTCCGCAACGCGGTAGAAGTTTGGCCCAGCGACGACGCCACTCTGGCCGGGAAAGTGGACGTGCGGGACACCTCCGGTTTTCCGACCATTACGCTGGATGGCCAAACTGGCGTAGCTTCATTCCGTAACATGCCCGGGATCAACTTTTCGCAAGCTGTAGATTCGGGCAATGCAATTAACCCCGGTCTCTCACCTGTTCAAATCGACTCGGTGACAATCAAGGCACCAGCGGCTGGGTTCATTTTCTTAACTGCTTTTGTCTATGCTACAACCCCGGAGGGTGGCAGTTACTTGTTCGATTTCACGCTCTCCAACGGTGGGTCGTCCCTCGTAAACACAAAAGCTCAATCACACACCAGCAATTTCGCTTCAGATGGCCAGGTGCCGATACATCTTTCATGGGTATTCCCGGTTAATGCCGGCACGTTTCAACTAAACACGGTCCTTTATTACGATGACTTTGGCGCCTTTGACGGTCCCGCAACAGTTAAGAGTCACAACCTGACGGCTATTTACCTGCCGGTGCAGTATTGACCGGCAACCTTCGACCTAGGTGAACAGCTAGGTGACTGGCGCATTGTTTGGATGTAGACTTCGGCACAACGGCCGATCCGAATCCCTGGTTAGTCAAAGCGTGGATCGACCAGGGAGCTGAATGGCCGGATGATCTCTCGGGGGATACGCCGCCTTCGCCGCCCGACCCAAAGGCTGCGCGTATCATGCAGGCTCTTCGCGATGGTGACAAGCAAACCTTTAGGCAACTGGCGAGCGAAGATCCAAAAGTCGGAAACCGAAAAGGCATTGGAGGCGCAACGCCCGATGCAAGCAGTGCTGTATGGAGATTCCGAATCCGTCAGATTTCTGCTGGAAAGAGGTGGGGCCACGTTGGGCGCTAACACCTTCAACGGCAATCAGAGCGTGACCGGCAACGTCTCGGCAACGGCACGCTCAGCGCGACGGGCGCGGTCAGCGGTGCGAGCGCGAGCTTCACGGGCGATGTGAACACGACCACGCACTACAACATCGGCGGCAACAGAGTGTTGAGCGTGGCAGGCACGAATAATACTTTCGCCGGTGTCGGCGCTGGCGCGAGCAATACGGGCCAACAAAACACCTTCTTCGGGGAAAGTGCTGGCAATGCCAACATGTCGGGCAGTAGCAACTCCTTCTTCGGGACAAACGCTGGCAATGCCAACATGTCGGGCAATAACAACTCCTTCTTCGGGACAAATGCTGGTCAGAACAACACGGGCACCTTCAACTCCTTCTTCGGACAGAACGCTGGCCTTAACAACACGATCGCTGGCACCAACGCCTTCTTCGGTTCTCAGGCTGGTGCTAATAACACGACCGGTGACAGCAACGCCTTCTTCGGGTTTCAGAGCGGATTATCGAACACTGGTGAAAACAGCAACACCTTTATCGGCGCTCTTGCAAACGCTGCGGCTACTATTACCAACGCGACCGCCATCGGCTCCAATGCCAGTGTTACACGGAGCAACTCTCTCGTGCTTGGCAGTATCAATGGTGTCAACAGCGCAACCTCAAACACGAACGTCGGCATCGGCATCCCCGCACCTACCAGCGTTCTACATATAGTGAGTCAGGCGAGCAGCTCATCACCGCCTCGACGAACTGGACCGGCGGCGCATGGTTTAACCTCGCAAACACAGACACGGGTGGAAGAACCTGGAACCTGATCTCAACGGCAAGCGCAAATAGCGAAGGCGCAGGCAAGCTGCTGGTTCGGGATGCCACAGGCGGCGGCGCCGTGAGAATGACTTTCAATACCAACGGCAACGTTGGCATCGGAACGACTGGGCCAAACGCGAAACTGCACGTCGCGGGCGGCGACGTTGCCATAACGACGCAGAGCAACGGCGTAATTCTGAGAGCTACAGATGGGCCAAACTGTTACCGCGTGACGGTGAACAACGCGGGCACTCTCAGTACGGCAGCAGTAACCTGCCCTTGACTTATTTGTTCTCTCTGAGGCGGGAGAACGAGGTATTGAAACAGAGGTAAGAAGAACAAGAGGCACGCTTGCGGAAGCTTGAAACAAAGCTCAATCAGTAAGCCGGCCAGTGGTGCAGTTCGATGGAGTGGCACGGGCGTCCCGCCCGTGAATCACGGCGCAAGATGCGCGTGCAACGACGCGAAGTCATACACGCTCTCAAAAATTGACGACTGACGTGATTTGGTTAGTCCGCCTCATGGCGAGCAGCCGCTAGCCCGCATTATTCATGAATGAAGTTGTTATCACGAGTCCGCGAAGCGGACGCACGAAAATAGCCCAGCGATTCATCGCTGGGATCACGTCGTTAATGTCAGTCGCAGCCCGCAACGCGGGCGACAGACTGTCAGGTTGATTGCGTGCTCGTCGCGAATGGATTTCTGTCGCTCATTTCACGGGCTCAGCCTGTTCTCTGCCGATGATCCCAGCACTAAAGTTTTGGGCTATTTTCAAATCGTCCGCTTCGCGGACGCGTCAATGAGAAGTCCTTCATTGTCCTTCATGAATAATGCTCGCTAGACCGTCGCCTTGTGAATCTGTCGCTTCAAACGGTGAATCGAGCGCCGTGTCTGCTTTAATTGCGCATGATCGTGCGCGGCAACTGCTGCATCGCGCTTCTGCTTAAGGTCTTTGATGCGCGATTTGATCGTCGCCTTGTCTATGCCGACCACATCGTGGTGTTCGTGCATGTCGATATTCAGCGCCCGGCAAATCGCCACCACCAGATGTTCTTTATTCAACTGGGTGTAGCCCTGGACGGCATCGTGTTCGATGTCTTTGGCGATGTCGCGAAGTTCAGCGAGTGTCTTGTGTTTCAATTCATGGTGTGTATAAGCCATCTGTTACCTCATCTCAAATTTGTTTGCATGGAGCGGCCCGTTAACCAGGGAATGATCAAGAGCAGCAAGTATCCTAACCAAACTGTCAGAGAAAGAAAATAAGCGAAGCCCGCCTTCAGCAGCAACTCGAGAATCACCAAATCCAGAATCAGATTCACGAGAGAGAATGCCAAGCCAAGTTTCAAGCCTTCCATTGATCTCTCGGAAGACGCTTTCAGATAATTCTTCGCCAGGAGATAAGTCACAGGCAGCCAAACAATCAGAATCGGAAAGCTGATCGCGGGATTGTTCGAGATGTAGGGAATCGGCCTGACGCTCTTTAGCGACGGCGTCATGAAAACAATGCTGCCCCAGACAAAACCGATAATCCAGATTACAATCGCGTACGCGAGGGCTTTCCCAATTCTCTGTGGCATATCGCGTTCTCAAATACCATGCAGGAGCCAACAATGTCGAGTGAAAGGTCCAGGCGAACGAGAAAAATCGTCGTGCGCGTGATTGTGCTGGTACTGGCGCTGCTTGCCGGCGGCGTGCTTTACGATCTTTATTTTCCGAGAACCACGCACATGCGCGAGTTCGATCCGGACGAAGTCGCGCGGCTGGAAACGGCGATGTGGCGCTCTTACTACGACCAGCAAAGGCTTCGTCTCTTCAACGAACTGAGTGAGCTGCTGCGAACGCAATATCACATGCCACTGATTCGGTCGAACGAGGTCGCTTACTATGCTGCGAATGCCGCCTTTGTTTTCAAGCAGGGAAAGGAGCGAGTAGATTACGAGAAGGCCCTGCCCGATCTATTAAAGTTTTACGGCGAGATTCGCAAGCTGAGCGACATAGCATTTGACGTAGATCGCGCCGCGCGTTTGGAACTCGAGTGGTGGATCATCCATCGGCAACGCGCCCAGCACGTACCGGGCGACCTGAATAAAGCTCTGGCTGAGTTACAAGCCGAGATCTATCGCGTCCCCGTCGAACGCCTGATGGAACATGGCCGTCTGCGCGCCGAGGCGATGACGATTCGTGATACGAAAGCCGAGAATGGCGGAGTCACTGAAGCAGACTGGGTCAGGATAAATGAATTGCTCAAAGAGTCGTGGCGCTCGCTGGCAAAAGCAGTGAAATCGTACTAAGCTCCGCAGGCTTCCCAATTCACGCCTCACCGAAAATGTCCACGAGCTGACGGATTGAATCGCCACGAATCGTGTCAGAACCGCGAGCGGACCGGGGTCCCCAAGCGGGCAGCCCGCTTGGGGTGGTGGATGCGACCGGATCCTACGCGCAACTCACCATAAACACTTATTTCGTTTAGTTACTGGTTGATCCGGTCGCTACCGCTCGCGGTTCTGACACGACGCTGATGGGTGCCCCGGTAGCGTACCTCTCATATTTAATTGCACCACTTTAATCAGATTTAGCGCGGTCCTCAGATCGCTCCCAATTGCCGGTACATCTTCATAAAATCAAAATTGTTCCAGGCCTCGACGATTTTTCCGTCTTTGATTCGCGTAATCGTGATTCCCGTGAATTCGACGGGCGACCCGGTCGCGGCAAGTCCCAGGCTGTCACCGGTGTGTTTGCCGCGCACGCTGCAACGCGTCGCGACGAGATCACCTTCGGCAATTTGATCTTCGACAACGACTTCGATGTTGGGAAACGCTTCGCGAAACTGAGCATGAAATGGCTGGAAGCCCGTTGGGCCACGCAAAGGGCTCGCCGGATCGTCGGACAGTCCGTGGGCTATCCCTTCGTCAGCGAACATTTCCGGGATCGCTTCGGCTCGACCTTGGTTCCAGACCTCTTCGAACCAGCGTCGCATTAATGCTTTGTTTTCTTCTGACATTTTCTTGATTCTCCTTTGCGAAAACCTCCTGTAGGAGGTTGAAAAAGAGTTGCTTAAACGCAAAGGACGCTGAGGCATTCGCAAAGGTACGCAAAGGGAGAGCCTCCATCAGCATTCCTTTGCGAAATACTCTGCGCCCTCTGCGTTAGAATGTTCTTTGATTCGCGCATCCTTAGTTTTGACCGAAACTCTGAACGCCTGGGCTAGGCAAAAGACTGAACTGTCAATCGCAAGCTTCTAGCTTAGTCAGTCGGTTTCGGACTCATCGACATGGAACTTATGCAAGATGCGATGAACGACCGGCGCCAGCACAATTCCCATTACCGCGATAAACATTAGGCCGCTGAATAGCGCGTAAGCAGAAGCGAAGATCTTCACCGCGTTATTCGGGAGTTCATTCACCGGGCCCATTCCTCCAAGGATCATCGAAGCCTCCAGCAGTGAATCAATCCAATTGAATCTGCCGAGGAGGTGATAACCCGCAATGCCAATCGATAGCGCAACTGCGATCAAGCAGAGAGCGATGCCGAGCGAAGCGAGCAGCCTTTTGACGAAGACCGACGCCGGCGCGAGCGGATCGCTTCTTCGCTCAAAGCGCAGTGGCCGGTGCTTGGACCTATTGCTTCGCTTGCTCACTTGCTCATCCTGGAATCAGAGAGGCTAGAGTACCAACTTCAGTTGGCGCATGTGTCAGAATCGCGAGCGGACCGGGGTCCCCAAGCGGGCAGCCCGCTTTGGTGGATGCGACCGGATCATTTTCATTTGTCATGGTTACGGACAGCGTACTCGCAACGTTCGCGGCATGATTTGAAACGTTACCGGCAAACGTCCAACCACTTCGCCGTCAAGCTCTACGCGCACTTCTTCGTCCTTCTTGACGGGCCGCGCGACAACCTGCTTCGCCATTGTATGCGTTACTTCATTCATGCGCAGGTGAGTGCCAAAATAAAGCCGCGGAGCATTCGCCAGAATTCTGAAGGCGCTGGCGTCACCGATCGTCACCACATCGAAAGATCCATCATCTAATTTCGCGTTCGGCGCGATTTTCATTCCGCCTCCGTAATAACGCCCGTTGGCAACGGCTAATTCGGCGATGCGCAGTCGTCGTTCCGCCTGCTCATCGATTTGCAAAATGATTTCAGTCGGCGAAGCCGCCAAGGTTGTTTGCACCGTGGCGGCGGCGTATGAGAGTTTGCCGCTTAGCTTGCGGGGCGCAAAACCGGGAATCCACTTCTTAGCCTCACCACTGGCGGTGCGACTAAGCACCTCGGTGCTCATGCCAAGGCTGGCGACGTTAATAAAGAACCGCGTCTCGCGCTCACCACTCTCATTTACAAATGTAACGCGACCGGCGTCGATTACGCGCGTGCGTCCATCGCGCAGCGCGCGAGCCGCCTCAGCGATGTTTGTCGGCAGGTTAAGCGTGCGGCGAAAATCGCTGCCGGTGCCACCGGGTAAGATTCCCAGCTCGACTTGCTCGTTCGATTCGATAATTCCGTTCGCGACTTCCGAGATTGTGCCGTCACCGCCGCAGGCGATAATCAGCTTCGTTCCCTGCTTTGCAGCTTCGTTGGCAAGCTTACGTCCATGACCAATCGCTTCCGTGAAGGCAACTGAGAACGGACCAAAGTGTGTGCGCAGATCGCTGGCGATCTTAGGCCAGTTTTCTTGTGTTGCGCCATCGGCAGATTCCGGATTAACTATTACCAGTGGCAAGGTCATTGAGGTCAGAACCGCCTGCGGTAGCGGGCGGTTGATCTTAGCCCAACGATAAACCACCCGCTACCGCAGGGGGTTCTGACGATCGTTTTCCGCAAGTTCGGCAATTTTGCTCATCACAAATTCACCAATCTCTTTGTAGATCCGCACATGATCTTTCTTTACCATAAACTCTGACAAGTCGAGCTGCTGGCCGAAGTGAATCCGAACCTTCTCGCCGCCAAACCAGTTTCCCAAAACCTGCTTCGGTAAATTGTTTCCCAGTCCAGCTATGAAAACTGGAATAACCTGCGGGTTCGCATCCTTGATCAATTTGCCGACGCCTGGCTGAGGTCGCAGAAACGAGTAAGGATCGTCGCTCTTGTTGCGGGTGCCTTCGGGATGAAAGCCGATGACGTTGCCCGCGCCGTCATTACAGAGTTGCGCGAGTCGTCGCATGGAATACTTATCGAACGCGCGCTTCTCAGGCATCGGATTTTTTCCCGTCACAAAGAACGGGGGATACATCGACCACCATCCCATCACCAGATTGACGAACATGCCGGCCAGTGATTGATAGTAAAAACGTCCGCGCACCGGAAAGAAGAGCCGTTTGCGCCACTTGGTCTTTCGAAACAGAGTCGTCGAAACGACATACATATCGAAGAACGATCGATGATTCGCCACCAGCAGAATCGGCCGACCATGATCGACGGCCTCGATATTTTCCAACCCATACACGCACATCAGATTGTAACTGGAAAGATGAATCCAACCCGCGCCGAAAACACTTTGACACCAGGTCCAGAATCGTTTCCACCCGCCCTGATTCATGCTATGCGTGACGCGGAAAGCGAAGCGCTCGAAGGGAGTAAGGACTGCGAGTTCTTCGACGGTGGGTACAAGCGGCCCTTTCGGCACGTTGGTTTCTGATGGAACCCGAACGCGTTGTTCTTTAAGGAATTCTCTAAACTTGGCGGCTCTCTCGGGGAATTCCTGCATTCGCCTAATCGTCTCCTCGGCCGAATTCTCGGTCCCGATCACGAACTTTCTTTTTTGCTTTTGATCGTGAATAGTTACAGAACCGCGAGCGGTAGCGACCGGCCGGTGTGTGACGCGGAGGTCTTCAATGATCAAGCGGGCCGGTCGCTACCGCTCGGGGCTCTGTAACTC
>Ga0209577_10004148_pt1 | contig 13659 bp, 10 predicted proteins | sample GraSoiAngelo_109_FD_185874 | JGI IMG/M metagenome (GOLD analysis project Ga0209577, IMG submission 185874) | Grasslands soil microbial communities from the Angelo Coastal Reserve, California, USA - 14_0903_12_20cm (SPAdes) (version 2) | ecosystem: Environmental > Terrestrial > Soil > Grasslands... | reverse complement strand
GCGTTTCGACGTTCCTGTCATTGGTCCTGAAACGATTTCCGCGACGCTCGAGGCAAAGATTCGAGTGATTGCGTTGGAAGCAGGGCGCACGTTGTTGCTGGAAAAAGAAGAGGTGATCCGTGCGGCGCAAAGCGCGAAAATTTCCGTGCTCGGACGTTAGCGACAAGTTCTGCCGATTGGGATGGTTACCAAGAAGGGCGCGATGCTCAAGATCTTTCCACGGGCTGACCAGTTTCCCTTCCAGATCAGCTTTCTTTCACTTGTCACTATATATTAAGGAGTGAACGATCGGAGAATTTGGCCCTCAGCTGGGAGTTCTTCGGGGAGGCGCACAATATTACTCCAGGGCTTTTTGACGCCGAAGGAGAGTCTGCGAAAGGGCACACAGGATGCTGCAATTTTTAGAAATGATTTTAGCCCGCCCCACGCGGCGTCAGGCTGGCGCCACCCTCGCCGAAACCCTTGTCGCCGCCACCCTTGTCGGCGCTTTTTTCGTGACCATTTTCGAAGTCAACGCCGTTTGCCTGCGTTACATCGAGGCCAGCAAGGAATGCGTGGCAGCCGTGCAAGGTGTCCAGGACCGCGTCGAAGGGTTGCGCAATCTCGCCTTCACCGATCTGGTCTCGCCAGCCTATATGATGAACCCGCAACCTACCCCATCGGGGTCGCCCTCGGGGCCGAGGCCGATGTCGTTGGTTTATCCTTCTAACTCCTCTGATCTCGCTGCCCGGGTCACAGAAGAGGTTACAGTCAGCGGCTACCCAAGCGGCACTCCTCTTCCAGGCAGTACTCCCACTATCACTTACACGCGCTCACCCGGTGCCGCGGTTTATCCGAGCGCCTCGCCGGCGACGTCGCCGGACTTCAGCGGCACGACGATGGTGAAGGTGAAGGTGAAATATACGTGGACAGCGACGCTTGGCGGACGGCAACACAGCGAAGAAACCGAAACGCTAATCGCGGCGGGAACCAAGAAATGAAGCCGGTTCGCCTGCAAGACCACGGCTTCACCCTGATCGAAATGCTGCTCGCCGTGGCCATCGGCTCGCTCATGCTGGCCGCGATCATGGCCGCTTCGATCTGCCTCCAACGGAGCTTCAGCGCGGTGGATAGTTACTTTGCCTCGCACGTGCAACAGGTCCGGATCATCGACTATCTCAGCCGGGACGTGAGGCGATCCTACATTGTCACCACCAGTACAGATCTGCAAACTGTTACCTGCACCATTCCGAACTACCTGGTCGACAATGGCAGCAACCAGCCCACGCGCGCCACGCCGACGCTTGCGCTGGTTGGAAACAAAGTCGTCGCCAATTATCAGGCTAGCACTGTGAATAACGTTACAATAACGCAAGGTTCTGCCGCTATTAGCTGCCCTGGGCTCGGGCTTTCTTCTCATTTTACTAGTTCCAACGCCGGCCAATCTGTCGTCGGCACCGGTATTCCGGCGGGAACCACGATCCAGAGCGTTTCGAATTGCCTTTTGGGGAATTGCAGTCAGGCCACCATGTCGAACGCGGCAAGTACCACGAATACCAGCGCTACCGTTACGATAGGCGCGCTTACCAACGTGATTTACTCTGTCGTTAATCAAACGATCCAGCGAAGAGAAAACGGCGGTCTCACCAACATTGCGGCAAGCGCTGACACTCTAATCCCCATCACCTACGACACCGAGCTTCTCAATACCGAGTTTACGCAATCGACGGTAACCTTTCAGCCGGAGTTCGCCCGGGGCAATCAAACTTTTCTCGATAACGAGCGCGCCGGCACAGCCGTCTTTTCTCTAACGTATCTGCGCAACCGGAGAAGAGGGGATGGTTGACTTTACTTCAGCTAACGAGATGAAGACACAAATTCACCGGGGGAATAACGGCAACGTTCTCATTTGTGCGCTTTGCACCATCGTGATTATCTCTTTGATCGGGGCCAACGTTTTGGTGAATTGTACCAGGCATTACAATATTACGGCGAAGCAGCTCAAAGGATGGAAGGAGGCCCTCTACGCGGCAGAAGCAGGCGGCGACGCGGGTTTTGACGAAGTGCGAAAAGCACTCAATCCAAGTAATCTGCCCTTTACCACGGACGGCTGGGCCGCAGCGCCGTCCCCGGCCCCGACTCCGGGGCCTGCCTGGACCAAAACCATCAGTGGCTTCGGAGAAGGAGGTAACCTTTCCACGACTGTAACCATCGATAAACTCACTGATAACACAGGGACCATTCCAGCTACTGCCCCTTTTTATCGGATTCGTTCAACTGGAACTGCCCGGCTCTTTGGCTTACCTCGCGTCGGTCTGTCCGACAAGATTTTTGCCAGCGGCCCCAACTTCGTGGCGAACTCCGCCAGCCGCGGCGTTGGCGATACCCTCCTGCGCAAGGTCGATTTTAAATACGATCATTTCAAGGCTAGTTATGGCGACGGTGATGGCCACAACCTTGGTTTGTCGTCGGTGGCATATCCTCAAATCACACGGCGGATCGAACTGGTTGCCGTTCCGAAGTATTATGTTTTTGGCGGTGCGATGAGGGTCGTTAATTTGTTTGACGGCCCGGGCAGTGCCGGTTTCGTCGACAGTTACAGTTCCACAAACCCAACTAACCCTAATCCTAGTAATCCCCAAATAGTAAACAACGACATCCCGGGACCAAATATCATCTCTTACTACGGATCGAATCCAACAAACTCCACGTATCTGGCAGACGCGCACGACGGCGATGTATCAGTCGGAACAAAGGACTTTGCCGAGGGCGGTCCGATTTGGGGCGACGTCGCAACAAACGGCGGCAACGTCACGCACTCCGGCTATCAGATCAGCGGAACGATCGACAACAATGTGCCCTTCACGCTTCCGCCGCTAGCGGCGCCTGACACAACTGGCTTCACCGCTGCCAACTCCGGGACCGCGACCGACACCGCCTACGGTACGAGCGATAGTAGTCCAACCGGGTTCGTCTATTCAGGAATTACCGGCAGCAAAACGATAAAGAACGGCAACACCAGCAATTCCAGCTTTCCGTACGCTTACGCGAAGATCGTCGTCAACGGTGACATTACCGGACAGATCACCGTCGAAAAAGGCGTAACGGCGGAGATCTGGTTCACCGGGAATATGAAAGTGAGAGGAGTAAACCTTGATAATCAGAATGTTGACTTGGGCAGACCGCCTCAGCCTGGTAACGCCGGTATCCCTCCCCTTATCCCAACAACCCCGGCTGACGATCCGAACCCGAGTCGGGTGGGCCACATGAAGTTTTTTGGGATCAGCCCTACCGCACCTGGTGCTACTCAAACAATTGAAATCGATTCGCCCGGGAACGTTTTCGCAACCTTTTACGCGCCCAGCGCCGACATTACGGTAGTAGGCAACCGGGACATCTTCAGCGCAATCGTGGGTCATAGCTTCTCGGGTAACGGAAATACAGGATTTCATTACGACAAGGCGCTGAATCACGTTGAGATAGGTGTAGTGACGGATTACCAAATCGCGAGTTACGTCGAAGACGTTCGTTGACGAATTCGTGTTGCGGTGATCCGCGACCAATGAGAGCATCAAAGCGCATGTCGTAATCAGGCTTCGCGATTGGCTTTAAAACCATTCGCGTTGCGGTCGAGGCAAGGATCCCGGATTATCGCGATGCCGGCGTGCCGTACTTGAAGGACGCAATTATCTCGGGCCGCTGAAGGCGCGAAAATATCACCAGTAGGTAGAATTAGACCTATTTCTCGTTAGGATCGGGGCGACTCCGTAGAGCGAAAGCGATGAGCGCTTATTTCGCCGGGTTCTTTGGTGCGAGATCGGCTACGATTTTCTCGAATCGTGGATCGCCGCGCAACGAATCCCAGTAGGGATGCAATTTCAAGTTGCCGTAACTCAAAGTGCTCGGTATCTGCAAGGTTGCCAGCACTTGCTGAATGGCGAGGTCCTTTTCTCCTGTCCAGGCGTAGATGACTGCAAGGTATTTTACTAATTCGGCGCCGTCGATGGCGTCCTTAGTAATGGGAAGTATCTCAATCGCATGCCGACCTTCTTGAATCGCTTCCTCTTTCCGCCCGAGGGCGGCATCGATCAAACCCAGTACGCAGAAAGCGGGACCATAGTTGGGTTGTTCTTTTACAGTTTTTTCGAGTTCCGTCCGCGCGGATAGGAACGCTCGTTGTGCGGCGGGCTCGTCACCTTTCAATCGGGCAACCACACCCTCGCACCAGGTGTGTGGAAAATTTAAATCGATGGAGGTTCCGCTGGGGGGAATGGCGGCGAGCGACTTAGTGGCACCGGGCTGATCGCGTTCGCAAAGCGCGAGGTACCACCATTGCGCAGCCAAATCCGGAGCAGTCGAGGAATCTTCCGCCAAAGAGGTGTAAATCATGTCGCGCAAAGGCTTCGCATTGGCCTTCCATTCCAGATCAACGAGCGAGCGCGTCAGGCGCGTATCGAAGTCGCGCGGGATCAACGCCAACGCACGATCGAAAGCCGCCGCCATGGCTCCAAATTGCCGAAATTCCTGGTAGCTCAGAGCGATTTGCTGAAGTATGAAGAAATTACGCGGATCCAGAGCGAGCGCGCGTTGTAAACTGCGGGCGGATTCATTCCATAACCCCTGGCGCCGATCGATGTACCCCATCAACTCGTAGATTTCGGAGTTATTCGGTAATGCCCGTTGCGCCAACGCCAGTTCGTCGCGCGCGCGTCCGTAATCGAGGTAACAGCGATAAAGGAAATTCGCCTGAGCGAGATGCGCTTCGCCCGCGTCCGGGCGCATCCGAATGATTGTATTGAGGGCCTTTTCGGCCAAAGCCAAACGGTTTGGCGTGCGATCGACTCCAAAAAAGTACAGGTAATCATGTGTCCCAGCTAACTGAATGTAGGCAAGGAAGAAATCCGGATCACGGGCGATGGCTTGATCGAGTAGTTCGGCCGCTTCGTTCAACTTCTCGGTAATTCGCGGGTTCAGTGAACTGGTATCAATCAGGACTTTTGCACGAACGTAGAGTCCGTAGGCGGCCAAATCCTTGGTCGGACGCTCTTCCAGGGCGGTTTTTTCCTTTTCCGAAACATTTGCCAGAAGCCTTGAAAGTACTTGCTGCACAATTTCACTCTGGATGGCGAAAACACCGGCCAGCTCGCGCTCGTAAGTCTCCGTCCATAATTGCGTGTCACGTCGCACATCAATCAATTGCGCGGTAATTCGCACTTTGTCATCGACGAGGCGGACAGTGCCCTCCAGCAGGTATACGACGCCAAGAGTTTGCGCGATTTGTCGCAAATTTCGCGGCACGCCGGCAGCATAGGTGTTAACCGAAGTGCGGCTGGTGACTCGCAGGTCCGCAACTTTCGAGAGCGCGGTGAGAATGTCATCTTGCACGCCTTCGGCTAAGAACGCATTTTCCTGGTTTGTGCTTAGGTTTTGAAACGGAAGCACACCGATACTCTTGTCTGGAAGGGTAAGCATCGCGGCGGGGGCCGAGATCGCGGAGGGACTGATTAGTTCCGGTGCAAGTTGACGCGAGAGCAACCAGAATCCGAATCCTAGCCCGAGTGCGATTGCCGTAAGGACCGCAGAAGTAAATAGGCGCCTCCCGCTGGGGCGTGTCAGGACGCCCGCGGGTCGCTCTTGGGTTTTGGAGTCGATCGCTCGCTCCTCTATGATCTCGTCGGTCGAGAACCTCATTGGGTGATTTTGGTCTTCAAATGGGCGGCGATTTAAGGTCACCCTGCTAGAGCAGGATGTATTCCAAGGCCGCCTCCGCGCCCCGCCCTCAACTCAATAGCATGATTGTTGCTTTGGAGGATGCGGTCTTATGCTAAGGATGCGCGATCTCCCTGTCCGACAGAAAATCACCGTCGTGATTATGTTGATCGCAGGAATGGTCCTGCTACTGGCTTTTTCAGCCCTCTTTGGTTTCCAGGCTTACACTCTGCGGCAGCACTTTGCTCACGAGCTTGCGGTCGTGGGCGAGATCACAGCGCATAATTGCTCGGCCCCAGTCATGTTTAAGGATGAGGACGCTGCCTCACAGATTCTTAATGGATTGAAGACGATGCCACAAATCGTAGGCGCGCGCCTTGAGCTAATGAACCAGGACCGCCTCGCCTCATTCGGCAGCAGGCAGGACGAAGAAGAAATCAAGGCAGCGAGGCTCAATTCCGGCTTCTTGATTAAGGGCAACCGAATTCTTCTCATTCAACCAGTTTTCCTCGAGGGTAAGCAAGAAGCGATTCTTTATCTCAAGGCCGATCTTCAGGCCGTGACCTCACAACTGTTGAAACTCTACGCTGGAATCTTCGCCCTGGTCCTTCTGGCATCGCTTTTTTTGGCCTTTCTCCTCTCAAGTCAATTCCTCCGCTTCGTCACTGATCCCATCCTGAAGCTTACCGGCACCGCGCGGACCATTGCGGACCATAACGACTATTCTGTCCGCGCCAATAAAGTCTGCGGCGATGAAGTAGGCGTCTTGACTGATGCCTTTAATCAGATGCTAACCGAGATCCAATCACAGGACAGTGCGCTGCAGCATGCCCAACGGGAACTGCAGGAGCAAGTCAATGCGCTTCAACGCGAGATCAGCGAGCGTGAACAAGCCCAGGAAGCGCTCCGCATTTCCCAGCAAAAATTACTCGAAACTTCGCGGCAGGCCGGGATGGCTGAAGTAGCTACCGGCGTCCTCCACAATGTCGGGAATGTTTTGAACAGCGTGAACGTTTCCGCCAGCCTCGTGGTCGAGAAACTTCGCCGGTCTAAAGCTTCAAATCTCGCCAAAGCGGCCGCCCTTTTGACAGCACGTAACGGGGACCTGGCCGAATATCTCACCAACGATCCGAACGGACAAAAGCTGCCGGGGTACTTCGCCAAGCTTGGAGAATTCTTTGTAACGGAGAATGCGGAGCTTCTTCAAGAAGCCGATCAGCTTGGGCGCAACATTGAGCACATTAAAGAAGTTGTCGCGATGCAGCAGAGCTACGCGAAGGTCAGCGGAGTTTTTGAGAATCTGCCGGCCGATCGGCTGGTGGAGGACGCAATTGCGATGAACATCGGCGCCTTTGAGCGACACGGTGTGGCGGTTGGACGGCAATTTGCTCCGGTCCCACTCGTGCATGTAGACCGGCATAAGGTCCTACAAATTCTTATTAATCTGCTGCGCAATGCGAAGTACGCGCTTGATGAGGTCAAACGGATCGATAAGCGGATTACGGTTTCCATCTCGCGACTCAGCGAGCAAAGCGTGGGCATCGTCATTGCCGACAACGGTATCGGGATTTCACCGGAAAATCTCACACGCATTTTTGCTCACGGCTTCACCACAAAGGAAGAGGGCCACGGCTTTGGATTGCACAGCGGCGCATTGGCCGCGCGCGCCATGGGTGGCTCGCTTTCAGTGGCGAGCCCCGGCACCGGCCATGGCGCAACGTTCACACTCGAGCTTCCTGTCGCGTCTTCTTTACCACGCTCATGAGCAGCACTGTTCAGACGTTGCAGCCAGAGAATCGCCGGATCCTCATCATTGACGACAACCCGGCTATTCACGAAGACTTTCGAAAAATCCTCGGTCCAGCTAACGGTAAATTGGCAAAGGAACTGGACGCCGACGAAACTGCTCTCTTCGGCGAAAAGGTGGATGCTGCGCGACAGTGGAGCTTTCAGATCGATTCTGCCTTTCAAGGACAAGAGGGATTGGAAAAAGTGCGGCGGGCGTTCGCGAACGGTTCACCCTATGCGGTGGCGTTTGTTGACGTGCGCATGCCGCCTGGATGGGACGGGATCGAAACAATCTCCAGAATTTGGAAAGAATTTCCCGATCTCCAGATCGTCATTTGCACCGCCTACTCCGATTATTCCTGGGACGAAATCGCCAAATCAATCGGTAACAGCGACCAGATGTTGGTGCTCAAGAAACCTTTCGACAACGTCGAAGTTCTGCAAATGGCGCACGCGCTCTCGAATAAATGGCAGCTGACTCAGATAGCACGCCGGCAAATGCAGGAACTTGATGCGCTGGTAAATCAGCGCACGGCGGAATTGCGCGCCGCCAATGCGCGACTCACTGGCGAAGTCGCGGAGCGCGCAGTCGCCGAAGAGGCGCTGCGGCGATCTGAAGAACGATTTTCCAAGGCCTTTCATAGCAGTCCCATCCCAATGACGATTCAGCGGCCTGACGGGAAGGGTTGTCTCGACGCAAACGTCAGTTTTCTTGAGCTGGTTAATGCCAAGCGCGAATCGGTTCTCGCCGGCGGAACCGCGTTATGGGCTAATAGCGACACAGCGATAACGATTCGGGACGAGCTGGCCGCTCGACACGTGGTGCGCAATTTGGCCGCTACCATTTGTACCACCGGCGGCGAAACTCGTGAAGTTCTCGTCGCCGCTCAGAATCTCGAGCTAGGCAGCGTCCCGTTTCATCTAATCATCCTGCAAGACATTACCGATCGCGTCCGACTGGAGAACGAGCTTCGTCAAGCGCAGAAGATGGAAGCGGTCGGGCGTCTCGCTGCGGGGGTGGCGCATGATTTCAATAACATCCTGACTGTAATCTTGGGCAATACCGCGATGCAGTTGTGCAATCCGCATCTCGACGAGAAACTTACCGCATCCCTCCATCAGGTGGAGCGCGCTGCCGAACGCGCCACCGCACTGACGCGCCAGCTACTTGCTTATAGCCGAAAGCAAATTATTCAGCGCCGGCCGCTCGCGCTCAATGACGTTGTCGAGCAAACGGTGGCGATGTTGCGCCGAATCATCGGCGAACATATCGCCCTCGACATGCGGCTCGCGCCCGATTTGCCGCCAATTTTCGCAGATTCAAGCAGCGTCGATCAAGTAATCATGAATCTCGCGCTCAACGCTCGTGACGCCATGTCCGAGGGAGGCAAGCTCACCATCGCTACTGTCCAGGTTGAGGTTGATGAGGCGGCACATGCACGCAATCCGGAGGCACAATTGGGATCGCACATTTGCCTGACGGTGAAAGACACTGGTGACGGAATGGATGCGGCAACCGTGGCTCGCATTTTCGAACCCTTCTTTACCACCAAAGAACCCGGCAAGGGGACCGGAATGGGTCTCGCCACTGTTTATGGAGTGCTGAAGCAACACGGTGGCTGGGTTGAAGTGGAGAGTGCCCTACGTCGCGGTACTTCTATTCGTGCATTCTTCCCCCTTAGCGTGGATGGATTGGTCGCCAAATCCCAAAAACCCGAGAGATCGTCTGCCGGGTGGGCGCCCACTGAGAGCATCACCATCCTTGTCGTCGAGGATGAAGAAATGCTGCGTGAATTCGTTAGCGATGCGCTTAGTGCATTGGGCTATCGTGTCTTGGCTGCGCCGAACGGTCGCGCAGCTCTCGACCTTTGGGGGAAGCACAATGCCGAAATCGACCTCTTGCTCACCGACGTCGTGATGCCCGAATCCATCTCTGGTCGCGAGCTCGCGCATACTCTCATAATGGATAAGCCCGACTTGAAAGTCATTTTCACCAGTGGCTACAGCGCGGAATTGATTGGCACCGACTTTGAGCGCGAAAACCAGCACGCTTTTCTGGCGAAGCCATATCTGCCAGATCGGCTTGCTCAAGCCGTCGCCTCACACCTTCAATCCACGTCGCCAAAGCCCTCGAGCATGCCTTCACCCTTACCGGAAAAGGCTGCCGTGGCTTAATCGGTTTCGATCGACATTCCTTAGCGAAATTGCCGCCGGCGCATTGCTTAAATGCGATCATTCGGGGTTGGGTTGCAATCCCCATTCGGAACCCTACAATCAGAAACCTGTGAGGGGTCTTAGCTCAGTTGGTAGAGCGCCTCAATGGCATTGAGGAGGTCAGGGGTTCGAATCCCCTAGGCTCCAGTTTTCCATATTCCGGCTGCTTGGGGGTTCTAATATTCAAATAGTCATTACTTGGCACTTCATGAGTTGGCGTGACTTTCGTTTTACTTCGCATTTTCAACAGTCGGATGTCGCGAATCATTTGGAAGCGCGCAGGTTCGTCGATAAATGGCAGCAAGCACTGGAATAGGGACGCGCAGAAAATAGAGCGATGCGATCAATCCGTAAGTAAGAGTTAAACGCCATCGGCCTATTTCCTGGTAGCGGCGAGGGCTGCTGACCAAGCGCGAGGGGATAATGGCAATGCGACCAAGCCGTCGAAGCTCGCGGAAAAATTCGGCGTCTTCCATCAACGCTACCTCCGGGAATCCTCCAATTTTTTCGAAGACGGTGCGGCGGCAAAAGAACCCGTGGTCGCCGAAGCGCATGCACAAAAGGAGGCCGGCATAGTGCGCGAACGAATCAGTTAATCGGTAAACGACATGTTTATTCGGAATGCGGATACGAAAGAAGCCGCCGACTATCTGAGGATGACGAAGCGCGTCGGATATTTTTTGAATGCAATCGGCTGGCACTTCGCAATCGGCGTGCAGGAACCAAAAAGTATCGCCGAATGCAGCGTGCGCCCCGGCATTCATTTGAACCGCGCGACCACGCGGAGCATGTAAACAGCGATCGCAATGATTTCGTGTCAGATCGACCGTGCCATCGCTACTGCCGCCATCGACGACGATTACCTCGGCGTCATCTGCTCTCTCACGCAGGCAGCGAAGAAACCGCTCGATACTCGCGGCTTCGTTTAGCACTGGAACAATGATGGAGATTTGCCGTGAGCGAATGTTCGCCGGCTTCTTTTGAGCGTTAGGCATTTCCGATTTCGTCAAAATGATAACATCGTGCAAAACTTAATGCGTGAATCGCTTCTCTGAAACCCTCACGACGCACTCTCTGCCACTGCGACATGGGAAAACCGAGGTGCTGCAGGTCAATGTTGGGAAGCTTTGCAATCTAACTTGCATGCATTGCCACGTAAACGCCGGCCCCAAGCGCAAAGAAATCATGACCCGCGAGACGATTGATCGCGTGGTGGATTGGTTCGCGGGGACCGAGATTTCGACAATCGATCTTACCGGCGGCGCGCCAGAAATGATTCCGGAGTTTCGCTATTTTATCGAACGCGTAAAAGCGCTGCGCCCGTCGCGTCACCTGATCGACCGCTGCAATCTCACCATCCTGCTCGAACCGGGCTACGACGGGCTGGCGCAATTTCTCGCCCGGCACAGAGTCGAAATTATCGCTTCGATGCCGTGTTACACCGCGGAAAATGTGAATGCCCAGCGGGGCGAAGGCGTGTTCGATGCCAGCATTAAAGCCTTGCGAGTATTAAACTCGTTAGGTTATGGCAGCGGTCTTCCTCTTCATCTCGTTTACAACCCAGTCGGCGCATTTCTCCCCGCTCCGCAGGCAAGGCTGGAAGCGGATTACAAACGCGAGTTGAAGAAATATTTCGGAATCGTTTTCAACAACCTTTACACCATTACCAATCTGCCGATCGCCCGTTTCGCTTCCTATCTTCGCCACCACCATAAACTGGAAGAGTACATGCAGCTCTTGATCGACAATTTTAATCCGGCGACGATCAGCGGCTTAATGTGTCGGAACACTATCAGCGTGAGTTGGACGGGCGAAGTCTTCGACTGCGACTTCAATCAGATGCTGAAGATGAACTGGCAAAATGGAAATGGGCCGCTGTATCTTTGGGACCTCGATCCGGCGATCGTCGAGAATCGTGAAATTCTCACCGGCGACCATTGCTTCGGCTGCCCTGCCGGTGCCGGCTCGAGCTGCGGCGGAGCGCTGGTCTAAATTGGCTCCGGCGTTCCAATTGCGAAGTTCCATTGTTGGCGCGGTTGCGCGAAAAAACGCGATCTCTGGCGGAGGGAGGCGCTTCCACTCGGCCAGGACGCGCAGAATCATTCCTCCATATTCTGATCAGCGCATCCGTGTATCCGCGCTCAATGATTGACGGCACCGGCTCATTACTGCCCCGCAGCTTCTTCGATGGCCAGATCTCGCGTGCCCAGGCTGATCCGGCGCGATCAATCGTAGCTTTCAATGTTGCTCGCGACGAAATTGGACAAAAGTTGCGCGATGATCCGGACAATGGCCTTCTCCGTGGAATTCTTTGTGTGATCAATGCCGGACTGGGGCGAAAGGAAGAATCGCTGTCTGAAGGAAACCGCGCCGTTGAGCTGCCCCCGATCACCAAGAATGCAGTAGATGGCGCGGTAGCGTTGACCCGTCTCGCCATGGCCTATGCTTGGCTGGGTGAGAAGGATCCGGCGATCGAACGCTTGGCTATCTCGCCAATAGGCCGGGCGGTCCCGATTATGGCCAACTCAAATTTGATCCCGCCTGGGCCTCGCTTCGCAGGGATGCACGTTTTGCGAAGATTATCGACGGACTGCAGCCGCACTCGACACGCCAGTAACTCATTAATTCTCACCGGCAGAGCCAAATCGGAAACGACTAGTTCTGCGGTGGCCTTACCATTAACGCAAAAGAGCGGCGAGTTGCCATTCCTGCCACCGCTCCGTTCCCGCGAACATCGCAACTGAATCGGAAACTTTAACATCGCGAATCAACCGGAAGTATTTGCTGAAAATTTCTGCCGCTCGTGCTTCGCTCAGTGGATAAGGCGGCGGGTCCGGCTCCGTTCCATAAAAAAAGATGCCAACCAGTCTCCCTCGCGGTCGGAGCAACCGCGCGACGCGTTTGGCATAATTCGGCCATCTGCGCGGATGCAACGCACACAGAAAAGTGCGTTCGTAGATCAGATCAAAGCGATTTTGCAAATCGAACTTGAAAAAATCTCCACGGATAATTTTGCCGTCGAAATTCCCCAGCGCTTTTTTGATTTGGCCGACAGCAACAGTTGAAAAATCGATAGCGGTGACTTCGAAACCGGCAGTTCGAAAAAAATGAAGAACTTCATGATCGGTTCCGCAGCCTGGGACTAGGACCGTTCCCCGTGTCCGCGTTCTCCTGACAAAGGACCGGAGTGTCGCGGGGATACCCTGAAACGTCCACGGTGTCTCCCCGGACGCGTAGCGTTGGTTCCAAAAAGGCGGAGCAGCGCTATCGCTCGATTCACTCATGTTTGTTGTTTATGAGGCTTGTCGCGCACCCTTACAGATAACGGCGGGAAGCGCGATCTTCCATCCGCAGATGCTCGCGCTCTCATTCCTCTGAAACACCGAAGCCGGAATCAAATGTGAGAGAAAACGGGTCACCGGTCAGGGCCGAGTCAAAGAAGTGACAGGTTCGAATGCCCTCGCGGACGCCGCGCAGCAAGGAAGAATAGTGAAATATCCTCGCACTCAAGACGTGGGTTCGTAAAAATCACAGCCTTGATGGCAGCACTTTTCGTTTCATGACGGCCGCGAGGCAAAAAAATGAACCTTTCCAGTGCGACTCGGCACTGAGTGTGAATGAGGAGACGTGTGGTGTCTTCGTTCTTTGTTGCCCGCTTCGCTTAAAATGCGCGTAATCGTTACGAATTGCACTCCACGTGTGGCGAGTAACATCTCCATGCCCGTGTCCGACCGTGGCTTCACTTCCGCGATGCGGGCGCACCAGCCCAAGCTCTACCGCACCGCCTGTTTCCTCACGGGGGACCATCATGAAGGAGAGGATTTGCTTCAGGAAACTTTGTTGGAGGCTTGGAAAAGTTGGGATTCCTTTGAATATCGTAGTTCGGTTTATACGTGGGTTTACCGCATTCTAATCCGCCGTTTTCACCGTTGGCAGCGTCGGCAGATAGTGCGGCGGATGTTTTTCGTC
>Ga0209577_10004147_pt1 | contig 13663 bp, 11 predicted proteins | sample GraSoiAngelo_109_FD_185874 | JGI IMG/M metagenome (GOLD analysis project Ga0209577, IMG submission 185874) | Grasslands soil microbial communities from the Angelo Coastal Reserve, California, USA - 14_0903_12_20cm (SPAdes) (version 2) | ecosystem: Environmental > Terrestrial > Soil > Grasslands... | reverse complement strand
AAATCCGCCGATTGCGCGGCGCATTTTTGATAAAGTGCTCACGGCGGCACGGGCACGAGAAGCAGCGCGAAAAGCGCGCGAGACTATTCGCAAGGGCGCGCTCACCGGCGGCGGGTTGCCAGGCAAGTTGGCGGATTGTTCGGAGCGCGATCCGGAAATGACCGAGCTCTACATCGTTGAGGGAGATTCTGCCGGCGGCTCGGCCAAACAGGGACGCGACCGCCGTTACCAGGCCATCCTGCCGATTCGAGGCAAGCTGATCAACGTCGAGAAGGCGCGTATCGATCAATTTCTGAAGAACAACGAAATTCAGTCGATGATCACGGCGATCGGGACCGGCATCGGTAAGCCGAAAGAAGACGGCGCGATGAGCGCGAAGGACGAAGCCAGCTTCGACATTTCGAAACTGCGCTACGGCCGCATTATTATCATGACGGACGCCGACGTGGACGGCTCACACATTCGCACCCTGTTGCTAACATTTTTCTATCGCCAAATGACCGAGTTGGTGCGGTCCGGCAAAATCTACATCGCGCAACCGCCCCTCTACCAGATTAAGCGTACGTCGAGGACGACGTTGAGCTGAACAAGATTTTGATCAAACTCGGCGCCGAAGACGTGCGCCTGAAGAACCTGGCCGATGACAAAGAGGTTACGGCGGCGCAACTCAAAGACATTCTCGAATCACTCGAGAAACTAGCGAAGCTGAGTGAGGCCATCCGCCGGCATGGAGGCGATTTCGAGAGTTTCCTGGCGGAACGCGAATCGAAATCGGGCAAGCTCCCCGCTTACCTGGTCAAAGTTCGAGAAGGAAACGATGAGAGCGTCCATTATTTCCACGATGAGAAAGCGATTCGGCGTTTTCACCAGGAGAACACCGACCTCAATCTTTTCGATACCGACACCCAACAGGAGCTTTTGCCGCTCGATGCGCCGGTGAAAACAAACGGGGCCGGCCGGCGCCGCGCCAAGCTCGCTGAGCTTCACGAATCCACCACCATTCAGAAGATCATCGCCGAGCTCGCACGCAAGGGGCTGAAGGTGAATCATTACGCGGCAAGCGATCGTCCGATTTTTGAGTTGATCGAGGGCGAAGGAGATCGCGCGATTTCGTATCCGCTGTTTTCCATTCCAGAGATCCTGCAAAAGATCTTGGAGATTGGGCGTCGTGGCGTGCAGATCAAACGCTTCAAAGGTCTTGGCGAAATGAACGCCAAGGAATTGTTTGAGACGACGATGAATCCGGAGAAACGCAAATTGCTCAAGGTCGATCTCAACGAAGACAACGCGGTCGATGCCGATAAGATGTTTACGATTCTGATGGGCGACGTGGTAGAGCCACGCCGCCAATTCATCGAAGACAACGCCCTAAACGTGCGCAATCTCGATGTGTAAGGAATGCGCGCGTCCATTGCTGTCATCCCGAGCGCAGCGAGGGACCTCTCATCAGCACTCTGAATATTCGAGAGATGTTTGGCGGCGTTCAACATGACACGCCTTGCGCCTGATTGATTTGAATAATGTATAACGCCAACGAAAAAGTAGAGCCAATCAACGTCGCCGAGGAAGTCTCGAGGTCGTTCCTCGATTATTCGATGTCGGTCATCATTTCGCGCGCGCTGCCTGATGCGCGCGACGGGTTGAAGCCAAGTCAGCGCCGCATCCTCTTTGTGGTGACACGAGCGGTAACTATCATCCGCACGGCGAGGCGGTGATTTATCCGACGCTTGTGCACATGGCGCAGCCATGGGCCATGCGCGAGACGCTCATCAATGGCCAGGGAAATTTCGGTTCGGTCGAAGGCGATCCGCCGGCAGCGATGCGTTACACCGAAGCGCGCATGACACATCTCGGTGCTGCGCTCATGGCCGACATGGAGAAGGACACGGTCGATTTCGTTCCGAACTACGACGAGACCCGTACCGAGCCGACCGTTTTCCCGAGCGCCTTTCCGAATCTTTTGGTAAATGGCGGCACCGGTATTGCCGTCGGCATGGCCACAAACATTCCGCCGCACAATCTTGCCGAAGTTATTGACGCCATCTGCGCGCAAATCGACGATCCTGATATCACGCTCGACGGTCTGATGGAGTTCGTGAAGGGCCCGGACTTTCCGACTGGCTGCGCCATCCTGGGCACAGCCGGCGTTCGCCAACATCTCGAGACCGGGCACGGCAGCATGAAAGTGCGCGGCAAAGCCGGCGTCGAAGAACTCAAAGGCAATCGTGAGCAGATCGTGATCACGGAAATTCCGTACAACGTCAATCGCGCGACGCTGGTCGAGCGCGTCGCGCAACTAGTGAACGACAAAATTCTCTCTGACATCACCGCGATCCGTGACGAGTCGGACGAAAACACTCGGGTAGTGATCGAGCTAAAGCGCGACGGAAATCCGAAGGTCGTAATTAACAATCTCTACAAGCATACCGCGATGGAATCGTCCTTCGCCGTGCACATGCTGGCGATCGATCATGGCCGGCCAAAATTGTTGCCACTCAAAGTTGCTAACCAGGCGTATATCGAGCACCGACGCGAGGTTGTTCTTCGCCGCACCCGTTTCGAATTACGCAAGGCGGAAGAGCGCGCGGAAACGCTCGAAGGTTATCTGATCGCGCTGGCGAATCTGGATGAGTTTATCCGCATTATTCGGGGATCGGCCAATCGCGAGGAAGCGCGCGTCAAGCTTCTGGCCTTCGATTTTACCAAACGACAGGTCGAACAGATCGGTATTCTTATTCGCAACGAAGCGCGGCTAACGGAAGGACGGTACGCTTTTAGCGAACATCAGACCAACCAGATTCTGGAGCTGCGCTTGTATCAGCTAACGGGACTTGAACGCGAAAAAATTGTTAACGAATACAAAGAGCTCCTCGATACGATCAAAGATCTGCGCGACATCCTCGCAAAAGAGCATCGCGTTTTTACCATCATCAAGAAAGAGCTGCGCGAGATTCGCGACAAATACGCCACCCCACGGCTGACTCAGCTTGTCCCGGACGAAGGCGAGATCGTGATGGAAGATTTGATCCGGAATGAAGGATGCATCATCAGCATCACCCATGGCGGATTCATCAAACGCACCGCGGTCAGCGCGTTTCGGGCGCAGCGGCGCGGTGGCAAAGGCGTCATCGGGATGTCGACGCGTGAAGGCGCGACCCAGGAGGACGAAGGCGATTTCGTGCAGCATCTTTTTACCGCCACGACACACGATTTCCTCATGTTCTTCACTGAGTCGGGGCGTGCTTACGTTGAGAAAGTTTACGAAATTCCGGAAATGGGCCGCGCCGCCAAGGGCCGTTCCATCGCCAATATTCTCGAGCTACGCGCGAACGAGAAAATCGCCGCTACCATTCGGGTCCAATCAAAACGCATCGGCACCGGGCCGAACGCGACCGACAACACCTGGGACGAAAACTTGCATATCATTTTCGCGACTCGCTCCGGCATCGTAAAAAAATCGAACCTCTCGGATTACGCCAACGTGCGAAAAGGCGGAATCATCGCCATTCAAATCGAGCCGGATGATTGCTTGATCGACGCGAAACTTACCTCTGGAAACGACGAGCTCGTTCTCATCACCAAAGAAGGAATGAGTTTACGTTTTCACGAAGAACAGTTGCGTGACCAGGGACGCAACACCGTTGGCGTGTGGGGAATTCGACCGGAAAAAAATGATCACGTTGTTGCCAGCGCGATCGTAAATCCGACGGCCATGTTGCTGGTTGCGGGCGAGAATGGAATCGGCAAACGGACGCCGTTTGACGATTACCGAAAACAATCCCGCGGCGGCAAAGGCATCATCACGATGAAGACGGGAGACAAGACCGGCAATGTCGTCGGGGCGCTTACGGTCACGGATGCTGATGAATTGATGTTGATCACGACCAAAGGTCAGCTCGTTCGCACGCCGGTAAAACATATACGTGAGACCGGGCGCAATGCCATGGGAGTGAAGCTCCTCACTTTGCGCGAAGGCGAAAAATTGCAGGCGATCGCGCCCGTCGTCAGCCAGGCGGAAGAAGCGAAAGCCGAAATCGAGACTCCAGCGGAGTAAGAAAAGAGCGCGCAACCATTCGGCGCGCGCTCCTTATAGACCTAAGATCGCGACTAGTAGCCGGAGCTGCGGGTAGTTGTTGTCTGCTGCGTCGTCGCCGGTTGTGCTACCGTAGTAGTCTCGTGAGTCGTGGTGGTCGTGACCGGCTCCTCCGAGGCGCACGAACTCAAGCCAAGCATGACAGCCGTTGCAGTAAGAAGGATGAATATTTTCATAGTTTGAAGTTCCTTTGTTGAGAGTTCGGCGCAAGTGCCGCGGACAGATGTATTTCTCGCGAAATTTCTTTTTTGATTACGCTACTGGAACTTCGCGCCCCAGCTCGCTCGAGGCGTAAATTCCATCGATCATCTCCATCAATTCAAAGGCCTGCTCCGCATTGTTTATGGCCGGCGCCTGACCGCGGATGGCATCGGCAAAATTGCGCAGTTGCATTTCGAAACTGCTTTCGCTGTAGCGCGGTTCCAGTGGCACAGTCACGAGCTTTCCGTCTTCATCTTCGAATAAGGTCAGTGGTTTTAATCGCAGCGTCCCTTTTGGTCCAAAAAGTACACAATTATTTGATTCGCGGTCGACCCATTCCGGACCGACCGGCGTATCGTCAGTCAGATTCGCGGCCCAGCTCGTCTCCAATTCCACGATTGCGTCGTTCGCGAAACGAATAAAAGCGTGGGCCTCGTCTTCGACATCAAATACCGGCACCTCCACCAAGTGCGCGAAATTGCGAAACACCTTTGCGCTGATCGAAACGGGGCGCGGTGTGCCCATTAAATACCAGGCAGTATCGAGCGCGTGCACGCCAATGTCGATAAGCGCACCGCCACCAGAGCGTTCTTTGTCGGTGAACCACAAACCAATCCCCGCGGGAATTCCGCGCGAACGGATCCAGGTGGCGCGGGCGCGATAAATTTTGCCCAGGCGTCCTTCGGCGATGATGTCCCGGGCGGTGCGAACAGCGGCCGTAAATCGAAACTGGCGCCCAAAAAAATAAATCAATCCGCGTTTTTCCGCTTCATCACGCAACACTTTCATTTCCGCGGCGTTCATCGTCGGGGGTTTCTCGCAAAAGACGTGCTTGCCCGCTTCCAGCGCGGCCAGGGACGTCGGGAAATGCAAAAAATTCGGCAAACAAATTATCGCGGCGTCCAGGTCGCGATCGCGTAACAATTCCCGATAATCCTCGAACGAATTTTCCAAGCGGTAAGTTTCGGCAAAACTTCGGAGCCGCTCCGAATTGGTGTCGGCGCAAGAGTGCAATTGGACGTCCGGAATTTCTGCCAGCGCAATGGCATGCTGCTGGCCCGGCCATCCCGTGCCGATGATCCCGACTGTTAGTTCTTCGTTCATCAAGGCTCGATCTTATACCGCTGCCGTTTCAATTCGCTGCGTTTTCGTTTCGATTCGAGGATTCGTTTTTTCAATTTAGCCGGGCGCGGAGATTTTCTTCGCCGCTCTTTTTCGTGCAGCGCGCGTTTTGCGGCGCGATCTCTCGCACGCTTCTGTTCTATCGCGGCCACTAATCGCTCTCGTGCAATTCGACGATTCGTCGCTTGCGAACGCGAATCCTGCACCGTCACGCTCACGCCGCTCGGCCGATGGCGCAGCATAACCGCAGTTGAGACTTTATTAACGTGCTGCCCACCTGGCCCGGAGGATCGCGCAAACGTTTCCTCCAAATCAGCGTCGTGAAGTTGAAAATCTCGATTCATTCGCCGGCTTGTCTTCCCTTTCCAATTTCGATTCGATACAGCATCTCCATTATGAAACATCGATCGATTGCCGCACCGCTTCTCATTTTATCTCTCTTAGTGTTCGCGCCTCTCGCCATTGCGCAAACTTCCCCCAGCCCCGAACCCGTCGCCAAACCGAGTCCGTCGGCCCCTCCCGCTGATTATGATCTGCGCTGGGCAGTAAAGATTCCCATGCGCGACAAGGTGGAATTGAATGCCACCGTTTATCTTCCCAAATCAGCGAACGCAACCGCCGGCCGGACCCCAGTCATTTTCACCCTCACGCCTTACATCTCCGACAGTTACCATGCCCGCGCCGCCTACTTCGCTTCACATGGCTACGCCTTTGCCCTGGTCGATGTGCGCGGACGCGGAAATTCAGGTGGCGATTTCGAGCCGTTCGCTAACGACGCACGCGATGGCTATGACTTGGTGGAGTGGTTTGCGAAACAGCCGTTTTGTGATGGCAAAGTGGCGATGTGGGGCGGGTCTTACGCCGGATTCGATCAATGGGCCACGGCCAAGGAATTGCCTCCTCACCTCGCCACGATTGTGCCGGCAGCAGCAGCCCATCCGGGATTAGATTTTCCGTTCACCAATAACGTTGGCATCCCCTATGACATGCAATGGTTCACCGACACCAGCGGTCGCGCCAGCCAGCAAAATTTATTTGCCGACTCGAAATTCTGGCGCACGAGATTTCTCGAAGCTTACAAGCAATACATTCCCTTTAAAACCCTGGATAGTTTCATCGGTAATCCGTCGGCGAATTTTCAGCGCGTCATCGGTCATCCCATGGTCGATGCCTATTACGACGCGATGGTGCCCACGCGCGATCAATTCGCAAAAATCACGCTACCGATTCTCACCATCACTGGCCAGTATGATGGCGACGAATTAGGCGCGCTTACCTTCTATCGCGATCATCTGGCAAACGCATCCGCCGAAACACGGGCGAAACATTTTCTGATCATCGGGCCGTGGGACCATGCCGGTACTCGCACACCGACGGATGAAGTTGGCGGAGTAAAGTTCGGCGGCGGCGCGGTCATCGATCTGAACGATCTGCATCGGCAATGGTACGACTGGATGATGAAATCCGGCGCCAAACCGGACTTCCTCAGAGATCGTGTTGCCTATTACTTGTTAGCGCCCGGAAATACCGGAGCAAATGGTGAATGGAAATACGCCGATGATTTCGAAAAGCTGACGGCAAACCATCATCCGCTTTATCTCGACGCCAGCGATGGCGGTGGGAATGGCGTCTTTCGTTCCGGGACTTTGAGCGAAAAACCGGCGGCTACCGGTGCGGACGAATACATCTACGACCCGTTAGATACTCATCGCGGCGAAGAAGTGGATAACGTGGACAACGAAAAGACCGCCGGACTCGACCAGCGACGCGCCCTCAGCATCGGCAAGGACGGGCTTGTTTATCATAGCGATCCGGTTTCGAAGGAAACGACGCTTCTCGGTTGTCCAAAGTTGACGCTGTGGATCTCCCCCGGTGTTCCGGACACCGATGTTACGGCTGAGCTTGATGAAATTCTGGCTGATGGGACCAGCATTGCGCTTTGGAGCGATGTCCGGCGGTTGCGTTACCGCGAGTCGGTTCGTCAGGAAAAGCTGGTCAAGCCGGGCGAAATTGTCCGCTGCGATCTCAGTCCCGGTCTTTTCATCGCGCGCCGAATGGCGAAAGGCAGCCGGCTCCGGCTGGTAGTCAGCGCGCCCAACTCGATAAACTTCGAGAAAAATTATAACTCCGGCGGCGTGGTCGCGAACGAGACCGCGAAAGATGCGCGTACGGCGCACGTCCGCGTTCTGCATGATGCTGAACACGCCAGCGTTCTCGAAGTGCCGATCGCGTCGGCTCCTTAACCAACACATGCACTTACAGTTTAACTTTCACCTGCACTCAAAGAGGCGAACTGTAGCCGGCATCGACGATGCCGGATCGCGCTACGCCGGGGCAATATTCTCGCGGCCGTAACGCAACACGCGCGACATCCAAATCAGTTCATCGAGGAATTTGGCAGTCCGTCCTACGAAACTTTCATCGAGCAGCTTGCCAGCTTCGCCAAAAATTTTGGCGGCATGTCCAAAATTAACGTCGTTGAAGATGGTGACGAGTCCGAGTTCGCGCATCACCGGCAGCAGTGCTTCGATCACGCGCGCGCCGCCGAAAGGACCAGCCGAAACGCCGCAAATTCCCACAGCTTTATGGATGTATTCCTCCAGGTTCATGTCGAGGGCATGCTTCAATAACCCGGGATAGCCATGATTGTACTCCGGCACCACCAGAATTAATCCATCCGCCCGCCTCACCAGCTCGGAAAATGCGGGATCCTTCATCTGTTCGCCGGCGTCATCCAAGCGCATCGGAATGTTGCAAATATCCACGAACTCGGTTTCCACTCCGCCGCGCTTCCTCGTTTCTTCGAAGACAAAACGCGCGGCGTGCTCGCTCCGCCGTCCTTTGCGCGCGGTCCCGAGAATTACCGGAATGAATAGCGACGCCATATTTTTGAGTTTCCGAAAAAATTCGGGGTAAAATCAAGCTAGCTTGCGCACTAATTTTCGGAGAGGGTGAGTGGTTTGCTCGCGATCAATTTTACTGGCCGCAACATCGAGCACGAGCTGCTCCCAGTCGTCGCTATCAGCAGCGGGATTAAATCCGTTCAGTCGAAGGAAAACAATTGCCGACGCCATCGCTGCGCGCTTGTTTCCGTCAAGAAATGGATGATTGCGACAAAGGTAAAAAAGATAAGCAGCACCGATATCGATGAGATCAACATAAGGCGACTTCCCCCCGAAACTTGATTGCGGAGCCAATACTGCTGACGCCAGCAAGGCTTCATCGCGGATTCCATCAAGGCCGCCAAAATTTTTTACCGCTTCCTTATGAATCTCGCGAACAATTTCGATGGTCAAATGGAAGCAGTCCTCTGGCGTTGCGTTCACGCCAGTTTTCGCAGTGTTTTGCGATAATCCTTCATCACTTTTTTGATGGCCCCTTTGATTTCCTTTTTCGAGGGCCCTTTGCGGATTGGCATCAACATGATTGCGCCGCTGTCGTTGATGATCGTGACGTCAAATTGATCGCCCACTTTGACTCGCGCCAGATCCATCAAGGCTGTGTCAAAAATGATTCCCTGAGAATTGCCGATTTTGGAAATCGTCTTGGTCATCTAGTAATACTATGTTTTACGTGCCAGACAGGCAAGTGCGAAACGCTGTGATCGAATCTGCCGATGGCTGACTGTAATATTAATAATTTCTATATAGATCGCACAGTGGCGTGCGGATGAAACAAGGGCCCAACCAGGAAGCCAGCTACTGCTGGCGGCAACGGGCGAATGTATGAAAAGTATCGAAAATTATGATTTCTTTGTTGACAGGTATCCGCTCGCTTGATCAACTTGGCCGATTTACAGACAAAAAGGATCAACCCCAATAAAATTATCAAAAGTTTACCAAAAACAATACTCGCAGTTTTGGCGACCGGAGTACTCAGTTGCGCCCTCTTCAGTCAACAAGCTCAGGCTACTTCAATAACCGGAGATATCCAATTCGCTGGTGAGACCCAGTTTGAGACAAACTCTTTGGCGACGGCGCATAGAGTGGTCCTTTGGTTCGATGTATTTCATAATGTCGGCTTTAGCAGTGTTACTAGCGGTACCGGCGATTTCGCCGGGATCGCTCCGGGGACGCAAGCCACCATGGCGCAACCGTGGATATTCAATCCATCGACGCCCACTCCAGGTCTATGGAGCACCGGTGGTTTCACCTTCGATCTCCTCTCGTCGACTATCGTTATGCAGAATGCTTCGACCCTTGTAATCGAGGGAAACGGAATTGTAAGCGGTAATGGGTTTGACCCAACGGCCATGGACTGGAGTTTCACAACCCAAAGTTCGGGCGGGAGACCAAGAACAACATTCTCATTCTCGGCAAACGGTGTTGCCGCTCCCGACGGCGGTTCGGCAGCTGCCCTCCTGGGGTTTGCGTTCACAGGAATAGAAGTCCTGCGTAGAAAGCTGCGAACCCGCCCTGCCTAATACTGACTATATAGTTTACCGACATAAGAGTGGCTGTTCTTTTTTGGAGCGGCCACTTTTTTGTACCGCTTGGCAAAGAAAATACGTCACAAATGGCCAGCCTTGGCCTAAAGCGAAGAATAGCTCAACGCTCGAAGCAAGACTATCGATTGCTTCGGAGAAGGCGCTTTTTGTACGAAGATTTCCATCAGGGTCATCAGCTTTGCCATTGCTTCGTCTCAACTACCGCGCGCGATGGCTCGCTCTTGACGAATACTCGGCGGATGCAGTTTGCTTCCATGCGTTTTGTTGCGTCCCGTTGCGAGAATAACATTGCGAACTCAAATGGAATTCACCTTCGTAAAACCTCGTTATTTCCTGCCGATGGCCGGACTCGAACCGGCACGGGCCGTTTAAAGCCCAACGGATTTTAAGTCCGTTGCGTCTGCCATTTCGCCACATCGGCGTACGGGCGAATTTTACTCACAGGCTCGCGCAGACCAAGCGGTTTTCGCTTTACGACCAACTGCCGCAGCGGTCGCGAAACTTTTTTGACGGTCGACAACTAACCGATGCAAAACAAAATTCAACGGGAGGAAATTGCTATGGGCAAATTGGATGGCAGGAAGGTGGCGATTCTCGTCACTGATGGATTCGAACAGGTGGAAATGACGAAACCGCGAAAAGCGCTGGAGGAAGCGGGCGCAGAAACAAAAATCGTTTCGCCTAAATCGGGACAAATTCAGGGAATGAACCACGTGGATAAAGGCGACAAGTTCGACGTCGATATCCCACTCGATGAAGCGCGGCCGGAGGAATTTGATGCACTGATGATTCCGGGTGGGCTGATGAATCCGGACGAGTTGCGCGCGGCTCCCGATGCACTTGACTTCACGAAACATTTTTTTCGCGAAGGCAAACCAGTGGCCGCAATTTGTCATGCGCCCTGGCTGTTGATAGACGCCGGTATTGTTCGTGGACGCAAATTAACGTCGTGGGAGCACATTCAGACCGATGTGAAAAATGCCGGTGGCAATTGGGTCAACGAAGAAGTGGTGGTGGACAACGGACTCGTTACCAGCCGCAAGCCCGACGATATTCCGGCGTTCAACGAGAAGATGATCGAAGAATTCTGCGAAGGAAAACACGCACGGCAGACGCAGTTTGCCGGGGCGGAACTCGAGACGTAGTTAACGGTCATTTGCCTGTCATCCCGAGCGTAGGGAGGGACCTCGTAGTTGGTCAGAAGGTACCCGGACAATCGTGAGATCCAGCTGTCGGCAAACGTGAGGAATTATTTGTTCCAAGCTTTCGGCGTCGGCCTTCCAACAAACCGCGTGCCGCTTGACCATTGGTGAGGTTCCTCGCCGTCTGCGCGGCTCGGAATGACCCGAGGAGTAGCGCAAAGCCTGCCGGCGGCCAAATAAATTTCTCGCGCGCCCGAGGCTTGAGCTAGTCTTCCCGAGTGACTACCGCCAACAAAATCACGCTCGTCCGGATTGCGATGATTCCCGTCTTCGTGGCGCTCGCGATTTACTATGGCGAAAGCGTCCGGCGCGGCGACCCGCAGGAATGGCAGCGTTTTGCCGCCATCATCGTTTTTCTTCTCGCGGCGGTGAGTGATGGTCTCGATGGATACGTCGCTCGTCACTACAACCAGCGCAGCCGGTTAGGCGTTATTCTCGACCCGATCGCCGATAAAGGTTTGCTCTTGAGCGGTATCATCACCTTGAGCATTACCAATTGGAGCCAGAGCGATCCCGATTACGGAAAATTTCCAGTATGGTTCCCGGTTCTCGTCATTACCCGCGACGCGGTCATTTTAGTCGGTGCCGCCATCCTGCATTATTTCATTGGCAACAAAATGGGGGTGAAACCAAGTTGGACGGGCAAGGTTGCGACTGTTTGTCAGATGTGCGCGATCGCGTGGGTGATGTTGCAGCTGCGATTTCTCCCGCTGTGGTTCGTCGTGATCGTTGCGGGAATCTTCACCCTCATTTCCGGGGTGATTTATGTCATCGAAGGCATCCGCCAACTGCAAGCGGAAGGTCACGCCCACGCTACGCGCTGAGGCGGAGCGGAGGCAGTAATGGAGTAATGGGCAGGGGAGCAGAGCCCGGTGCTTCGTCATTCAACGCCAGTCCGCTCGGACCATTCGTGCTTCGTCATTTCCTCTGATATAGCAGTGCGATGAACATCGCCATCGTCGGCCGGCCGAATGTAGGAAAATCGGCGTTGTTCAACCGGATTGCCGGTCGTCGTATCGCCATCGTGCATGGCCAGCCAGGGATCACGCGGGACCGAATTTCGGTCAAATGCGAAATCAGCGGAAAGACTTTCAGACTTTGGGATACCGGCGGGATTGTCGGCGCAGGTGAAACTCAATTGACAGGCGACGTGCGGGCATCCGCGGAACGCGCGATGGAAGAAAGCGATCTCATTCTTTTTGTGGTTGATGGGCAGGACGGATTAAACCCGATGGACCGCGAGCTGGCCCGTCTCGTTCGGAAATTGCACAAACCCATCCTACTTCTCGTTAACAAAATCGATGATCCGAAACATCAGACGCGAGTAGACGAATTCTCCGCGCTCGGTTTTGAGAATGTTCTTCCGGTCAGCGCGGCGCATGGCAGCGGCATCCCGGAACTACTGGAGAAGATCGAGAACTTTCTGCCGATTCCTGACATCAAACATCAAACATCAGACGTCAAACATCCGATCGCTGTCGCGATCCTCGGCCGTCCAAACGCAGGCAAGTCATCGCTGATTAATGCGTTGCTCCGCGACCGGCGTGCGATCGTCAGCGAAATCCCGGGCACTACCCGCGACGCCCTCGACATCGAGTACGAGCGCGAGGGCAAACGCTACCTCTTTATCGATACCGCCGGGATTCGTGCGCGCAGCAAACATTCCAGTTCGGTTGAAGTCTTTTCGGTTATGCGGGCAGAAAAAACAATTACGCGCGCTGAGATTTGCGTGCTGGTAATTGATGCCGCCGACGGGATAAAAGCGCAAGACCGCCGCATCGCGGCATTGATTCAGAAAGCACGAAAAGCTTGCGTGATCGCACTGAACAAATGGGACCTGGTGCGCACGACGCGCAAACAACGGCAGACCATGGAAGACGCGATTGCAAACGCCCGCGCGGAATTGTTCTTCATCGATTACGCACCGGTCTTGGTAACGAGCGCCCTGACGGGCGAGCATGCGGGGCGCATTTTCAAAATGATCGAACGCATCCGGCGGGCTGCACGCGCGCATATGGGCACCGGCAAATTGAATCGCGTGCTGAGGGCGGCCTTTGCCGCAAATCCGCCGCCGATGGTAAAGGGCAAACGGTTAAAGCTGTTTTACGCAACTCAATCCAGCGGGAACCAAACGCGCGAGTTCGCGCCGCCGGAGATCGTGCTCTTTGTCAATTCGCCTCGCCTTCTGACCCAACCGTTCGCCCGTTTTCTTGAAGCAAAGATTCGTGAGCTTGAGCCCTACCCGGGGTTGCCGATTTTGCTAACCTGCCGGGCGCGCAGTTCCGCGTCATCCTGAGCGAAGCGAAGCGGAGTCGAAGGATCCTCAGGAAAGTTACCTTTAAACCGTCGCAGCGGGATCCCTCGGTCCGAGCACGACTGGCGTTTTCGCTCGGGATGACGAACTTGATCGAACGTTCAGTGCGTCGATTCTGTCTTACAAGACTCATGAAATCGGCTCAGGAAATTTCGCATCAGGTGCAGGAGCTCGGTCGCTGGATCCCGCCTCTACGCGAGCAGGTTGCACATGTCGTCGTCGGTCAGAAGTATCTGGTTGATCGTTTATTGCTCGGGTTACTCGCGAACGGCCATGTCTTGCTC
>Ga0209577_10004145_pt1 | contig 13667 bp, 19 predicted proteins | sample GraSoiAngelo_109_FD_185874 | JGI IMG/M metagenome (GOLD analysis project Ga0209577, IMG submission 185874) | Grasslands soil microbial communities from the Angelo Coastal Reserve, California, USA - 14_0903_12_20cm (SPAdes) (version 2) | ecosystem: Environmental > Terrestrial > Soil > Grasslands... | reverse complement strand
AGCGTTGCTGACTGCTTATCCTCCCGGCGATGGCGATTGGAAAAAACAAGGAGCGCAGTCACTGCTGGTCAAACCGGTGGGCACACAGGATATGGTTCGTCAGTTGGAAGCGCTATTAGTGCAGCACGAAGACGAGAAACAAAGCCGAAAGAACGTTCCTCTTCCCGCTTCTGAAAAGCGGGCCGGTAAACAAGCTCCCGAATCGGGGAAGAGAGCCTAGCGGTCTCAATTTCGAGCGTGCGGAGGGCTCCGCCCCGGGCGAGCGCCTGTTGGCTCCACTAGCCATTCTCCTTAAAGAAATTTTTCTTTTAGAAACGATCAGGCGGTTGCAGCCTGTCGCCGCTGTTGAAAACATTCCCGACAGAAGACTGGTCTGCCTTGAGTCGGTCTGAAGGGTACGGTGGTTTCCTTGCCGCACTGCGAGCAAACCGCTTTGGTTTCGATTTTGTTATAGGACTGGCCGCCGCTGGGTGTGGCACCCAGCACCGCCACCCGTTTGGTTTTGCAGGCCTTGCAGCGCTTGGGCTCGTTCTTGAATTGCTTATCGTGGAAAAACAGTTGTTCTCCCGCGGTGAAGACGAAATCGGCGCCGCAGTCAATGCACTTCAACATCTTGTCCTGGAATTCCATTGAGAGATGCTCCCTTCAGCTCGACCGCCCTTCTGCCCAATCAGGCCGGGAAAACACAAGCGTTCCGCGGCCTGCGAGTGCGCAGGGTCGTTCATCCCCCCTCAATTCAAATAGATCAACTGCCCCAGGATTCGGCCCGCCATGCATCGGAGAGATGCATGGTTACTGCTATGAGAGAAGCCTGACTGCTATGACGTTCATCTTGAGTAACGGGAGTGAGTGAAATAGAAAAGGGCCACCGCCAGGGAAGGGGCAGCGACCCCGTGGATGTTAGTCCTGTTCTTTCCGCGCTTTTTTGCGACTGCGCTTGCGAGCCAAAGCTTCCTTGACTCGCTTTTTCTCACCGGGCTTCAGGTAGAAGGAGTGACGCTTGACCTCCTTGATGATGTCTTCCTGCTGCACCTTACGCTTGAAGCGACGAAGCGCGTTTTCGAGGGATTCTCCCTCCTGGATTCTGACTTCTGCCAAACTGACTACACCCCCAAACTCGTCCCATTTGGACCCGACAGTTATTGCAAGGTTCTATTAGTAAGTCAAGAGTTATGTAACATGCTAGCGCAGAAAACTTACATTTCGTCATGCCGAAACGTCGTCAGTGTTATTAAAAAATCAGTCTCAAAGCGGGCTGAACTTGTCGCGGGGCGTAAGCGCCGGTAGCCGAAAGCAAGTGCGTTGGCTGCCGGAAGTGTGCCGGGAAGTGATTGAGCCCAGTAAGCTTATCGATTTGTACGAACTGGGCGGCGCTGCTCAGAAAACCGTCGTCGTTAGAATTCACACGCTTGTTATCACGATTCAGCAGGTTAAAAGATTCTGCCATGAATTCGAGTTTCACGTGGTCGCCAGCATAAATGCGTCGGGTCAAGCGCATGTCAGTGCTGGCATAATCCGGGCCAAGAATCCGCTGCGCATCCGACGGCGCACCGACACCGGTGAGGCCGTGGTAGACGCTGGAAGCGGCGCTCTCAAACTGATTAATTGCGCCAAGTCGAGGGATAGGTCTCACCAGTGGGTTGATGCAGGGGACAAATGGGCAGGTGATGGAGGGCGTGAACTGCCAGGTCGAGAAAGACGCGACGTTGTCGTAGGTGCCGAGGAAATTTGTGCCGGAATCGTCGTAGACCGGGTAAACCTCGTTAACCGGTGCGGGGAGGTTTACGTCACGCGCGCGTATTAAGTCCACGCCATGGACGTACAGATAAGACACTCCCGCGGCGAAGCGATCCACGATCTCGCGCTCCAGGTTGAGGCTGGCCTGCTGGACTTTGGGACTGCGGAAATTGGGTGCAAATGCGGAAACGTCGCTGGTGAGAAAGCCTGCCAGGTTCGCTGACGGTGTGCAGGTGGTCGCGGTCAGCGCGCAACTTACCGCTGGATTGGGATATGTGGGAAAGACCTGGCGAGGGTAAAACTTGGAATTATCCAAAAACAGATTCGCCGATGAAATTCCGTTGTCAGTCGCTACGTGGAAGTATAGAGCTGCGGGATTCGCGTGTAGAAAAGGCCGTATCCGGCGCGAATAACCAGCGGACGATGTTCGCCCAGGGAGTATGCCAGTCCAACCGGGGGGCCGAAGTTATTTGTGTCAAAGGGAACTTTGCCCGACGCGGGCCAAAGCGGATTCGTTACCAGTCCTTTGGTGCTGAAAGCTTGCAAATCGTAGCGGACACCCAGACTCATGGCCAGCCGGGTTGTGATTCGAATCGTATCCTGCGCGAAGCCTGAATATTCGTTGGTATCGGGATGCGACTCGGTCGAGCCGAAATTCTGGATGTAGTAGCGGGCCACCTGGTGGGTGTAAGCGCGCAGCGGCGTAATTTCCATACCGGCGAGCATGGGTTCGAACGTAGACGGGTTCACCTTGATGTCCCTGAAGATGTATTCGCCGCCGAACAGGGATGGAAAGAAGTTGTAGATCGTGGTGAAGAGAGCATCGCCGCCAAACTTCCAGGAATGGCGATGGCCCTCGAGACTGAACGTTTCCGCCACGTGCAAGCGATGTTCGCGGGTACGGCGCGGCAAGATGGAAGACCGGCCAAAGCCGTCGGTAATGTTGGTGATCTTGGTCAGCAGATGGCTTCATAAATTGTCTAATCGTCCAAAAAGGAGGCTCAAGTTGGACCCGATTACAGATTTGTTCAATACCATGCACGTGGCCAGCGTAGTGCACGCCCGCCTGGAAGCCACTGCACCCTGGGGCCTTATGCGTGAGGCTGAGGACACGAAAGAAGCAGTGCCTCATTCGTCTGCCCTCAAGCATTCGCCATCCCAGCTAGCGCACTTCGGTATGGTTTCGCGCGGCAATTGCTGGCTGAGCGTAAAAGGGATCCTGGATCCACTTCCGCTCACCGGCGGAGATTGCTTTCTGTTAGCACCGGCGAGCACGTACGCGTTGCGGGACAACCCACGCACGCGTGCGCGCAGCTTTTGTGAGGCCGCACCCAAAAATGGCAGCAACGTAATCCATTACGGCGGAGGCGGCGCGCCGACCACCATAATCTCGGGATGGTTGAGCTTTGGCCCGATGAGCGTCAAGCCCCTAAAAGATCAAGCCCAAAGCCTCGCACTCCACGCGACGTTGCAATTGCTCGCATCGGAAATGGCAGAACCAGCACCGGGCTCGGAAGTAATGGTCAACCGGCTCGCGGATATTTTGTTCATCCAGTGTGTCCGTGCCCACATAGCATCGAGCTCGGAAACTTGCAAAAGCGGATGGCTTCGCGCCATCTTCGATCCGAAAATTGGAGTGGCGCTCAAAGCGATGCACGAGAGAGTGGGGAATCCGTGGACGGTGGAAACACTGGCAGCGGCAGCCGGTATGTCCCGCTCGGCCTTTGCATTGCGATTTAAAGAACTGCTTGGGGAAACGCCACTCGAATATTTGACGAACTGGCGAATGTACAAGGCGACCGGATCGCTGCAGGAAGATGATAGGAAGCTTTTCGAGATAGCAAAGTCTGTTGGCTACGACTCTGACGCGGCGTTTAGCAAGGCTTTCAAACGTGTCCTGGGTGTGACACCTAAAGAATATCGACGAAGTGCCACAGAGGCGCGCCGAAGTTGAGGCGGCAATGTCGTTGGTGAGCGGATGGCCGGTTAACAGGAAGCGCGATCGGGTCTCCCGGAATTACCTCCGCACTGCCCGTCTCCAGCCACAAATTGTGAGCAGCGAGTCAGGCACCGACCGCAGTCCTCGCCAAAGATATCGCGCTCATCCAAGCCACCTAAAGCCCGCGAGGCACAACTGCATTTCGCATTTCCGCGTTGCAAACCGTTATTTATCAGATGGATAGAGCACGACGGCGCAGAGGCGGGAAAAAAGTCAAAAAAAGCTTGCATGTGGGTTAGTGTTATAGTTAACTATATCACTATATGTCGCTCAAAAAGGTGATCGCTCACAGAAAATGAAGAAGCCTAAGGAGAATGAACATGAAGTCCCTGAGTTTAATGCTGTCCGTTGTTCTAATGGCGCTGTCCACCCTGGCTTTCGGGCAGACCGATTCGCAAAAGGCGATTGCGCAATCCGACGCGCAAAAATCCTTTGACAAACTGAAAACGCTCGCAGGTTCCTGGCAAGGCCATCTGACAACCGACCCGCACCAAGCCGACATGGACAACGCGCACCCACTGGTCACGCTGCGCGTGACTTCCAGGGGAAATGCGCTCGTACATGAGATGAAGGAAGCGGGAACGCCGGATGATCCCACTCGATACGACCATCCCGTAACCATGCTTTATCTGGACGGGGACCGCTTGCTCCTGACCCATTATTGTGACGCCGGCAATCGGCCTCGCATGGCGGCAAGGGTCTCGCCAGACGGAAAGACCGTGGAATTCGATTTTGTCGACGTCGCCGGTGGCACGCAGTACGGACACATGCACCACGCCCTGTTCACCATCATCGACGCCAACCACCACATCGAGGACTGGACTTACATGATGCCCGGGGACAAGCCCCTGCGTGCGCACATGGACCTGCAGCGGACCAAAGACGGGAGCGTATTTGAATCGCAGCTCGGTACGCCAGCAAAACCCTGACCCAAGAGCAAGAAGAAATGAACTTCTTAAGGAGAATGAAAATGAAATCCCTTAGTTTTATGCTATCCGTTGTGCTGATTTCGCTCTCCACCGTGGCTTTCGCGCAATCCGACGCGAAAAAGCCTGTTGCGCAGTCTGACGCGCAAAAGTCTTTTGACAAACTGAAAACTCTGGCGGGTTCCTGGGAAGGCCATGGGACAACCACCCCACCATCACCCGAGATGCCCGACTTCATGCAGGTCTCCCTGCGCGTGACATCCACGGGTAACGCGCTCTTGCATGAGATGAAGGGCAAGGGGAAACCCGGCGAGCGTAACGACGACGACCCCAATCACCCCGTCACCATGTTTTATGTGGATGGCGATCGCCTGCTCCTGACGCATTATTGTGACGCCGGAAATCGGCCTCGCATGGCGGCAAGGGTCTCGCCAGACGGAAAGACCGTGGAATTCGATTTTGTCGACGTCGCCGGTAGCACGCAGTACGGACACATGCACCACGCCCTGTTCACCATCATCGACGCCAACCACCACATCGAGGACTGGACTTACATAATGCCCGGGGACAAGCCCATGCAGGCGCACATGGACCTGCAGCGGATCAAAACCGGGAGCGGTATCGCTGGAAACTAAGGCAATCTGGAAAACCCAATGGACCGTGAGTGGAACGACAGTCAACCGATTTACCGCCAGCTTCGCGACCGGGTGGTCGCGATGATACTCGACGGCGTGCTCAAGGAAGGCGATCCGCTGCCTTCCGTGCGCACTGTCGCGGCCGAATACCGGGTCAATCCGCTCACGGTCCTGAAGGGATATCAGCAACTGGTGGACGAGGGGCTGGTCGAAACCAGACGGGGCCTCGGCATGTTCATCAATGCGGGTGCACGCAGTTTGTTGCTGCAGGGCGAACGGCAGAAATTTCTCGGCGAAGAATGGCCGAGGGTGCGCGCCACCATTGAGCGGCTCGGCCTGAAAGCGGAAGACCTCCTGAACGGAGCGAACAGCCGGTCATCTGGGGATGCCGCACCGTCGAAATCAACCGAGCCGAATCCTCCCAAGGAGAAGCGCTGAAGCCATGACATGCATAGAAGCACGCGGCCTCCGCAAGGCCTTCGGCAAAACCATCGCCCTGGATGGCGTGAATCTGCTCGTAGAAGAGGGCCGCATCCTCGGATTAATCGGTCCCAACGGCGCAGGCAAGACGACCGCGCTGAACGCGATTCTCGGCCTCACCCCATGTGAGGGAGAACTGAGGGTGCTCGGACGTGACCCCTGGGCCGAGCGCGAGCGGCTCATGCGCGATGTCTGCTTCATTGCCGATGTCGCCGTGCTACCGCACTGGATGCGGGTTTCACAGGCGCTCGACTACGTGGCCGGCGTGCATCCGCGATTCGATCGCGCGAAGGCGGAAGGTTTTCTTGCCAAGACCGACATCAGCCGTACCAGCAAGATCAGAGAATTGTCAAAGGGCATGGTGACCCAGCTGCACCTCGCTCTGGTCATGGCGATAGACGCAAGATTGCTGGTGCTGGACGAGCCGACGCTGGGTTTGGACATCCTGTATCGCAAGCAGTTCTACGATTCACTGCTGAACGACTACTTCGATCGCAACCGCACCATCGTGGTGACCACCCATCAGGTGGAAGACGTCGAGCACGTCCTCACCGATCTCATGTTCATCAACCGCGGGCGCATCGTACTCGATTGCAGCATGGAAGAATTCGAGTCGCGCTATCTGGAAGTGACAGTGCATCCCGAGCGTGTCGCAGCAGCACGAGGGCTCAAGCCGATTCACGAGCGCCAGGTGCTCGGTCGCAGCATCCTGTTGTTCGATCTGAAGGTCGATCATGTCGAGCGCCAGCAAGTTGCCGCACTTGGCGAGGTGCGCACGCCCAGCATCACCGACTTGTTCGTTGCCATGTTGGGAAATAAGCAGGGCAGTAAGGCCGCCGAGACACAAGGAGTGACTCGATGAATACACAATCGAACGCCGTGCCGGAGTCTTCCCTGGACTCGCAGGTGACCGCGCCCGCAGCCATTTCGGCGACTCGGCCCATGTACTGGTCGGTGCGCCGCGAATTGTGGGAGAACCGTTCCATCTATATCGCGCCGCTGGCCGTCGCCGCCCTCTATATGCTCGGCTTCTTGATCAGCCTGATGTGGCTGCCGCACAGCATGCGGGAAGTGGCGGCGCACCACCCGGCGCCTCAGCTCGTCGAGCTCGCCATGCCGTACGGCCACGCGACGTGGCTGCTCCTGGTGACTGCACTCCTGGTTGGGATTTTCTACTCGCTCGACGCACTGCACGGCGAACGTCGTGATCGCAGCATCCTGTTCTGGAAGTCGCTCCCGGTTTCGGACTTCACGACCGTTCTCTCGAAGGCGAGCATTCCGCTCGTGGTGCTGCCGCTGCTCGTGTTCGCGATCACCGTTATCCTGCAACTCTTCATGTGGCTGCTGAACATCGCAGTCTTGCTGGTGAGCGGCGCGGGCGCCGCGACGCTGTGGGCCCAGTTGCCATTGTTCCAGATGGAATTGGTGCTGCTCTACGGTCTGACTGTGATTGCGCTCTGGTATGCGCCAATCTATGGCTGGCTGCTGCTGGTCTCCGGCTGGGCGCGGCGCGCGCCGTTTTTGTGGGCCGGGTTACCGGCGCTGGCGATTGCCGCCGTCGAGAAGATTGCGTTCCATACTTCGTATTTCGGTTTCCTGCTGCAGGACCGATTGATTGGATTCGCTGCACGCGCTTTCGACCTCAAGGACAAGGGTGGCGTTCCGGTCGATCCGCATTTTATTCCGCTGGCACAAGTGGCTCCGGGGAAGTTCCTGAGCAGCCCGGGTCTGTGGATCGGGCTGCTAGTCGCCGCGGCATTCCTCGTAGCAGCGGTGCGGTTGCGCCGCTATCGTGAGCCGATCTGATGCGCATGCGCTTGGTTCAATCGGCGCGTGAGGAGAAAGAGTATGAGCACAGCTGTATTAACCGGCAAGTTGGAGCTGAATTCCGCCGAAGAGAATGATGAGCACAGCGCGATTTGCGGGCATCCTGATGGGGGCTGGGGAACTTTCGATTATGGCGTGGCTTTTGATTAAGGGCGCAAAGGTGCGACCGTTTGGCCGTGGCAGCCGCATGATTTAGCGTGGGATCGCGATTACAAGTCAGGAACAGAAATGACAACTTCTACCATCGAACAATCGCCCCAACTTTACGCAAGAATCGGCGGCGCGCTGTACCTGACCATTATCGTCATTGGCCTCTTCGGCGAGGCATTCGTCCGGGACAGGCTGATCGTATCGGGCAATGCAGCCGCCACCGCCGCCAACGTTATGTCGCACGAATCGCTGTGGCGCTTCCATATTGCCGCCGAAATCTTTTTGCTGATTTGCGCCGTTGCGCTGCTATTGATCTTGTTTGTCTTGCTGAGACCGGTCAGCAGAGATCTCGCTTTGCTGGCGGTGTTCTTCAATCTGGTATCGATCGGCATCGAAGCCGCGACTACGATGTATCTGCTCGAGGCGTTGTTTCCGCTGGGGAATGCTGGATACCTCAAAGCATTTACGCCGGAGCAGCTCTACGCCATGGCGAGTCTGTCGCTCAAATCGCATGGCTATGGCTTTGGCGTGAGCCTGCTCTTCTTCGGCTGTTTCTGCGTCATTGTCGGATACCTGATCTTCAGATCGGGCTATCTTCCAAAGACCATCGGTGTTCTGATGCAGATCGCGGGCGTGTGCTATCTGACCAATAGCTTCGCGCTGATTCTGTCCGCCGCCGTCGCAAATCGGTTATTCCCCGCCATTCTAGTTCCCGCGTTTATTGGGGAGGTATCACTCTGCCTTTGGCTTCTTGTGAAGGGCGTGAACGTTCAACGATGGAAGGAGCAGGCCAGCGCAGCAGGGGAATGGCGAGCGTAGCGCGCCATGCACCCCTTTGATTCAATCGCCCGGTAAGGAGAAACGAGTATGAACACACTAATAAAGGAACGAATTGCAGAAGCGTCACCGCGTTTCAAGGCCAGAATCACGGGTGTCTTTTATTTGGTCACCATACTGACGGGAGGAATCGTCCTGTTCGTTCACGGCAGGTTGGGTTTGGTATTCGACCTCATCGCGACCGCTTGCTATATCGCTGTGACGGTTCTCTTCTATGACTTAACAAGGTGAACAGGAGCCACTTTTTGCTCGCGGCATCCTGGGCCGCGCGGCGTGAACGTTCAACGATGGAAGGAGCAGGCCAGCCTGGCGTTGAAGGGCGATCCTGGCGCAATGCACCCCTGATGCGGGACGAGCGCTCATTGGGAAATAGAGAGGAACAGTCGGATGACATATTCCCCCGTTCTAATTGTTCATATTTTGCGCTGGGATCATCGGTGTTCTCTTGGGATCGACCGCGTTGGTTGCTCGCAAAGGTGCCCGTCTGCATCGAGCGGCTGGCGACGTATTTGTCATATCGATGCTGAGTATGGCCGCAGTCGGTGCGTATTTAGCGTTGATGCGGTCGCAACGGCTGAATGTTATCGCCGGCATGTCTACGTTTTACCTGGTTGCAACCGCCTGATTGACCGTCACGCGCAAGGAGAAAGAGACCGGCCTTCTCGAGTTTGGCTTGCTGCTGGTCGCATTGGCGACCGGAGCCACCGGCTTGATCTTTGCCTGGGAAGCGGCGAATGGGGGCGGACAAGGGTGGAGATGCCCCCGTGGCTTATTGTCGTTGGTTCGGTGGCTTTGCTTGCTGCCTCCGGGGACATTCGCATGCTCATTCGGGGAGGGGCCTCGGGCGCACAACGTCTCGTGCGTCATCTGTGGCGAATGTGCGTTGCGCTGTTCATTGCCACAACCTCATTCTTCATCGGCACGGCCAGCGATCCAGTGCTCCGGCGCACTGGATTGCGCGCCAGGCTGTTCCCCGAGGCGATTCGTAAGACACATCTACCTGAAGTGCCGGTACTCATCATCGTCATACTGACGATTTTCTGGCTGTGTCCCGTCTGGTTCACAAATGCATACAGAAAGCCGAGAATAAGCTGACGCCTCTTACTTCAGGAGGAGATGAAATGACAATCAGCGGTAGCGACGAGTCACAACGCACGGCTGCAAGAGTCGCAGGACTTGCTTACCTGATCTCGTTCGCCATCGTGGTCTTTGTTCAATTTGGTATCCACGACCGTCTGATTGTCGAGGGCAATCCTGCGGAAACCGCTCGGAGTATCATGGCGCACGAACGCCTATTTCGTATCAGCATCGCCTGCGACCTGATTTACTGCGTAGCCGTTGTCGTGCAACTCACAGCGCTTTACGTGATTCTCAAGCCAATAAATCGGGGCCTTGCCTTGCTGGCGGCATTCGGGAGACTGTTATATGCCTTGATGTGGGTTCTGATGACGCTCAACCTTTTTAACGCTCTGCGGCTCTTGAGTGGCACTGATTACTTGCGAGTATTTGAAGCAGAGCGACAGCAGACTTTGACGAGGCTATACCTCAGCGCGCGTTTCGACGAGTATTACGTTGGCTTGCTGTTTTGGGGATTGGCGGCCACAGTCTGCAGCTACTTGTGGATTAAGTCGAATTATATCCCTAGAGCATTGGCTGCCTTCGGTGTGATCTCGTCTGGATGGTGCGCGTCGTGTACTTTCGTTTTCATCATTTTCCCCGACTTCGCCAAAGTAGTGAACCTGTGGTGGTTCGATTCGCCTATCGGCATTTTTGAAATAGCTTAAGAGAAGCCTTCAGGCGTGGTATGTTCATCTTCATCATTTCCAACGCCAGCTAGCGTGGAACCCAATAAATGATTCGCTCTTACAACGGCATCACCCCGCAATTTGCGGAAACGTGCTACGTGGACGACTCGGCGCAGCTCATCGGCGATGTCGTGCTGGGCGAGCACGCCAGTGTGTGGATGAATGCGGTGCTGCGCGGCGATGTGCACTCTATCCGCGTGGGCCACTATTCCAATATCCAGGACTGCTGTGTGCTGCACGGCATGAAGGGCCAGTACGGCGTATCGGTTGGCGATTACGTCACGGTCGGCCACTCGGTGACACTGCATGGGTGTGAGGTCGAAGGCCGCTGTCTCATCGGGATGGGCTCTATCATTCTGAACGGAGCACGCATCGGCGCAGGTTCAATTATTGCCGCGGGTACGCTGATTACTGAAAAAACCATAGTGGAACCGAAGTCGCTGTGGATGGGATCACCCGGAAAGTTTACGCGTAAGCTGAATGAGCAGGATGAAGAGATGATCCTGCGATATGTGGAGAATTACGTGGGATATAAGAAGGCTTATTTGCGGGAGAGAAAATAGCAGTCAGCAGTCGGCATTCAACACTCAGCATTCAGCCAGGGCGAGCATGTGCCAGTTGGCATTTAGAGTTGAGTTTTCTGGGAGCACAAGAAGCCCGTGTTAGCCACATGGTAAATGCCTAGTACTAAGTGGGGAACTGCTACGGGCTGAATGCTGACTGCTGAAGGCTTTCCCGCAACGACGACTGGCACCATCCACGACTAATGATCAAAGCTGTGCGAGGAACGCGCGATCTGCTGCCGCCAGAAACAGCGCTGTGGAACTTCGTCGAGGCGAAAGCTCGCGAAGTATTCCGCGCCTACAACTTCCAGGAAATCCGCACGCCGGTTTTCGAGGAGACACAACTCTTCGCGCGCTCGGTCGGAGAGGAAACCGACATCGTTTCCAAAGAGATGTATACGTGGGAAGATAGGGGGCGCGCGCAATCGGATAAAGGCCAGTCCCTAACGTTGCGTCCCGAGAACACCGCCGGCGTGGTGCGTGCTTACATCGAGCACAAACTCTGGGAACGCGGACTGCAGAAGCTCTACTACATTGGACCGCAGTTCCGTCGCGAGCGTCCGCAGAAAGGACGGTACCGGCAGTTCTACCAGATTGGCGCCGAGGTCATTGGGCCGCCGAGTGCCGGCAGCGAATCTCCGGCGCGCGATGCGGAAGTGCTGGAGATGCTGGCGACTTTTCTCGATCGGCTGGGCATCACGGGTTGGACGCTGGAACTGAATTCGGTAGGTTGTCCGAATGACCGGGCGCTGTTTAATGAAGCACTGCGCAAGGCGCTCGAACCGGTCGTCGCAAAGATGTGCGTCGACTGCCAGCGGCGCGCAGTGACGAATCCGTTACGGGTTTTCGACTGCAAGATCCCGGAAGACCAGCCGATTATTGACAAGCTGCCGCGCATCAGCCAATTTCTCAACCAACCCTGTCGTCAGCACTTCGATGAGGTGCAGGCCATCCTAAAGGCGACCGGCATTCCGTTTACGCTTAATGATCGCCTGGTGCGTGGGCTCGATTACTACACACGGACTGCGTTTGAATTTACTCATGCCGGGTTAGGCGCGCAGAATGCGATTCTCGGCGGAGGACGCTACGACGGATTATCCGAGTCGTTAGGCGGACCGCAGGCCCCCGGCATCGGCTTTGCTATCGGCGAGGATCGCCTGGTGATGTCGCTGCCGCAATCCGCGAATGCGGTGGCCCCCCAGCCGGACGTTTATATTGCGCCCCTTGGCGCGGGCATGAATCGCGAGGCGGCGCGGCTGGCGCGGGAGTTGCGCGGCGAAGATATAGTCACGGAATTGGGAGACGAAAGTTTTCGGTTGAAGAAGTCTTTGGAGACCGCCAGCAAGATGGGCGCGCGCTTTGCTTTGATCGTCGGCGAAAATGAAGTCAAGGCGGGCAGCTTCGCGCTGAAGAATCTTGCGAGCGGCGAGCAGACTTCTGCGCCGCGCGCGGAACTGGCGCGGATGATAAGAAATTCTGTTCATCGCAAGCAGAGTGCAGATCGCACCGGAGAATAAATAAGGATGAAGAGTCACTGCTTAGTTCTACTGATGTTTTGTTCCATGGTGGCCATGCCATGCCTGGCCGGGAGCGCTGGAGAGAAGCCGCCGGAGTTAGCTGCCGCTTCCCTCCAAGGCGAAGGCAAGATCCTGAGTCCCGAGGCACAGGCGGTCCTCGACGCGCAAAAAGCAGCCATCGAAGCGCTGAAGAAGGGAGACGCTGAGTTCTTCAGGCGCACCCTGACCGACGATTTCACGGCGATTGTCACGACCGGTGACATGGCTGGGAAAGATGACTTCGTGGAGGGCGTAGCCGGTTTACACGGCAAGGACCTGAGGTTCTATGACTTTAAAGTCTTGCCGTTAAACGAGAACGCGGCGGTTGTGACCTATAATGCAGTCCTGCCCGGCGAAGGCGCGCGCTACCAGCACCTCAGCAATGTGTGGGTCAAGCAGGGTGATCAGTGGAAACTGAAGTTTCAGCAGTCCACGCCTAACCTGTGGAGCTTGGGGGACATTTAAGGCGACAGAATCCGGTATAAGAACGTTTGTTTAGAGGAGAGGGCAAGCAAAATGAGAAAGCTATTGGCAAGTCTTTGGGTTGCGATGTTGATGTTGCTGGTTGTGGGCTCAGCTCAAACTCCGCCCCAGACGCCGAAACCGGGGCCTGAACTCAAGAAGTTGGATTATTTTGCCGGTAATTGGACTTTGGACGGAGATATGAAACCCGGCCCGTTTGGTCCGGGCGGGAAAGTTTCCGTTACCGAGCATAACGAGTGGATGCCGGGCGGATTTTTCCTTGTGACGCACTCCGATGGGAATACCCCAATGGGTAAAGCGACTGGTCTGGCCGTGTTCGGCTACAAGCCGGACGAGAAGGCATACACCTATCAGGAATACAACAGCATGGGTGAGGACGTGTCGGCGAAGGGCGTCTTCGACGGCGACACCTGGACCTGGAACAACGAAGAAAAAATGGGCGACAAGGTGATGAGAGGACGATACATCGTCAAACAACTTTCACCGACGTCTTATACCTTCAAATTTGAAATGGCGCCAGAGGGCGGCGACTTTGCAACCGTGATGGAAGGAAAAGCGAGTAAAAAATAGTGCATAGCTTGGTGCGAGGGCAGACTCAGCTCGTGAAGTCTGTCCTTCATTTATTCCGCTGACTGTGACCTTCTGCCGATCACCAGCGATTCTGCTCGC
>Ga0209577_10004143_pt1 | contig 13673 bp, 12 predicted proteins | sample GraSoiAngelo_109_FD_185874 | JGI IMG/M metagenome (GOLD analysis project Ga0209577, IMG submission 185874) | Grasslands soil microbial communities from the Angelo Coastal Reserve, California, USA - 14_0903_12_20cm (SPAdes) (version 2) | ecosystem: Environmental > Terrestrial > Soil > Grasslands... | reverse complement strand
TGTCATGATCACATGAAAGATTTCCGATAAGTTTATCAGGCAATGCTCCTCCAGCCCAGATCAAAGAATTGGATGATATCAAACTGCCATTGTTTAATTTCACGCTATCTTGCGTGGCGTCTATAAGACGAGTATTCAACATTACTTCTACACCATTCTTTCTCAGTTGTTGCAAAGCAAATTGGGCTAGATCCTCTGTTACTTCTGGCAAAATCCTACCACCAGAATTAACAAGTATTACTCGAGCATCCATTCGATCGAGGTTGTGATAAAAGTGTTCGATTGATTCACGAACAAAATCATTTAATTCTCCAGCAGCTTCAACACCTGAGAAGCCTCCACCAACAATTACAAATGTCATCAAACTTCTTCTTAGCTCTAGGTCTTCGTGTTCAACGTCGGCTTGTTCTAACATACTAATGACGTGATTTCTAAGCACTATTGCATCGCCTATACTCTTCATAGTTAGGGCATTATTTGCTACCTCAGTCATCCCAAAGAAGTTTGTTTTGTCACCGAGAGCCAACACAAGATAATCATATTTTAATATATGACTGCGGGTCTGATTTCCGATTGCATGAGCTATGACAACATCTTTATTCTTGAGATCTATTGATTGTACATTAGCTTCATAGAACTTTGCTCTCTTACAAAAAGTTCTGACAGGCGTTAAGATGTGTCTTGTCTCTATCATACCAGATGATACTTCTGGAAGCATTGGTGTAAACAGAAAGAAGTTATCTCTGCTTATCAATGTTATATCAACAGCGACATCATCTTGAAAGGCCTTCTGAAGTTGTCTAAGAACCTCTATTCCGCCAAATCCCCCACCCAAAATTAATATACGTTTTAACTGGATTGGTGTGGCACTATGAACAAGTTGTATATGCTTTTGAAGTAGATCTATTCTAGAAAATGAAATATCACATTTTGCGCACCTATATCTGCTACCAAACCGTATTGATAAAGATGATGAGATTCCTCCCAGAACGGTGCCAAATACAAGATGAATTATTAACCAAACAATCATAACTACTGTAATGTTGCTTGAATATTGATACTGTGGTGTCGATGTTGTTGTTGTTAATGTTGGATATTGTTTACCTTGGGATGTTGTTGGAACTTTCACTGCTTCCATTGTGCGGGTAATCTCTGGGGCCAAAATAAATTGGTAAACAGGTATAAAGAAGACAGCAAAAACGATAGAGCCAGCCAAAAGTCCGTATAAAAGTCCATTTGATAGCTTGCTAATATTCAATATACCAGTTTTGTATAAGAATACACCTAATGCAATTCCGATGGATATTGCAGTAATCAAATGAATTGCTATCCCAGCAATAATAGAAGAAGATGGCGAATAAACTCCAATAACATGTCCAAAAGCCATCCATGTAAGATAATATGGCAAGCCCAAGCCTGTATAAAGCAATGTAATTGGAATAACCATCGTAACTGCTCCTAATATTGCTCCTATTACAACAAAGAGTACTTCTCTTCTAAGAGAAAAATCTATTCTGAACATAGCTTGGGTATTTCGTGTCATCTCAATTGACCTATTCTTAGATTCAAAAAATATTGGGAGAATGCTATCAATCGGAAATCTGCTGTTGTGCTACATTGCGTAGAGAGAATATATTGCAATAGAATTGCTTATAAGATTCACTGCAATCTATTTAACGAATCGGTTTCTTCTCATAACATCGTCTTTACAGGTAGTCGAAAGTACGATTGTGCTAATGGTTATGCAAACGTTCTCGATTCCTGAGCATCCTTTTTTGTTTGGAAGTCAAATTGAATATCTCCGGGCACATAGGCCGATTGCGCACCCGCACATAGCAGGAGAAGTTGCACAGGCTAGTTTCGTGCGGAATACTAGCATCTATCCTGAGGTACTAAATCAAATATGTCTATGTTGTTGTATGTATGGAATGAATTATACTATTAAGTCGCATCTTGCGTTAAATTATCTTTAAATATTTAACGAAATATAATCCTGTTGATTCGAGCCCCCATAGAGTTGACGATGTAAACAAGTAAGAATATGGGGGACTCTATGATCTTTACGTGTCTGACGTTATTATGTTGAGATCGTTAGTTATATCGAACTAAACCTTCTTTGGTCAGGAAGGATTCTAATCAACGAAATTTCTGAAGTCGATTCTCATCCAAAAAAAGATACTCCTGACAATGAACTAACTAGGATTTGCAATTGTTTCTATAGTTTTCTCACAAAACGTATCAATAAATTGCAATATCCAGTTAGCGCCTATAAATTTCTGTATTCGATGCCCGAAATGACTACACGCACATTATTAAGAGTCTACTTCAATGCCTCTTGTGTGGTTGAATTGGCCCTCGACAGCTCCTACGAAACCCCATCTTGTAATGATTGTTGTGAGGTAGACCTAAATAATAAAAAAAGTAATTGTATCTTATTATAATATGTTTCACATATTTTTGCGTGAAAAGGAAAAAGGATATACAAAAAGAGACATTGAAACCAATCATTAAAGTTAAATCAGAAGCAGATAAGGGCTGCAACAGTTAGCGGTAGAATCAACGGGTGGTGGAATGGTTGCAGGAGGAGGCTACGTTATCGTTCCATTCTAAAGTGTTAGCATTCGCCTGTATGTTCAATAACAAAATGTTTTGAATTTTTTAGGTGATTAGACTACTTCTGACAGCGCGGGATGTAAGGGCAAAAGCACTGCCGGTGATCTTCTGTCGAGTCTATAATTAGGTTTTTTGTTGTAGCGCTTGGAAAGTTGGTTTTCTCAATAATCTATATCGGTGATAAGTCAGCAATATCAATTATTATATACAAGCTAAGCGAGCTTCGATTGTAAAAATGTCACATTTCGTCACATCCCAGTTTGTGAAACGCTTTACTATTTACCCCTTAATGGTAAAAGTCGTATTTGCCATGGATAATTGAGTATTGTTACTAGTATTGTTTCGTACAGAGGTTGTTTGAGCTTTGTAAATTCCAGGTCCAACTTGATTTGCATTAGTGTCCTTTTGATCCCACTGAAACGTTTTTGATTCCATTGGTTTTAGTTCAGATATCACTTGTGCCGCAAGTAATCCTGCCTTTTGTCCAGTCTTTACATTTTCAATATTCAAACCGAGAAGTGAATCAGGAAATTCTAATGGAAGCCTCATGTTGTTTTTTATGGTGACATTAACTGTCTCTCCTGGCACATAGGTTAGCTTATCTGTAGTTATTTGCAAAGTGGAATTGTTAATACCGATGTTATTATGAGTAGCAATTGGGTTTATTTGATTTCCCGAAGATATACTATTAATTCCTGCGTATATTGAATGCTGTTGAGATCCGAAGATAAGGGTAAAGGACAACAAAAGAGCTGGTATGATACATAACGCCCTTTGGTTAACCATTGACCTTATTTGTCGAAGAGTTCGCTTCATATTAAATCCACCACCACTAGATCATATCCTGCATCTCTAAAGAAAACGGATTTCATAGTTACAATTCGTCCTGCGACTAATTAAGGCCTTATTTCTGCTAGCCGTGTGCGAAGCTTCCAATGTACAGTAAAGGTTCATTACCATTTGGATTGTTGAAATACCCTTGGCCATCTCCGTTACAAGGTGTTGCAGCAGTGCTTCCCAGAGATACAATTGCATTACGTACTTGTGCAGGAGAAGCAGTTGGATGTAAAGAATGGTAAAGCGCGGCAGCGCCACTCACGAATGGCGCGGCCACACTAGTTCCGCTTAATGTGGCGTAAGAGCTGCCAATATACGTAGTATGAATATTCACTCCAGGAGCTGCGACCGTTACTTTACTACCAAAGTTGCTAAAGCTAGCCAATGAATCGTCTGGTCCGTATGGAGTCTGAGGTCCCAGCCCACCACACTTGCCATCGCTATCAGCAATAGCGGCAACGGTGATAACGTTTGGGTTGCTAGCAGGAGACCACAAGGACGCATCTTCTCCTGAATTTCCTGCTGCAACCACAAAAGTCACACCAGCAGCGACAGCGTTGTTAATAGCTGTGTCAAGAGCAGAAGAAGTACACTTGCAACCAAAACTAAGATTAGCAGTATCTATTTGTCCAGCATTTTGAGCCACATAGTCTATTCCTTCTATAATACTAGACATACTGCCAGTCCCAGTCCTATCCAGCACTTTAACCGCCCATAATCTCGCGCCAGGTGCTATCCCGACGGCACCTACCCTCCCCTCGGCCGCGACAATGCCTGCTACGGCAGTCCCATGTCCGTTATCATCATTGGCTGTTGACGTTCCTGGAACAAAGCTAACTTGTTTATAGACATTGAGTTCTGGGTGGGTAGGATCTATGCCAGTATCTATTATGGCGATTCCTGCATTTACACTAACCTGTGGATGCGAACCATCTAAAACGAGTAAGGGTCCTCCTACTCTGGAATATCCAGTAGATACTGCCGAAGAGAAAGCTTGTACCTTGATGTCTGGTTCTACAAAATCTACTGAGGGATTTGATAAAATCGCATTCAGAACTAGTTTGTTAGCAATTGTAATTGCGAATCCTTTGATAGCGTTATTATAAACAAATGGAACAAGTGCACCCTTACTTATTGCTTGCAGCGCTACCGATTGTGGGTTTTCTGTTACCCCATTTTTGAGAACTACTATATACTGATGGGGGATTGTCTCCGCTAAGACCTGTCTCAATTTGCCTTGAGCAAAATGTTTCTGTTGATTTGCAAGATTTTCAGCGCTTCTGAGATTACTTATGCTGTGACCAAGAGTGCTGCCATTAATCGTATTTGTGGCAACAGATGAGTTTTCTCCTCCTAGTGTGATATTTGAAACAGGTGCTCCAGTGTTAACATTTTCTTTATTACTAGAAGGAATGAAGACCTTGTTATTCGCTATTTTTGAGTGTTTTTTGGCTTGCACATCAAAGTTTAAGAAGCTGTAGGTTGTGGTCGAGAATGCATACATCGTTAATATGATGAATATTGCAGAAACTAGTACTATAGTGATTGAATATTTCACGTGCTTCGAATCGTCTCGTAGCTATGATATTTTAAAGTGAATGTCAAATTAAGACTAGATTTATTATATTCACAAGACACTAAAGATACTCATTATACCGTTCTTGTTACCTTAATTCTAGAGAACCTAAAGTTCAAGCTTTAAGCCATCGGATGGCTTTGAACTAAACCACAACAATCAGACCATATGTGAGAGTGTGCTTTCCTAGTAGAGGATGCATGATACAACACGAGACCATCTTGTTCCCAAAGAAGAAACCTTCCTGAACCAGTAACTTGGAGTCTAGCCGATAGCAGATGTCATAGCACAGAATTGATGTATTGGGTCACAGACATCACTATTATTTGGAATCTGCTGACTTTTGGCAGTAGTAGCATTTACGTTGCCCGTTCCGTTGTGTGTTGATTGCTGGCCCTTTCCTCCAGCACCTCCACTCGCTGTATTCCATCCATCCTGATAACCCTTAGAATATCCATTATTGTATTGACTTGTATGACCGGTTGGAACGGTTTTATCATACCCATGACTGTGACATCGTTTGAAATCACATTCTGCAATCTTAAAACCGTCATTATATCCTGACTTGTAATGAGTTTGAGGGCTTTGATCCGCACCTACCCGTTGCATTACTAATGAAAAAGATCCAAGCAATAACAATATTGTGCAAACAGTTGCAATAAAAGGTCTATTTTGAAATTCCTCTAGAAACCTGATCAAACTGTACTTATAATAGTCCAAGATCATACTAAACATTGGCAAACAAACATATCGCTTTTATCTTAATAACATATTTGTAGAAGAATTTATCTGCCTCTATTTTTTTGTTATTATAGCGCACGAAGTATATTGCCTAAGCTAGACAGCATCAATTTTGCTACCTACCTCGACTACTTCTAATTGATAAAAAATTTAATCTCGAAACATCCTTGCTTCTTAGTCATATATCCTTAGCCTCGGTGTAAGTCCAACAGCAATAGCAGTTCTTACCAGATACATCGCTTCGGTCGGTGATCGCTTCGGTCGGTGAGTGGATAACTAATATATCGCTCCGAAGGAAAGAGGTGGGTTATATATGAATGCAAAAACCACAGTTGGGACAGCTGCATTACTTGTTTTTGTCCTCCTGGGGCTAGGAGCCACAGGGAGCGGATCAGCCAGCCTGTTATCAATAAAGTATCCTGACAAAAATGCAGATGTTCCAACAGGAAGTCTAATAGCAGTCAGCGGGACGTCTGCCCCTTCAAACGCAACTCATACGAATTGCAATGTAGCAGTACAGATAAACCAACATGGATATACCCAAGCATCACCGCACGGTCCGAAGGGAGCAGCAGACTATACAAAGTGGACGGCAATAACCTCAACTCGAACCCAGCAGGGACCGAACCAGATAGAGGCGCAACTTCTATGCTTTCCTCCAGGAATTGTGTCAACACCAAATCTGATGAAGCATTTGACTCACAATGTCACAGGCGTACAGGTATTAGGATTGCCTGCAACCAATCAATCACCATCAACATTATCAGCACCATCGACACATACCGCACCAACGCTAAAAAAGGCACCTACAGGACAAGGACCACACTCGATTATACCGCTAACCCCGTAGCGGCCTCAGCGGGAATCGAAATGTAGCGCTGAGTCTGGTCCCACTAGCTGATAGTGACGAACATCTTTTTTCGATCCAGTTATCTCTCTAACTTTGAAAAAGTTGCTCGACCTAATATTACTGTCAAAGAATGGTAATAACAATAATGAACCCATCCCGTTTCAAAGAATTCCTTGTCTACAGCCGAGTTGTCTCCAGGCTGTAAGCTGAATTAAGCTGATACTTCTTTTATCCGGGTATCACAAAAGTACGCCTATGACATTAACGATATATGCCTACAAATCCATCAACCAAACACCGAATAATATCTTTTTTTTGTCATTCTCATCTTATAATTAATTTTATGTGATGTGATGTGATTCGATGTGTGTTACCTTATATAAAGAATTTTATATCTTGAATTAAGAAATGTAAAAGCGACAATGAAAAATGCAAATACAATATTATCCAGAACTGCGTTTTTAATCGCTTTTATAACAGCGATATCTCTCACGATATTAATTACCAATATGTTGGTGAATCAACTAGGTGACAATGTGGCATCGGCTACTTCGCAAAACAAAACAATAGTCACGAGCGATAACCAGACTACTGCAGCTGCCACCCAATCAAAATAATGTAACTGGCCAATTAATTTATGAAGCACATGGCAAAATAATAGCTCAAAAAGTGATAAATTCAGGAAAAACTGATGGAGCCAAGATTCAAGTTTCATACTCTGGTACTGGTAAATTCACTGATGGAGTGGACGTTAGGGAACTATGGACCTTTGTTAATACTCATAGACTAGATGGTGTAATTCAAGGTGTAGGTCAAGGTATCATGAAGACAATAGATAATAAAGAAATCGCTTTGGCAACAGGTTATGGAAGAGGTTTTACCGGAGTAGGAGGGAAGATAGTATATCCTACGGCGCAGCTGTTTAGCACAAATTCGACTGGAAGACTAGTATTTCTTAACGATGATGTTGGATTTAGTCAGTGGCAAGTTGATAATTCTGGCAACCACAACTATAAGATGTGGAAGTTCAAATAGTTTTTCTTTGGTTATCAATACGATTTCAAGGAGTTAGTTAAAGAGTAGTAGAAGAGTATACCAACTCCAATCACATCGTAGTGGAACTCAATTATTGTATTTCATCCTCTTGTCTTTTTTGCATCTGTCTCCTCGCTCTTAGCAGTCGCCATGGATTCTCTAAAATTTAATAGCTTCTCTAACTGCAAAATAGATGTCAGCTTCTATAGAAAAAATAAAATGGAGTTAAAACAAAACGATTGCGAAAGATGAATGGCAATTAATTCATATTCCTAAAAAAGGACCATGTTGACTAAAAGAGGTCATGACCGTCCGAGAGAAGCTCGGCGCGATGATTATTGAATGAAACGCACTACTTTTTTCAACTCGAGCTTATAATCATATTTGCGGCATTGCTTCATTAAGACGAGGGGATCTTAATTATATAAATTACATTACGATTTATATCGTACCCAAGCTGGTTTAGGGTCAAAACTCTAAATCCGTTATCATGTAGGTATTTCATTTCTTGAGCGAACAAGTTCATATCCGTACTATCGCGTGTATTATTATTAATTATATCGTGATAACCTATTATAGGAACAGCATTTATCGTCCCATTTCCTTTATTGAACCTGTCCTGGCTATTGACTTCTTGAACAAATTTTTGAAATATTTTGGAATCATTATACGAGTAAGCTTTATCGATGTTATTATGACTCCACTCTCTAAGAGAATACCTGTTTGCAAAAGTCAGAGTGCCATTATCAAAATAGGTCCTACAATCGCGCTGACTTGACTCCTTATTGTATCCATCGCAGTGCAACAACATCAAGGTGGAAAATCCATTGACAGCAAAGTTGTAATATTTTGCAACTGCATTTATTACAGTAGCATTATTCCATTCATTGCCATGAGTCGTGGCAAAAATTGTGGCATTAATTCCATGATCTGCTAGGCATTTCTTTGACCCAGCTACTTCATAATTCAGATCGCTAGGAGATAAGTTGGTCATCCTTCTATGAGTCATTGTCTTGGATTCTATTGTCTGTCCATCCGTTTGCAATGCTAGAATATCCTGCCATGTCATTCGCGTCTTATCTGAGCCTGCCCACAGGCATGTTATAAAGAAACTAGCCTTAAATCCGTATTTATCTAGTATTGGCTTGGCATTCGTGAATTGACTTTTGAGTGTATCACCGAAAGTTAGCATGACTACTTTGCTATTTGCACTACTGTTGCTAGATGGAGTAGGTGACGACTGAATACTATATCCTATAGCCGGCGAGAAAGATCCGGTCAAAATAAGAGTTACGAGTGCAACAGCAATTACTAATAAAGCTTGGAATCTCCATCCGCTACACTTCATAAAAGTCAGTGACGGACTAGAAACAACTGTTGCTTATTATATTTCAGGTACAATTGGCTAAACAAGTCTGTGCACATTCAAAAGCTTGAACGAAATCGTCAACATTGTTAACCGAACGTGATCATGAAAATAGTATTTTTGGAGTATATCGAAATACTATGTTTCCCAGAAGTGTGATCCGGGAGTTGCTGTTTTCGTCTTTATTTTTGTACGCGTGACTATTGCCAAGAAGAAGAATGCGAGAGCTACAAAATTCAGAAGTGCTAATATCAACTCCAAGACTGATGATTCAATATGCAGAGGAGTAAAAAGATCAAGTTTTGAAACTATCGCATTTATGGCAAATATTCCAAACGCAGCTGATACCAGAAGGAGCCTCTTTGTCATTAGATTTCTGTAGGCTACCAAAGATAAAGAAAAAAGAATAGCTGCAAATATCCCGCTTCCGAAGACGAAAATATCAGCTATGTTCTGCTTGTCGCGCTCATTATTCGCATACGCAGGTTGTATATTCAATAAATTAGCTAGGTAGATGAATAATAATATGATTATTATTGTCCTTATCTTCAACGAAAGCACTTAACCACCATGACTATCATCATTAATTACATCTACTTGTATAGCCTATCCTCTATTGCACTCCGCTTTTCGGCTTGTTCGTTTATGTCATGCTTCACATAGGCGTAGAACGTATGGATAGGTATTTCTTATATAGCAAGAAACACAATATGAATTATGAATGCAAAATCCGATTTAGTAGGGCCAACGGAAAGAGCCATTACTCTGAGTGATATAGCACCAAAATGGGCGAAACGACTAGAAGAGGAAAAGAATCTGCCATTTCCCTTATCCATTAGATGGTTCAAGTGGTATTTTGAACTTGATATTCCAAAGAGATGCATTGTTGGAGAAGCAAACGGATCTAGTTCATCGTACGAAAAAGAGTGTAAAGAGTGTAATAGTATAGGATGGCAATTTGGACACTCATTTCTAGTGCGTTCAAGATTAGGATTGGAGAAAGACGTTAACACGTTTCTTCAACATTGGAGCGAAAAACACGTGACATGATATGATTTTCGGTTATCAGTCAGTATTCTTTATTGCTCGATTAAAAGAGATGTATGTCTTACTATCATATGAAATAACAATTCCTTGCTGCTACGGTAATGAGAAATAATCAATTTCTGCCGTAGCTGTCCATCTATGCGATTAAAGATCATCTGAAATGAAAAGCGATCAAGAAAAAGTTATGAGGTCTTTTAATTATAACTGATCTTCTAATAGTTATCAAACGTGATATCACTTGTCGATTATATGCATTAGCTTTAATTTCAATTTGGAAACAGGTTTACTTATAAAGCTATTAGGATCTATAGATGAAGAATAGTTTGCAAATTGTGCTTTGTCTATGCTATCATATGCTGTCATAAATGCGAATTTCGTGCGAGGATTTTTCTCCCTTATACGCTTATACAATTCGAAACCATTAATCTTGGGCATTTTCAGGTCAGTTAGAACCAAATCATAATAGTTATCTGGATGATTTTGGAACGATTGTAGAGCTAACTCACTATCCTGGTAAGCGTCTACTTTGAATTTGTTGCTAGTATCATTTGTTTCAAATGATTCTAAGCCTCTCTTAATAACACGTAAAATATCTTTTTCGTTTTCTACCAACATGATTCTGAAATTTTGTTGCTCAGTTAACATTATTATATCAAGATTCGATGTAATCTCATATAAAAAGAATAAATACAAATTCCATATTTGGAACTCATGACTTATTCCAAATAGCAAACAGAATACCGTGAACATTAACTATTTGTCATTCCGGATATGATGTTTTGATACGAACGGAGAAACCTTGAGAAAAGGAATGATACTTAAAAGGAGATTGAATGGGGAGGTTGAATTGCTGGCTAGCTATCTGGCAATTGCAGATCCTCAATCATCTTTTTACTACTTCTTTCTGAATAATAGTACCTAAGCCACAACATCATGCTAAAAAAGACCATGGATACAACATGTATTCCTGCTCCAAGATCACTTTGTAGAGCGGAAAATCCAACGATTCCATTATCATGAAGAATGCTAATCATGTTTCCTACTATCCAAATTATTATAAAAATCGAAAGTTGGAATTGAAAACTTCTAATATTCTTAGATCGGGCTGCTAGCCATACAAATATACCCAATGCTGCCAAAAGCAGCATTATTGTAATGCTGTTCATAAGAAGGAGTATCACAACGGGACTCCATACTGCGGACATGTTTTGTATGCTCAGATTCCTTTGCTTTGAAATGCCAGAATAGACGATTCCGAAGAATATCAATACTGCAACAGAAAGCGGTTCCAGTACTCCGTCTGCTAATAAATTTAAGCCAAAAAATCCGACCACCTGATAGGCGGCATGCATAAGTATAAAAATAGAAAGTATAGCCGTTAATTTTTTCAGATTGTCTTTTAATTTTATAGTAAGATAAATTGGAACTATAGCAGCAAGAAGAATAAGAACAGCGCTGATGAAATGAAGTTGAGTTTCTAACATTTTTTTATCTTAATCCTTGGTTACCTTGAGAAACCGTTGCCATTCAAGAGAGACAAGCTCACTAGATCCAATAATGTGGGAATTCAACTATTCCTCTGTCTCCAACTGTCCGTGAATATCGAAGGACGCAATAATCGAGTCATAAAAATGCCCTCAAGGTACCATTGTGAGATGGCCTTATTAACGGATCTCCTCTTTTCCAAGGATATTCGTATAACTGCCTGGCTGGTCCTCGTTCACTCCACCTAACTATAATGTCTCCCAGGTCCTGTGTACGTGGCGACCCACGGTCTGTAGGAGTCGGATTGACAGCGTTGTTGAAACTGGATTGGTTTATCGGCAACTCTTTCTCAGCGCATCGCCCTCTTAAGGATAGAAGAAGTTAGCTCCTAGTTACATCTATATAACCCATCCACATGGGATGCGTAAATCTACTGCGCCACCACGAGAAAGGCACTTGCTACCACTTTTGCTATTGTTGCATTCATAGTATTCTTGTGTCACATTCCACCGCGTTTCAATTCTTCGTTACTTTGAGGAGTAGAGGTGCAGCATCTAGTCATCTTAGCCCCGGCGATGGATGATAACATTGAAACCTTCATCCATTGCTGAAAAATGGGCCAGGTTTGTTATCCACTGAAAAAAAGCCCGACCATCCCAAATCACTAAAATGATTAAGATGTGAATGGAACATGAACATCCCCTGCTGGTGATATGTGAAGTCCAGCATACCCCTGTCACCCTGCATTAATGACACTACGTCGGTATATGTTCTTGGTGAGTCTAGGGTTCCTGAAGGCGTATAGTAGAACATATTTCCGTGCATATGGAAGTTATTTAAAGGGTCGAATTCTACCATGTTCGCAAGATAGATTCTATATGGCGTACCCGTTGTCAAGTGAACGGAGTCTTTTCCCACGTATCCAAATGGCATTCCATTAACACTATAGAATTGGTTGTCTGGTCCGTTGCCCTCGTCAGATCTTTGCTCTACGTCTGATAAGTTCTGCTGGATTTGTTGCATTGTTGCTGGTAATGTTGCATTGAGGTGGCCACTACCGTTCACACCTTGGAAACTATAGCTGTAACTATTCAACATCATAACCATTTCTGTAGCTTGAAGTCTTGGAGTTGGTGGATCGATTATCATCATGCCGTATAGTCCACGAGATATGTGTTCTTCAACTGGAAACATATGACAATGGTATGGATACACGCCAGCAGGCTGTGCTACGAAGCTGTAAGTGAAGGATTTTCCTGGTTCAATCATTCCAGCAGGTCCTGACATCCCATCCATTGGACCTGGATGCATTGAATGCATATGTAATGAATGAGGGAATTTTGAGTCGTTAGTGACACTTAATGTGATTTGAACATGGTCGCCCTTAGTAAATCTCATGGTTGGTCCTGGAACCGTACCGTTAAATGTCCAGGCATGAAATATCACAGGTTTGTATGGCTGATTGAAACTAGTCAATGGTTTACCTAACCCAGGAGTATTAGTTGAAATGACAATCGGCTTTCCTGTGCCATTAAAGTCATCGGCTATAAGTGTAAACTTTCTCAATGTTGTGCCGTTGGTAAGAACTGTTACGTGACCACATGCAAAATGAGTCAAGTAAGTTTTGTAAGTTGTTTCAGTATGTTGGTCAGTTGCACAATTCTTTTGATGATCGTACTGGATGACCTTCTGCTGGGATGTTGTAGGTCCTTGTGACGGAAGGAACTCTGGAAATGTCTGGGCGTAGGCAGATGATGCTCCTGGAAGACTTCCAAGAATGATTGGGGAGATCAACACCGTTGCTACCGCAAATGTTGCGATAATTAAGCTATGGTTGTATGACATGTCAGATGGGGCTGATAAATGTAATAGAATAAAAATGTATCATTCTCACAGAATATAACTCAGTAGCAATACGTGATAAAATAACTAAGAGAAATCTTACTATAACTAAGAAATATTAGAATATCTAATAACAAGAGCAATCTCATTAGAAAATTCAATTCTACTCGCAATGCATTGCTTGTGGTAATTTACCGGTTACTGCTGCAGATTAAATTACAGCTATCTCAGTGCGGCGAGGCGATAAAACAAATATGACTTCTGGCCCTCTTAGGTTATTA
>Ga0209577_10004142_pt1 | contig 13675 bp, 8 predicted proteins | sample GraSoiAngelo_109_FD_185874 | JGI IMG/M metagenome (GOLD analysis project Ga0209577, IMG submission 185874) | Grasslands soil microbial communities from the Angelo Coastal Reserve, California, USA - 14_0903_12_20cm (SPAdes) (version 2) | ecosystem: Environmental > Terrestrial > Soil > Grasslands ... | reverse complement strand
AGATACTTGAACATGAGGTTCCCCGGGAAGTGCGCACGCTGGGCACGGCGCCCACCCAGCAAAATAGTAAGAGCAAAACCAAATCCGTGTCCACAAAATGTTTGCGGGATTGCCAAAATGAAACCCCCGTAAGCGGAGCCGCCAATCCGATTCCGGAACTCGCTCTCTGTAACCTTTGCTTCTTTCACCTCGTAAATATCCCCGCTGCTCCTTTTGCACAGAAGAATTTCTCGATTCTCCTTGACACGCCCATCCCCGAGGAACACCATCATGCCGAGGTTTCGCAGTTTTAGGCGAAACTCCCGCTCCCTAGTCCGAGCGCAGTTCCTTGAATACCTAAGCTCCGCATCGAGCGCCAAGAGGGCAGTACGTCCTCGGCTCATTTTCCTACGTTCGCGCGGGGCCTACCCGACTGTCCGACGTACAGGACTGCACGCCCCAGACCTCAGCGGTTCCAGTCCATAACCCTCGGGCCCGACTCGCTTCTTGCGAGGCCCGTTGTTGTATTTCTCAAAAAGGAGAAACACCTCATGTCTGAAAATAACAAAGCTGTCGTCCGTCGTCTCATCGAAGAAGTTTGGAACAAGGGCAACGTGTCGCTCGCTGACGAGCTCTTTACCCCCAACTACGAACATCGTGACGCTTCGACACCCGATTTTGGGCGCGGCCCGGAGGGTGAAAAGAAGCGGGCAACTCTCTACCGCACGGCTTTCCCCGACCTGCGCTTGACGGTCGAGGACATCATTGCCGAAGGCGAAACCGTCGTGACCCGTTGGTCCTGCCGCGGCACCCATAAAGGGGATCTCCGCGGGATTGCGCCAACAGGGAGGCAGATCAACATTTCCGGCGTGACCATCACCCGCCTGGAGAAAGGCAAGTTGGCGGAAGGCTTTGTCAACTGGGACGCTCTGGGCCTTATGCAGCAGCTTGGCGTGGTACCTGAGCTCGCCAAAACCAAAGCCCAAGCCGCCAGCACAAGGTAACCGTCATCACTTTCCCCAATCAACCGGAAGGCTCGGCCACACGTCGGGCCTTCCCTCAAATCTGCAGTTGCCCGCTCTTCCCAATGCTCTGGCAGATTTTCTGACTAGCGTGGAGACCTACTTATTAGATTCCGCCTGTGGTTTTCTAGGTGCTAGTTTGATGGACCCGAGTGGCGTCGCAGTTGCAATCTCGTCGGCGTCACAGTTAAACATGACCCCGAATGGTGCTTGGCCTTTTGGATAGGTAAACGTCACATTCATTGGAATCCTTACTTTCGGACGCACGTTGTCTATCGGAACGATATAAACATGGGCGGCACTGTCCGGTGCTTCAATCAATTTCTGAAATTGTGTTGCGGTCGAAGCTGCGGATACTTCTCTACCCTCCACAATCATCCGTAGCAGCGGCCTGGTTGCTATGGATTCACCTTCGTTTACTAGTACTAGATTTATCGTCGTCGATGTATCAGTTTCTTCTCTCGGTTTGAAGTTGACCTTGAAAAAAGTATCTGCAGGTGTCGATTCGACGTAAAGCGCCAACCTGGGTTTCTTAGATAACTGAGCGAGTCGGCTGGCTTGCTCGTCCTGAAGAATTTCCAACTGTTTTTGACTTGCCGTTGCCATCACCCTCGTTCTTGTCGAGGAGTCTTGAAGGCTGTTATTCATTTGCTGAAGCTGACTGACGGAGGCAGTCTGTTGATCCGCAAGTGTCTTGAGTGATGTAGCTGCCGCGCTCATTGCCGTAGCAGTCTTGCTTGAACTTGTCTCGATATCGCTGAAAACTTTGGCTTGTTGGTTCGCTTCATGAATACCGATCCAAATTGCAGCGATGCTTAAAATGATTTCGATGCCGATCAGAATAATTACCCAAATCTCTAGACGAAAATCCCTCCGAGCAACCTGTTCATCCCTCTTCTTTGCGATGGCAGTCAGATAAAATTGTGCCTCAAGAAGTAATCAAAGCTTTCCAGCATCATCTAGATTGATAGGTGTTTTACGGTCTAAGTCAGAACTCAAATACATCAATGGTTCTTCCAAAGGGCTCTTAGCCAGGTCGAAGCATTTGTTGGCGCGGGTCTGTAATTCTTCGATTGTGGCTTGGTCGAAATCTTCTGCTCGCATCCAGCTTTAATACCATCCTATGCAATTGCTGTCTATCCGGCGCGGTAGGGTGCCGCTCCCTTCAGAGTTTAAGCGTGCGGGGTTTGACTTCCCCTTGCTAACCCTGAGCCAACCGCATTCCATAGCTCCCGAATCTTCGTGCAGATACACAGTGAACTCTACCCCTTTGTTTTCTTCTCTTTGCAAAACCATTCGAACAAATGATGTCAATCCGCTAAATACTAGTACTGTAATATCATTTGACAATTTGTGTAATTCATGGTAATATGCGTCGTGAATTATCGAATGCATCTGCGCCGGACCTCTCCTTCCCGCAGCGCTCTCATTTCTATTTTGGGTCTCACACCCGCCCTTATCGCAGAAAAAATCCTCTCTTTCTTTTCATGCACTTACGTGGAGCCCATTTTGCAACCCTTTTGTTTTCACACTCATGCATGGAATGGGGGGTGTGTACCCCCCACCAAGAAAAGGAACAACTCATGAGCACAACAATCATTAGCTCCAGCTCCATCGGTGATCCTGTCGTAGTCCCGTCGCAAAGCGCTTCCTCTCGCTGTCCTTATCTTTATCCCAACGGCAAGCGCTGCAGCCTCCCAGGCTTGCCGGCTCACTCCGGCTTTTGTCTCGGCCATTCCCAGACAATCGCTCCGACTGTCTTCCCAGTGAACGTTCAAGACGACTCGGAAGACCTCACCGCCGAACTCCTGCCTGAACTTTCTCAATTCAACACCGGCGTCGACATCAACAAGTTTCTCGCCCGGCTTCTCAAACTTGTCACCGAAGGCGCTATCTCTCCTCGCCGCGCCTCGGTCCTCGCATACATCGCTAACCAGCTCCTCCACCCACCGCGGCGTCGCCCATGAAACCGCTTCTGTCAACGATGAGTCTCAGCCCACCATCATTGCTGCCCTGCATTGCTCGGATTCGGCGGGCAGAGTATCCTCTCTTTTCTCACGGAGGACTGGGATGCGAATCGGTGCGGCAGGGAAGTGGTTCGGCAGGGGAATCGTTGGCGCAACACTTTTTTGTATTTCCTTTTGTACTTCGTTTAGTGTTGCGGCGAAGGCGCAGCAGCCCGACCAGAAGGTCGGCGATACGTTCGACCAAAAGCTTTATTCCGAAATGCGCTGGCGCTGCATCGGGCCGTTCCGCGGAGGCCGCGCCGTGGCGGTTTCCGGCGTGCCGCATCAGCCGAATGTCTTCTACATGGCGGCCGTCAATGGCGGCGTCTGGAAGACCACGGATTTTGGAAACACCTGGAATCCGATTTTTGACGACCAGCCGACCGGCTCGGTCGGCGCGCTGGCCGTTGCGCCGTCCGACCCGAACATCATTTATGTTGGAAGCGGCGAAGGATTGCAGCGTCCCGATTTGGCCACCGGCGATGGGGTCTACAAATCCAGCGACGCGGGAAAAACGTGGACACACGTTGGTTTAGAAAAAGGGAGTCCGGAAAAAGGGGGTCTGCGCGATGCGCAGCAAATCACCGCGATTCTCGTCGATCCGAAGAATCCCAACCGCGTTTTCGTTGCTGCCGAAGGGCATCCCTACGGACCGAACGCGGAGCGCGGCGTTTTTCGTTCGACCGATGGCGGACAGACTTTCCAGAAAGTTCTCTACAAAGACGAAAACACCGGCGCCGCCGATCTCGCTTTCGATCCCACGAATCCGCAGACGATTTACGCGGCGCTGTGGGCGGCGCGCGTTGCGCCGTGGGAGGTGCGCAGCGGCGGCTCGATCTACATCGCGGGGAGCGGGCTGTATAAATCAACGGATGGCGGCGATACCTGGAAGCCCTTGACCAAAGGATTGCCGGGAGCAGGCGAAGGGCTCGGGCGAATCGGAATTGCCGTGGCGCCAAGCGATGCGAAGCGAATTTATGTTTCGGCGGAGGCCACGAAGGGCGCGGGAGTTTATCGCTCGGACGATGCAGGTGAAACCTGGAAGCAAGTAAACGCCGATCGCCGCATCGGCGGCCGCGGCCCGGGCGCGATGGGGATCGCGGTGGCGCCGGACAATCCGGACGTGATTTACGTGGCGAACACCACCACGTGGAAATCCACGGACGGCGGAAAAGCTTTTGTGGGATTCAAAGGCGCGCCGGGCGGCGACGACTACCAGCGCATCTGGATCAGCGCGGAAAATCCGCAGATTATCGCGCTCAGCTCCGATCAGGGCACGGTCATCAGCGTGAATGGCGGCGCGACGTGGAGCAGTTGGTACAACCAGCCGACGGCGCAGTTCTATCACGTCACGACCGACAATCGTTTTCCGTACTGGGTTTACGGCGCGCAGCAGGAAAGCGGCTCCGTGGCGACGCAGAGCCGAAGTGATTACGGCGAGATTACTTTTCGCGATTGGCGATTGCCGGGAATTTTTGAGTACGGCTACATCGCGGTCGATCCGCTGGATTCGAACATTCTCTATGGCGACTGGCTGACGCGCACGAAACAGGACATCGGCGAGTACGCGAAAGTTACGCCGGAGCCGATTCGCCGCGGTGAATATCGCTACACGCGCACGCTGCCGGTGGTTTTTTCGCCGGTCGAGCCGCACACGCTGTATTTTGCGGCCAACAAACTGTTCAGGACGACGGATGCGGGAAACGGTTGGCAGATTATCAGTGACGACCTCACGCGGGAAACTTATGCAATTCCCGCGAATCTAGGTGCATTTGCGGCGAGCGATCCGGAAAAAGGAAAGCATCGCGGCGTTATTTATGCCGTCGCTCCTTCGTTCAAGGAAGCAAACACGATCTGGGCGGGCACCGACGATGGATTGATTCACATCACGCGCGATGGCGGAAAATCCTGGCAGAACGTTACGCCGCCGCAGTTGAAGCCGTGGAGCAAGGTTTCGATTATCGAAGCGTCGCACTCCGATGCAGGCACGGCGTACGCGGCCATCAATTCGTTCCGGCTGGATGATTTACGCGCGCACATTTACCGCACGCGCGATTATGGAAAAACGTGGACCGAAATTGCAAAGGGGATTCCCGATGGCGGCGCGAGCAACGTGGTGCGCGAAGATCCGGTTCGAAAGGGCTTGCTGTTTGCGGGTACGGAAGGCTCCGTTTACGTTTCGTTCAACGACGGCGATGATTGGCAGGCGCTGCAGTTGAACTTGCCGCACACGTCGATGCGCGACCTTGCGATTCACGGCGACGATCTGATTGTGGCCACACATGGCCGCTCGTTCTGGATTCTTGATGACATCACTCCGCTGCGGCAACTGAATGCGGACATAGCCAAAGAGGGCGTGCACCTTTTCGCGCCGCAGGAAGCGATTCGCGTCCGCTGGAATCGCAATCCCGATACGCCGCTGCCGCCGGAAGTCCCCGCGGGAAAAAATCCTCCGGACGGCGCAATCATCGATTACTACCTGGCTTCCAGCGCGACCAAGCTGGTGACGCTGGAGGTTTTCGACGAACAGAATCATCTGGTGCGGCACTATTCCACTGCGGACAAAGCCGAGCCTCTGGAGAAAATTGCTGGTGAGCATCCCATTCCGATGTACTGGGTGCGCCCGGCGCAAATTCTTTCCGGAGCAGCAGGGATGCACCGGTTCGTGTGGGACCTGCATTACCCGCCGCCGGATTCTCTCGCGCACGAATTCCCGATCTCTGCGATTGTGCACGACACGCCGAAACATCCGCTCGGAGCGTGGGCTTTGCCGGGGAACTACACAGCAAAATTGACGGTTGACGGCAAGAGTTATTCTCAGCCGCTCGCTGTGAAAATGGATCCACGCATCAAGACTTCGCTCGCCGATCTTCGGAAACAATTTGAAATGGAGAGCGGCGCGGTTGAAGGCATGAATGAGAGCTTCGAGGCGCTCGCGCAGGTTCGATCGGTGCGCGCGCAATTGAAGGAACGCGCCGCGAAAGCAGGGAAGGGCGCGGTTGCGGACACGATTGCGGCTCTGGATAAACAGGCTGCCGAGATGGAAGGTGCGGCGCAGAGCAATTTCTTCGGCTTGCCGCCGGGCGCCAAGCAGCCGGAGAATTTTTCTAGATTGAACCAGCATTTCGGAGGACTCCTGGCGGTCGCTGACAGCGCCGATGCCGCGCCCACAACGCAAGCTACTGCCGTGTACAAGGAGCTTGAAGAAGACTTGCAGAAACTCGTTGCACAGTGGACGAAAATCCGGCAGCAGGGCATTGCCGCGCTTAACGCAGAGCTGAAGAAAGCCGGACTCGCGCAGATTGATGCGAACAAATCACCGGATAACGCCCCATCCGCCGATTCCGATGGGGATGATGAACCATGATCTGTTACCGAGCAATCGATTCTCGAAAGGGACAGGCATGAAGAGTTTGCGAACGTCTCGAATCGTGCTCGGTTTTACGTTTCTCAGCTGCAGTGTTTTTGTGATGGCAGGTATTGAGCGCGCGCAGCAGATTCCGGAATCGCTCTATTCGGAGATGAAGTGGCGGATGATCGGGCCGTTTCGCGCGGGGAAAGTGAACGCCGTAGCGGGCGTGCCGGGAAATCCTGCGGTCTATTATTTTGCGGCGGACGGCGGAGGCGTGTGGAAAACGACGGATGGCGGCGTGGTGTGGAAACCGATTTTCGACAAGGAGCCGATCGCGTCAACAGGAGCGATGACGCTGGCGCCTTCGAATCCGAACATCATTTACGTGGGAACGGGCGTCAATACGATTTTTGCGGAAAGTAGCTACGGAGATGGAGTTTACAAATCCGTTGACGGCGGGGCAAACTGGCAGCACATCGGGCTGGAAGATTCTCGACATATCGGGAGGATCCTGGTCGATCCTCGAAATCCGGACCTCGTGCTGGTGGCGGCGATGGGACATAGTTCGGGGCCGAACGAAGAACGCGGGGTTTTCCGCTCGACGGATGGCGGACGGAGCTGGAAAAAAGTCCTCTACAAAGACAATGTCACGGCGGCAATAGATCTTTGTTTTGAGCCGGGAAATCCGCGGGTAGTGTACGCGACCCTGTGGCACGGCATTCGAAAGCCGGGGCAGAAAGGAACTTCGTACGGGCCCGGAAGCGGGCTCTATAAGTCTGTGGATGAGGGCATTACCTGGACGCAAATTGCGGGCCACGGACTTCCGGAAGGAGAGTGGGGACGAGCGGGAGTTGCCGTTGCGCCGGGAAATCATGGACAACGCGTGTACGTGATTGTGGAAGCGAAGGAGAAAAAAGGCGGACTGTACCGGTCCGACGACGCGGGAGCGACGTGGAAAAAAGCGACGGAGGACAAGCGGATCGTAGGCCTTTGGTACATGAGCGAGATTTTCGTGGACCCGAAGAACGCCGACACTGTCTATGTGCCGTCGCAAAACCTGTACCGTTCGACGGACGGCGGGCGCACGTTTACTGCGATAAAAGGCGCGCCGGGTGGAGATGACTATCACAGCGTTTGGATCGATCCGACAAATTCGCAGCGAATCATGCTGGGAGTCGACCAGGGAGCGACGATCAGCCTGGACGGAGGAGAATCCTGGAGCCCCTGGTACAACCAGCCGACGGGAGAGTTCTACCGGGTGGCGACGGATCACCGGTTTCCTTACTGGGTGTATGGGCCGCAACAGGATAGCGGCACGGCGGGGATCACGAGCCGCGGAAACAACGGACAGATTACGGAGCGCGATTGGTTTCCGGTGGGGCCAGGAGAAAGCGGCTATACGATTCCCGATCCGCTGGACGCGGACGTGGTTTACAACGCGGGGCCCGGCGGGAGCGTGGTTCGTTTGTCAAAACTCACGGGACAAGTGCGGGATATTTCGCCTGCGCCGGTTTCTTTTGGCAGCAAGTACAGGTTCAACTGGACTATTCCGATGGTTTTTTCGCCGCAGGACCCATACCTGCTTTATCTCGGAACGCAGTTTTTGCTGAAGACGGTCAACGGCGGCACGAGCTGGGAAGCCGTGAGCGGGGACCTGACGCGTGTCCGCGCGGATGAAAAGGATGAGAAACAAGCGCGAGGGACGATCCTGACCGTCGCGCCTTCGGAAGTGAAAGAAGGAGTGATCTGGGTTGGGACGGACGACGGAAACATTCAGTTGACGAAAGACGCAGGAAAGAGCTGGCAAAACGTTACGCCGCCGAGCGTCTCTGAATGGAGCACGGTAAGTATTGTGGAAGCATCGCATTTCGATGCGTGGACAGCTTATGCAGCGGTTAATCGAAACGCTCTGGATGATTTGCATCCGCACATCTTCCGGACGCACGACTTTGGAAAGACCTGGCAGGAAACAGTGAGCGGGATTCGCGACGGCGATTTTGTCCGAACCGTGCGAGAAGATCCGGTTCGCAAGGGCTTGTTGTATGCGGGGACGGAGCGAGGAGTTTACGTCTCGTTTGATAGCGGGGAGCACTGGCAATCGCTGGGTCTGAATATGCCAGTGGTGGCCATTCACGACCTGGCGATCGAGCAGGACGATTTGGTGGCGGCGACGTACGGCCGCGCGTTCTGGATCCTGGACGACGTGACACCGCTACGGCAGTCGGACGCGCACACAGCATCACCGGGCGCACATCTTTTTGCACCCCGAACTGCCATCCGCGTGCGGCGCGACGAGAATCAGGACACGCCACTGCCGCCGGAAGTTCCCGCGGGAAAAAATCCGCCCGACGGCGCGATCCTGAATTACGTTTTGCCGGCGAATTCCAGCGGAGACATTCAACTGGAGATTTACGACGCGGACGAAAAACTGGTGCGGAGTTTTTCCAGCACGTCCGTACCGAAAGAACCAGAGGAAACGCCATTCGTCGCAGCGTATTGGATTGCGCATCCTGAGCCGCCCTCGAAAGCTGCGGGAATGCACCGTTTTGTTTGGAATCTGCGGTACGCCGATCCACGCGCCATGCATCCGCAGTCTCCTTATAACTACCCAATAGCCGCGATTGTGGGCTCCACGCCGCTGCCTCCGCAGGGACCACTAGTGCTGCCGGGAAAGTATGAAGTGCGGCTAAAAGCAGGGAGTCAGGTTTCTGGCCAGCCCCTGGAGGTCAAGATGGATCCGCGCGTAGCGGCGACGCGCAACGAGTTGCAAAGTTCGCTGGACCTGCAATTGAAAATCTCCGCGCTGCTCGAGAAAAACTTTGACACCTACCAACAGTCGAAGGAGCTGCGCGCAAGGCTGGCCGATTTGATGAAGCGTGCGAAGGAAGACCCCGTTGCCGTCGCGGCGAGTTCGCTGGATGGGAAAGTCGCGGCGCTCCAGGGCGAGGCCACTCCGATTTTGGAGGCCCCCAAAACCACCAGTTTCATGGCCGTCAACGATACTTTGACGGCTTTGATGGCGCTGGTGGATGGGGCGGACTTTGCGCCATCGGAGGAATCATTCGCGGCATACCGGCGAATCTGTAAGGGAGAGAATGAAGCGCTTGCGGGTTGGCAAGACCTGAAGAACAAAGATGTAGCTACGCTGAACGTCCTGCTCGGGAAGAGCAATCTCGCGGCGTTGCCCGAATTTCCGAATCTGCCTGCTGAGGTGGAATGTGGAAATTGAAAAGCAGAAACTCAGCTGGACGGATATGTTGAGGTAGGGAACGGGTGAGATCCATTGCTCGTTAGAGGCGTTCGGAGCGCCAAAAAAAAGCGCGCTTTGCTTAGGATGAATTGAACCAGACTTAGCCCGGAGATTGCTGGAGTTGAGCGAGGTCGGCGAGGACTTCGGCGCTGTGCTTTTCGGCGTTCACGTTGAGATAGGTTTTGCGGACGACGCCTTGGGGATCGATGAGGAAGGTATGGCGGGCGGAGAGTTTGGCGACGCCCAGGTTTACAAGGGAGTCGTAGGAGGAAGAGACTTCGTACTTTGTATCGGCGAGGAGCTTGAAGGCCAGGCCTTCTTTGGCACAAAACTTCTGGTGGGTAGCTTCATCCTGCACACTCACACCGAGGATGATCGCGTTTTTTTGTTCATACTGCGGAAGGTCACGCTGAAAATTGTGAGCTTCCTTGGTGCAGCCGCTAGTGAAATCCTTGGGATAGAAATAAAGCACAACCCACTTGCCGCGAAGATCATGCAGGCTGAGCGGCTTGCCATCCTGCGAATTCAACGTGAAGTCCGGCGCAGTGGCGCCTGAAGAAGGCGCTTTGCCTCCGGTGCGCATGGCGCGGACAACGGCAATTCCGATGAGGAGAACGAAAACAGCTACGAAGATTCCAATCATTTTCATCTCGCACACTCAACTCTGGTTTTGAACGGGACGGGTTGCGCAGCCCCTACTATTCTTTTTGGCTGAACAGACCGAAGCCCAAACGAAATTGAATGGTATTGATCCCGGGATTCGGAGTGGCAAGCCCGGCGTTGGAAATATGCATGTAACGGATTTCCGTGGCGATGTTGTATTTGCTGCGCAGGAAGTGCAAACCGAAAGCGCCGCCGCTGGTGAAATTGGTGTGGGATGTTCCTTCGGGGACCTTGTTATTGGTAAAGAGAACGCCGCCGCCGATCTCGACATACGGAACTATGCTGCTGCGCGTGGCGAACGCCCATTTGAAGGCGAAAGGATTTACGCCGACGCCGTAGGCCGTGTTCGTTTTCTGAACTATCAGGAAGACTGGAACAGCGTCCACCGCATATTCCAACCGGCCGCGCAGGAAACCGGGGCCGTGTGGGGCGGTGAGGATCAGGCCATAGCGGAAGCCTGCGTTCCATAGGCCGTCGCCGGATTGGCTGCCACTGGCTCCGTGGCCCCCACCGGTCCAGACCTGCAATTCATGACCGCCCTCAACAGGGCTGGCTTGCGCGCGAACGCCTGAAGCGTTAAAGAAAGCCGCAAACACGAGAGCTATGAAGATTTCTTTCACTACTGGGTCCCCTTCGGATGCTTTGATTCCAGGTGCCGGGCTCTTGGTGCAAAGAAGATATAGAAAAACCGGTCGAAAGGCGACTCTCTTCTGATCACTTGAAACAAATGCGGAGGATTTGAATGGCATCTTCGACGGCTTCAACGAAGGAAATCATGCCGGGAAGCCGTGAGCGAAACTGCTTGGCAGCGGGGCGAAAGTCTGCTAACTAAGTGCTGCTAATTTCGTCCGAGTAATAAAGATTGGCCGTTTCAGTTCCTTCCGTTTAGAGTAGTGTCACTCATTGTTGGGGTGGGGAGAGTTCATGAAAGCAAAGTTGCGGTGGACTCCGTTCGGGGAGTTCGCAAGCGTCTTCCGTTTCCTTCTCGTGCCGGCGGCCATTGGATTTTTTTCGCTTGCCGCCAGCGCGCAGACCGTTGATGAGGTCATCGCCAAGAACATCCAGGCGAAAGGCGGAGCCGACAAGCTGAAATCGGTGCGCACCGTCCGCATCACGACGAAGTTCAGCCAAGGATCCTTTCGCGCCGAATTCCGTCAAGAGATCAAGCGCGCGGACAAAGTTCGAGAAGAATTCATCATTCAGGGCCTGGCGCAGGTGCAAGCCTACGATGGCAAGACCGGATGGCAGATTTCTCCGTTCGGCGGCCGCAAAGATCCGGAGCTGCTCTCGCAGGACGATTTGAAAAGCCTGATCGTGGACGCCGATATCGATGGACCGCTGGTGGATTACAAAGAGAAGGGACACAAGGCCGAGCTCGTCGGGCACGATTCGATGGAAGGAACGGATTGCTTCAAAATCAAACTGAACATGAAAAACGGGGACGTGCGCTACTACTACCTGGATGCGGACTCCTATCTCGAGTTGAAAGTGGAAATTCAAACCACGATTCGCGGCGCCCTGCAGGAATCCGAGGTGTATTACGGTGACTACGAACAGGTGAACGGCATTTATTATCCCTTTGCCGTCGAACAGGCGCAAAAGGGCAGCGCTTCGCGGGCGCAGTTCTCCGTCGAGAAAATCGAACAAAACATACCGCTGGAAGATGCGCACTTCTCGATGCCAGTGTCCAAACCGGACACGAAGGCTCCGCCGGCCGGAAAGTGACTGTGCACCACACGAATATCCATGGATCGACCACAACTCAAGAAATTTACTCTCGACTCTATCTCTGAGGAATCCGCCGATATGCGCAAATCAATCCGTTGCTTTGCTGCCGTGACGATTGTGTTTGTCGTGACGATGATTTTCGCCGGGCCCGCGCCGGCCCAAGAGGCCAAGTTCGACTCGGACACAATCTCAGGCCTCGGCGCGCGGAACATCGGTTCCGCTGCCATGAGCGGGCGCGTGGCCGCGATTGCCGCCGTGAAAGAAGACGGCCGGCTGACCGTGTACATTGGCGCAGCCAGCGGCGGGGTCTGGAAATCCTCGAACGGCGGCACAACGTTCAAGCCGGTTTTCGACAAGGAGAGTGCCCAGTCGATTGGTGCGGTGGCCATCGATCCACAAGCGCCGAGAACGATTTGGGCAGGCACGGGTGAGTCATGGACACGGAATAGCGTATCGATCGGCAACGGCATCTACAAGTCGACAGATGGCGGCGATAGTTGGACCAACATTGGGCTGCAGAATTCCGAGCGCATCGCGAAAATTATCATCGACCCGAAGAACAGCGGCACGGTTTACGTATGCGTGCCAGGAAAATTGTGGAGCGACAGCGAGGACCGCGGCGTTTATAAAACCACTGACGGCGGGAAGAGCTGGAACAAAATTCTGAAAGGGGCGAATCTCTCGACCGGTTGCTCGATGATTTCCATGAATCCGCAAGATCCGAAAACGCTTTTCGCGGCCATGTGGGACTTCCGGCGGAAGGGCTGGACTTTCCGATCGGGCGGAGAGAATGCCACCGCGGCGAGCGGCAGCGGATTTTTCCAGACCACGGATGGTGGAGCCACTTGGAAAGAATTGGATGACAAGAGCGCCAAAGGGCTCCCGGCGAAGCCGTGGGGACGCATAGCCGTCACCATCGCGCCGTCAAAACCAAATGTTGTGTACGCGATGATCGAGTCGACGCGAAGCGCACTTTTCCGCTCGGATGATGGCGGCAAGACATGGGAGGAGCGCGACCGCAGCAATTGGATGGTGTGGCGGCCTTTTTATTTCGCGAATCTGATTGTCGATCCGAAGAACGAGAACAAAGTCTACAAACCGGACCTCACTTTGATCATGAGCGAGGACGGCGGCAGAAGCTTCAGCGGAATTGGGAACGGCGCGCACGGCGATTTCCACGACGTGTGGGTGAATCCCGACAATACCGATCACCTCATCGCCAGCGATGACGGAGGCGTTTGGTATTCCTATGACGGCGGAAATACTTGGTGGAAGGGTAATAACCTTCCAATTTCGCAGTTCTATCACGTGAGTGTTGACAGCGCCGATCCTTACCACGTTTTTGGGGGCCTGCAAGACAACAGCGTGTGGATTGGGGATTCGCAGTATCCGGGCGGAATCACCAACGGGCGCTGGGAAAACATTTTTGGAGGAGACGGCTTCTGGGTATTTCCTGATCCGGCCGATGTAAACTACGTTTACGCCGAATCGCAAGGCGGCTTTATTGGGCGAGTCAATCGAGTCACGCTAGAGGGTCGTTTGATCAAGCCGGAGCAGAATTATGGGGAAGGGAAGCTGCGCTTCAACTGGAACACGCCGATCCACATGAGCCCGAACGAGAAGGGAACGATTTACATTGGCGCGCAATTTTTGTTCCGCTCGCGCGACCATGGAC
>Ga0209577_10004141_pt1 | contig 13675 bp, 9 predicted proteins | sample GraSoiAngelo_109_FD_185874 | JGI IMG/M metagenome (GOLD analysis project Ga0209577, IMG submission 185874) | Grasslands soil microbial communities from the Angelo Coastal Reserve, California, USA - 14_0903_12_20cm (SPAdes) (version 2) | ecosystem: Environmental > Terrestrial > Soil > Grasslands ... | reverse complement strand
ATCGCCGAATTTTGCGTAGTGCTCGTGCATCTGCGGCAGCTGATGCTTCCAGTCCTCGGGATCGACCACCAGCAGCTTGCGCATGGCCTCTGGATCGATGTCCAGGCCATCGGTATCGATCCCGCCCTGGCCTATGTCGGGCAATAGCCCGATCGGCGTCTCCTCGGCGCCGAGACTCCCGTCGCATCGGCGGAAGATCCAGGCCAGGACGCGGGAGTTCTCGCCGTAGCCCGGCCACAGGAACTTGCCGTCGTCGTCCTTGCGGAACCAGTTGACGTAGAAGATCTTGGGAAGCTGCGCCCCCTCGCGCTCCCCGATCCTCAACCAATGGGCGAAGTAGTCGGCCATGTGGTAGCCGCAGAACGGCAGCATGGCCATCGGGTCGAAGCGGAGCTCGCCGACCGTCCCCGCCGCCGCCGCGGTCTTCTCGGAGCTCATGATCGAGCCCAGGAATACGCCGTGCTCCCAGTCGCGCGCCTCGGCGACCAGCGGCACGACCGTCGAACGGCGCCCGCCGAACAAGATGGCCGAGATCGGGACTCCGGCAGGATCCTCCCACTCGGGCGCAATAGATGGACACTGGGAGGCGGGAGCGGTGAAGCGGGCGTTGGGATGGGCGGCCGACTTCTCTGCCTCGGGCGTCCAGTCGTTGCCCCGCCAGTCGATGGCGTGGGCCGGCGGCTCGCCGGTCAGACCCTCCCACCACACATCGCCGTCGTCGGTCTTCGCACAGTTGGTGAAGATCGAGTTGCGCCCCACGGTCTCGATGGCGTTGGGGTTCGTGCGGGCTCCGGTGCCCGGAGCGACGCCGAAGAACCCTGCCTCGGGGTTGACCGCGTACAGCTTCCCGTCGGCGCCGAACTTCATCCAGGCGATGTCGTCGCCGATCGTCTCCACCTTCCAGTCCGGGAGGGTGGGGATCATCATCGATAGGTTGGTCTTGCCGCACGCGCTGGGGAACGCACCGGCGACGTAGCGGACCGTGCCCTCGGGGGATGTCAGCTTCACGATCAGCATGTGCTCGGCAAGCCAGCCCTCGTCGCGGGCCATGGCGGAGGCGATCCGCAGTGCGAAGCACTTCTTGCCCAGCAGGGCGTTGCCGCCGTAGCCGGAGCCAAACGACCAGATCTCCCGGGACTCGGGGAAGTGGACGATGTACTTGTTCTCCGCGTTGCAGGGCCAGGGCACGTCGGCCACGCCCTCAACCAGCGGCATCCCAACCGAATGCAGGCAGGGCACAAAGTCACCGTCGTCGCCGAGCACCTCGAGGGCAGGCTGTCCGATGCGCGTCATGATCCGCATCGAGGCCGCGACGTAGGAAGAGTCCGTCAGCTGCACGCCGATATGCGAGATCGGCGAGCCGAGCGGACCCATCGAGAACGGGACGACGTACATCGTGCGGCCCCGCATGGAGCCGTCGAACAGGCCCCTGAGCGTGCCGCGCATCTCCTCCGGATCGCGCCAGTTGTTGGTCGGTCCCGCGTCTGACTCGCTCTCGGAGCAGATGAACGTTCGATCCTCGACTCGGGCCACGTCCGCGGGGTCTGACAACGCCAGATAGGAGTTGGGTCGCTTGACTTCGGAGAGCTTCTGGAAGGTGCCGGCATCCACCAATGTCTTTGCGAGCCGGTCGTATTCCTCGGCGGAGCCATCGCACCACTGGATCTCATCAGGCTGAGTGAGCGCTGCTACGTCCGCTACCCACGCTCGAAGGCCCTTGTGGGTCGTCGTGGCCTGGTGCTCCGCTGCGGTATGGGACATGTGTTGAATGACTCCTTAGTGCTTCGGTGGCTGTGCAAGCCTACCCGGGGGAGGACGGGAAGCGTCCGCCGGCGTAACCGTGCGGACTGGTTTTGCAGGCCCTCAGACAGCTAGTCCACGTTCGTCTCGGCCTCGGGGAGCGGGGCCCCGGGTTCCCTGCGGGGGACCAAAACGACCCGCTTGAATTCGGCCACCAGAGCGCCGTCCTGTTTGAAGGCGCGGGTATGGACCTTGACCGTGCCCCGGTCGGGCTTCGACCTGGACGGCTTTACCTCTAGCACCTCCGATTCGACATACAGGGTGTCGCCATGAAAGACCGGGGCCGGATGGCTGAGCTCCTCGGTCGCCAGGTTTGCGATCGCCTTGCCCGAGACGTCAGAGACGGTCATCCCGAACACCAGCGAGTAGACCAGGGGACCAGCTACGACGTTTCGCCCCTGCTGCGATTTGCCCGCGTACACGTCGTTGACGTGCAGCGGGTGGTGGTTCATCGTGAGCAGGCAGAAGAGGTGATCCTCAGCCTCGGTCACGGTCTTCGCCGGCCAGTGCTTGTAGACCGCGCCGACCTCGAACTCCTCGAGATAGCGCCCGTATGGATGGGCCCCGGACGCCTCGCGGGCGTCCTGGTCGGTCTCGAGCTCGGCCTTCGCGTCTGGAACTTCGGTCATCGTCTCTCCTGGTTCGGCTTCATGGCAGGTCGCGGAGAATGCCAGCAAACGGCGGTCGATGGCCTGATCCCCAGCCTCGTCTGAGAGCCGACTATGCTTTTTCTGATCAATCGGCCGGGGGTGGCGCACGCAACATGAGATGTAGGCGCTGCGGGTTCGAGAACCCGCACGGGATGAGATTTTGTGGCGGTTGCGGTGCGCCGCTGCGTGAGGGGGTCACGCCGGCCGGCTCCGCCGACGCTGAGGGCGCCGCGCAGCGACGTCACATGACCGTGCTGTTCTGCGACCTGGTCGCGTCGACGCCGCTGGCGGAGCGGCTGGATCCGGAGGATTTCCGCGAGGTCCTGGCCGCCTATCAGCGTGCTTGCGCGCTGGCTATCGAGCGCCTGGATGGCTACCCGGCCCGATACATCGGCGACGCCGTCGTGGCGTACTTCGGCTATCCCCGCGCGCACGAGGACGATGCGCAGCGAGCGGTCCACGCCGCGCTCGGGATCCTCGAGGAGCTCGGCGAGCTGAACGCCTCGCTGAAGCAGCGGCAGGTCTCGCTGGACGTGCGGATCGGCTTGCACTCAGGCGTGGTCGTGGCCGGAGAGATGGGTACCGGCGCCATGCCTCCTCAGCACGAGATCGTGGGTGAGATGCCGCACATCGCGGCCCGGATCGAGTCGATCGCACCGCACGGATCGGTCGTGATCAGCGGCCAGACGCACGACTTCATCGAGGGCTACTTCGAGACCGAGCCGCTGGGGGAGAAATCGTTGAAGGGCGTCTCGCGTCCGATCGCCGTCCACCGCGTCCTGCGTCCGACGGGCGCGGTCGGTCGCCTCGAGGTGGCGACGGGGCGGCCGCTTACGCCGGTCGTCGGCCGCGACGATGAGCTGGCCAGGCTGGCTCGCGCCTGGGAGCGCGCCAGGGAGGGTGAGGGCGGCGTCGTCCACGTCACCGGCGAGGCCGGCATCGGAAAGAGCCGTCTCGTGCACGCGCTCCGTGCCCGGCTGGGAGATCAACCACGTGCGGTCCAGACGTGGCAGTGCTCCGCGCACCACCAGGCAACCTCCCTGTATCCAGTCATCCGACACCTCGAGCGCGTTCTAGGCCTTGACCGGCTCCAGGCCGGCGAAGTGCGGCTCGAAGGCCTCGACGACGCCGCTCGAGGCGTCGGTCTGGAGGCAGACGAGGGGGCCCTGCTGCTGGGGGACCTGTTGTCGATCGACCAGGGCGGGCAACCAGCCACTCATCTCTCGCCGCGCGACGCACGCATCGCGACGCTGCGGATCCTCCAGTCGCTCCTAGTCGCGAACCGCGCCCACCACCCCCTGATGCTCGTCGTCGAAGATCTCCAGTGGGCCGATCCGACCACGATGGAGTTGCTCGACCGGATCGTGGCGAACGTAGATGGAGTGGCGGCATTGTGCGTCATGACCTTCCGCAAAGAGCTCGACCCGCCATGGAACGATCACGGGCCCGTGCTCGAGATCGAGCTCGGGCCGCTCAGCTCGCAGGAGGTGCAGACGATGGTCGCCGCTGCCAGCGAGACCGCGCACAACCCGGACGTGGTGGCCTGGGTCGACTCTGCCTCCGACGGAGTTCCGCTGTTCGTCGAGGAGATGCTCAAGATGCTCAAACTCGGCGGCGGAGCACGAACGCCCCTTGCGAGCACTGGCGCCCCGGGGGTGCCGCCCACGCTCGAAGGGCTGCTCACCGAGCGCCTCGACCGGCTCCCGGATCTCGGCGACGTGATCGACGTGGCATCTGTCGTGGGACGGGAGTTCGAGCGGGAGCTGCTCGAGGTGCTCGACCCGTTACACGGAGCCGAGCTCGAGCCGGCGCTCGCTCTGCTGGTCCACCAGGGCATCCTTCGGCCGGTGGCAGGGGCCCGGTCACGGTTTGAGTTCACGCACGCCCTGCTGCAGGAAGCAGCCTACGAGCGGCTGCTGCGCCGACGCCGACGCGCCCTGCACGGGCGCGTCGCGGACACCCTGACGCAGCGCTTCCCGACAGTCGCAGATCGCGCGCCGGAGATCGTCGCGCATCACTTCTCCTGCGCCGAGGAGCCGGCTAAGGCCACCGAGTACTGGCGGGCGGCCGGGACGCGGGCGCTCGAGCGCGCGGCGTTCCGCGAGGCCGCCGAGCACTTCCGCCGAGGCCTGGAGGAGCTCGACGACTCACCCTCCGGCCCACACCAAGCCCGGGAGTGCGCCGACCTGCTCACCTATCGAGCCGCCGCCCTTCAAGCAGCCTACGGCTACGCGTCGGCGGGCGTGGATGAGGCCTATGCCGCAGCCCGGTCCACGTATGAGCGAGCTGGTAACGACGACCGCTTGGTCGTCGTGATCCGCGGGCAATGGATGTTCCACCTCCTGCGCGGCCAATATGGCACCGCGCTCGAGTCGGCGGACGACATGGTGACGCTCGGCCAGCGTGGCGAGCATCCGTTCGCGCTGGCCGAGGGTCACCTCTACCGCGGTCTCGTTCATATGTACCTCGGGGAATTCGAGCTCGCCCGCCGCCATCTGGAAGAGGCCTTCACCCACTACCGGCGTCCGGAGCGCCCGGACCAGATCTACGATGCGCAGGGAGACACGGGGGTTGGTGCCCTGGCCTACAACGCCGTCGTGCTCTGGAACGTGGGTTACCCGGAAGAGTCATTGCGCCGTAGCGACCTGAGCCTGGAGCTGGCCGAACAGGTAGGTGGACAGGTGACGCGCGCCCAAGCATGGGGCATGCGCACCATCCTTCATCTCAATAGGGCCGAGCCGGCGGAGCTCAGCCGCTGGGTGGAGTTGAGCCGGGCCCACAGCGTCGAGCACAACATCGGGTACTGGCGAATCCTGTCCGCGCTCTTTTCGGGCTGGCTGCGTGGAAGGGCCGGCGAGCTCCGGGCGGGATCCAAGGAAATCGAGGAGAGCCTAGATGCGTATACGAGGTCGGGGTGCACCCTGGGTCTTCCCCATTTCTGCGTATTGCTGGCCGACCTGCGACTTGCAGCGGGCGACCCGCGCGGGGCGCTCGAGGTGCTCGAGGTGGGTCGACGCCACATCGAGGACACCGGCGAGCGGTTCTCCGAGTCAGAGTTGTTTCGGTTCATGGGCAGAGCGCTACTGGAGGGTCCGGAGCCGGACGGCGACGCCGCGACCACTGCGTACCAGAAGGCAGTCGAGGCGTCGCGCTCTCAAGGGGCCAAGCTCCTGTGGCTGCGCGCGGCCACCGAACTAACGGTCTACCAGCGCAAGATCGGGGCGAGGAGCACCGAGCTCGCCGAGCTCTCCTCGCTGTGCGAGTGGTTTGGAGATTCCGACGTGCTTGACGTGACACGAGCCCGAGCCCTGCTGGCTGCGCAGGAACCCGTCCGATGAGCGAGGCGCCCACGGTCACGGTGGCCGGTGGCGGCATCGCCGGTCTCACGGCCGCGCTGCGGCTCGCCGAGCGTGGCTACGGCGTCAAGCTCTATGAGCAGAAGCCTGTGCTTGGAGGCAACCTGGCCTCCCGCCGCGCGGCGGGCGGGGTCCATCTCGACGTGTACCCCCACATGTATGGCAACTGGTACCACAACTTCTGGCGACTGCTGGGCGACGCCAGCGGCCTTGAGCGGGAGCAGCTGTTCGTCCCCATGTCGGGCGTCAAGCAGCTCAGGGCTGGGGAATTTCCCCGGTTCACCGGACTGACCGACATGTACTCGACCCGGCACATAGTGCAGAACCTGTTCGCCGGGGTGGGACCGGTCCCGGACATGCTCGTGTTCGGATACTCGCACGTCGACCTGCTCGCTGAGCGCTACTGCCCGACGATGCTTCCGAACGACCTAACCGTCGGAGGCTTCCTGAGCGCTCGTCCTTATATGACCGAGCGGGCCGCGGACGCCGCCAACACCTTCATCACCACGGTGTGGGCCATTCCCAGCTATCTCGTATCGGCAGATGACTACCGCACTTATCACGCTTACTGCGTGGCGGACCCAATCCCAGGTTTCTGGCTCGCTCGCGGCTCCGCCTTCGACCAGGTGATCGGGCATCTCACGAGCGCCCTGGAGGCAAATCGTGTGGAGATCTTCCGCTCGGTCCAGGTCACCGGGGTCTCCTGCACAGACGGCCGAGCGGCCGAGATCTCGTTTGAGGATCGACCGAAGGAGAAGGTCGACGAGCTCGTCCTCGCGGTACCCCCGCCGGCGCTTTTGCGCCTCGTGCGCAGCGGCAAGCCCGGGCGGCGCATCATCGACTCGGTCCCGGAGCTCGCGGAGCTGTCGCGGCTGCGCACACAGGCGATTCCGATCCTCCACGTCTACTTCACTCGAAAGCTCCGGCGTATCCCGTCCGAGCCCGTGGGGCTGTATCAATCCGGGCTGGGGCTTGCGTTTGCCGATATCTCCCAGGTCTGGAAGGGACCCTCCACGTTCGGCGATCGCACTGTGCTTGCGCTCTCCTCGTCTGACCCCTACGGGCTGCCGGGCACCGGCGACCGCGACGACGCGATGGCCATGATCCGCGAGCTCTCCGAGTATTTGGAGTTCGAGCCTGGCTCGGCCTGGGGTCAGTCACCCGACATCGACTGGAAGCGGACGCGCTACGACCCGAACGACGACGCGCAGCTGTTCATCAACCAGGCTGGTTCCGATGTCTGGCGCCCGAGCACGCGGTACGACGTGCTCTCGAACGTCTGCTTCGCCGGTGATTTCTGCCAGAACCGCATCGGGATGACCACCATCGAAGCAGCCGTGACCACAGGGCTGGAGGCGGCGAACGCGATCGTCGGCCGTCGCGGGATCGGTGCCCCCGTGAACATCCGCGTTCCCAGCTCGCCCTCCGGACCGCTGTCCGTTTGGCTGCGGTACGCCTGGGGCCCTTACGCGCTGGCGGCGAAGGCGTGGTCGGAAGGCCGCGAGCTGCTCAGAGGCGTCTCCCGTTACCTGCTGGACAGCTGACGTACCTGATCGACCAGCTCCAGTAGCGGCCCCGGCCGCTGCGCAAAGCGTTGCGCCTCCGCCCGCGCCGACGCAGCGATTCGGTCGAGAACGACCTCCGCCTCATCGAGCTGGTGGCGGCATGCGTCGGCGATCGCGTCCAGGCGGCCGGTATCGCGGTCGGCAACGGCGAATAGTTCCCGGATACGCGGGTCCCGTGTCGCAAGCGCCGCCGGGAGGGTCAGGATTCCGTCGCGGATGTCCTCCTCCCCACCTCCGCCCAGGGCGTCAAGGCCTCTCAGGTCGGCCACGTCGTCGCAGCCGTGGTAGAGGACGCCCAGCAGATGTCCGTATTGACGCAGGCGCTCCGAGCGAGCGCCGAGGACGGCACAGGCCTCGAACATCGATCCGGTGTCCTCGCCTGCGATCCGGCGCCAGTCCTCGACGCCGAGTGGCTGGCGACGCACTCGCCACTGAAGGCATTCCGCCGCTCCCAGGCGACGGATCAATTCCGCAAGCCGACGGGTCGCGAACGGGTCCTCGGCCAGGGCATCGAACGCGTCGGCAACCAGGTAGCCCGACGTCATGAGCGCCGGCAGGCGTCCGAACCTGTACTCGACCGTCGCCACCCCCCGGCGCTCGATCGAGGAATCGAGGACGTCGTCGATGATCAGCGACATGTTGTGGACCAGCTCGATCGCGAACGCGGCGTCCATGGCTTCCGCCGTCGGCGTGTCTTGCGTGGCCCGATGACAGGCGAACAGCGTCAGCGGCCGGAAGTGCTTGGGGCTGCCGGCAAATGCCCAGGCGAGCGCTTCTCTAAGCTCGTCATCTACGCCGCCAAGCCACCCCGCGAGCCGCTGGCGCAGGAGCCTCACCTCGTCGACGGAGCCGAGCTCGGCGATCACCCTGTCGCTCGAGCCGAGCGCCTCGCGGACGGTCACGGCTTTGCTCTGTAGGGACGGCCGGCCGCGAGGCGTCCATTCGCCTCCGAAGGCCGCGTGAACGCGTCGAGGTCATCGACTCCGCGACGCATCTCGCGCCAGGAGACCTCCGCCGAGTCACGCACCAGAGCGATCAGCTCCTCGCGAAACGCGGCTTCGGCTACTCCGGTCTCGCCCCGAGCCGCCGAGCTCGCGAGCGCCAGCCTGATCAAGGGCGGCAGCCGCCGCGCGATGAGCCCCAAACTCTGCGTTGAAACCCGGATCGCCGTGGAGGCGGACACAAACGAACCGGTCGCCAGCACGCGAGGCACCAAAAGACGGTCCAAGGCGCGCAGCTTAGCTTGCGGCGTTGCGAGCCGCTAGCGTTCAGTCGCAAGCGACTAGGAGCCTCCTCATTTATGCGAAACCCGCGTGATTTCGGCAAGCCACTGGCGATCGGCGCACCAGAGCCGCCGTCGGAGATTCCGTTCAAGCCGTCGCGGATGATCCACTTCCTCGACTTCTCGAACGAGAAGATGGTCGCCAAGGTGCCTGATATCGCGCCGACGGTCGACATCCTGCTCGGGAACCTGGAGGATGCGGTGCCGGTGGATCGCAAGGAGGCGGCGCGTGAGGGCCTGATCCGGGTGGGCAAGGAGATGGAGCTTTCAGAGACGCAGCTATGGGCCCGGGTCAACAGCCTCGAGTCGCCGTGGGTGCTCGACGACCTGACGACGGTCGTCACCGAGATCGGCGACAGGCTCGAAGTGGTGATGATCCCGAAGGTCGAGGGGCCCTGGGACATCCACTACGTCGACAGGCTGCTGGCCCAACTCGAGGCCAAGGCTGGGCTGGAGCGCCCGCTGCTGGTTCACGCCATCCTCGAGACCTCGCTCGGTGTCGTGAACCTAGAAGAGATCGCTACGGCCAGCCCGCGCATGCAGGGGATGAGCTTCGGTCCCGCCGATCTGGCCGCCTCGCGGCGAATGAAGACAACCCGGGTTGGGGGCGGCCACCCCGGCTACCGGGTGATAAGCGACCCAGATCCGGATGACCCGGAGGCACCGCGCCAGACCGCCCAGCAGGATCCGTGGCACTACTCGATCGGGCGGATGGTCGACGCCTGCACGTCAGCGGGGATCCTGCCGTTCTACGGTCCCTACGGCGACATCAAGGACGTCCAGGGCTGCGAGACCCAGTTCCGGGCGGCGTTCCTGCTCGGCTGCGTGGGCGCATGGTCACTGCACCCGGTCCAGATCGAAATCGCCAAGAAGGTGTTCAGTCCGCCAGTGGACGAGGTGCTATTCGCGAAGAAGGTGCTCGACGCGATCCCCGACGGCCGCGGCGTGCACATGATCGATGGCAAGATGCAGGACGACGCCACCTTCAAGCAGGCCAAGGTGATGGTGTCGCTGGCGGAGATGCTGGCCCACAAGGACTCGGAACTCGCCGAGGCCTACGGCTTCGCTCCAGAACCGGTCGGCTGAAGCGACGGATGCGTATCTCGGCCAAGGTCGACTACGCGGTACGGGCCGCGGTCGAGCTGGCCGCCGCCTCCGCCGAGAAGCCCGTAAAGGCCGAGGCCATCGCTAACGCCCAGGGGATCCCGCTGAACTTCCTGGAGAACATCCTCGGCGAGCTTCGCCACGCCGGCATCGTCCGCAGCCACCGCGGCGCCGAGGGCGGATTCCGCCTGGCCAAGCCACCGGAGAAGGTGACGGTGGCGGACATCATGAGGGCCGTCGAGGGCCCACTGGCAAGCGTCCGCGGCGGCCCGCCCGAGGACGCCTCCTACACCGGAGCGGCCGAGACTCTCCCCCGCGTGTGGATCGCCGTCAGGGCCAACCTCCGCAACGTGGTGGAGCACGTAACGCTGGCCGACGTAGCTGCCGGCAAGATCCCGGCGGCGGTCGACAGGCTGGCCGAGGATCCGGAGGCCTGGGTCACGCGTTGACGGGCTGGGGCTGGTCCTCGCGCACCCAGACCACGTCGCCTTGCGCCAGATCCAGCTCCTCGGTCTGCGCGCGGGTCAGCTGCGCGCGAGCCGCTGTTCCGTCAGAGAGCTCGAGCTCGATTCGGACCTCGAACCCCAGATGGACGACGCGCACCACGCGGGCCTCGATGGCGCCATCTTGCGGTATCGGCGACAGGGTCAGGTCGTGGGGCCGCACCAGCCGCTCGCCGACCCGGCTGACGGGTCCTAGGAAGCCCATCACGAAGTCGTTCGCGGGCGCGTCGTAGACCTCGCGGGGGGCGCCGACCTGCTCGATCCTGCCGCCGTGCATGACGGCGATCCTGTCCGAAACCTCCATCGCCTCCTCCTGATCGTGGGTCACCAGCACCGTGGTGACTCCCTGCTCGTCATGCAACCGCCGCAGCCACAGGCGAAGCTCGGCTCGCACCGTGGCGTCGAGCGCGCCGAACGGCTCGTCCAGCAGCAGCACGCGCGGCTGGACGGCGAGCGCCCGAGCCAGCGCCATCCGCTGCCGCTGCCCCCCCGATAGCTGGCGCGGGCGCTGCCCTGACCACTTGGTGAGGCCGACGAGCTCCAGCAGCTCGTCGACTCGCTCGCGGACCTCGGGCTGCGGCCGGCGCCTGACGCGCAGCCCGAAGGCGACGTTCTCGCGCACGGTCATGTGCTGGAAGGCGGCGTAGTGCTGGAAGACGAACCCGATCCCGCGATCCTGCGGGCGCGCGCGGGTGACATCGGCGGAGTCAATCAGCACCGCTCCGGCGTCCGGCACCTCCAGCCCGGCGACGATCCGAAGCAGCGTTGATTTCCCGGATCCGCTGGGCCCCAGAAGCGCGGTCAGCGACCCCGCTGGCACCTCAAGCGTGACCTCGTCGAGGGCTGCGAAGTCCCCGAACCGCTTGGAGACTGCGTTGACGTCGATCCTCATCCAGATTCGTCCTTTCGAGGTGCCAGCACGGTCATGACGAGCAGCACCAGCAGCGAGATGACGGCCAGTTCGGTCGCCGCCGCGTACGCCCCGCTCAGCGACTGGGCGCTTGAGATTTGGGAGTCCCGCTGCTGGACCAGCAGGGGCAGAGTGAGCGTCGAGCCGGCGACGTTCGAGGAGACGACCGCCACCGCGCCGATCTCTCCCAGGGCTCGTGCCGTGGTCAGCACTACCCCGTATGCCACCCCCCACCTGATCGAGGGCAGGGTCACGCGCCAGAACGTCTGCCAGCCGCCCGCGCCGAGCGTCGCAGCGGCCTGCTCCTGCTCGTCGCCAACCTCTTGCAGCACCGGCGTCACCTCGCGCACTACGAACGGGAGCGACACGAACACGGTCGCGATCACCATCCCGGCGGGGGCGTAGATGATCCTGATCCCGTGGCTGAGAAACCAGTTGCCAAACCAGCCGCCCTGACCGTAGACGAGCAAGAGCGCCAGCCCCACGATCACCGGAGAGACGACGAATGGCAAGTCGATGATCGCGTCCAGCACCGCCGTCGCCCGCCCCTTCCCGCGGACCAGCAGCATCGCGCAGCCAACGCCGAAGATCGTGTTGAGCGGCACGGCGATCGCCGCGATCAAGAGCGACAGCCACAGCGCGCTGATCGCAGCCGGTGTCGTAACCCAACCCAAGGCCGCGCCCAGGCCATGCTCGAAAGTGCGCCAGAAGATCATCCCCAGCGGGGCCAGCAAAAGGACCGCCAGGTACAGCAGCGCCACCGTGCGCAGCGATAGCGTCGCTCGGCGGCTAACCAGCACGGCCCGCTCCCAACCGTCGGATGATCACCAGCACCACGAGCGAGACCGCCAACAGCACGATCGACAGCGATGCCGCCGACTGCGGATCGCCGCTCTCGACGTCGGCGTAGATCACGATGCTCGCGATCTGAACTTTGCCGGCGATCAGCACGAGCGATCCGAACTCCCCCATGGCGCGCGCGAACGCCAGTGCCGCGCCGGAGACGATCGCCGGCCGCAGGGCGGGCAGGATGACCCTACGGAACGTGGTCGCGTTCGAGGAGCCAAGCGACGCGGCCGCCTCCTCGACCTCCCGGTCGAGCTCGATCAGGACCGGCTGCACGGAGCGCACCACGAACGGCAACGTGACGAACAGCAGCGCCAGCACCACGGCGGCACGGGTGAATGCGAGGTGGACGCCGAATGGGCTGTCAGGCCCGTACAGCGCGATCAGCGTCAGCCCGGCCACGATCGTCGGCAGCGCGAACGGCAGATCGATCAGGGAATTAACGAACCGCTTGCCCGGGAACCGGTCGCGGACGAGAACCCAGGCCATCAGCGTTCCCATCACGGCGCCGATCGCCGCCACCAGCAGCGAGGCGACGAGCGTCACCGCCAGCGCCTTGAGCGCGGTCGGGGTCGTGATCGAGCGCCACAGCGTGGCCGGTCCCTGTGAGACCGCCTTGACCGCGACCGCCGCCAGCGGGATCAGGACGAACGCGCTGAGATACAGCGTCGCGACCCCGAGGCCCAGTCCGCGCGCTCCCGGCCGCCGTAGGGGCCGGCCGTGAGCGCGGGCGCCGGGCGCCGGCGCCCCCGGAGGCTGAGCTCCCGAGGGTGCCGGCGCGGCGTATGACTCAGCTGGAGGCAGTGGGCACCCCCGCCGCCTGTTCGATCTTCGTGATCGACCCGTTCGACGCGGCGAAGAACTTCTTGTCGATCGAGGTCCACCCACCCAGTGAGCTGATCGTGAACAGCTGCGGCGGCGTCGGGAACTTCGAGGCGAACTGCTTCGCCACCGACGCGAGCACGGGCCGGTATCCCTGCTGGGCCCAGAGGGTCTGCGCCGCAGGCGAGAACAGCCAGCTGACGAATGTGTGCGCCGCCGCCGGCGCCTTGCTAGTTGCCGCCACCGGCGTCTCGATCAGCAGCGTCTGCTTGGGGACGACGTGCTGAACGGCGTCGCCCGCCTTCTCGGCGGCGAGGGCTTCGCTCTCGTAGGAGATGAGCACGTCGCCCTTGCCGCTGGTGAACGTCTGCAGCGCGGAGCTACCACTCGAGGGCTGGACGCTGGTGTTTTTCGTCAGCAGCGTCTTGACGTAGGCGAGTGCCTGCGCCGGCGTCTTGCCCTCCTTGAGCTGCGCGCCATAGCCCGCGAGGATGTTCCAGCGAGCGCTCCCCGAGGTCGCCGGGTTCGGCGTGATCACGTCGACGCCGGGCTTCACCAGATCATCCCAGCCGGTGATGTGCTTCGGGTTGCCTTTGCGCACTACGAGCACCACCACCGAATCGGACGGAATGCCCTTTGCTCCGACCGTGTCCCAGCTGCTCGCCACGACCCCGGCCTTGACCAGTCGGGTGACGTCCGGAGTGGTGGAGAACGCGACCACATCCGCAGGTTGGCCCGATGCGACGGCGCGGCTCTGGGCTCCGGACGGGCCGAACGACTGGCTGAACGAGACGCCCTTGCCGGCGGAAGACTGCTCGAAGGCAGCGGTCAGCTTGT
>Ga0209577_10004140_pt1 | contig 13679 bp, 12 predicted proteins | sample GraSoiAngelo_109_FD_185874 | JGI IMG/M metagenome (GOLD analysis project Ga0209577, IMG submission 185874) | Grasslands soil microbial communities from the Angelo Coastal Reserve, California, USA - 14_0903_12_20cm (SPAdes) (version 2) | ecosystem: Environmental > Terrestrial > Soil > Grasslands... | reverse complement strand
CGCGACGCACACTGGCTACCTCAACGCCATCACGACCGACGAATACCGCGTATGGAACAGTTACATTCAGCCTTGGGGCGTCTGCAACGGCACCAACTCATGGGATAGCGATCAATCCCCGGACGGCTATTCTGCGATTGACCAAGTGGGCCGAGGGCAGGCGTCGGATCAAATTCGAGGCGATATCCCAATCAATCAGCGCACGGGAAGCGCCGCATGGCCGCGAAACCAGTTAGAGCCGGTGTACCTGTGGAACAACACGTGGCATCAAGTGCCGAATAATCCCGGCCAATATATAGCCAATAATCAATCAGTCGTTCAAACAGGCCGCGACATTATCGACAACGGAAACATGCCCATGCCCAGTTACACATCTTACGTTTACCCGCATCCACTCGCTGCGCCTACTGTTACGCCAACTCCGACGCCGACAGCGACAGAAACACCGACTCCGACCGCTACGGTCAGTCCAACATCTACTGCAACTCCAACATCATCTCCTTCGCCTACGGCGACAGCAACCCCTACGCCCATCTCCACATCGCCGCCGTCGCCATCGCCAACGCCGTCGCTAACACCGACTCCGGCAGCCACGGCAACGCCGACGCCAACGGCTACAGCCGAGCCGTCACCGACGCCCACGGCGACGGCGACACCGACGTCAACGCCGTCGGCTACAGCAACTGTCACGCCGACACCAACAGCGACTGCGACGCCGAGGCACACTCCCAGGCCGCATCCCTCTCACGCCCCCGCACCGTAGCAGACGCGCTTCGGAAGCTCTTGGGTAAGCGTGACGAATCGAAAGCGCCTAGTCTGGTCGAAACCTTAGCCAATGGTAGGCAACGAATCCTCAGTGGCGGCGACACCATTCGCTGAGCCTTTGGCCTTCTCGTTCACCTCGCGATTTCCCTGGCGGCTCCGTTCTCGATTTCGTTTCAATGACATTGAAACCGGTGAGGGAGGGATTCGAACCCTCGGTAGCCTTTTGGGCTACGGCGCTTTAGCAAAGCGCTGCTTTCGACCACTCAGCCACCTCACCAAAAACAGAGAGGGAATATCGCGAAGAATTGCCGATTGCCAACACCGACATTCGTCGCGTGCTCGCGATTTTCATCGGAGTCGCTCATTGCTGATTGACCCCGAAAGCGTTCGGAGTTGAAGTGATTGGCGATGATCAGTGAGGAGGAGGCGCGCAATCGAATTTTGGAAGCTGTCCGCACCACACCGGAACGGACTGTTCCACTTTCCAAGGCGCTGGATTGTTTTAGTGCGCGTGAGGTTGTCGCGCCGTTGGCGCTGCCGACTTTCGACAATTCGGCAATGGATGGTTACGCCGTCGTGGCAAGTTCATGTGCCAAGGGCGCGCGGTTGCGTGTGATCGGCGAGCAGCCGGCCGGTCGTGATCGGCAGCTTCGCATTTCCCCTGGCGAAGCGGTGCGAATTTTTACCGGCGCGCCGATACCTGCCGGTGCAGACGCGATTGTGATGCAAGAAGACACAACACGCGAAGGCAGCGAGGTCGTGGTGAACGTGGATGTCGATCTGGGTGAATTCATCCGCCGGCGAGGTGCCGATCTGGCCGAAGGTCAAAAAATTCTGGAACGCGGCGAGCAAATTCGTCCGACGACGATTGCCCTCCTCGCGTCGCAGGGTTTTACCGATATGACAATCGGCGGCGAAATAAACGCGGCAATCCTCTCGACGGGTGATGAGCTCGTGACGCCGGGCAAGAAACTCGATCAAGGGCAAATCTACGACAGCAATTCGATGTTACTGCAGGCGTTGATGCAAGGTTGCGGCGCATCTGTGACATCAGTCGAACGTTGTCCCGATCAACGCGAACCATTGCTCAAAGCGATCCGACGCGGAATCACAAATCATGTTCTTGTTATTGCTGGCGGTGTCTCAGTCGGTGAACACGACCTCGTCCAGACGACGTTACGCACACTCGGAGCAAGCATCGACATTTGGCGTGTCGCGATTAAACCGGGTAAACCATTCCTTTTCGGTCAAGCGAACGAATGCGCTGTATTCGGTTTGCCAGGAAATCCGGTGTCAGCATTTGTGACTTTTCTGCAGTTTGTGCGCCCTGCAATTTTGAAAATGATGGGTGCGGGTGATCTTAGTCTGCGGACAATGCCAGCACGATTGACCGTCGATCTCGTGAATGAAGGCGACCGGCCGCATTACGTTCGTGGCAAAATCGAGAACGGAGCATTCGCTCCGATTGGGCGCCAGGAATCGCATGCGCTCTTCGGGTTGAACCGGTCAAATGCGCTGCTGCGCGTCGCCGAGGGCCAGTCGTTAAAAGCGGGTGAGATTGTCGATGTTCAACTTTGGTGATTGCCAATTCTCGCGCTCGGAGGGGTTTGACAGGGCGTGCACGCATTTTTAGCTTAATCGCCTTGAATACGGGAGTCCTCACTGCGTTTGCACGAAATCCAGCGGGTCAAATTCGTGCGGACGCAGAACGGCTTTCCCACATCATCTTGGAATTGCAGCGCTGCTTCGTGCTGCGTCTGTGCAAGGAACTCGCGCCCGGGAACGTTTCGTTTCCACAATTTTTTCTTCTCGCGTATCTCGATCAAAAGGAAGTTCTCACCATGTCTGCAATCGCGCAGAAAATGGGGCACACCACTGCGGCGGCGAGCGGTCTGGTAGCGCGCCTTGAAAATCTTGGTTACGTGGTGCGCTCGATCGCGCGGGATGACCGGCGCAAGGTAATGGTTTGCATCACCGCGAAAGGTTCAGCGTTGGTCAGGCGAATCCGCGAGGAGATGATCGGCAATCTGATGAAAATTCTGGATCACCTCACGCCGGACGAACAAAAGGCCTGGCTGCAGATTTACGGCAAGATTTACGATTACTGCCAATCGAAATGATTTTTATTTATCTGGCGGCAGTGCTATCTGACTGCGATAAAATAGTTAGCGTTAAATCCGCCGGCCGGTTTTCGCGCATCTATCGCTAAACTCTATGAGAAGATTTTTTATTTTATTGGGGATATTTGCGGTCTGCGGTATCCCTGCTCCGCGAAGTTTTAGCGGTACCGAAGGAACGAGATCTGGCAGTGGAACAGGGTCGGCCGGGAAGGTTCCTACGTTTACTCTGGATCAGGCGATCCTCACGTCGCTTCAACAGAATCCTGCTCTTCTAAACGCGGAGCAGGAGATCAAACGCACCAAAGGCGTGATCATCCAGGTCCGTGCGCAGGCCCTGCCACAGATCACCGCGCAAGGGACATTTGACTGGACTGATCCCAACCTCGTTAACGCCCGCACGATAAGCACGACGGCTGGAACCACGACAGGCGCTACACCCACGGGGACGGGTGCATCCGGTTCCCTTCTTGAGTCGCCCCAGTCGCAGGTGAAAGACGTTCGGGGATCTGGCGCCGCCGCGGCGCCCGCCGCGACCCCTGGCGTTAGAAACACGGAATTAAGCGACGTATCGTACACCATCTCCGTTACAGGCAGCCAATTGATTTTCAACGGCACAACCCCCAATCAGATTCGCGCTACGTTTTTTCAGAGGGACAGCGCCTATTTCGCCTTTCGGAATGTTTTAGATCAACTCATAGCCACCGTTAAAACGCAGTTTTATCAGATCGTGGTCAATCGAGAGCTCGTAAAGGTGAATCAACAATCGGTGGAGCTTCTGAACGCTCAGTTAAAGGACCAGCAGAATCGTTTTGAAGCGGGAACAGTTCCGCGTTTCAACGTGCTACAAGCGGAGGTAGCATATTACAACCAACTTCCGCAACTGATTACTGCTCAGAACAACGTGCGAATATCGAAGTTGCAACTGGCCAAGACGCTCGGTCTGTACTTTCAACCAATGCGCGGTGAAGAACCGCCATTGGAGGTTGTCGGCGAAATGCCGTATAACGTTCGCATCATTAACCTGGCCAATTCCATCGAGATGGGAAAAGAGCGGCGGCCATTTCTCAAACAAGCGCGAGCTAACGTCCTGAACCAACTTCAGCAAGTGCGCACAGCCGCAGGCCAGTACCTGCCTACGATCACTGCCACTGGCGGCGGAGAATGGGTCAGCTCACCGATTAATTCGAGCTGGCATGATATTTCCAAAGGCTGGCTCGCAGGGGTCCAGGGCAGCCTGCCAATCTGGGATAGCGGCGCAATCGCGGGCCAGGTTATCCAGCAACGCGCGATCTTTTCGGAAACCAAGATCACTTACGACGATGACGTCCGGCAGGTGGAACTGGAAATACAACAGGCCTACTCAAATTTGCAGCAAAACGAGGAGCTGGTTAAAAGCCAGGAGAAAAACGTCGAGCTCGCTGACGAAGCGTTGCGTCTTGCCAAGGCGCGCCTCGACGCCGGCGCGGGAGTTCAATTGGATGTGCTCAACGCCCAGACGCAACTGCTTACTGCGCAATCGACGCGTTTGCAGGCGCTTTTCGGATACAACTCTTCGTTGGCGGAATTTGACCGGGCCACCGGCGCCCAGAGCACTTACCAGGAGATGTTCGCTGATCTCGCGCCGCGCGCGACGAAGACGAAGACCTATTACACAGGCAGCGGTGTGGACGCGGAAGGCAAACGAAAAGAGGCGGACGACAGCGCGCCACGAATTCGGGGCGGAAGCTCCCGGACCTCACACTCGAAATAAGGGCTTCAATCCGAAGTTCCAAACACGCAATTGTCATCATGAGCGGAGCGAAGGATCTCTGATTATTTTCCTGACTTCGCGTCAATGAGAAACAGAGACGTTTCGCGAAGCCTGTCCTGAGCGGAGTCGAAAGGCTCAACATGACAGGGAGAGAGGCGGCTGGATGATTTTTGAGTTTGGAGCTTATGTGCGATTTGTGTTTTGCGATTTGGAGCTTCGATAGTGATGCAGCTGCCCTTCGAACAATTTCCAGCGCTGAGCGCGATAGGAATCTGTCGTCACGCTTTCACACAACGGATTCCGGGCATAGACGTTTCACACGATAAATCCGAAGTGTTGAAGCGGCTCGAAGCCGCGCATCGCGAAATTCGCGACGCAATCGGCGTGGGCAATTGGGCGCTGTTCACTGCTCAACAGGTTCACGGCAACAAGATAACAGTCGCTGATAGTTGTAGCCACGGCCCTGTGGGCCGTGAATTCGCCGGTTGCGATGGCATCATCACCAGCCAACGCGGCATCGTACTCGGTGTTTACGTCGCAGACTGCTGCGCAGTTTACATTGTCGATCCCAAAGCGCCGGCGATCGGTCTTATCCATTCCGGTCGCAAAGGCACGGAGCTCGACATCGTAACGAAAGCGATCAGAGAAATGATGGATCGCTTTGGATCAGATCCGGCAGAGATGGTCGTCCAACTCAGCCCGTGCATTCGCCCGCCGCATTACGAAGTCGATTTTGCCGCGGAAATTATCCGGCAATGCCGCGCGTCTGGTGTGAAGGAAATTCACGACTCGGGCGTATGCACTGGGTGCGATTTGAATCGTTACTATTCCTATCGCGTCGAAAAAGGAAAGACTGGTCGGATGCTGGCGTTGCTGGGGCTTAATCCGGCAATCGAGGATTAGACGAAAAAATGTTCGCCTTATATTACGAACTTTCGCCTGATTCTCGTTAGATGTTGTGAACGCACACTGTCTCCGCTAGACGATTTCGCATGTCGAAAGTCATTCTAGGTCTGATCGCTGGGATAGTATTCGGATCGCTGGACGTCGGCCTTATGCTGCCGATGTCTTTTCCCGACAAGACCACAGCCTTGCTCGGCGCATTTGCGAGTCGCTTCGCCATTGGATTCGTCATCGGATGCGTGCAGTTGCCTTCCTGGCCCGGCTGGTTGGTGGGGTTGCTGTTCGGGCTACTCATCAGCCTTCCGGACGCCATTATCACGCACAAGTACGTTCCGATTCTTGTTCTAGGGGGCATTGGGGGTCTCGTGATTGGCGGTTTGATTCACGGGTGGAGAGCGAACATCTAACCATGCGATACAGCCGACCGCTGGCCGCTCCGATATCTCACTTTACTCTATGAAAACACGTCCGTTGCAATCCACGCTCGCTCCCGTCAGCGGTGGGCTGAGCTTCTTCTCGTTAGGCTGGCGTGTCTTCACGCGAGCCGCGCTTGAATGGGCAAATGCCGCGTTTCTTTGCGTCGGCTACAAAGTCCAGGAATTCGCGGGCGTGTTTACCGAACTTCAGCGTCGCTGCTTTATCGAGCACCTGCGAGATGTTCAGTCCGGTCAGGTAAACAAGCTTGAATGCGGCTTTGATTTCGTCTCGGTCCACTGTGCTGAAGCCGGCGCGGCGTAGCCCGACCACATTCAAGCCGAACACTTGATTGCGTTCCGCTGCGATAACGAATGGTGGCAGATCTTTCCCAAATGCGGAGCTGCCTTGCACCATAACCAGACGTCCGATGCGCATGAACTGGTGAAACGTCGATCCGCCGCCCAGAAATGCACCATCGTCCACGCAGACGTAGCCGGCTAACAAACAATTGTTCGCAATAACGACGTTGTTTCCGATCTCGCAATTGTGGCCTATGTGCGCTCCGGCCATCAGAAAATTCTTATCGCCGATTTTCGTCGCGCTTCCCTCGGTCGTGCCGCGATGAACGGTGCAGTACTCGCGGATGATGTTGTCGTTACCGATCTCGACCTTCGTTTTTCGCTCCGGCGAGAACGAAACATCCTGCGGCGGCGCTCCGATCACCGCGCCATGTCCAATGAAATTGCCGTTCCCTATTGTGACATCGTCTTCAATGACAACGTGTGATTGCACGATCGTTTTTTCACCGATCGTCACCTGCGGTCCAACGATTGAAAATGGTCCGATCTCCACATCGACGCCGATTTCAGCAGCCGGATCAACGATCGCGGTGGGATGAATTTTTGCACTGCTCATGTTTCCGCGGGGATTCTTACTTAACCGTGCGCGTGCCGGGTCGCCTCTCCTTTTCCAAGGGAGAGGGGGGGAGGGTGAGGGTTGATCCGGGGCGAGTTCGTTCGAACCCCTCACCTTCGTCCTCTCCCCTTCTGCAAGGGGAGAGGCGATTTCTGAATACCATTTTCATAAAACGCCGGCCTCCTTGAAACTGAAGTAACCGGGATTTCCTTCCGAGGGCGCGCCGATGATGATGTGATCGAGCAGTTTGATTTGCAACAACTCAGCGGCTTCAGCCAGACGCCTCGTTAGGCTGTGGTCGGTCTGGCTCGGTGACGCATCGCCGGAAGGATGATTGTGCACGACGATCACGGCGTAAGCCGAAGCGACAAGGGCTGGCCGAAAAACATCGCGTGGATGTGCGATACTCTCGTTTACGCTGCCTATCGAAACTTCCTCCACTCGAATTAAGTGATAACGCGTATCGAGCAGGATCACGCGCAGCGATTCTTTGCGGAGTCGCCGCATCTCGGGCCCGACGAGTTCGTTAACTAATTCGGGCGAATCGATTTTTTGCCTGGACAGTGTTTCACGCGCGAGACGCTGGCCGAGTCCAAAGGCGGCGACGAGCTGTACGGCTTTCGCGAAACCAACGCCACGCATCTTGGACAGCTCATCAACCGTGCAACGGCTTAGTCCGCTGAGCGAGCCATAGTCTTCCAGCAATTTGCGTGCGACCTCGATGGCATTGGCGCCCGGAATTCCAGTGCGTAGCAAAATCGCGATTAACTCCGGATCGGTTAAGACTGCCGCTCCGTGAGCGGCAAGTTTTTCACGCGGCCGCTCATCCTGCGGCATTTCGCGGATTTTCAGCTGCGACATATCAGAAATTGGAGGGCAGCTGACTCAACCAGGTCTCGCGGGAGCTCGACCCTCCATCAAGATTTCAGACGCGAAGTTGATCGAACATCTCACACAACACGTCACCGAGGAAGAACAGCGCCTTACCGTAAGGATTGGACCCGATTCCATCCAGACCGGCTTGTGCTTCGCGAATCAAATTGCTGCCAGCGGCAATGGACTCATTAAGCGCTCCGTTGGTCGCGCCATTCTTTAAGAGCTCGATCATTTCTTCGACTCGCTCTTCGAGCACAAGCTGGCAACACCGTTCCCGCTCAAACTCCGATGCTGAGCGCAGGAAAATTAGAACCGGTAGTGTGAACTTGCCTTTGCGGAGGTCGGTCCCGAGAGTCTTGCCCGTTGTTCCTTCGTTCCCGGCAAGATCGACACAATCGTCATAAATCTGATATGCGGTTCCGATTTGAAACCCGAAGTTCTTGAATCGTTCGATCGCATCAGGATTTGCCTTACTGATTACAGCGGCTAACTCCGCCGCTGCGGCGAACAGCGACCCGGTCTTCATTTGTACGATTCGCAAGTAATCCTGAACGCTGAGGTTGAGATCAAATTTGCGCTGTGTCTGGATCATTTCGCCAGAGCAAACGGTTGCAGCCGTACGCGCAATCGCCCGACCGATCTTCGAATTCTCGAAATTTGTCGACAATGTAAGCGCATGAGCGAAGAGGCAATCGCCCAGCAAAACGCTCAGCGAATTTCCCCAGCGCGCGTTCGCGGTAGGCTGTGCCCGCCGGCGCTCCGCTTCGTCCATCACGTCGTCGTGTACCAACGTCGCGATGTGGATGAGTTCCACGGTCACAGCAAGATCGATATGTCCCGGGTTTATCTCTCCAGTTGCGCCGGCGGCCAAAAGGGTTAGCAGCGGCCGCAGACGTTTGCCTCGGCTGCCGACCGCGTACACAACGTAGCCTTCGATTGCCGGGTCGAAAGCCGCCGCCTGCTGCGCAATGCGTGTCTCGACTTCCTTAAGATGCGGTTGAACCAATTTCGCCACTTTAGCCAGCGAGGCAGCGGGAGAAGCGGCCAGCGCATTCTCAGTCAGGTCCGCCAATGGGACGGACTCGTCCGGTGGCGAGCTTGGCCGTAAGCGCGCGAAGAGTTCCACGAGGCGAGGATAGCGGGGCGGTCGGAGTAGAGCAAGCTTCTAGCTTGTTTTATCGATAATTTTGCAAGCGAGACGCTCGCACTACCTTTTTCGCAACCAAGAATCGGTGCTGTACTTGTGCTCGGCCAATTCTCGCGCTCGATTCAAAATTTCCTCGTCGAGTTTTCGCTCGCTATAATGTGCCGACAAAGCCCGTATAAATCGTTGCGCAAGGGCGCTCTCAAGATCAACGCTCTGGATGCTGCCCTGTTGTAGCAGAGCGCGACGGGTCCGTCGTTGGGCCGCGCCTGCAACTTTTCTGCCATCAATCATCACATCCGCACGCACAGGGTTTTCGAAACAATTGCAGGTCGGGACGCCACTCCGCGGCGTCCGGTCGGCGCAGAGCTCCGAGTCCACCAATTGTGTGCACATGCCGATTCCGCTCAACGCATCACACAAAGCTCGGTGGATCTTTTCATAGATAGACATCGATGATTCACCAAAAGCGGCATCGTTCGCCGGAACCACAAGGGAATACGTCAGATCCTTTCCGTGAAACACGATCCCGCCGCCCGTCCAACGCCGGACCAAATCGCGCTCGTCTTGATAGCTCGCGACGTCAGAAAATCGACCAAAGTATCCAAACGAGAGAGCAGGGGATTGCCAGCGATAAAAGCGAATGGCGGGAACAGAGGCACTGCTGAGCAATGCTTCGTCAATTGCCATGTTCATCGCCGCCGAACGTGGAATGTGATCGCGATAAACCGCTAAGGTCGCGAACAGCGATTGTTTTGCCTTCACTTTGTTGTCATTCCGAGCGGAGTCGAGGAATCTCAGATTACTCCCACCGCTCCTCACATCGAGAGATGTCTCGACTTCGCTCGACATGACAAATCAAGTAAGAAGCTCATCCAAAATTTTCGCTACAGCTTCGCTCGGGTTTGGATGCGCGGTGATCGGTCGACCTATCACAAGATAGTCTGCACCGGCTTCAAGCGCCTCGCGCGGAGTCATCGTTCGCTTTTGATCGCCAGGCTCCGACCAGGTCGGCCGAATCCCTGGGACAACGATTTTGATCTTGTTACCGAATTCACGACGAAGAGGTGTGATTTCGTGCGAACTGGCTACAACTCCATCGATTCCTGCTTCAACGCCCACCTTCGCCAGGCGCAACACCTGATCATCGACTTTCGCCGGAATTCCAATTTCCCGCAGCGTTCCTTCCGTTGAGCTGGTTAAAACAGTCACACCCAGAAGCAACACGTTGCCCGCGCGAGCCGATGTCGCCGCGCGGATCATTTCGCTGCCGCCGCTCAAGTGAATGGTAAACATTGCCACGCCAAGGCGGTTCGCGGATTCGACTGCGCGGGCGACCGTGTTTGGAATGTCGTGCAGCTTGAGATCGAGCCAGACCTTGGAGCCCGTGGACAAAACTGCGCGCAAAATCTCCGGGCCTTCCGCGGTATAAAGTTGCAGACCAATTTTGAAAAACGAGATTTGGTCGCGCAGCTTTTCCACGAGCTCAAGCGCTTCCTTTTTTGTCGGTACGTCCAGCGCGACGATGATTTTGTCAGCGTTTTCTGTCATTCGGAGCGAAGTCGAGGAACCCCGCGGAGTTACCTTTGACTGGCAACACGGGATGTCTCGACTACGCTCGACATGAGGATATGCAAGTTTTCGCTCCTGCGAAGATCAATCTTTCGCTGAAGATCCTTGGTCGCTGGGACAATGGCTTCCACGACCTCGACACGCTCATCGCACCGATTTCGCTCTACGACGAGATTAGAATCGATAAAGGCCGCCCGGGAAACGGCATCGAATTTCGCTGCGACGATCCATCAGTCCCGCCAGGCAACGACAATCTGGTCGTTCGTGCAGCAAAGGCGTTCTTTGAAACGACTGAGATCGAGCCCGCGGTTTCGATTGAACTCCAGAAGAAAATTCCGCACGGCGCTGGATTAGGCGGCGGAAGCAGCGACGCCGCCTCCGTACTACTCGCGCTCAATGAACTCTTCGATGCGAAATTGTCTCGGCAAACGCTGGCCAGAATGGCGGAGCCGATTGGATCAGACGTTCCATTTTTTGTTTTTCAATCCGCAGCCCGGTGCAAGGGGCGTGGCGAAATAGTCACGCCGATTAAATTGAAGAGAAGATTTTCGATCCTGTTATTGAAACCTGCCTTTGCCGTCTCAACAGGATGGGCATACTCCCGCTGGCAGCATTCTCGAGAGATTCCGGGAATTCGTTACGTAGCGCAGGAATTTTCCGATCAGACTTTCGTGAATGATCTCGAACGTCCCGTCTTCGAAAAATTTGTTTTCCTTGCACGACTGAAAATGTGGTTGCTCAGTCAATCAGAAGTTGGCGCAGCGCTTATGTCGGGTTCCGGGTCGACAATGTTTGCCGTGACGCAAGCAGGTGTGGATTCTGTGGGAAACCACGCCAAAGCCGCGCTCGATCCAGAACTATGGACGTGCGAATGCGAAACGATCGGGTAGCGCATTGAGTCTCGCATGCTAACGCCAGTCCGGCTCGGACCGAGCGCTTCCTCGCGATCGCGAACTTTCCATTTTAGCTGGCCACGACGTTGGGTAACCGTGTTAAGGAAAGATTGTTTCGGCGCGACGCCGAAAGTCCGAGCCGGACTGGCGTCTGCACGCGAGACGCGTTCGCTACCCAGATGGGTTCTAAACCCTCGAGCGGCGACGGCCGGTCCCGCGGCCGCGGGATGAATATTTCACTGGCCTTCGTTTGGGTTCGATTTTTGAAATGCCGGCGCCGCTTTTTACTTCCATAATTTGATCTCGCAAAAGCGCCGCGCGCTCGTATTCGAGGTTCGCCGAGGCTTCCTGCATCTCCTCTTCCAATTCCCGCAGCAATTCGGTCACGTTGAAGTCACCGCCGGCTTCCTGGACAACCGAGGCAGCAATTTCGCGTCCGCGAAGAATGGTATGCAGACTCTCCTGCACGGCGCGCCGAACCGTTTGCGGTGTGATGCCGTGTTTCTCGTTGTATTCCATCTGCTTCGCGCGCCGATATTCCGAAATCGAGATCAGTGCTTGCATACTTTGAGTGACTTGGTCCGCGAAAAGCACCACTTCACCATTGACGTGGCGCGCCGCGCGACCAGCTGTTTGAATGAGTGAAGTCTGGCTGCGCAAAAATCCTTCCTTGTCGGCATCCAGAATACAAACGAGTGAAACTTCGGGAAGATCGAGACCCTCGCGGAGCAAATTGATGCCAACGAGAATGTCGAAATCGGCTGCCCGCAATCCGCGCAAGATTTCGACTCGCTCGATTGCATCGATGTCACTATGCAGGTATCGCACCTTCAATCCGACATCGCGCAGGTAATCGGCCAAATCTTCTGCTGTTCGCTTGGTCAATGTTGTCACTAGTATTCGTTCGCCTTTTTCCACGCGCTGACGACAGAGCTCAATCGTCTCGTCGATCTGATTCTTGAGCGGTTTAAGCGTGATTTTTGGATCGAGCAATCCCGTGGGACGGATGATCTGCTCGACCACGAGCGGTGCGCCTGGCGTGTGCACATCAAATTTTTCTGGCGGCTCATCCGTGCGCGAGATTGGTAGGGCGCGCTCGCCGAGCGCGCTGATTGCCAGCCCCGGCGCGCCAGACGGTCGCGCCCTACCAGCAACCTCAAAAGGCACAAGTTCCGCGTCGCCGATTCGCTGCCGTTTATGCGGGAAATAGCCTTTGTTTCCTGCCACGCTGTTTTGAATTTCAAATTCTGCCGGCGTCGCGCTGACGTAAACGATCTGGTTCGTCAGCTTCATGAACTCGTCGAAATTGAGCGGCCGATTATCGAGCGCGCTGGGCAGGCGAAACCCGTAATTGACGAGCACCGTTTTGCGCGAGCGATCGCCTTCATACATTCCACCGATTTGCGGGATCGTGGCGTGCGATTCATCGATGACCACCAGAAAATCTTTCGGAAAAAAGTCGATGATCGTGTACGGCTTCGAACCCGGCGAGCGCCCAGACAGATGGCGCGAGTAATTTTCGATCCCGTTACAGAACCCCATTTCCTGCAACATTTCCAAATCGTATTCAGTGCGCATTCGCAGGCGTTGCGCTTCCAGAAGTTTGTTTTGCGATTCCAGTTCGATGATTCGCTCTTCCAGTTCGTCACGGATCGTGCCCAACGCGCGATTGAGTTTGTCCGCTGGTGTCACGAATTGTTTCGCCGGGAAAAATGTGACCACACTCAGCGATTCGTGCGCGTGCCCGGTCAAAGGATCAAACCGCGTAATCGCCTCGATTTCGTCGCCGAAGAACTCGATCCGGATGCCTTCTTCATCGGCGGAGCCGGGATAAACTTCCACGACGTCGCCCCGGACACGGAACCTGCCGCGTGCGAAGTTGACGTCGTTGCGTTCGTACAACATGTCGATCAGACGACCGAGCACGGCTTCGCGCGAGGTGTGCTGTCCACGTTTCACGGTGAGCAGCATCTCTAAATAATCCTCCGGCGAAGTGATGCCGTAGATGCATGACACACTGGCTACGACGATCGTGTCGCGACGCGAAAGCAACGCGCTGGTCGCCGCAAGCCGTAAACGCTCGATTTCTTCATTGATCGATGAATCCTTCTCGATGTAGGTATCGGAGCGGGGGATATAAGCCTCCGGCTGGTAATAATCGAAATAGCTGACGAAATATTCGACTGCATTCTGCGGGAAGAATTGCTTGAACTCCGAGTAGAGCTGCGCAGCGAGCGTTTTGTTGTGCGAAATAACAAGCGTTGGCCGGTCCAACTCCCGGATCACATTGGCGATTGTGAACGTTTTGCCCGAACCGGTGACCA
>Ga0209577_10004139_pt1 | contig 13682 bp, 14 predicted proteins | sample GraSoiAngelo_109_FD_185874 | JGI IMG/M metagenome (GOLD analysis project Ga0209577, IMG submission 185874) | Grasslands soil microbial communities from the Angelo Coastal Reserve, California, USA - 14_0903_12_20cm (SPAdes) (version 2) | ecosystem: Environmental > Terrestrial > Soil > Grasslands... | reverse complement strand
CGCGGAGCGCCGCGCCTTGTCGAACGCGCGCTCCACGCCGGCCTGCGACAGATCGCTCGGCTCGCTGCCGAAGCCGACACGCCGGCCGTCGAAGACGACCTGAAGGCCGAGGCCGTACGACTCCACCGACTTCGGCTCGTCCACTCCGTTGCAGGGGATGTGCGACGTGTAGTTCAGGCGCGTGAGGAGCGCGCCGTTGGCGGAGACGAACGCCTCGACCTCGCTTACGCCGGTCTGGGCGCGGGTCCAGGCCACCGCCTGCTCCGCCGCGCGCGTCAGCTCGGCGAGATCGCGCACGTCAGTGCTTGGGGTCGTGCGAGAGGTTGGTGCCCACGACCGGGTAGCCCTTGGCGTGCCAGCCGGGCAGGCCTTCCTCGAGGACCCGCTGGTTGCGCCAGCCGAGCGCGTACAGGACGTTGCTGGCCCCCCGGGACAGCGCGTGCGGGCACGTTCAGTAGAAGACGACGAGCCCCGTCTTGCTGATCTCCTGCGCGCGGCCTTCGACCGCGCGCAGCGGCATCGAGCGCGCACCCTTGATGTGCATCTCGACGTACGCGTCCCAGTTGCGCACGTCGATGATGTCGGCTTTCGCGCCGCCGTCGAGCGCCGCCTTCAGCTCGTCGACCTTGATGAAGTTGACCGGGTGATCCGGCGGCGCGGCGGGCGCGGCACCGACGAGCAGGATGGCGCCGGCCACGACGGTCACGAGGACGCGCCGCATGGTCATCCCCCGAGCACGCGGGCACGGCTGCGCATCGTCGGCCCGCCGTTACCGAGCTTCTTGCTTTGCATCGGCTGCCCCTTGCCGCAGTTGGGGATCGGGTAGAGCCGGAAGTCACGGCCGACGGCGTCCACCTTCATCAGGTAGTCACGCGTGTCGGCGGCGATGCCGCCGTCGCGATAGAGACGCGTGAGCTCGCCGCGCTCGATCGCGTAGACCTTGCGCGCCGAGATGCGGAAGTTCTCGCGGCTCTCGGCGATCGACGGGATGCGATGGCCGACCAGGTAGTAGCCGCGGTCGACGTCGCCGATGATGCGCGCGGGATCGGCGTCGCCGCCGTCGAAGACGGTGTTGGACATGCGGATCAGCGGCACCAGCGAAGCACTCGTGGCCTTGAAGTGGCCGTTGGGCTCGCCCCCGAAGACGGCGGCCGTCTGCCGGCTGTTCATGAAGCCGCGAAAGATGCCGCGATCGATATGCGTCACGCGCCGCGCCGGAGTGCCCTCGTGATCGTACGCGTAATGGCCATAGCCCGGCAGCGCGGGATCCGAGTACGCGGTGACCAGCGGCGAGGCGATGCGGCGGCCCACCTGGTGCGCCTCGAGATCGGCGAGCAGCCACGAGCGTCCGGCGTACGCGGTCTCCATCTTGAGCGCGCGGTCAAGCTCGGCCGGGTGGCCGACGATCTCGTGCGAGACGAGCGTGTTGTAGTGCGAGTCGGTGACCACGACGACCTCGCGCTCGGAGGTGGGCAGCGCCGGGGCCGCCGCCAGCTCGGCCGCATCGCGCGCGAGGGCCAGCGCGAAGTCCCTGAAGGGCGGGAAGGTGAGGAGGGACTCGCCGACGCCCTCGCCGATGACCTCCCAGCCGCGCTGATGCCCCATCACGTCGTAGATCTCCTGGCTCGTCTCGGCACCGACCGCGACCACGGAGGCCGCGCCCTGCGTCAGGGCAAAGGCCTGATCGATCAGCGCGCCCTCGGTCGAGGCGAACAGCTCGCGCGTGAGCTGCGTGAGCACCGGGACCCAGTTGTAGCGGACGCTCGGCTGCGCGGCGGCGATCGCGCGCGAGACCTCCGTGGCCACGGTCACCATGTCGGCCAGCGGCACGCTGCGCGGGTCGATCCTGTACACGGCCGGGACGACGTCCACTCGCACGTCGACCGGGTGGAGGCGCAGGTCGGCCAGCGCGTCCCCGAGGGGCCCGAACTTCTCGCGCGCGATCGCCTTGTGCTCGGCATTGGCCATCGCGCGGCGATACGCGCGCTCGAGCGCCTCCGCCAGGCGGCGCTCGAGCTCCGGCACCTCCGCGGCGCCGAGCACGATCCCGATCCAGCCGGGCGCGACCGTGCGGTCCCCGGCGAGCACGCGGACGCCGGCGGTGCAGGCGTAGTCGTCGCCGGAGGAGCGCTCGGCGCCGTTCTCCGCGATCGCGTGGCGGCTTTCCGTGACCTCCACTCTCATATCCGCATAGACGAGGCGCGGCAGGCGTCGCGCCGCGTCGTTGAGAAGCGCCGGCACGGTCTCGCGGGCGCGGTCGATCAGCTCGATGGTGAGGGCGGCGGCCATCGTCAGAGCGCCTCGAACGGCTCGACGGTCACGCGCTCGCCGGCGGCGACGTCGCCACGTGCCTCGTCGAGGATGACGAGGCAGTTGCCGGCCACCATCGACGACAGGATGCCCGAGCCCTGTGGCCCCGTCGTGCACACCTCCCAGTCGCCGTCGCGAAACGCCAGGATGCCGCGCTTGTACTCGGTGCGGCCCGTCTTCTTGCGCATCGGCTCCAGCGCGCGCGCCTGCCACGTCTGGGGGAAGAGCCGGCGGCGGCCCGCCAGCTTGTAGAGGGCCGGGCGCACGAACAGCATGAACGACAGCAGCGAGGCCACCGGGTTGCCGGGCAGGCCGAAGAAGAGCGCGCTCCCGATGCGGCCCACGGCGAACGGGCGCCCGGGCTGCATGGCGACCTGCCAGAAGTCGATGGCGCCCAATTCGGACAGGACATCCTTCACGAGATCGTAGACGCCGACGGAGACGCCCCCGGAGGTGACGACGACGTCGGCGGCGCGCGCGGCGTCCTCGAGCCCGGCGCGCAACGCATCGCGCACGTCGGGAACGATGCCGAGGTCGATCACCTCGCCGCCGCACTGCTCGATCGAGCCGCGCAGCGTGAAGCGGTTGGCATCGTAGATCTGGCCGGGGCGGCGCGGCGAGCCGGGCTCGGCCACCTCGTCACCTGTCGACAGCAGGGCCACGCGCGGTCGGCGGCGCACCGTGACCTGCCAGGCGCCGAGCGAGGCCATGAGGCCGATCTCCTGTGGCCGCAGCACGGTGCCGGACTCGATGACGACCGCGCCCATCTCGACATCTTCCCCGGCGAGGCGGACGTTGGCGCTCTTGTCGATGGGACCAGCGGTGATACGGTCGCCCTGGCGCTGCACGACCTCTTGCGGATAGACGGTGTCGGCGCCCGCCGGCATCGGCGCCCCCGTCATGATGCGCAGGGCCTGGCCGGCGCCGAGCTTGCCCTCGAAGACGAACCCGGCGGCGAGGTCGCCGATCACGACGAGGTCACGGGTGCCGCCGGCCGGGATGTCCGCGCTGCCGACCGCGTAGCCGTCCACGGCGGAGTTGTCGGCGGGCGGCACGTCGAAGGGCGCGGCGAAGTCGTCGGTGAGGACGCGCCCGAGCGCGCGCGTGAGTGGCACCAGCTCGGGCGCCAGCGGCGCGCCGATGCGGGCGAGAATATGCGCCTGCCCGTCGCGCACCGAGATCATGCGCGTATTATACGCGCCATGAACGGGACGACTCCCGCCGTGACGCACCCCGCCGGCTTCTGGATCCGGCTCGTTGCGTTCCTGATCGACCTGCTCGTGATCATGGTCGTGCAGTTCCTGCTGCAGGTCATTGCCAGGGTGCGCTTTCGCTCGGACGCCGATGGGGTGATGGGCGCCGTCGCCTTCTTCACGTTCGTGTTCGCCGTCGCGTATCCCACGGTGCTCCATACGATCGCCGGCCAGACGCTCGGCAAGCTCGCGACGCGTGTTCGCGTCGTCGCGCTGGACGGCGAAGCGCTGCCGCTCGGCGCCTCCTTTCTGCGTGCGATCGCATTCTGGGCGGCGCTCGTCGTCACGTTCGGGATCGGCCACGTCGTGGGCGGGCTGCGCAAGGACAAGCGCGCATTCCACGACCTGCTCGCCGGCAGCCGCGCCGAGCGTCTGCCGCCCGCGACCCCGAGCCGGCACATGGGCGCGCGCCGCCTGGCGCCGCCGCCACCGGTGGCGGTGCCGGCAGCGCCGTTTCAGCCTCCGTCGGAGTCGGAGCCGCGATCGATCGGGTGATTCGCACGCTGCCGCTTGGGTTGCGCAACAGGCTGGCTGCGACGATTCTGGAGGCCGTCGACGACGTGGGGGCGCGGCGCGCGCTGGCGGCGCTGGCGGAGGCGCCTGACGCCTGGCTGGCGGTCGAGGAGCGGCAGTGGGCGGCGCTGCTCGCGGCGCGCGCACGGCGGGCCAGTGAGGCCCTCGGTGCGATGCCGCCGTCGTCGGAGCGCGGCGTGGACGGCGCACTCGAGGCGGCGGCCAGGCTCTACGGGGCGGGGCTGCACTTCGAGGTGCACGAGCTGCTCGAGCCCCACTGGGTGGCGGCGAGCGGCCAGACGCGGGAGGCGCTGCAGGGCGTGATCCAGGCGGCGGTCGGCTGGCAGCACCTCGCCAATGACAACGTCGCCGGCGCGAGATCGTTATTGACCGAGGCGGCGGCGCGCCTGCGTGGGCAACGGCTGGGTGGACGCGACTTCGACGCCTTCGCACGCGCGACGTCGGCGGCGGTGACGCGACTGCCGGCAGCGACGCCGCCGCCGTTCCCGGAGCGCAGTCAGGCGAGCGAGAGAGAGGAGAGCGTATGAACCTCGAGCTGAACGACAAGGTGGTGGTGGTGACGGGCGCCAGCCGCGGCATCGGCCGCGCGATCGCGCTCGGGATGGCCGACGAGGGCGCGCGCGTGGTCGCGGTGGCGCGCGACAAGGCGGCGCTCGACAAGCTGGCCACCGAGGCGCGCGCCCTCCGTGGGAAGGACGCCGTCGCCATCGGCGCCGACCTTTCGCAGCTGGCGGAGGTGGAGCGCGTTGTCGCGGAGGCCAAACGTGCCGGCGGCGGCCGGATCGACGTGCTCGTCAACAACGCCGGCGCGATCCGCGGCGGCGGCTTCCTCGAGATCCCGGACGCCCAGTGGCTCGACGACTGGAGCCTCAAGCTCATGGGGTACATCCGCATGGCGCGCGCCGTGTTCCCGATCATGAAGGCGCAGGGCGGCGGCCGCATCGTCAACGTCACCGGGGCGGCCGCGCGCAACCCGACGGCGACCTATCTCACCGGCGGCGCGGCCAACGCGGCGCTCGTGAATTTCACCAAGGGCCTCGCCGACCTCGGCGCGGAGTGCGGCGTCCTCGTCACGGCCGTGTCGCCGGCGGCCACGCGCACCGAGCGCTGGGACCAGCTGATGGAGCAGCAGGCGAAGGCGACGGGCAAGACCGTCGGCGAGATGCGCGCGGCCGCGGAGGCGCCCTACAAGCTCGGTCGGATCGCGACGCCGCAGGACATCGCCGACGTCGTGTGCTTCCTGGCCTCCGCGCGCGCCTCGTTCATCACGGGCATCTGCATCACGGTGGACGGCGGCGCGACGCGCGGCGTCTACGCCTGAGGTGTCAAGGGCTCGGAGGACTGCGTCAGCCGACGGATCGGATCCAGTCCTCCGAGCCCCGGATCGGAAGCCCGCACCACGCACACTGGCTCTGCTCGTTCATCGGCGTCCGTCCGCGTTCGCGTGATCGCGTCGGGCAAATCCAGTATGCGAAGCCTGCCCCTGGGAACCAAAGTTATTCCGGCCCAGGCGGCTCCTTGACATGCGTTGCCTCCTGTCATTATCTTTCCCCTAGCGCTGGCTGGGGTTCCCTGTCTCGCCGCTTTCAACGAGGGCAGGAGGTTCGCGAGATGGCGGCAAAGTTGTTCGTCGGCAATCTTTCCTTCCAGGCGACAGAAGAGGACCTGCGCGAGCTGTTTGCGCAGGCGGGGACCGTGGAGACCGTGCGGATCATCACCGACCAGTTCACGGGCCGGCCGCGCGGGTTCGGCTTCGTCGAGATGGCGACGAAAGAAGAGGCCACGAAAGCGGTCGAGATGCTCAACGGGCGGCTCTTCCGCGATCGCAACCTGGTCGTGGACGAGGCGCGCCCACAACCCCAGCGTGGCGCCGGCGGCGGTGGTGGCCCGCGTGGCGGCGGCGGTGGGCGGCCGGGCGGCAGTCCGGGCGGCGGAGGCGGCTGGCGGCGCTAGCAGGGTGATCGAGGAGCGCGCCGGGAGGTTTAGAGGAGCGACCCGGCTGTGCCGGGGCGCTCCGAACGTTGGGGGGTATGGGGGGCCATTTCGGGGCCCCCCATTTTCCTAGAACAGGCTGAGCTGCGGCGACTCCGGTGTCTCATCCATATAAGGGACGAGCCCGTCCTGCTCGGTGAAGCGGCGGAAGCGCTCCCAGGTCTCGAGCACCTTCGACTGGTAGTACTCCACGTTCTCGTCGGGGCGCGCCGGGTTCCACGAGCTCGCCAGCTTCGCGGTCTCGTTGACGGCCACGCGCGCCGTGCGCCCGGCGACGTAGTAGGAGATCTGATCGCCGGGCTGGACGGGCCGGCCGCTCGCCGCGGCCAGCTCGTATGCGGCCGCCGCGGGCCGCAGGCCCGCCGCCAGACGCTCGCGGTAGACCTCGAGTGATTCTTGAAGGGTCTCGGTCCGCGCGAAGACGCGGACGTCCACGCGATGGGCGGCGAAATCGCCCAGCCAGCGGTCCACCACGGCCTTGGTATCGGCACGCCGGCCGGCCAGCAGCAGACGCACCAACTCGTCGATGAGCCGCCGCTGGAACGGCTCGAGCCCGCGCGAGCGGAACGCCGAGCCCTTGAGGGTCACGCGCCCGCGCTCGTCGAGCAGCGCGTACGTCTTCATCTTGTACGAGAACATCGCCGGGTAGCGGCCATCGAGCTCGAGCGTGATGCCGGCGGGCAGTCCGGCGGCCACCGCGTCGAGCAGGCGCGCATCGTCCTCGGACGCGTGCCCGGGCGGCGGCGTGAAGTAGACGCCGTCGGTGTCCGCTTCCACCGGGGTCGCGCCGAGGGCCCGCAGCCGGTCGACGATCGAGGTGACGATGGCGCGGCCGTCGGCGGTCACCCGGTTGGCGGCCTCGAAGTCGTTCCAGTGCGCGGAGGAAAAGCCGAGGTAACCGTAGAACGAGTTGATGAGGATCTTGAATGACTGCGACAGCGCGAGCTGATGCCGGCGCTCCTCGTCGCCGACGGCGGCCTGGGCGGAGCGCTTGGCGGCGACGCGCACGTCGCGCAGGTGGGTGAGGAGGTCGAGGAACACGCCGAGCTCGTCGCCCGCCGGAGCGACGCGCGCGCCGATCATCAGCGACGGGTAGAGGGACGTGACGTCTACGTGCAGGACCGGGGCAGCCACGCCCTGGTGCCAGATGGCGGTGAGCCCGCCGCCCACGGACTGGCCCGGCCGCGGCCGCGGCACCGCCCGGCCCGCCCTCAGATATTCGCGGAGGAGCAGCGCGTCGACCTTGGCCGCCGAGCCGCGCAGCGTGGTCGCCTGGTAGTCGAACGGCACGAGGCGCGCCTGCGCGAAGTAGGGCGGCGACAGGATCGCGGAGATGGCGAGCGTCTCGACGGCGTCGTCGCCCGCATAGGCCATCAACCGGTCGGCGTCGTCGGCGAGCTGCCGCGCGATCCTGGAGGCGTCAACGTACGTGCGGTCGGCGGCGGCCACGCCGAGGTGGCGCGCGATGTCCTTGAGCCCGAACGACGGCAGGTCGCGTGCGCCGACGTCGTGCAGCTGCGCGAGCATCCATGTGTCGACGATGTGGCGGCCGGCGACCTCGTAGCGACGGAAGCCGATCGTGCGCTCGGCGACCTGCAGCCGCGCCGGTCGGGCACGCAGCGGGCTGCCGTCGCGGCCCCACGCCAGGGTCAGGCCGTGCCGCCGCGCACGCGCCTCGATGTATTCGAGGTCGAAGCGGAAGACGTTATGGCCCTCGAGAACGTCGGGATCGCGCTCGCGGACGAGGCGCCCGCACTCGGCCAGCAGCGTCGGCTCGTCCAATCGGTCGCCGCGCAGGACATGGCGGAAGCCGGTCGAGTCGGCGAGCGCGATGGCGACGATGCGATCGCCCTCGCGGGCCGCCGAGGGGAACTCGTAGCCCTCCGTCGTCACGACCTCGATGTCGAGCGCCAGGCGTCGCAGGTCGCCGAAGCGCAGGCCGCCGAACGAGGTGCGCCCGGCGGTGACGAGGTACTGGTGAACCGGATCGGGAAAGAAGCGGTACGGCGCCTCCGGCGTGTTGGCGGCAAGCCCCGTCGCCTCGCGGCAGCGATCGCGTGCCGCGAGCGCCGCGCTCCAGGCGCCGAAGCGCGCGAGCCAGCGGAGCTCGCCCGCGCCCTCCAGCCGCGTCAGGGCGACCAGCCCGGGAGCGTCGCGCAGGAGGGCTTCATCGGCGGCGAGGACGAAGGGCGTGAAGGGGACCCGTTCGACCCGCGTAGCGGCGCCGTCACGGATCCAGAGGCGGATGGCGCGGCCGTCGGCGGCGAGGGCGGCGGCGACGAGCCCGGGCGTGGGATCGGCGCCGAACAACAGCGGGGACGGCGTGCTCAGCCGGCGGCTTCCTCGACGGCGGCGCGATACATCGTGGCGTCCACGAGGCCGACCAGCGCGCGGCCGGTCTCCGGCACGATCACGGTCGGGATCGAGCGCACGCCCTCGGCGACGGCGGCCTCGTAATCCTTGACGACGGCCTCGCGGCCGGCGCCCGACTCGAGATCGGCGCCGAACCGCGCCATGTCGGCGCCCTCGGCGGACACGATGTCGGCCACGACGCGCGGGTCGGCGATGTTGAGGCTTTTGGTGAAGTACGCCTCGTAGAGCCGCGGATGCACGCGCTCGAACAGCTCGTCACTCTGCCGCGCCACGCACTTGGCCGCCTCCAGCGCGGGCATGCTCCAGTTCGGCATCGTCGCGTGCGGCCAGGGCGTGAACGTGATGCCGTCCACGGACGACATCTGGCCACAGCGCTGCCAGCCCGCCTCGCGATACGTGCCCTTGAACGGCGCCGGCGGCACGGGGGTGGGACGCAGCGGAAACGCGCGGTGCTCGATCACGAGCGAGCCGCCTCGCTCGTTCTGAAGTCGCCGGAGGCGGACCGCCGCCGGGTAGCACCAGGGTCAGAGATAGTCGCTGTACACGACGAGCCGGACGTCGGAGGCCATGCGTTGAGGATACACCGAACGTGCGGGTAGAATCCGGGCATGGTCCGCTTCTGGGCGGTGCTGGCCGCCTCCATCGTCCTCGCGGGCTGTGCCACCAGCCGCGTCTCCTTCGACAACGTCACCCCCGCCGCGCCGGTGCGCGTGCAGGCCGAGGAGCTTCGGCCCGACGGCGCGGGAGCGTTCCCCGCGGTCGTGCTCATGCACGGCTGCCACGGCGTGTCGCCGTCCCTTCGGGAATGGGGGCGCTGGCTCCGCGCGCGCGGCTACGTGGCGCTCGTGGTCGACTCGTGGGCCTCGCGCGGCCTCGGCGAGCAGTGCACGCCCGGCGAGGATGTGCCGAACACGGCGCGCTTCGACGACGCGATCGGGGCGCTGAGGTGGCTGCAGGCGCGGCCGTACGTGGACCGCGAGCGCGTCGGCATCATCGGCTGGTCGAACGGCGGCGCCTTCTCGATGGCGGCCGTGAACGGGCCGACGGCGGAGCGCGCGAAGCGGCGCGGTGTCGAGATCCCCCCGCCGGGCTACCGGGCCGCCGTCGCCGTCTACCCGGGCGCCTGTGCCTCGCTCATCAACGAGGTGTCGGTGAAGCCGCTGCTGATCCTCATCGGGGCCGACGACGACTGGACGAATCCCGCCGAGTGCGAGGAGCTGACGGTCAAGCAGCGCGCCAAGGGCGCCGACGTGACGCTCGTCGTCTATCCGGGCGCCGTCCACTACTTCGACGTCCAAGGCCAGCCACGCGTGTTCCTGCCCGAGGTCGAGAACCGCAACGCGAAGACCGGCCAGTGTTGCGGCGCCACCGTCGGTTTCGACGCGGCGGCCAACGCGGACGCGCACCGGCGCGTCGGCGAGTTCCTCGCGCGCCACCTCGGCGGGCGGGCGTGATGGACGTCTCCGTCGAGTTCGCGCGGCATCTGCTCGGTGCCGTGGTGAATCTGCACGCGCTGGTGCCCAAGGCGCATCCGTCCTCGCGCATCCTCGGCAACGAGCGCATGGGCAGCGGCGTGGTCGTGGATCCCACGGGTCTCATCCTCACCGTCAATTATGTCGTGATGGGCGCGCCGACCGTCGATGTCGGCTTTCTGAAGGGCCGGCGCGTGAAGGCCGAGGTGGTGGCGCAGGACTTCGAGGTCGGCCTCGCGCTCGTGCGCGTCAAGCGCCAGGGCCTCACGGCCGTGCCGCTCGCGGGCGGCGCCGACCTGAGCTGCGGCGACCCGGTCATCGCGGTGAGCTCCACGGGCCCTCAGGAGAGACGCCTCAGCGGCGGGCTCGTGACCTACCTCGGGGAGTTCGAGGCGTACTGGGAATACCTGCTCGAGCGCGGCATCGTCAGCAGCGCGCAGAACCCGGGCTTCGGCGGGGGCGGCCTCTTCTCGATGACGGGGGCCCTGCTCGGCATCGTCTCGCTGAACCTCAACGAGATCATCCGGTGCTCGCTCGCCATTCCCGTCGACAACTACAGCGAGCACGCCAGCGAGCTGCTGCGCTACGGCCGCGTCGTGAGCCGGCCCAAGCGCGCGTGGCTCGGCGTCTTCGCCCACGCCGTGGACGAGGGCGTGGTGGTGGCCGGCATCGTGCCGGAGGGGCCGGGCGACCGCGGTGGGCTGCAGGAGGGCGACGTGATCGTGTCGCTCAACGCCGAGGAGGTGCCGAGCCGCAAGGAGCTCTACCTGTCGCTCTGGCGTCACGGGCCCGGCGAGAAGCTCACGCTCGAGGTGATGCGCGACAACCGGTTGCGCCGTCTGGAGATCACGACGGGTGACCGCGCGGAATTCTTCAAGCAAGTCTAAGAGCCGTGGCATAAGGAGGAGAGCTCGATGGACCTGGGACTCAAGGGCAAGGTGGCGCTCGTGACGGCGGCGAGCAAGGGCATGGGCAAGGCGAGCGCGCGCGCGTTCGCGACGGAGGGCGCCCGGGTCGCCATGTGCGCGCGCTCGGAGAGCGAGCTGAAGACCGCGGCCGACGAGATTCGCACCGCGACCAGGGCCGAGGTCCTGCCCGTCGTCGCCGACGTGACGAAGAAGCAGGACGTGGAGGCGCTCGTGCAGCGCGTGACGGCGAGCCTCGGGGCGCCCGACATCCTCGTGGCCAACGCGGGCGGGCCCGCGCGCGGCTTCCTCGAGGAGATGTCCGACGAGCAGTGGCAGCAGGCCTTCGAGCTCTCGCTGCTCTCCGTCGTGAGGCTCGTGCGTGCGGTGCTGCCGGGGATGCAGGCGAAGAAGTGGGGCCGCGTGCTGACGATCCAGTCCGTCTCGGTCAAGCAGCCGCTGCCGGACCTGCTGCTGTCCAACGCCATCCGTCCCGGCACCAACGGGTTCATGAAGACGCTCGCCCTGCGCTACGGCAAGGACAACGTCACCTTCAACACGGTGTGCCCCGGCCGGATCCTGACCGACCGCCTGCTGGGTGGCCTCAAGGCCTCGGGCCTGTCGCGCGAGCAGTACGTGACGCAGCTCGGCACCGACATCCCGATGGGGCGGGTGGGCACGCCCGAGGAGTTCGCCAACGTCATCGCCTTCCTGGCTTCCGAGCGCGCCTCCTACGTGACGGGCACGGCGATCCAGGTGGACGGAGGCCTGGTGCGCGGCCTGCTCTGAGCCGCCGCCGATGCTTGCCATCCGCGGCGCGTTCTCGCGTTTCTTCGCGGAGAGCGGTTTCTTCCTGGCGGCGGGGCTCGCGTTCTTCTTCCTGATCTGCTGCATCCCGATGACGCTGCTCGGCGTGTCGACGCTCGGCTTCGTGCTCTCCACCGAGCGCGCGGCCGACGAGGTGGTGGGGCAGCTTGCCCGGAACTTCCCCGTCTACCGGCGCGAGATCGCCATGGTGCTGCTGCGCATCGTCGAGACGCGTGCCCTGTCCGGCATCGCGGGCACGTTCGTCCTCGTCTTCTTCTCGACGCCGCTCTTCGGTGCCTCGCGGCTCGTCATGCACCGCATGCTCGGCGTGCAGGCGAGCGGGGGGTTTCTGCGGAACTTCCTGCTCGACGCCGTCCTCGTGCTCCTGCTCACGCTGCTGCTGTTCCTGGCGTCCGTGGTCACCGCGATCTTCCAGTGGTTCCAGGAGTATTTCCTCGAGGCGATCGGCGTGCCGTGGGTCTGGCTCTACTGGATCGCCGTGGCCTTCAGCCTGTCGCTGTCCACCGGGATGTTCTACTTCGGATACCGCTACGTGCCGCGGCGCCGGCCGCGGGCGAGCGCCGCCGTCACGGGCGCCATCCTGACCGCCGTGCTGTGGGAAATCGCCAAGCAGCTCTTCCGCCTCTACATCCGCCGCGTCGGCGTCTACGACCAGATCTACGGCCCGCTCGGTGTGCTCATCGCGTTCGTGATGTTCGTCTACTACACCTCCATCGTCTTCGTCTTCGGGGCCGCGTACGTCGCCTCACTGGACGCCAAGCGGGCCGGCCGGCGCTGAGCGCCGGGCGGCCGCCTGCATGACGCGCTGTGGTATCTTTCCCCCCGCTGTTCGACTCGGACCGGGAGGGTGCTCGACATGATGCTCAAGGGCAAGGCCGTGGTGATCACCGGGGGCGGCCGCGGGATCGGCCGCGAGATCGCGCTGCTGATGGCGAAACAGGGCGCGCGTGTCGTGGTCAACGACTACGGCGGGTCGTCGTCCGGGATCGGCGGCGAGAAGACGCCCGCGGACGAGGTCGTGAACGATATTCGCAAGGGCGGCGGCGAGGCGGTCGCCAACTACGACTCGGTGGCGACGATGGCCGGCGGCGCCGCCATCGTCAAGACGGCGCTGGACGCCTACGGCCGCGTCGACGTCGTCGTGAACAACGCGGGCATCCTGCGTGACCGGATGATCTTCAACATGAGCGAAGAGGAGTGGGATGCCGTCATCGATACCCACCTCAAGGGCACCTTCGCCGTCACGCGTGCGGCGGCGCCCCTCATGCGCGAGCAGAAGTGGGGGCGCTTCATCAACATGACCTCGACCTCCGGCCTCATCGGCAACGTGGGCCAGGCCAACTACGCGGCGGCCAAGCTGGGGATCTTCGGGCTCACGAAGGTGACCGCCCTCGACATGGCGCGCTACAACGTCACCGCCAACTGCATCTCGCCGTTCGCCTGGACGCGGATGATCGGCACCATCCCCACCGAGACGGAGGCCCAGAAGGCGCGCGTGGAGAAGGTCAAGCGAATGGGCCCCCAGCACATCGCGCCCGTCGCCGTCTTCCTGGCGTCCGACGCCGCCAAGGAGGTCACCGGCCAGGTCTTCGGCGTGCGCGGCAAGGAGATCATGCTCTTCGGCCATGAGCGGCCGATCATGCGCGTGCACAATGACGAGGGCTGGACGCCCGAGAAGATCGCCGACATGTTCCCGGGCACGCTGCAGCACCACCTGGTGCCGCTGGTGACGTCGGGCCAGTACTTCAACTACGACCCGCTCGTCTGAGCGGTCATCGGCGTCACGCGAGGAGGCGCTATGCGGCGCGTTGCCATCATCGTCGGGTTCGTCGTCGCGTCCGTCGGAATGTGCTCAGCCGCATGGGCCCAGCTGCCGCCCGATTCGTCCCTGACGATCGGCGGCCGCCTGTGGGTGACGAGCGGCTACACCACCCACAGCATCCCTCTCTCGGAGCTCCGCTGGAGGGGGGTCGACAGCGTCGTGCCCGAGGTCAACGTCGACTTCGTGTGGAACC
>Ga0209577_10004138_pt1 | contig 13682 bp, 14 predicted proteins | sample GraSoiAngelo_109_FD_185874 | JGI IMG/M metagenome (GOLD analysis project Ga0209577, IMG submission 185874) | Grasslands soil microbial communities from the Angelo Coastal Reserve, California, USA - 14_0903_12_20cm (SPAdes) (version 2) | ecosystem: Environmental > Terrestrial > Soil > Grasslands... | reverse complement strand
CCCCGATCACAAGGACGCAGAGGGATCCGGCGCCTGGGACGACGAGGGCATCGTCCAGCTCGCCACCCGCGCGATCAAGGACGCCCACCCCGACCTGCTGGTGATCACCGACGTGTGCCTGTGCGAGTACACCGACCACGGGCATTGCGGCGTGCTGCGCTCCGACGGCGAGGTCGACAACGACGCCTCGCTCGAGCTGCTGGCCCGCGCCGCGGTCAGCCAGGCGCGTGCCGGCGCCGACATCGTGGCCCCCAGCGACATGATGGACGGCCGCGTGGGAGCGATCCGCTCGGAGCTCGACGCCGACGGCCTCGACGACGTGCCGATCGTCGCCTACTCGGCCAAGTTCGCCTCCGCCTTCTACGGGCCGTTCCGCGACGCCGCGGAATCCGCGCCCGCCTTCGGCGACCGGCGCGGATACCAGATGGATGCCGGCAACGGCGAGGAGGCCCTGCGCGAGATCGCGCTCGACGTGGAGGAGGGCGCCGACGTGGTCATGGTCAAGCCCGCCCTGCCCTATCTCGACGTGATCTGGCGGGCCAAGCAGCGCTTCGGGCTGCCGGTGGCGGCCTACCAGGTCAGCGGGGAGTACGCGATGACCAAGGCCGCCGCCGCTGCGGGGCTGGTCGACGAGCGCGACATCGTGCTCGAGACCCTGACCGCGATCCGCCGCGCCGGGGCCGACATCATCATCACCTACCACGCGATCGACGTGGCCCGGTGGCTGCGGTCATGAGCACGGCTCCGCCGCCGGTGCCCAAGGTTCGCAGCCGCAGCCAGGGCGCTGCGATCCCGCTCGACGATCTGGACAGGCAGCTGCTCAACCTGATGCAGGGCAGCTTTCCGATCGAGCCCCGGCCCTACGCCGCCGTGGCCCGCGAGGCGGGGACCGACGAGCGGCGGGTCATGGCTCGCGTTCGTACGCTGCTCGACCAGCGCATCATCCGCCAGGTCACGCCCATCTACGACACGCGGGCGCTGGGGTACGCCTCGATGCTCGTGGCGGCGCGGGTGGATCCCGAGCATCCGTGGCGGGCCGCGCGGATCGTCAACGAGCACCCGGGCGTATCGCACAACTATCTGCGCAACCACGCCTTCAACATGTGGTTCACGATCGCCGTCGAGCCCGGGTCCCGGCTGGGGTTGGACGGGACGCTCGATGTCCTCCAGCGCCTCACCGGCGCCGAGTCGATCCGCCAGCTCCCGACGCTCACGCTGTTCAAGATCCGCATGGACCTGGACATGCAGGGGGGCACGTCGGTGCTGGCCAGCGAGGGCGCCGCCCAGGAGCCGGCCGAGCTCGAGGCGGTGGCCTATGACGAGCAGGACGAGGCGGTGATCCGGGCCACGCAGGGAGATCTCCCGGTGGTCCCCGAGCCCTACGAGCCGGCTGCGTCCCGGCTGGGCATGGCCCAGGACGCGCTGCTCGAGCACATGCGCGGGATGCAGCGGCGGGGACTGCTGCGCCGCGTGGCGGCCATCCTCTATCACCGCCGGGCGGGGTTCTCGGCCAACGGGATGGGGGTGTGGAAGGTTCCCGACGAGCACATAGCCGAGCTCGGCCCGCGCATGGCCGCATTCCGCGGCATCTCCCACTGCTATCAGCGTCCGACCTATCCGGACTGGCCGTACTCGATCTTCACCATGGCGCACGGGCGCTCGAAGGACGAGTGCGACGCGATACTGGACTCGATCGCCGAGCAGACCGGGATCACCGAGCGGGCCACGCTGTATTCGTCGACCGAGTTCAAGAAGGTGCGGCTGCTGTACTTCACCGACGACTACCGGCGCTGGGAACAGGCGCACGTGTAGCGTCAGCTGCGTTTGACGATCGCACCGTCCGACATGCGCTCCGCCGAGCTCTACCGGCGCGCCCGGCAGGTGCTTCCGGGCGGGGTCAACTCGCCGGTCCGGGCGATGCGCGCGATCGGGCGCGACCCCCTGTTCGTGCAGCGGGGGCAGGGGGCGCTCCTGATCGACGCCGACGGCAACCACTACATCGACTGGGTGTGCTCGTGGGGGCCGCTGATCCACGGACACGCGAACCCGGGCGTGGTCCAGGCGGTGCGCGAGGCCGCGGGGCGCGGAACGAGCTTCGGAGCTCCCACGCCGGGCGAGGTCGAGCTGGCCGAAGAGGTGACGCGGCGCGTGGCGTCGGTGCAGATGTTGCGGATGACCTCCTCCGGCACCGAGGCCACGATGAGCGCCCTGCGCCTGGCCCGTGCCGTGACCGGGCGCGAGCGCGTGCTGAAGTTCGCCGGCGCCTACCACGGGCACGTGGACGGCCTGCTCGCCGACGCGGGCTCCGGGCTGGCCACACAGGGCATCCCGTCCAGCCCCGGCGTGCCCCGCTCGGCGGCGGCGGCCACCACGGTGGTCGCCTTCAACGACGCGGGCGCCGTCGAGGCCGCGACTCGGGGGACGGCCGGCGATCAGCTGGCGGCGATCGTGGTCGAGCCCATCCCAGCCAACATGGGTCTCGTCCATCCGCAGGACGGCTTTCTCGAGCTGCTGCGCGAGCGGGCGAGCCGGATCGGCGCGCTGCTCGTCTTCGACGAGGTCATCACCGGCTTTCGGGTGGCGCGCGGGGGCGCCCAGGAGCTGACCGCGGTCGCGCCCGACATGACGATCATGGGCAAGGTCCTGGGCGGAGGCCTGCCCGCCGCCGCCTTCGGCGCCAGCCGGGAGATCATGGAGCGCGTGGCGCCCGCCGGCGACGTCTACCAGGCGGGGACGCTGTCGGGGAACCCGCTGGCGGTGGCCGCCGGCCTGGCCACCCTGGCCCTGCTCGACGCGGATGCCTACCGGCGTCTGGAGGAGGTCACCGCGGCGCTGGCCGAGGGCTTGCGCGCTGCCGCGCGAGGCCGGCCGGTGCGCGTCGAGCACGCCCCGGGCCTGCTCACGGTGTTCTTCAGCTCCGAGCCCGTGCGCGACCTCGACGGCGCCCGGCGCTGCGACCTCGACGCCTACGCGCGCTTTTGCCGAGGGCTGCTCGCCCGCGGGGTGTACGCGCCCGCATCGCAGTTCGAGGCATGGTTCCCGTCGCTGGCCCACTCGGCCGAACACGTGGACCGCACCGTGGCCGCCGCCGAGGAGGCCTTCGCCGAGCTCGAGGAGCCGGGTGCCTGAGGACGAGCCCAGCGGGCGCGCGAGCGTGGCCGCCCGCCTCGCCGAGCACCTGCGCTCCGAGGGCGGCCCGGTGGCTGGGGCCCTGGCCGAGCCGCCGCCGCCGTGGGTCAGCGGCCCCGGAGCCCACGCCGCGGCCGGACCGCGCACCGCCGCGCGGGCGGCCGAGTACGAGCTGCTAATCGAGGCGATCTACGAGGGCTACCTGCTCCACTACGGGCGCTCGCGGCTCGTGGACGGGGCCGAGGCCGACCTGCGGCTGCTGGTCGGAGACCGGCTCTACGCCCTGGGGCTGGACCGGCTGGTGGCGCTCGGGGACGTCGAGGCGGTCGCCGAGCTCGCGGACGTGATCTCGCTGTGTGCGCTTGCTCACGCTTCGGGCGACGCCGACCTGGCCGGCGCGGCCTGGGAGGCGGGCGCCGTCGCGGTCGGATGGGGGGCGACATCCGCCCACCGGGCGGCCAAAGCGGCCGCCCGGGCCGGCCGGCCGGGCGCCGCCCGCGCGTTGCGGGCCGCCGCCCGGGACGCCTGCGCGGCCGGCTGAGCTTCGGGTTCCGGCCCGGCCGGGATCGGCGGGCCGGTATCTTTTGCCGCCGCACGTCCCTCGGTCCAGGAGCTCGATTGGCCCGCCAGCCCAAGGAACCCAAGCGTCCCAAGCGCAAGGAGCCCAAGCCGAAGTACACGGCTGAGCGCAACATCCCGGGGGCCTTCGAGGGGGAGACGGTCACCCGCAGGCGATTCATGACCGGAACCGTGCACACCGCCGGCGCGGTGGCGGCCGGGGCGTTCACGCTCCCCGCCCTGGGCTTCGCCGTGGGTCCGCTGTTCCAGGGCCACCCGCCGCGCTGGGTCGACGTGGGCGCCACCACCGACTTCCCGGCGGACACCTACGTGCCGAAGATCGTCACCCTCACGCCGGGGATCGGCGAGATCGGCAAGACGACGGTCTACATGCGCAAGCGCAACCCGAGCATCGACACCGAGCCGGCCGACCAGTACAACCAGTTCATCGCGATCTCCACGCGCTGCATGCACGTGGGCTGCCCGGTGCGCTACGTGTCGGCGACCCAGCGCTTCGTGTGCCCCTGCCACGGCGGGGTCTATGACTTCCGCGGGATCCGCACCGGAGGCCCTCCGGTGCGCCCGCTCGACCGCTTCTACACGCGCGTGCGCGTGGACCGGGTCCAGCTCGGTCCGCGCTACAGCAACAACAGCGCGCTCCATCGCTTCTCCCCGCGCGATCCCGGTGAGCCCCTCGACGGGATCGGCCAGTACCTGTACCCCTCGCGCCCCACGGCGCGCAAGCTCCCGGGCTAGGAGGGCGCGGTGAGGCTCCCCAAGCTGCCCGCCCCGCCGACGCCGCGCATCCTGCAGCCCCGCCCGGCGCGCCCCGGAGAGGGGAATGGCAAGCGGCCGGCGGATCCGCTGGAGGCGGCGCGCGAGGCCGGGGTCAGCGCGGCGGACTGGATCGACGAGCGAACGTCTCTGAGCGGCGGCGTGCGCTGGCTCCTGTTCCGGAAGGTCCCCAGGGGCACGAACTGGTTCTACACGCTGGGCTCGGCGACCATGTTCGCCTTCCTCTCCCAGGCGGTGACCGGCGTGTTCCTGGCCATGTACTACGACCCCTCGCCGACGCACGCATACGAGTCGGTCCGCTACATCACGAACACCGCCTTCCTCGGCGCCTTCGTGCGCGGCATGCACAAGTGGGGCTCGTCCGTGATGATCGTGCTGATCTTCCTGCACATGGGGCGCACGTTCTATTTCGGGGCCTACAAGTATCCGCGCGAGCTGAACTGGGTCATCGGGGTCGTGCTCGTCGTCCTGACCCTGATGATGGGCCTGACCGGGTATCTGCTGCCCCTCGACCAGCGCTCCTACTGGGCCACGATCGTGGCCGTCAACCTCAACGGGACCGGTCCGCTGGTCGGCCCCTATCTGGCCGACTTCCTTCGGGGCGGGCCCGACTTCGGAGCCACGACGCTATCGCGCTTCTACTCCATCCACATGCTGCTCATACCGGGGGCCATCGCGGCGCTGATCGGCGCCCACCTGTACCTGGTGGCCAAGCTGGGAACCACCGCTCCACCGTGGCTGAAGGCCGAGCCCGACCCCGAGCTGCGCAAGGCCGAGGCATGAACCGGCGAGGCATGAACCGGCGAGGCATGAACCGGCGCTCGGCATGAACCAGCGCGAGAAGGAGCAGTACCTCCGCGAGTACTCGATCCTCAAGGCGCAGGGCAAGCCGTTCTTCCCCTACGCCGTGGCCAAGGACGCGATCATGGCCTGCTTCGTCCTGGCGGCGATCATCACCCTGTCGATCGTGCTCGGGGCCGAGCTGGGACCCAAGGCGGACCCCGTGACGACGACCTACACGCCGCGGCCCGAGTGGTACTTCTTCTTCCTGTTCGAGCTGCTGCGGGTGGTCAAGCCGGACACCCTGACCCCGCTGGCCACGGTCGGGATCCCCACCCTGGCCCTGATCCTGCTGCTGCTGCTGCCGTTCTACGACCGCAGCCCCGAGCGCCGGCCCGAGCGGCGTCCGATCGCCACCCTGACCGGGCTGTTCACGATCGCCGCGATGGCGTTCCTGACCTACCAGGGGGCCAACGTCGGCGCACCGACCTCGATCGACATGGCCACGCCCAAAAACGTGGTCGCCGAAGGTCCCGCGGCGGTGGCGCAGTTCAACGCGGGCCGGGCGGTCGCGGCCCAGTCCGGCTGCCTGGCCTGCCACAAGCTCGGCGAGAACGGCAACGACGGTCCGGGTCCGCCGCTGGCCAAGATCGCCCAGCGCCTTCCCCGCCAGGCCATCGCGCGGACGCTGGTCAATCCCACGGCGCCCATGCCCTCGTTCGCGAACCTGCCGCCGCAGAAGTTCAACGCGCTGGTCGACTTCCTCGCGCACCTGAAGTAGCGTCGCGCATGACGGCGGTGCATCTGCCGGCCACCACCCGGCTTCGAGGGCACCTTCAACCGCCGCCCGCTCGCCTCTGATGACCCGAACCAGCACCGCATCCGGCACTCTCGAGGCCACCCAGGTGCGGGACATGTTCGACCGCATCGCCGGTCTCTACGACGCCATGAACACGGTCATGACGGCGGGGCTGCATCACCGCTGGCGCCGCCGTGCGGCCGACCTGGCCGGCGTCGGCCCGGGAAGTCGTGTGCTCGACGTCGCGACCGGCACCGGCGACCTGGCCCTCGAGCTGTCCCGGCGCGTGGGGCCGCAGGGACAGGTGGTGGGGCTGGACTTCTCCGAGGCGATGTTGGAGCGGGCACGGAGCAAGGATGGAGCGGGCGCGCCGGTTATCTTCGAGGCCGGCGACGCGCTCGAGCTGCCCTACCCCGACGATCACTTCGATGCCGCCACAGTGGGCTTCGGCGCGCGCAACTTCAGCGATCTGGAGCGAGGAATGAGCGAGATGGTGCGGGTGGTCCGTCGCGGAGGCCGGGTCGTGATCCTGGAGATCACGGCGCCCGCGCGACCCCCGCTGTCGTGGTTTTACCGGCTCTGGTTCGACCGGCTGGTACCGGCGCTGGGAGGGCTGGCCGGCGACCCCGACGCCTACACGTACCTGCCCCGCTCGGTGCGTCGCTTTCCCGGCCCGCGCGAGCTGGCCGCGCTCATGGACCGCAGCGGTCTCGAGCGGGTCAGATGGGTGCTCACGGCCGGGGGCATCATCGCGCTGCACCAGGGGGTGGTCAGATGAGCGTGGCTAGCGACCCGGCCCTCACCGGGGTCGAGACCGTGCTCGCCGCCTCGGGCGTGCAGGTGCGCCAGGGGCTGCTGGCCATCGAGCGCCGCCTGGAGGAGATCGCCGCCCAGGCCGGCACGCGCCTGGCCGTTCCGGCCGGCTCGACGATCTCGGCGGGCGGCAAGCGCCTGCGGCCCCTGCTCGTGCTGATCGCGGCCGGACCGCCCGGCGGCGCCGCGCTGCCCGCGCGTCGGCCGAGCCGCCGCCCGGGCGCCGAGCCGCTGGTGCGGGCCGCGGTGGCGGTCGAGCTGGTGCACAGCGCTTCGCTGGTCCACGACGACATCCTCGACGGGGCCGTGCTGCGGCGGGGGCAGTCGACGGTGGTGGCGGCCGAGGGACGCGAGGTGGCGATCGCCACCGGCGACCTTATGTTCTCGCGCGCCTTCGCCGAGCTGGCGCGCAATGGCCGCGCCGACCACCTGCGGGCCCTGTCCGACGCCGCCTCGGCGCTCGCCCGAGGCGAGCTGGTGCAGCGCGAAGACGCCTGGCAGGTGGTGAGCGTGGCTCGCTACCTGGAGCGCTGCCGGCTGAAGACGGCGAGCCTGTTCGAGGCGTCCTGCCGGCTCGGGGCGCTGGCCGGCGCCCGGGCCAACGGACACGAGGCGGCGCGCCTGGCCGCGGGTCTGGGCCGCTTCGGCCGGGAGGTCGGAATGGCGTTCCAGATCCTCGACGACGTCCTCGACGTCGAAGGTCCCCCGGAGCGCACCGGCAAGGCCCGGGGCGCGGACCTGATGGACGGCACCGTGAACCTGCCCCTGATCCTGGCCCGCCGCCGCGACCCCGAGCTGGCCGCGCTCGACGTCCGCGCCCTGCGCGAACCCGAGGTGGCGGAGGAGGCGTGCCGGCGCATCGCCGCCACCGGAGCTCTGGAGCAGGCTCGGGAGCGGGCCCTCCGACTGGTGGGCGGGGCCAAGGCCCAGCTACCCGACCGCTTGCCGGCCTCCCAGCGCGACGTCCTCGAGCTGGTGGCCGACGGCGTCGTGGAGCGCTTCAGCTAAAAGTCGTCGGGGAGCAGGTGGTCGCCCCGGAGGGCGTCGATGAAGCGCTCGATGTCGTCCTCCATGTTGGCTCGCGAGAGCCGCTGGAGGTCGCGCATCAGCGCCTCGCTGCCGCGGTCGAGCTCGCAGTCGAACCGCTCGACCGCCTCCTGCTCGAACACGCCGACGGTGTCCCACTCGCAGTTGGGGCAGCGCAGGGCCACGCGCCAGTGCGTGGCTCCCGCCTCCTCCCACTCGATCGGGTAGACCAGGTGGGAGTCGCACTCCGGACAGATGTGCAGCTCGGTGCCGACGCTCTCGGCCTCGCCCTGCGTGGCGGTCGCCTCGCCGAAGTAGACCACCTGGATCGTGCGGCCACTGGGCAGCACGACGTGGCGGATGTCCTGGTTGTCGGGCTCTGAATGGGGGCTCATGGGACCGATTCCTCGCTGACCTCATCGGAGCCGGCCGAGCAGGACTTGAGCTATTCGTCCAGTGTTCGAACCCCGCCGGGCTGGGGTCCCCAGTTCTGGGGAGGAGGGGGAAGGCGCGTTACCCTGGACAGCGATGGCCAGCGCCATCCGCGTCATCGGGCACGAGGACCGCCTGAGCCTCGTAGATCACCTGGACGAGCTGCGCACGCGGCTTCTCGTTTCGCTGGCCGCGCTGGTCGTGGCCTTCGGCGTGTGCATGTGGCAGAACGGGCCGCTGCTCAGCGTCATCAACCGGCCGCTGGACCGCCAGACCGAGAAGGCGATCCGCGAGGGCCGGGGACCGCTGGGCCAGGTCGCGCGCACGCAGCAAGCCGTGCTCACCCTGGCTCAACAGCAGCTGGCCACGCTCGAGGCCCTGGCCGGTCCGCACAGCGGCCTATCGGCCGCGGCTCGTCAGGGCATCGAGGGCCAGCAGGGGGCCCTGCGGGCGGCCATCGCCCGGCTACCGCACACACCGATCGGCAACAAGCCCGTGACCCTCGGGGTGGGTGAGCCCTTCACCGCCACCGCCACCGTGGCGCTGTACTTCGCGATCCTGTTCGCGCTGCCGCTGATCCTGTTCGAGCTCTACGCCTTCGTCCTGCCCGCCTTCAGCCCCAACGAGCGCCGCATCGCCCTGCCCGCGATGCTCCTCGTGCCGGCGCTGTTCCTGGTCGGGCTGGCCTTCGGCTACTTCGTCGTCCTGCCCGCGGCCGTCCATTTCCTGCAGAACTTCAACAGCGGGTCATTCAACGTCCTGGTCCAGGCGCGCGACTACTACCGCTTCGTGGCCATCACCCTCGGTCTGCTGGGTCTGGTCTTTCAGGTGCCCGTCGGCATCGTCCTGGCCACCCGCGCGGGACTGGTGACCTCGCGGCAGCTGCGCAAGCACCGGCGCTACGCCGTCGTGCTGGCCGCCGTCGTGGCGGCGATCGCGCCCGGCGATGTCGTGACCATGCTGCTGGTGATGGCCCCGATCTTGGTGCTGTACGAGCTGAGTATCCTTGTAGCGTCCGTCCTGGAACGCCGCCTCACCGACCACGGGGCGGGCGAGGCGGACCCATCTTTGACCGATGCTGTTTGACCTCAGAGGCCGGGGACGCCGGCGCACGGTGCAGGCCATCTACCTGTGGCTGGCCATCCTGATGGGCGGCGGGCTGGTCTTCTTCGGCATCGGCGGCGCGACCAACGGGGGCCTGCTGGACGCCTTCAAGGGTGGCGGGGGCGGCGGCAGCAGCTCAAACGGATTCGACAGCCGCCTGAAGTCCGCGGAGCGGCAGGTGGCGCGTAACCCCAACAATGCTGCGGCCTGGGCCCAGCTCACGCAGCTTCGCTTTGAAAGCGCGAATGTGCCCGCCAACTACGACCAGAACGGGAACTTCCTCCCCAAGGCGCGCTCCAAGCTCGCTCCCGTACAGCAGGCGTGGGACCGTTATTTGGTGCTCGAGCCGAATCCAAGCCCTAACCTGGCCGCGAGCGTCGCGGGCGTGTTGGGTCCCGGTGGCTTAGGGGCATACCGTGATGCCGCCCGTGCAGAGGCCATCGTCGCCTCCGCGCGACCAAACCTTGCGACATATGCCCAGCTCGCTCTGGACTTCTATTTGGCGGGCGACACGCGTCAAGGTGATCTAGCCTCGACTAAGGCGGTGAGCCTCGCCCAGCCGACGCAGAGAGCGACAGTAAAAGCGCAGCTCCAGCAGTACAAGTCCCAGGCCGCGGCTCTACGGAGCGGTCACGTCCCGACCACTCCAGCCGGCGGCGCCCCCCCGTCGACGTCTGGCGCGACGCCCGGATCCAGCGGCGGACCCGGGACCAAGGCTCCTCCGCGCCCGTCGCGGACCGCGCCCTCTGGCTGACGGCCCCGCGCGCTCGGGCTGACGGCGCTCGGGGGCTAACATCCCGGGGACCGGATGCCGTCGGCGCCTGGCTGCGAGGTGCGAGGCCGGCACCCGGTCGAGCCGCTCTAGCTCAATTGGTCAGAGCAGGGGCCTCTTAAGCCCAAGGTTCTGGGTTCGAGTCCCAGGGGCGGCACTGGCGGTGCTCGTGCGCGTGGCGCTCCGCGCGCCTGTCCGGGACGGGTCGGCGATCCGGGCACCTGCGTCGGGGTGTCACCTCACCGCGGCCGGCGTTGCTTCAGGGGCTGAGTACCGCGGCCAGGCGGCGGTACGTCGGTGCCTGCACCTGGTCGAGCATGAACTGCGCCACGTCGGCGCGGCTGATCCTCGGCACGCCCCTCACCTGAAGCGTCTCGCCGTGGCGGTAGGAGCCCGTGCGGGCCCCGTTCGTCAACGCCGGTGGGTAGACGATCGTCCAGTCGAGTGCGCTCTGGCGCAGGCGCTCTTCGGCCTCGGCCTTGTCCCGGCCGACCTCGCGCAGGGCGGTCCGGAAGGCCAGGCGCAGCGGGGCCGGCGCGACCGGAGCGCTGGCGCCCGCCCCGAGCGCGGAGAGCAGCACCAGGCGCGTCACCCCCCCGCGCTCCATGGCCGGTACCAGCGCTCTCATGCTCGAGCGCATGAGGTCACAGCTCAGCAATGCGGTTGCCGACCGTGGCCCGAGCGCGCAGATGACCGCGTCCTGCCCGACCACGGCCCGCTCCAGCACGGCCGGATCGGTCGCGCTTCCCTCGACGACGTCCACGCGGCCTGGCGCGGCCACCAGCTTGCGAGGGTCTCGGGCCACCACCCTTACGTCGTGGCCCTGCTCGAGCGCCTGCGCGACCACCTGCCCTCCCGTCCGACCCGTGGCCCCGAGCACCAGAAGCTTCATCGCGATCGGCAGCCAGCCACGCTCCCTGCCGCCGACACCCCGCTTCGCATCTCGCCCTCCCTGAACATCAGTTCAATAACTTGCCGGAGCCTACGCTCCGGTCTCGGGAGGCGACAGGCCGTCGCCCGTGCTGCGGCTCGCGGTGCGGGGCTGGATCGCCCTTGCTCAGGACGTCACGGCGCATTGGCTCGAGCAGCGTGAGCCCCCGCGCGCGGCGGTGTGCCTGCTCCTCGAACGCACACTGGTCGATGCGGTGGCCGCCGCGCAAGCCATCGCCGGCGGCAGCTAGCGGCGAGCTGGGCAGCCAGGTGTGGCGGGAAGCTCCAGCGGGCAACGCAGGATCAGGATGTCCTGGCACACGGTCGATTCCTGGCGCGAGCTCGACGATGCCGTCGCCGGCACCGAGCTCGGCCGGCACCCCGGCCGCGTCCACTCCACGCTCGTGTTCCGGGGCCTCGCCCGGTCGAGCTACTCGAACGTGTCCAGCCTGGCCCGGCTGGGCGGCGACTACGCCCAGCTCGAGCGCCACCTGGCCCGCAACTTCCGCAAGTACGCCCACCGCGAGGCGCCCGGCCCCACGACCTGGGACTGGCTGTCGCTCGCCCAGCACCACGGGCTTCCCACGCGCCTGCTCGACTGGACCTTTTCCCCGCTGGTGGCGCTGCATTTCGCCACCGCGTCGTGGTCGGAGGACGAAGCGGTTCTGCTCGCCGTCGACTGCGAGGGGGCACACCGGCTGCTCCCGGACTCGCTGCGCGGGGTGCTGGAGCGCGAGGGGGCGCTGGTCTTCACCACCGAGCTGCTGGCCGAGTGCGCGCGGGACATCGACGACCTCAACGAGCTGGGACGCGGGCTGGACCCGTTCGTGCTCTTCTTCGAGCCGCCGTCGCTGGACGAGCGGATCGTTAACCAGGCCGCGATCCTGTCCGCGATCTCGGACGCCACCTGTCAGATGGAGGAGTGGCTCGACACCCATCCCGACCTCTGGCAGGCGTCGACCAGGCGCACGTCAACGAGCGCGTCCTGCTGCCGGGGCTCGACGGGCTCGCGGCCTGGCTGCGCCGCTACTACTCGCCGGCGCGCGCGAGGCTCGATGACCGCGAGGGCGGGGCGTCGATGGACGGTGCCGCAGCGGAGCTCGGCCAGCAGGAGGGGTCGATGGCCGGGCCGCCGGCCTCGCTGGACGCCTAGGCGTCGAGGGCGGGCGGCTGGGCGTCGACGGCCAGCGCCTGGCGGACCAGGGCATCGATGGCCCGCTCGAGCTCGGCGAGCGCGTACTCCTCGTCGCCGAGGTTTGCTTCGAGCAGATCCGCGGCCTCCTGGTGTCCCATCGTGCGCGCCAGGGGGATCAGGGCGCGGTAGGCGGCGATCTCGTAGTGCTCGACCTGGGCCGCGGACGCGGCATGAAAGAGGTCGGCCAGGCTCCGGTCGAGGATGTTGCCCTGGAGCCGCGCGTGGTGCTCGACCAGGGCGGCGAACGCGTCGCTGCGGTTCGAGCTCGGCTCGGCAGCGAGCGCTCTGAACACGCGTTCGAGCGCTTCGGCGTGGCGCTTGGTTGGCTCCAGGTGCTCACTCAGGCAGCGCGCCAGCTCGGGAGACTGGACCTGTCCCAGCAGCTCCGGGATGACCTGGAAGCTGAGCTGGCGCTCCACGAACAGCAGATCGGACAGGAGCAGGAGAAGCAGGTCGCGGGGGTTGTTGGCGGTAGCGGGCACGGTCAGGCTCGCGGCGAGACCCGCTTGCTGGCCAGCAGGCCGGCGAGGCGATCGGCGAGGGCGTGGATCACCAGGGCCGGGTTGGCGGCGCCTTCGGTGGGAAAGACGCTTCCGTCGCAGATGAACAGGTTCGGGATCCCCCAGGCCCGGTGAGTGGCATCGACGACGCTGTCATGCGCGCTGAACCCCATCCGGCATCCGCCCACGAGATGGGCATCGCGGTCGATGCGCAGCGTGTCCTGAGCGTCCGCGGCGTCCCAGATCTCCTGCACCACGTTGGCCGCGTACTCGAGGTTGCGGCGGTCGTTCTCGCTCTTGCTGTAGCTGAAGTTCGCGACCGGCATCCCGTAGTCGTCGCGATGGGCCGAGAGCGTCACGCGGTTTTCCGCCTGGGGCAGCTCCTCGGTCAGCACCGCAAGCACGGTCCAGTGGTTGTAGTCGCGCATGTACTCGCGCATCTCGAGTCCCCAGTGCCCCTCGGCCATGACGTGCTCGGCCCAGCCGATCGGAAGCGGCGCGACTGTCTGGAGCGAGAACCCGCGCGCGAACCCGCGTGACTCGTCCGTCTCATAGAACTGCTCGGAGGAGATCTCCGGCGGCGGGGCCTTGTACATGCGCAGCTGTTCCGGGAAACGGGCCGCGATCTGGCTCGCCCCCTGAACCATCACGTAGCGCCCGACCTGGTCGTGGGCGTTGGCCAGACCGGTGGGAAAGCGCCGGCTGGTGGAGTGCAGCAGCAGCCGTGGGGTCTCGATCGCGTACCCGCAGACCGCCACCGCGTCGGCGGGCTGGAAGAGCTCCTGTCCCTCGGCGATGTACGTGACGCCGGTGCAACGTCCGCTCGAGTCATCGACCTCGACCCTGATC
>Ga0209577_10004136_pt1 | contig 13687 bp, 13 predicted proteins | sample GraSoiAngelo_109_FD_185874 | JGI IMG/M metagenome (GOLD analysis project Ga0209577, IMG submission 185874) | Grasslands soil microbial communities from the Angelo Coastal Reserve, California, USA - 14_0903_12_20cm (SPAdes) (version 2) | ecosystem: Environmental > Terrestrial > Soil > Grasslands... | reverse complement strand
CGGTCGCCGCGAGAACAAGCGTTTGGGTGCTCCCGAAAGAAAGCCAAGGAAATTCGTTTCGGAGAAGCTGTGCAGATCAATCACGAAATCAAACTGCCGGCGGCGCACGTCTTTGACGAGTTGAACAATTCTCATAATCGACAGCGGCTTGAATCCGTCGCGCAGCCCAACGCGATCGACGGCGATGACGGCGTCCGCGTGGCCGGACATCTCGACGACTTCATTGCCGGGCTTACCAACAGCCACGGTGACCTGCGCATCCGGAAAGCGCTCGCGCAGAGCCCGCAGTGCCGGCAGGCTCATAACGACGTCGCCGAGCTGGCCGAAGTCGATGACGAGGATATTGCGAGGGTCGAAGATCACTTCAGATGCTTATCAAAAAACTCCGCGCTCGCATGATACGAGCGCACCCAATCCTTGTGCAGCAGCAAGTCATGTATCTCGTCGGGAAAGATCAACTCTTCGAAGTAGACGCCGTTTGCCCGCAGGCGGCGCACCAGATTCACAGTCTGCGCGAATTCGACGTTGCGATCGTCATCGCCGTGGATCAACAGCACCGGCGACTTCCATTTGTCCACGGACGAGATAGGCGACGACTCACGCGCCAAACGCGCGCGGTCCGGAGCTTCGATGGGCAGCGGTAGACCGGCCACGCGTAAACTCCAATCGTGCACGCCGTGAAAGTCCACTCCCGCGGCGAAAATGTCGGAGTTGCGCGCCAGTCCCAATGCCGTTAAGTATCCGCCGTACGATCCACCCCAGAGACCAATTCGTTTCTGATCCACATCAACACGACTCCGCAGATACTTCGCGCCGGCGACTACGTCCTGATATTCGGATGCGCCGCGCGCTCCGCGATGTTGGGCCATACGAAATGCGCGGCCATAACCGATCCCGCTACGATAGTTCACCGACAAGACGATGTAGCCGCGGCTCGCCAGATACTGATTCATCGCGTAAGAGTTGTGATAGTAGTAAAGATAATGCCAGCCCAGAAGCATCTGCCTGACTGGCCCGCCGTGCATGAACACCAGCGCCGGCAGTTTGCCCGAAGCATTCGCCGGCTTGAACAACTGCCCATGAATTTCGAGACCATCGGCGGCTTTGAAAATCACCTGCTCGGGCACGACGAGCTTTGCGGAAGGAAAGTCACGCGGCAATGCCTGAGGTGCCAGCGGCTTTATGTTCGCGCCACCAATCGAAGCAGTAAACGGCAGGAAAGGATCGCGCGCCGTCGAATGAAAGAAAGCGATCTGGCGACCGTTATCGAACACCGCGGGATACATTTCAATGGTTTCGCCGCCGGTGATTTGCTGCGGCGCACCTCCCTCGACGCTGACCCGCCAGAGATGCCGCCGGTCGACGTCGTTCTTGTTTGTCGAGAAGACGACAAAGGATTTATCGGGCGCGAGCGCGACGTTTTCGACTTCGAATTCGCCGGGAGTCAAAGCCGTGAGCGCGCCACCATCCGTCGAGATCGAATAGAGATGCATCCACCCATCTTTTTCCGAAGGAAACAGCAAACGATTTCCCGCCACCCATTGCCAGAAATCTGAGCCTCCCTGGCCGGGATATGAATCGTTGTCCTGATCGCCGGAACGCCAAATCTGTTTGGCTTCGCCGCTTTGTGCGTCGGCAACCCAGATGGCCCAGGGCTGCAGGCGATCGCGATCGTTCGAGAAAGTGTCCGTCATATTGAACAGACGAATGAAGGCAATTCGCTTTCCGTCTGGCGACCAGCGCGGCGCGACATCACGATCCACGCTTGGCGAAAGAAATCGCAGACGATTCGCCCGCGGGTCATAAATTGAAATGAAACTGTGATCGCCGCGAGTCGAAGTGAAAGCCAACTGCGATCCATCGGGCGACCATTGCGGCCCGCCAACGTTGCCGCGCATTTCGAATAGCTTGCGTTCCTTGCCGCCGATAACAGAAGCGGTCCAGAAGTGGCCGTCGCGAATCCAAACCACCTGGTCGCCCGCTGAATTGAACACTGGTCCACTTCCCTCACCCATCTTCGTCGTGCGCCCGGTGCGCACATCGACGACCCAAACTTCCTGCTTCGTGCCGGCCGGATCGGTGGTTGGGTTCGGATATTCTCCCGCCGGGTTCTTCCCTTGGCCGCGCACATATGCGATGGCATTTCCATTTGGCGAGAAAACGAAATCGCTCAATTCCTGCCCGTCATCGCTGTCGTAATGCGTCAATTGCCTGCTCGCCCACGACGGCGCTTCCACAATCCAAACGTTGCGCTTTCCTTCGGCATCGAATGCCCACGCGACCTTGTCGCCACGCTTCGAAACGGTCAACTCTGACGGGAAAGGTGCACTTGTGACTTGTTCGAGCGTGAAGCTTTGCGCTTTGACAAAGCAGACAAGCGAAAGAAGAAGCGCAATTGACAGCGAGCAGAGAATGAGACGGTGGCCAAGTTTCATGGGGCTCTCCTGTTTCCGAAAGAAATCTGAATGAGCAATCAAGCGTGGAAGATTCTAGCACCCTGCACAAGTGTGCGTTAAAGAAAATGGGAGCGAAACATGCAGCGCACGCATCCTGCGTGCGGACCGCAGGCATCTTGCCTGCGTATCTTTCTAGATTATCAAACCGTTGCGGGCAAGGATGCGTGCGCTCCTCAGACTCGCTGCTCTGGTGCTGTCTGCTGATCTGGTGGAATAGGCATCAATTCGCTGCGGTATCCGCACGTTTCGTTCGCGCAATAACGCGTCGTGCCTTTCTTGGTGGTCTTTTCCAATAAGAACGGCGCGCCGCACTGCGGGCACGTTGCCGCTACCGGCTTGTCCCAAAAAACGATTTCGCACTTGGGATATTCCGAGCAACTGTAGAAGACTTTGCCCCGCTTGGATCGCTTGACGATCAGTTCGCCTTTGCAACCCGGGCGGGGACAGGCGACGCCCGTAGTTTCGCGTTTGATGTATTTGCACTTCGGATAATTCGAGCAGGAGATGAACTCGCCGTACCGGCCCTGACGCTTTACCAGTTGTGCGCCATCGACCGGGCACTTCTCATCGATTGGTTCTGGCGGCGCCGTGAGTTTGCCACTCTTTGAAATCTTCCTGATGTTCTTACATTCAGGATAACCCGAGCAACCGTAGAAGGGGCCGAACCGCCCGCGCCTTAACTGCATTGGCTTGCCGCACAATTCGCAAGCCTCAATCTCTTCTTCGCCATCGCTGGACACTTTCGCGGTGGCGTCGTCGGTAGTTGCCGCTGGTTCTGCATCTCGAGTAGCACTACAATTCAGGCACTTGAGATACTTGCCAAAACGTCCGAGCTTCATCACCATTCCCGGTGTGCCGCACTTCAAACAGACTTCTTCGGTGGGAGTTTCTTTCTCTTTGATATCCTTCGCGTACTTCTGGAACTTGGAGAGATCGTCTTTGAACTTGTCATAAAACTCACTCAGCGCATCCGTCCACTTGAGCTTGCCTTCCTCAATTTCATCCAGCTCTTCTTCCATTCGCGCGGTGTAAGTTTCATTGAAAAGATCGTCAAATCCGCCTTGGATCAAAACGTCGTTCACTGTTTTGCCGAGCGCCGTCGGATGAAAACGGCTTTCTTTCTTTTCGACGTACTCGCGATCCTGAATAGTCGTCATGATCGCGGCGTAGGTCGACGGCCGGCCAATTCCCTTCTCTTCCAGAGCCTTGACCAGCGTCGCTTCGGTGAAACGGGGCGGTGGCTCGGTAAAATGCTGTTCGGGATCGATTTTGTTAAGCGTCAGCTTTTCACCTGCAGCTACTAACGGCAGAGTGCGCTCAGCCTCGTCATCTTCCGCGGCCGTTTCGTCGCGACCTTCCTGATAGACTTTCAAAAAGCCATCAAACTTCTGCACCGAACCGGTTGCGCGAAAAACAAATCGTCCGGCCTGAATGTCGATCGTCGTTTGGTCGAAAAGCGCAGGCATCATTTGTGACGCCACGAATCGTTGCCAGATCAAACGATAAAGCTTCAGTTCTTCGGGCTTGAGATATTTCGCCAGCGAATCCGGCGTGCGCGCTACTTCAGTCGGACGAATCGCCTCGTGCGCATCCTGTGCGGCCTTCTTCGAACGGTAATGAACCGCTTTTTCCGGCAGATAGTTGGCGCCGTATTGCGTGCCGATGAATTGCCGCGCTTCATTGAGTGCGGTATCGCTCACTCGCGTAGAGTCGGTGCGCATGTAAGTGATCAAGCCGACCGATCCCTCACTGCCAATCTCGACGCCTTCGTAGAGATGCTGTGCGATCATCATCGTACGCTTCACCGGAAAGCCGAGTTTGCGCGAAGCTTCCTGCTGCAATTTCGAAGTAATGAAGGCTGGAACCGGATTGCGCTTGCGCTCCTTCGTCGTGACTTCGTTGACGACGAAAGATTGTCTCTCCACCTCGGCAACGAGATCCCTTGCTTGCGCGTCGTTGCCGATGAGGATTTCGGACTTTTTCAGATCCTGATCGAAGCCACTGGTCTTGACCGTTTGTTCGCCGACTCTCAGCAAACGCGCATCGAACGCCGGCGGTTGTTGGCCCGTCAGGTTCGCAGTGATCGTCCAGTACTCAGTCTTCAGGAACGCTTCGATCTCGCGTTCGCGCTCGACCACCATCCGCAGCGCCACGGATTGCACGCGCCCGGCGCTCAATCGTCCACCGATCGTGCGACACAGCAGCGGCGAGACTTTGTAACCAACCAACCGATCAAGCACGCGCCGGGCCTGCTGTGCATCGACTAGGTTCTCATCAATCTGTTTCGGGTGCTCAAACGCTTCCTGTACGGCACGCTTGGTAATCTCATTGAACATGACGCGGTAGGCGGGTGTCGGCGGATGCTTCGGCACGATCTCTTCGGCGAGATGCTGGCAGATCGCTTCGCCCTCGCGATCAGGGTCGGCCGCCAGATAAATTGCCGCAGCCTCTTTTGCAGTCTTCTTCAGGTCAGCAACGATCTTCCTGTTATTACGCTTCTTGGAATCGGGAATGATCTCGTAATCCGGCGCGAAATTATTCTGGATGTCGACCCCGAGCCCCTTCGAAGGCAGATCTTTAATGTGCCCGATCGAGGCCTTCACGATGAAGTCGCTGCCGAGATACTTATTGATTGTTTTCGCCTTGGCAGGCGATTCCACTATGACTAAGTTTTTGGGCATTTACTGTTTTGCTGTTAACGCGCTTTTTGCTTCCAAAGCTCTATCCCGCTCGTTACGAGCGAGAATTCCAAAACCCAGAAAATAATTTCGCAAATCAGGCCGGGACCATGGTTCCGGCTTTTCGCTACAAAGCTGATCGCGAACGATTTCTCTGACACGACACAACTCTTTAAGCCTGTGATTCCGCCATCTCGGATCATCGATTGTCAAATCGAACAACTCAAGCATTCGATCAAGTGCGTGTTCAAAATAAGCCGTATTACCGCGCTCCTTCCATCGCAAGGCACGCTCGTATTCGCTACCCACGTTGGCCATCTGCTCGGCTATTGACATCGTGAACCATCGCCCATCTGCAAGACTTGAATGTATCACGTTCCTCTCCTTCGCTATTGCACGAGCGCTCTTGCGATCTCCACGATTCTCGCGCGAATTTCTGGATCCTCCACGCCCCGAGATGGATTGTTCTGAACAGAACGAATGTTGATTACCGAATCAAACTCCACCATGTCGGGCGACTCCAAATCGAAATAGAGATTAATTCCCCAGAGATTCATTTGGCTGGAACCGCGGTCCAGCAAGAACGATTCCTCATCGGCGTGAAAGTCTCCGCCAACCGCCATGACCGCCCTGTCCACATCAACGACGGCTTTGACGTACGTGCCGAACTGCGGCTCTCCTATTTCCTTCAATCTTTGCCTTGCGATCGGCTTGTCAACCAGGATTATTTCCATTGCTTCATCAACAGACGGTCTGACTCGCGCCAATTTCTCCAAATGCATCAGGCTCCGCCATTCCGGCCACGCACTGATGACGCTTGGATGACCGAAGGTTGCTTATTGTCGATTTCCCGAGTCCTTCAGCGGGCTTGAACATAACACTAACTGTGCCTGAAAAGCCAAACCGCCAAAATTCTGAATGCATCGCGAGTTGGTAGTGTCCTAATGGCGCGACGCCAGCGATGGCTGCGGGACTCTCAAACACTTTCTGGACGTTAAAAGATTTACTAGAATCGCCAACGGGTATATAAGCCTGAAGTAATCGCCGCGCCCGATCAGTCTGCATCGGTATGCCGCTAACTAATGATGAGCAAATCCACGTTACCTGACGATTACGTAAGAGACATAGGTCGAGTAATCGTAAATTTCCAACATCTCGAATTTATGATCGTCCGACTGATCTGGATCATGGCCGCTACTGACGACAATATCGGCCAGCGGATTACGACAGGCGTTTTCTTTAGCAAGCTTCTTGATCTGTTGTCGTCTGTTTTTCACTACAGCGTGCAGGAGCACTCGATGGTGAGGAAATTTGATAACCTCATGTCCACGGCGCGTAACGTCAACGAGGGTCGAAATCGAATTATCCATTGCTGGTGGGTCACAGACCTTGACGGCGGCGCGCCGTCAAGGTTGAAATTCACAGCAAAGGGGGCACACACTGACACAGAGAATATCGACATGGAGGCGCTTTCGCTTTCGATTGTTGAGCTAGCGGACAACTTTTCCAAGTTCATCGACGAACTCTATGACGCCAAACTCATTCGAAAGAAGCCGGGGTGGTTCCAGAGGATGGAGGATTGAGGATTGAGGATTGAGGATTGAGGATTGAGGATTGAGGATTGAGTACTGACGCCGAATTCATGTTACAGGTTGCGTTATCGTTTTTGTGGATCTCCGCCGTCGCGGTGTTCTGCATCCTGACGAAGGGCTTTGTAGATAGTTATCTCAGCACACTTGTTGGTAAACCAATCGTCCTTCCAGAGCTCATAGACTGGATCATCCCCTTCTTCGTAGCGATTCTAATCACTCTGGCGATAGCTCGCGTTGTTCACTTCATTCAAAGAAAGCGTAATCGAGAGAAATGACGGGCTGGCGCGCGGACTTAAAACTAGCACCACAGGATTAGGACACTACCCGCGAGTTGGCAAAAACGGACTGTCGGCAAGTGCGTCAAGATGTTCTGACTTTCCTGAGAACCTACCAGGTACGACGGCCTTGCTCTGTGCTAAAATTCTACAACTCCAGCGGAGAAAGTCGAAAAATTAGGAGGGCCACAGCCGTCAAAAGAAGATGAGGAATTCCATAATCACCATCCTTTTGGCAACGGCTTTATTAGTTGCTACATCATCTGGATGCAGGAAGCGTGCGGCGTCCGAAGCAGAAGCGCCCGACACCTCAACTTACCATCCCGAAGCCACGCCCGCGACCCAATTCGAGCGCGACTTGAAATACATTCGCGACGCACACTTCGCCTACGTCTGGGTCTTCTCGCGCAAAGACGGAAAGGAATTCACGAAGGAAGATTCAGAAGCTCTGCGTACTAACGCCCCGAGGGTTGTCGATTGGGTGATGACGGATTCAAACCGAAAGGTGATCGGCGGCTCCAACTTCGCGATCGACTCGCCACAAATGGCGGCCTTGGAAAAAAGATTTAAGATCGAGGATTATTCGGGGAAGTTAGTTGTGTCAGAAGCCCGACCGTGAGGGAGGGCTCCCAATGATTCTCGATCGTGTGTTCGTGACGAGCCCTCCCTCACGGTCGGGCTTCTGACACGTCGAGCTAGGGCAGCAACACCAGTTTCCCAAACTGCGCCCGATTTTCCATCAACTCATGCGCTTGGCGCGCTTCAGGAAGTGCAAACGTGCGATCGATTACGGCGCGAATCTGGCCCGTCTCAACGAATTTCATCGCCGTTAACAGGTCAGCTTTTGATCCCATCATCGAGCCAAGAATGGTTAGGTGACGATAGAAAACGTGCCGCAGGTCAGTACGCGCGTCGTAGCCGCTGGTCGCGCCACAAGTAACCAATCGTCCACCTTTCTTCAACGATAAAATCGATCCGGGCCAGGTCGCTTCGCCCGTATGCTCAAACACGACATCGACACCTCGGCCGTTCGTCAGTCGCTTAACCTGCTTCGGCCAATCATCGCTTGAATAGTTAACCGTTTCATCGGCTCCCAACTCACGCGCTTTCTGAAGTTTGTCATCTGAACTCGCGGTGGCAATCACTCGCGCGCCGTGCAGCTTCGCGATCTGAATTCCTAAACTTCCCACACCGCTGCCCGCCGCGTGAATCAAAACATCCTCTCCCGGTTGCACTTGAGCGCGCGTAACGAGCATATGCCACGCGGTCAAAGTCACCAGCGGCAGGGCCGCAGCTTCTTCCCATTTCAGATGCTTCGGTTTCTGAATTGCATTCACCGCGGGCACCGACAGAAGTTCCGCGTAACCGCCATCGCGGCCGCTGCCGATGATGTCGTATTCCGAGCAGAAATTATCGCGTCCGGCGAGGCATTCAGCGCAGTGCCCGCAGGAAACACCGGGGTGCAGCATGACTTCATCACCAGGTTTGATCCAAGTGACCAATTCGCCAACTTCGCGGACCACGCCTGAAACATCGTTCCCGAGAATATGGGGCAGCTGAATCTTTATTCCCGGCAGACCAATCCGCACCCACACGTCGAGGTGATTCAGCGCGCAGGCGCGCACTTCGATCAGAACTTCGTTTGCTTTGATTTTCGGATCGGCGACTTCAGTGAACTGCAAAACCTCAGGCCCGCCGTGCTGTTTGAAAATGACGGCTTTCATTCTTGTTCCGGGAGATTCTGCGGGCCGCTATGCGGAATTGAAATCATTCTAATTATTCTGATTTACGAGCTAAAGGTCCTGCGATCATGTGAGTCAATTCAATCAATCCTGGCATGATGTAGAACACCGCCACCGAACTTAGCAGCGCTCCGGTCAAAAATCGCGACAGATGTGTGTTCTCCCAGATCGAGAAATACCCAAGCACGAAATCGATCAGCAGTGGAACCGCCGCCAGAATCAACCAGATTCTTCGCGGAGTATCAGTGCGCTTTAATGAGCGCGCGAGCGGATAGATCAATCCGGCCAAGGCAAAGCCTGCATACAATCCCGTGCATCGCGAACAGACCGCAAATGGATGACCTGCAACATGAAATGAACGCTCCGGAATCTGATGGCAGATGAAACCAAAAGCTTTGTAGATTGTGGAGGAAAACCCGGCGTGGTTGCCAGATTGACTCAGCGGTGCAACGATGATCAGAACCAAAACGGCGAGTGCAATCGCAGTGGTAAGCGCCCAAATCGCAACCGCCAGGCGATCACCGCGCGTCGCTTCAACTGTTAACGAATTACGTTCGACGACCGCCGCGCTCATTTTGTAGCTTAGAAATCAGACAACGATGTGGGCTGCTAAACGCGCTCTTCGCTCTGATTTCCGACCTCGGATTTTCGTTTACTCCTACCTCTTGATCTCTAGAACCTGACCACCGTGTCCGGCCCGCCTTCGATGTGCACGGTGTCAACAAAGCGAATGTGTTTCGACTCGCTGGTCATCACCAGTGAATGCGTGCGCTTGCCGGAACCAAAGAAGCGCACGCCACGCATCAGAGCGCCGTCAGTTACCCCGGTCGCGGCAAAGATAATCTTCTTGCCGGGGGCGAGATCGTCCGTGTCGTAAACCTTGTTCGGATCGTTTATACCCATCGACTTCAAACGATCAACGACTTCTTTCGCCGGCGGCAACTTATCACGATCCACTCCGAGCCTTTCTGAATCGAAAACCAGACGGGCCTGAATCTCGCCGTTCAGACATTTGATCGCCGCCGCCGTCAGTACGCCTTCCGGCGCGCCGCCGATGCCCAATACCGCGTGAATGTTTGTGCCGGCCACCGCCGCGGAAATGCCAGCCGAAAGATCGCCATCAGGAATCAAGCGAATGCGCGCGCCCGCGCTCCGCACGTCGTCGATCAATTTCTTGTGCCGTGGCCGATCCAAAACGATCACGGTCAAGTCTTCGATGTCGCGACCAAGACGCCGCGCGATATTGCGCAGATTTTCTTTTACCGGCGCGTCAATGTCGACTACGCCGCGCGACGAGGGCCCCACCACGATCTTGTCCATGTAGATGTCCGGCGCGTGCAGCAAACCGCCGCGTTCCGCCGCCGCCAGAACCGCGATCGCGTTGTTGGCGCCGAGCGCGCAGAGGTTCGTTCCCTCCAGGGGATCGACGGCAATATCAACTTCCGGGCACGACTCAGCCAACTCTTCGCCTACTCCGAATCCACCGCCGACTTCTTCGCCAATGAAAAGCATCGGCGCTTCGTCGCGCTCGCCCTCACCGATCACGATGCGGCCGCGCATCGGCACGGTATCCATCACTTCGCGCATCGCCTCGACCGCGACCTGATCCGAATACTCTCGATCGCCCTGGCCCATCGTGCGCGCCGCGGCGACTGCTGCCGCCTCAGTCACGCGCAAAAACTCTAACGACAGCTCGCGTTCTGTCCTTAACTCTGGCGCCATCTTGTGTCTCCTATGCGCAGAAACCGTTCGTCTGCAAATGACTGCTGACTAAGTTATCCGAGATTGAAGAAAAGCGCCGCCATAGTAGCAGAAAGCATTAGCCCCTGGAAACTGAGCCTCCAAAGTCTCCTTTTGAATTCTTGGCCCATATACAAAACCACCCGGGGTTGATTTAGCATCTCGGTTGGCGTACAAAACTCGGCATCGTTCCCAGCTTTAGTCAGATTAAAATGAGAAGCTATTGGCGATAGGGTGCTCGCGGGCGGCTTCAAAGAGTTCCGACGCGCGACTGAGACTCTGTTCAACCGGATCTGCGAGGCAGGTAAACCGACAAATTACTCTCGCGCATCCCTGGCGGCCAATGTTGCTAGAGAGCATTGACCTTGTGGTTCTTTATATTTGGCATAGCCTAATTTGCCAGAAACAGTTAGAATGGCAAGCATGCCGACCATTCTAATCGTTGACGATGACGCTGTCATTCGCGGAATGCTTTACGAGTTGTTTTCGGAAAAATATGAATGTCACACCGCGAGTACCGCCGAAGAGGCGTTTCAGTACCTGGAAGTGGAAACCTACGACGCGATCCTGACGGATATTGCGATGCCCGGGCTCACCGGAATCGAATTGCTGAAAAGAGTTCAATTGCGCGACTCTGACACGCCAGTAATTCTGATTTCTGGAAAAGGCGACGAACAAGATCCGCAGCAGTTGATCGATCTAGGCGCGTTCGCCTATGTAAGCAAACCTTTCAAGCTTGTCGAAATTGAAGAGGTGGTCGAAGAGGCGGTCGCTAAGAGAGAGTTTCAGGAAACCACTTAGCCATTAAAGCAGAGAAGAAAAAAGGAGAGCTTCGGGTTGAAAGACTCCTGTCTCAATCTCCGAAAAAGTTCATAGGGCCACCGCTCCGCGCGACTCGGCAGACTTCCACGCTGGCAGAATCTTTCGTCCAGGCTTTTCTTTCTTCAATCCCAGCGCCCAATCAGCTTGCATCAGCGTGTGAATGTCGCGCGTGCCTTCATAGATGACTGCGGCTTTGCAGTTGCGCAGGTAGCGCTCGACTGGATAATCGTTCGTGTAGCCATTAGCGCCGTGAACTTCGATGGCCATCGACGCCGCTTTTTCACTGCGCACGGTTGCCTGCCACTTCGCTAAGCTCGTTGCGCGACCGTTGGCTTGTCCTTCGTTCTTCAACCAGCCGGCGCGCAACCACAGCAGGCGGCACATCTGATAATCAGCTTCCATCTCGGCGATCTTTTGTTTGACCAGTTGATGGTTCGCGATCTTGGTGCCGAACGTCTCGCGCTCGTTCGCATAAGCAATCGACGCATCACGCGAAGCGCGAATTACTCCCGTGGCGCCGGCGGCGACAGTAAATCTTCCCTGCTCTAAAGCAAACATCGCGATCTTGAAACCTTCGCCTTCTTCGCCTATCAGATTCTCTTTTGGCACGCGTACGTCCTGGAGAGAAAAGTATCCAGTATTGCCGGCGCGAATGCCGAGCTTGCCGTGAATTGTTCCCGAAGTGAATCCTTTCATTCTACGCTCAACGATGAAACAGGACATTCCGGAATGATCGCGGTTCCGTCGTTTCTCTTCATCTGTCCAGCAAAAGAAAAGAAAATTGTCGGCAGTGTCCGCGAGACTGATCCACATCTTCTCGCCGTTTAGAACGTACTCACCGCCTTCGCGCCGAGCAGTGGCGCGCGCGCCCACGACATCCGATCCGGCGCCTGGCTCAGTCAGTCCGTAAGTCGATAATTTCTCACCTTTGGCCTGCGGCACGAGGTATTTCTGTTTCTGCTCTTCGCTGCCCCACGTGTAAAGCGTCAGCGAATTCAAACCCGTATGCACCGACATTGCGACGCGCAGAAAAGTATCGACCGCTTCGAGTTCTTCGCAAACCAGGCCCAGCGAAATGTAGTCGAAGCCCGCGCCGCCATAATTTTCGGGAATGCAAACGCCGAGCAGATTCAGCTCGGCCATCTTGTCGAAGACCGCCCGCTCAAAGTACTGCTTCTCGTCCCATTCTTTGATGTAGGGCGCGACTTCTTTCTGGGCAAACTCGCGCACAGTCTGGACCAGAGCTTCGTGGTCGTCGGTAAGTTGAAGATCGATCATGGTTTACGATCGAGAAATTTAGACGAGGATCTCGTCCTCTTCTACGAGCGGCGGAGAAGCAGGCACAAACCAGCGGTGCAGAGGTTTGAAGTTGAAACTGATTGGAGTTCCATTACGCACACTTTCGGCCAGGCGCTTAGCGTCAGGCAAAACCCCGATCGAACGTAACACTTGCGGATCGCTTTCCAGCAAAACCCGCTGCCCGGCATCGGCTCCGTATGCTGCCGTCACGATTTCTTCGCGCAGCCGCAGTTTGACGAATTCCAGATCAGTATCGATCTGTGCCGGTGGTAACCGCTGCGCCTGATCTTTGCGCACATAATTGCGGAAGGCCTCGAGCACTCGATCGTTGACTGGGTAATCGGTAGCTCTCGGCGAACGGCCATAATTGACTCGATCGACTCGGTAGGACTCAAGGCCGGGAATTTTACCGGCGGCCAGCATTCTCGTGAACATGAATACCGCTTCGATGATGCGTCCCCGCACCGCAGTCCCGGTCAGAGGCCGCGCCTCGATATCCGGGGTGATGCCTCCGCCACCATAGAAGACGCGGCCCGCAGCAGTGCGAAATGCCGGCGCACTGGAACCGCGCGAAGGCACCGTTTCGTTCGGCGAAGGCTGGCCTGGCTGAATTGGTTGCTGGTTTTCATTTTCTTCGTGGCGCACGTAATAGTCATAAAGCGAACCGCTGGAATAGTCGCGTTGCAAGGAACGGCCATAAGGCGTGTAGTAGCGCGCGGTCGTCAGCGTCAACCCGGTGCCATACGGCAATTGAAAGACGTGCTGGACCAGGCCTTTGCCAAAGCTCGTCTCTCCGACAACCAGGCCGCGTCCGTGATCCTGGATTGCTCCGGCGACAATTTCCGAGGCCGACGCGGTGTTCCGATTGATTAAGACTACCAGTGGCAGGTCTTCCGGATCGCTGCCATTCGATTTATAAACTGCCGCCTCGTGATATTCGCTGCGCCCTTTGACGGACACAATCACTTTGTCGCGGGGAAGAAATTCGCTGGCCACGTCGATCGCCTGATCCAATAATCCACCGGGATTGTTTCGCAGATCGAGGATGAGCTGACGCATGCCATCCTTTTTGAGGTTGGCAAT
>Ga0209577_10004134_pt1 | contig 13693 bp, 10 predicted proteins | sample GraSoiAngelo_109_FD_185874 | JGI IMG/M metagenome (GOLD analysis project Ga0209577, IMG submission 185874) | Grasslands soil microbial communities from the Angelo Coastal Reserve, California, USA - 14_0903_12_20cm (SPAdes) (version 2) | ecosystem: Environmental > Terrestrial > Soil > Grasslands... | reverse complement strand
GTGCGATCAGTGAAAGGCGTTATTACCGTGGACAATCAGTTGGTGGTTACTCAAGCAACGCCGTGAAGAGTTTTGGAGTGCGCCGGCAGAGCGCAGCGCCGACGGCGCTTTGGATCCTCTGCCGATCGAAAATCAAAATCAGCAAAAGCGCCGTCGCCGCTGCGTTCTGCCGGCGCACTCCAAAAACCGACCAACCGCTGTTATGATAAGAGCATCGAAGATTTCGACCCGTTTACGGCCATTTTTAAGGATTTAGAAATGAACTATATGAAGATATCGGTTATTTTTGCGGCGGCAGCGTTGGCTCTTACTTCATTTTTGGCACCACTGAGCGCGACGGCCCAGTCGTCTTCCGCGGCCGACATCGTGCTGGTGCTTCCGTTCGAGAACGTCTCCAATCATCCCGAGTACAACTGGGTCGGCGAGAGTTTCGCCGATTCGCTCTCCGCTCTCCTTAACAAGCCAGGTTTGATCGTAGTCACCGGCGATGAACGTGCCGTCGCTTATCAAAGACTGCGCCTGCCACTAACAGTTATTCCTTCGCGCGCGACATCGATCAAGATTGCACGTGAACTCAAGGCTTCGATGATCGTCATTGGAACTTATAACGTCACGCTGGCTGCAGTTCCGGACGACAAGTCAAAACCTCAGGTCGATCGATCGATAGCGAGCATCACCGGTGAAGCGCGTGTGATTCGCGTCAACGAGGGTCGCATGGCAGGCGATATGTTCGACAGCGGGTGGGCGCCCCGCGTTTACGACTTCGGCGACGTGCTCACTAATATTCAGCACGTGCACGGGGAACTGGCTTATCAGATTCTGTATCAGCGCGACCGGGCGCTTTCGTTTTCGCGAAATCAGTTGGTGCAAGAGGCGACGAAGGTGCCGCCTCAGGCCTTCGAAGCCTTCATGAAAGGTGTGCAAACTCAAGAGACCGATCCCACCCGCGAAATTTTTCTGAAGAACGCGATGCGGCTCTATGCGAAAGAGAACAGCAACGCGGTCTACTCGCAGGCGGCGTTTGAGTTGGGGCGCTTCTATGTGCTGCGGTCGCAGTGGAAAGAAGCGATCGATCATTTCACGATGTTGCAAAAAACGGAATCGCATTACGGTGAAGCACAATTCTATGCGGGCCTCGCCTACTGGAAGATCGGCGACATCCAGCACGCTCTCGCCACCTTTGTACCGTTGGCTGACGAAAAGGTGATGCCGCTCGTTGGGGTTTACAACAATGCTGGCGCCGTGTCGGTCGAGGCGGCGCGCGATGCAAAGAAACCTGAAGAACGCACGCGCCTGCTGGCTCAAGCCATCACACTCTTGTCGCGCGCCGTTGATTCCTCGCCCGACGACACGACCGTGCTCTTCAACTATGCTTACGCGCTCTTTCTCAACGAGAAATATGCTGAGGCGGCACAGAAGCTTGAGAAAGTCATTAGCGCTGACCCCAAGGATGGCTCCGCCTACTTCTTACTTGCGAAAGCGCAGGAGCGAGCAAGCCATGCTGAGGCGGCAAACGCGGCGGACAATCTGGCTCGAAAAAACCTGCTGAGCTATGCGAAATGGCAAACCGAGTGGGAGAAGTCGCAATCGGTTTCCAACCTCACCTTGCGTTCGCGCGACGTTCTTAATCAAGTTGACATTTCGGATTTGAGCCGTCGCAAGCAAATGGACGAAGCCAATGCTAACAGCGCGCAAGAATTGCTGAACAAGATTCGGGATCTATACGACAAAGGCCGAGATGATGAGGCACTGGCCGAGATTCCAAAGCTCTTTGAAATAGAACCGACGAATGCCGAAGGTTTTTTAATGCGCGGCAGAATTAAGCAGCGGCAGGGCGAGCAGGAAACCGCCATCGCCGCCTTGAAGACCGCGATTTTCTGGGACTCGAGACTAATCGACGCCCACATCCTGCTTGGTCGAATCTTCCTGGAACGCGGGGATCTCGGCGAAGCCAGAAAGTACGCTGCCAGCGCAATGAACATCGATCCAAATAATCCGGAAGCTATCGCGCTTCAGCGTCAAGTAACTATGGGCCGGCCGTGAGGCGATTTCGGATTGCGGATTGCGCATTTGAGAAAAACGGCGCCCGACCAAACTCTCTGATCAACCCGGTAGTCTTTGCTCTGCAAATCAGCTCCGCAATCCGCATTTCGCAATCTGAAATCCGCTCCGTGGCACGGGACGTGCTGAAGACGAGGACGGCTAGCACGAAATGAAACGTGCCCCCGCCGCCATCACTTCTCTGAGCGCTGCATGCCGCTGCGCCAGCCGCCCGCCGAGCGATCCTTCAGTTAAATCCCCCCGAATTGGAACCCGGTCAGAAATGACCGGGTTCTCCCGCATTTAGGGCATCCTCAATCCAAATCGCGCCAAATCATCGTGTGAGGCGAGCCGGATCACGAAGACTGGTTGGCCATCAAGTCAGAATGTTGATAGTTACAGAATGACCGAGCGTTGCTCTTCATCGGTCACTGATTCAGTCAGAACGACGGATTTTGTCACTTTGAGAGTGACGCTTTTTGTCGTCAGAGCGCGAATTCATGGTCGTGGTCGTTCTCTTCTTCCCAATTTCCAAAAATTTTGATCTTTATTCATCGCTCGCGAGACACCTTCCAGAATTCGATCCTCGACGAGATTCGTGGTCGATTAATGGAAAGCTGAAGGCCTGTAGCTTCTTCTGGTAAACTCCGGCCATGCAGGAAGTGGCCGCAGGTGAGGCGTTCAATCCTAAGCCACCAATGGAAATGTCCATTGGCGCGCACGCTCCCGCGCTCGCTGAAGTCTCTGTCGTCACAAGCTCGGCGCTGCTGACGATTCTTTCGTTTCCTGATTTCGATTTATGGCCGCTAGCGTGGATCGGATTAGTCCCACTACTGATTGTTATTGTACAGCCAAACAAAGCATCTCGGGCGTTTCTGTTGGGCTGGTTATGGGGGATCGTCTTCTTCTACGGCACCTGCTGGTGGCTCACTTATCCGATGATCCACTACGCGCACATTGCCCCGTGGTTGGCTTATCCGTTGTTGGTACTGCCAGTCGCATTGGTGGCCATTTTCCCCGGCCTGTTCAGTGCCGCGTTGACTCGATTGGTCGCGCGTTTTGGTTCTGCGGCTCTCTTCGTCGCGCCGCTCAGCTGGGCCGCCCTGGAGTGGGCTCGGTACGTGGTCACCGGACAAGTGTGGAACGCCCTCGGCTACTCACAAGCATTCCACCCGATGTTGATTCAACCAGCGCGGTGGGGTGGAGTTTATGCGATAAGCTTTCTAATCTTGACAACGAACGTTGCGCTCGCGTTCATATTCCTTCGTCGGACGATGCTCGCAATCTCTTTCTCACTTGGAATTCTAATCTTCGCAGCGATTCTTACCGCCGCCGCTTTTGTTCAAGGACGCGGCCCTTTCACAAGTAACACGGTGCGGACGGTGGTCGCAGTCCAACCAAATGTTCCGATGGAAGGCGCCGACGATCCAGCTACGATGAATCAACTCTTGATCCGACACCTTGAGCTTAGTATGCGGGGCCTAACTGATGCGCCTTACGGGTTCGGCGCCTGGCGGCTCGTTATCTGGCCTGAGTCCCCGATGAACTTCAGCTACACGCGCGATCCGCATCTCAAGGGAGTTGTGGCTAACTTCGCCCGCAGTAATCAAACGTCCGTTCTCTTGAACTCGCTCGAACCCGCGACCAACGGTGGCGATTACAATTCGGCGGTTCTTGTAAATCAAGAGGGTGCAATCGTCGCACAGTATGATAAAATCCGCCTGATGCCGTTTGGCGAATACGTGCCGCTGCCCCGCTGGCTACCGGGCGCGAGGTCGGTGCGTGCAATCGTCGGTGAGTTTACGCCCGGCAGTTCGTACACGCTGATGCCCCTCGGCGACTTGCGCGCCGGGGTTTTTATTTGTATCGAGGCAGCGCATCCGTCGATCGCGCGCGCCTTCACCGATGAAGGAGCCGACGTGCTGATCAATATTTCGAACGACGGTTACCTGGGACCGACGCCGGTGATGCGACAGCATCTCTCAAACGCGATTTTTCGCGCGGTTGAAAACGATCGGCCCTTGATTAGAATAACGAATAGCGGCATTAGCGCGTTCATTGGATCGAATGGCCAGGTTTCTGATATGACAGCGGGCTTTCAGCCGGCGGTTCGAAAGTGGTTTATTGAAAATCCAAAGCACACCGAGACTTTTTACACGAGACATGGTGATCTATTCGCTTACGTGTGCGCTTTGATTACTTTGGGATTTATTTCGGCGACTTTCATGACTAAACGTAAATTTGGTAACTCAATTAAGAGACGAGGTTAATAATGATCGAAACGATATCTGGTCAGGATCTAAAAACTTCCTACGAGGACTTGCAAAAGCGCGTGACCCAACTCGGGAGGTTTCTTTGATGTGCCGGCAAAGCGCGCCGAATTAGCGCGGATCGAAACGCAGGCGGCGGCGCCCGATTTCTGGTCCGACCAGGAAACAGCGCAGAAGCTCTTGCAACAACGTAGCCGGGTGGAACGAATAGTAAAGCGGCAGGAACAATTCGAAACTGAGATTTCCGACGCCGGCGTACTCTTTGAATTTGTCGAAGAAGATGAAAGCTCGTTGTCGGAACTGCGCGAATTGCTCGAGCGTCTTGAGCAGGAATTAGGCGAAGCCGAGACGGAGATGTTGCTCGCCGGCGAGAACGATGCGCGCAACGCCATCTGCACGATTCATTCCGGCGCCGGCGGAACTGAATCGCAGGATTGGGCGGAGATGCTCCTGCGCATGTACCTGAAATGGTCCGAGCGACGCGGGTTCAAAACCGAGATTATCGACTACCAGCCCGGTGAAGAGGCCGGCATCAAAAGCGTGACATTCAAAGTCGAAGGTGAATACGCGTACGGGTTGTTATCGGCGGAAGCCGGCGTGCATCGTCTGGTGCGTATCTCGCCGTTCGACCAGAACGCGCGGCGGCATACGTCGTTTGCTTCGCTGTTTGTCTATCCCGAGATTGACGAAGACATCGAAGTTGACATAAACGAAAAAGATTTGCGCGTTGATACTTATCGATCGACGGGCGCGGGTGGACAGCATATTAACACGACGGATTCGGCCGTGCGCATCACCCATATTCCCAGCGGGATTGTCGTCCAGTGCCAGAACCAGCGCTCGCAACATCAGAATCGGGCCGTGGCGATGCAGGTCTTGCGTTCACGTCTTTACGAGTTGGAGTTGGAGAAACGTCGCGCGGAGACGAAGGAACTGGAAGCCGGCAAGCAGGAGATTAGCTTCGGCTCGCAGATCCGTAACTACGTCCTGGCTCCCTATCGTCTGGTCAAAGATGCGCGCACGAAGCTGGAACGTGGCGACGTCGATTCAGTACTCGACGGAGATATCGATGATTTCATAAAGGAGTATCTGCTTTCTAAACGCGCGGCTTAATGTCCGACAAACTTCAGTTTGTCGATGACCATTTCTAACGAGGCAAACGATAAGCTGAAGTTTGTCGAACAATCATATGGCAGCCATAACCACCGACATCGACATTCAACCCGCGCCGAGGAACACGCGTCTTAACGAAATCATCGCGATTGGAATGATCGCGTTGGCGTTGCTGTTGGGTCTCTGCCTCGCTTCTTATAACCCAAACGATCCTTCGTGGAATGCAGCGGGAGAATCGGCCACGCACAATTGGATTGGCGCGGTCGGAGCGAATGTCGCGGCTGCACTCTTTCAGACAATTGGCGTCGTTGCTTATTTACTTCCCCTTTTGTTGCTGGCGACCGCGTGGCGCCGCTTCCGTTCCCGCCGCATCAAGGCTGCGCTTTCGAGAGTCGCCGGGCTACTGTTGCTGGTCCTGTCTGCTTCGGCGCTGTTAACACTCGCCAGGGTTCGACCGTTTATCGATGCCAGCTTCAATGCCGGCGGATTGACCGGCGCCGTCATTGCCCGTGCCTTGGCCGGTTGGCTCAACACAATCGGTGCGGCGATTCTGTTGGCAGCGATTGCTGCGACGGGAATTCTGCTCGCAACTAATTTTTCCTTTGCACAGTTCTACGAGCGTCTTGCGCTTGCTTTAGGAAGTCGCTTAAACGTCCTGCGGTCCCTTCCCGAAAGATTTCGCGCCCGGCGGAACGCGCGGCGGATGGCTCGACAACAACGCCGAGAAATGCGACGACTGGCAAAGGCCGAAGCTGTGCACGCGTCAGACATCAAGGCTGCTGGAGTTGAAATGGCTGGCGCCCAGACCGAAACCGGTTCGACTGAGATCCGTTCCCGTGATGGCGAAGTGGCCGCAGCGTTTGCTTCCTTCACCGCGGCGACCGCAAACGAACAGAGAGCAATGACGGCGGCGGCCGGAGCGGCAACTGCGCCCGCCAGGAAATCGTCATGGTCCGCACGCGGCAAATCTCTGGAGGCCTCTGAAACCGCAATGGTCCAGGAGATGATTCGCGAGGCCGCGGTCAAACGCAAAACTGAAGCGCCGGCCAGTGGTGCTCTACCATTCGACGGCCGCAGAATCTCACCGAGGACCGCAGCCAGCGATTATCAATTACCTTCGGTCAATCTTTTGAACGAAGGGCAGATGCGGCGCGAGCAGGCCGACGATGAATTGCTCAACATGGCCACGAAGTTGGCGGAAAAGTGTCGCGAGTTCAACGTTACCGGTCAAATCAAATACATCTGTCCCGGCCCGGTCGTCACCACCTACGAATTCAAACCCGATCCCGGCGTGAAGTATTCGCGAGTTACCAGCCTGGTCGACGATCTATGTTTGGCTTTGAAGGCCGAGTCGATCCGCATCGATCGCATGCCGGGCAAACCTCACGTGGGCATCGAAGTTCCCAACCCGCGCCGCGAAACGATCTATCTGCGCGAGGTTATCGAGTCGCGGGCTTTCAAAGAATCAACTTCGAAACTTACGATTGCGCTCGGAAAGACGATCGATGGCCTGAATTATGTGACCGATCTCACCAAGATGCCGCATCTGCTGATCGCCGGAACCACCGGCTCGGGAAAATCCGTAGGCGTCAACTCACTGCTGGTGTCGATTCTTTATCGGGCGCGTCCCGACGAAGTAAAAGTGATCCTAATCGATCCCAAACGCCTCGAGCTGGGGCTCTACGAAGATATTCCGCATCTGGCGACTCCCATTATCGTCGATCCGAAACCTGCCGCGCGCGCATTGCGGTGGGCCGTTGGCGAGATGGAGCGACGCTACAAGGAGCTAGCCGGCTGGGGCGTGCGTAACATCGACGGTTACAACGCCGAGCGCGAGCGCCGCAACACGGTCAAGGATTTTGACGAGAATGGCGAACCATGGACACGCATGCCCTATATCGTCATCATTATCGATGAACTCGCCGATTTGATGATGACCTCTGGGCACGAAGTCGAAGATTCGATCACGCGTCTGGCGCAGATGGCCCGTGCCGTTGGTATTCATCTCGTGCTGGCAACTCAACGCCCTTCAGTGGATGTCATAACGGGATTGATCAAGGCCAACTTCCCTTCCCGTATTTCTTATCGCGTTTCTTCGAAAGTCGATTCGCGCACGATCTTGGACACTAACGGCGCCGAACATCTGTTGGGTAAGGGCGACATGCTCTTTCTGCCGCCGGGATCTTCACGCTTGCTGCGGGTGCATGGCGCGTACGTCGACGAATCTGAAATCAACAAGGTCGTCTCGCACATTAAGGCGCAATGGGAGCCTGACTACGACGAAACGATAACGCAGTCCGACGAAGAAGCCATGGGACTCGAAGATTCCGACGGCGAGCGTGACGAATTGTTCGAAGACGCCCTGCGCATTGTCGTGGACATGAAGCGCGCCTCGACCTCAGTTCTGCAACGTCGATTGCGCATCGGTTATGGCCGCGCCGCCGCAGTGCTCGATCAAATGGAGCGCGAAGGCCTTATCGGCCAGGCTGACGGAGCCCGCCCTCGTCCCGTACTCGCTCGGGCATTTGAATTGGTCGCGGAATGGGACGAGCAGGAAGCATAATTTCTTGGAAACGACTACTTCCACAGCTTCTGTGGAAAACTCTGTGAAGATCGCGGCGCCTCGTGTTACAAGTCTGTTACGAAGAATCATTTCCAGCAGAATGCACTCATTAGCGGCGTTGACTCAATTCCTTTTCGTTCAGTAACTTGCATTCATGAAACGTGATCCTGAGCGAGGCATACGATCATTTGTGGAATCATTCTCACTAATGCTCGCCGTGCTGTTGCTCATTCTTCTTTTCTCAAATTGCGTGACACGAACGCGAGATGCGCCTTTATCGAATAAATCTCTCGAACAAGCTGCCACGTCAATTCACGCAAGTCAGCCGCAGGCGAACCAACAGCAATCGCCTATTACGACTCAGAATAATTCAGCGACGGCGCCTACCAATATCAACATCGCTTCATTGAAAGAGTTGGAAACACTTCCCGGAATCGGAAAGGAATTGGCAGGCCGCATCGTCGAGCACCGTGAAAAGTACGGCCCGTTTCGCCGGCCTGAACATCTGATCATGGTGCGCGGAATCAGTGATAAAAGATTTCGCGCGCTGCGGGCATTGATAACCGTTGAGTGATATATGCCGAATCTGACGCAACTTCGTCTCGCTGCGCGCGACATTTTTAATGAGACGCTGCTTGCTGTTGATGCAGGCGAAGCCGTCCGTCGTGCAGTTCATCTGAAAGGATTACGGTTGACTGTGCGGGACGCGACCATAGATCTGGGCAATAGATCTATCTATTCAATCGCCATCGGAAAAGCTGCATTACCAATGGCTCTTGCACTTGAAGACGTAATTGGCGAACCGTTTATCCGTGGTCTCATCGTCGGTCCGGTACGCACGTCTCCGGAGTGCAGCACGCCGGAGGCGTGCGTACCGCCGTCCCGTTGGCAATGGTGCGAAGGCGGACATCCTCTTCCGACCAACACTAGCCTGGTCGCGGCCGAAGAAGCTTTCGCCCTTCTTGACCGCGCCAACAAAGAACGCGCCCTTTTGATTTTCCTGATTTCCGGTGGCGGCTCAGCAATGCTCGAATGGCCCATCCAGCAGGACATTACTCTCGCGGATCTGCGGATGGCAAACAAAGTCCTTATCAATTGTGGCGCATCAATCGTTGAGATCAACTCCGTGCGCCAAGCGTTCTCAGCCGTTAAAGGTGGAAGACTAGCTGCGCGCGCACCGAATTGCGATCAAATCACAATGATCGTTTCAGACGTTCCATCAGGCCAAGAGCGAAATGTCGCCTCGGGCCCCACGCTCGCGCCGTCGCGCGATTCTCCAGATCCTCGAGAGATAAACGCTCGCTACCATCTCCGCGCCGAATTACCTGAGACAATCCTTCGCGCCATTCACGCGAACTCGCCTGCGTCTTTCGCGTCTCACGAGTTTGCAAGCTCGATGCGTAAGCATTTTGTGCTGCTCAACAACGATGAGGCCCTTGCCACCGCCGCGAAAGCAGCGCGACAACGGGGCTTTGTCACCGAAATCTCCCGCGACATCAAAGATCAGCGGATCGAGGAGGGCTGCGCGGAGATCCTCAAACGCCTCGAAGCACTCCACAATGCTGTGGTTCGTAACGCTTCGCAGAACTCGATCTGTCTAGTTTCGGGTGGCGAGTTCGCTTGCCCAGTAAATGGAAACGGCATCGGTGGACGAAACCAGGAAACCGCTTTGCGACTGGCGCTTGAAACCGAAAACCCATCTCGACAATCAAAATCAATGACCTTTGTCGCCCTTTGCGCCGGCACGGACGGTATCGACGGCAACAGTCCGGCCGCCGGTGCTATCATTGACAGCACCACGATTCAGCGTGCCCGCGCAATCGGCCTTGACCCGAAAGACTTTCTCAAGCGCAGCGATGCTTATTCTTTCTTTGTCGCGCTCGGCGATGTAATCACAACGGGCGCAACCGGAACCAACATGCGCGATATTCGAATCCTGCTTGCCGAGCAACACCACGCAAGCCCACCAGAAGATGATTTATGAAATCAAAACTTGACTCCGAGATAAGCTGAGAATATAAGCTAGCGGCGACCTTTGCTCGGGTCGCCACTCTTGCGATTCTGTCCAGCGTTAGGAGATCCAGTGGCAGTCGAACTCCAGCATCAAAGCGAGATATCTTCCGAACCTTGTAGTCTTTCATTCCAGGATTTAGCCGGCGCATTGGCTGGTCAACAATCCATTCCCGGGCTGCCTGCGCTCTATGAGCTGATCGAACGAGCCGGGATTTCTCAGGAAGAAGTGCAGCCTTACCTGGGTTTCAAGGCCGGAAATTATTCACGCCATCGAGTGATACGCAACGAGTTTGTGGAGATGCTGGTGCTGTGCTGGAAACCTGGACAACGCACGCCGATTCACGATCACAACGGCTCGCATGGCGCTGTGTTTGTTCATGAAGGAATCCTTTGGGAGACAACTTTCGAGTATGACACTGAGAGCGGTCTGGCTTACAAAGCGCATCGCGAACTGCGCGCGGGTGGTCTGACTGGCTCAGAGCTTCCGGACATTCATCAACTTGGAAATCCCGATGTTAGCGGCCAAGACTTGATCACGATTCATATCTACGCGCCGCCCTTGGGGGTGCTGAAGACTTATAAGCTCGGCAGCTCGACGATTGACCTCTACACACCCGCGGATCCTGATTTTCTATGAAATCGTCCAAGTAATGTAACCGGCTGTGCGTGTACTCCTTTTCATTACGACCTGACCCCTAAATTGACTTGCGTTCTTGGGCTTTAGGATTCGGCAGGGGATGCGCCTAAATTACTCGAACGCGCGACTAGAGTTCACCGTTAATCTTCGCAGTCGTGCGTCTAGCGGCAGTTAACGCAGGCGCGCAATGATCGCGCGCGCGACCGCGATCGTGTCGTCCTTGTGATCTCTTCCATCATGGCCGGCAACCTCAACATGAAGCAGGCCGGGCGGATCTTTCCCGAGAATGACTGTTAGGTATATGTCTCCGCGTGAATGCGGATCAAGCCGCTCGAGATAACCGCCGTCGGCGAGCCCGGGAACGAATTCCGCGCCGTTCACCGGATCGACTGGCGTGGCAATGCCGGTTTCTATTGTTATTTCAAGGACAGACGTGCCATTGCTGATATTACAGCGGCGAGGATACTGCTCCCGGGTCGGGGCGTTAGCGTTCGGAACAATTTTCTTAACCAGGTCGGCAGGCATGAGCGGGCACGCGTCATTCACGTTCGCTGCGTTGGCTGCGTAAGACGATCCGTTACCAGTTTTCGTCGCAGATGACGAGCTTCCATCGGACGACTTGCTGCCATCATTCGAAGGCTTGCTCGTCGATGGGCTGGTCGGCAAATGCACACAAGCGGAAAGAGCCACGCACGCGACCACGATAACGATCAATCTACGATTCACGGTTGCCAGTCCGATTATTCTCTTCATACTGGCGCTCCTTTGGCTAAACCGAAATTACATCACCGGAGGCTCGACTTTGATGTTTCCGCCGTACTCGTAAACGATGTGGGATTTGCCGCCGAAGCTGTTTGCAACTTTGAAATCCGAATCGCTTTGGTGAGGCAGCCCATCCGCCGCTCCAATCCAAATCTTTGCTGTGCCCGTCCAATTTTGGCCGCCCATCGAACCATCAATTGTGCAGCTGTAAAGATGACACTCGATACCGTTAACAGTTTCCGGCCCGACGTACTTTACATCTTTGAGCATCTCGGCGACTTTCTTCGCGAAATCGGCGCCGCCATTTGAGGCCAAATCGAGCGAGCCCTCGGTCCACTTGCCGCCTGAATACCAGTAATGCTTATCACCGATCGTGATCGCTTCGACGTCGACGCCGATCTTGCTGGTCGATTTCATATGCACTCGATCGGCGGCGGCGAATTCGACCACCCGGGTGCCGTCGGGCATCGCCGTCTGGCTGTTGCCCGATGCTGACACGATTTCCGTCAGTCGGTAGGGATACGCCGTGTTCAATTTAGCGATAGCTTCGCGTACGTCCTTGCCCGCGTCGCTTGAAGGCCTGAAAGCAGACCCGGTTGTGGAAGAAGGCGCGTCGGCGCCGGATGAACCAGAAGTTTCCTTTCGAAACTGTCCTGAGGTACAACCCACGAGCGGTAATGCCGCCAACACGATCAGACTTCTTATCAACTTAAAATTCAGTCTCAGTTTCATACTTCCTCCTTGGAAACGAACGTCGATTCAGAGACTCCTGAGGAAGGCGATGAGTGCGCGACGATCGTCTGCAGTTAGATCAAGCCCGAACGGATGCCCTCTTACCGCCTGCGTCTTTACGCCATAAGCTCGATAACCAGTAGGCACATAATCATTGCGCAAGCGGCGTGGATCAAACCAGTCTTCGAGCGTCGCGACTGCACCGTTGTGCTGAAACGGCCCGCGATACCACACGCCTTTGAGCATCGGCACTTTATAGTAGCCGGTGCCGCGCCGAGTGCGCAGCGCCGAGGATGAATCGGTGTCCACAGACCTCTCCTCAATGTCGAATTTCTGCCGATGATCGTCCGGGATTGTGAATCCATCCGCGGGAGTCAGTTTGTTGCTGGTGTAAAGTGGCGGAGTATGGCAACCCGCGCATCCTTCGCGCTGAAATACTCTCTGCCCGCGCCTGGCTAGAGCATCAAACTTGTTCGGATTCGGCGGGGGCTTGAGCGAATAAATATACAGTGCCAGCGCATAAAGCTGCTCGTCGCTGTAGCGCGACTTCGTGGTTGGGTCTGGCAACTCGCGGAAATCTTTTCCGCCCGGGATGAACTCGCCATAGCGGCCAAGCAGTTGAGTATCCTGATTGAGCGCCGCGTAGCGCATCAAGTCTCCGATTGAGCGTTGGCGCACCAGCCCGGTGCGATCGAGATAGCGGCGATCTTTGACTCCGATCAAATCCGCGGCCACCACGGCGTAGCGGACGCTCGACCCTTCGCGCACAATCACTCCGGGCGGCACAGCCTCCAAAGCCGCGACAGTCTCCTCCACGGACGTGAACTGCTCTGCTGGATCGGGCTGCATCCACGGAGCCCCGTGACGCACAGTCTCCTCGCGATGCATCTCCGCAAGCATTGCTTGCTTCTCTTGATCATCGGCTTGGGCCGCGCGCCTTCTACCCCGAAAAGCCACGAGTTGGACATTGGGAAAGTTTCCCTGAGCGCCGCTTACGATCGAGCCGTCGGGTAGTACCCGTGTATGGCACTCCGCGCAGGAGGTGCCTCCCACCTCGATTACCCCCTTCTTCCGGATCACATAACGTCTGAATGGAACGGTGCCGTCCTTGCCAACCGGCACCGCGGCCTGTTCGTAGAATCTTGGATCGAGAAAGGGCGAGCTCGACGCGTCCTGATAAGCAATCGGTGCATTGAAGACAAGTTCACCCGCGCGAATCCAATCCGACTCTGTCTTCAACTTGGCACCATCGAAGGCGATTTCAGGCTCTTGCTGCTTGAGCCACTCCATATACCCCAGCGGTTCTTTGCCTGGAGCATAGATGGGATAGCTCTTGTAAATTTGCCGGACGGGCATTCGGTAGTAATAGTCAGAACTAACATGCACGGGCGAATAACGACGGTCGGCCAGCGGCACTTCGAGTTCAGCGACGGCCTTATCGTCCCAAGTCTTTGGAATCTGAGGCAACGTTCCGTTTTCAGACTTCTGTGCGCGGCCAACGACCATGACGGCGCTGATGCCAAGCAACACCAGCAGAACCAGCATCATAAGTCTGGTGTGTCT
>Ga0209577_10004133_pt1 | contig 13694 bp, 12 predicted proteins | sample GraSoiAngelo_109_FD_185874 | JGI IMG/M metagenome (GOLD analysis project Ga0209577, IMG submission 185874) | Grasslands soil microbial communities from the Angelo Coastal Reserve, California, USA - 14_0903_12_20cm (SPAdes) (version 2) | ecosystem: Environmental > Terrestrial > Soil > Grasslands... | reverse complement strand
GTGGCGCGAGCGCGTCATTCGCGCCGGGGCGCGACCGACACCGGTCATCGACCGCTTCTACTTCCGGTCCATCTACTTCCGCGAGCCGAGCGGCGTCCTGTACGAGATAGCCACGATCGGCCCCGGCTTCAGCGCGGACGAGGATCCCGAGCACCTCGGCGAGCGGCTCTCGCTGCCGCCGGCCTTCGAGCAACTTCGCGACCAGGTGGAGAAGACGCTCACGCCGCTGCCGGACACCACGCGGTGGCGACCGGCGCGGGTTTCCGGAAGCAATCCTGCCAAGTAAGGGCCGCATACCGGCCCGTAGGCAGGACGGTGGCGGCTAGGCGGTCCAGGGGCTCGGTGCGTCCGCCGCCAAGCCGACGCCCTCGAACAGCGCCGTACGCAGCCACGGGTTGAGTGGCTCCTCGCGCGCGGCGGGCGGCGGGGCGGTGTCCCGGAGGAACTGCTCGATGGCGGCCGCTATAGCCGCGGCCTCCTCCGGCGACGTGTTCGCCTGACGGACCTCGATCCGCGGCCGCGGCGGTCGCTTCCTGCCGTTCCTGCTCAAACCGAGGCGGAGGGTATCGTCGGCCGCGGTGCCCGACCTCGCGCTGTACGACCACGACACCGTCCTCAAGGCAATCTCTGCGGCGGATGCGGTGGAGCTCGTCCGCGACGGCTTCGTGCGGCACGCCACCGGCGAGTGGGTCATGCCGCCGAAGGTGTACCTCGACTCGCCGCCGCACGGCGACTTCCGGGCGATGCCCGCCCGCGGCGCAGGGCTGGCGATCCTCAAGTGGGCCACATCGTTCCCAGGGAACCCGGCGCGCGGGCTCGGCGTGGTGAACGGCGTGATCTGCGTGTCGGACGCCGACACCGGGGTGATGTCCGCGCTGGTGAACGTCGAGGCCGTGACCGCTCTCCGCACCGGCGCGGTGGCCGCTGTGGCGGCCCAGGAGCTCGCGCGCGAGGACGCGCGCACGGTGGGGATCATCGGCTGCGGCGTCCACGGCTCTTGGGCGGCGCGCTGCCTTGCGGCCGTCGAGTACGGGCCGGGCATGTGTTTCGACCCCGACCCCGACCGCGCCGGCGCGCTCGCCGGCGAGCTGGGATGGGAGGTCGGCTCCCGCGAGGACACCCTCGCCTGCGACGTGGTGACCTGCGTGACGCCCGGAGCCGAGCCGGTCGTGCACGCGTCCGACCTCCGGCCCGGCATGCACGTGTCGTTCCTCGGCGCCGACGGCGCGGGCAAGGCGGAGGCCGAGGTCGACGCGGTGGAGCGCTGCGTCCTGTTCTGCGACGAATGGGCCCAGGCGAGCCACGGTGGCGAGCTGACGGGCGCGGCGGAGGCCGGGCTCGTGACCCGGGCCGACGTGACGGAGCTGGGCGCCGTCCTGACCGGCGGGGCGGGCGGCCGCCCCGATGACCAGGCCGTGACCCTCTTCGACTCCACCGGCCTGGCCATCCAGGACCTGGCGATCTGCCGCGCTCTACTCGAGGGCGCGGCGTCGCCGGCCGCCCGGGTCACCCTCTAGCCGGGAGTGGGCTCGTGCTCCGGCGGAGCTTCGGTCCTGGCCGGAGCCAGCACGTCCTGGCGCGAGTAGTGGCCGACCGCGTCGAACCAGCGCTTCGCGTGCAGCCCCTCGCGCAGGTCGCAGTCGGCGACCACCATCCCCTCCTCGCCGTAGAGCGGGCCTGCGATCACGTCGCCCCAGGTCGGCTCCACGATCGCGGCGCCGCCACGGCCGAACACGTCGTCCGGGTCGTCGCCGAGCGCGACGGGAAAGTCGTCGGGGAACGCGCTGCGCGGGATGTACTGCGGCACCGACACGACGTACGCGCCCGATTCGATCGCGATGTGCCGCATGCTGGCCACCCACCCGTCCGAATCGTCAGCGTTGGGCGCGACCCAGATCTGCGGTCCGCTGCGGTAGACGGCGTAGCGGGCCAGCGGCATCCGGTTCTCCCAGCAGATCAGGCCGCCGATCCGGCCGAGCGGGGTCTCGACCACGCCCAGGTCGTCGCCGGCGCCGATCCCGTGGAACAGGCGCTCGTGATGGGTGGGCATGAGCTTGCGGTGCTTTGCGAGGAGCCCCTCGGGACCAAGGGTGAGCATCGTGTTGTAGAGCGTCCCGGGGCGCTCGGACTCGCGCTCGTTGACCCCGATCACGCAGTGCACGGCGTGCTCCGCGCACGCGGCCACGAGCTGGTCCACCAGCGGGCCGGGGACCTCCACCGAGCTCTCCCACATCCGCTCCCAGAGCTCGTCGGCGCCGCCGAAGGAGGCAGCGGCGCGCGCCCACCGATTCGACGGGTAGAGGGAGACGAACGTCTCGGGGAGCGCGACGAGCTCCGCGCCGTCGCGCGCGGCCGCTCCGATCAGCCCGGCGGCCTTGTGGACGGACGCCTCGGCGTCGAGGATCACCGGCGTCGCCTGGACGGCCGCGACCCGCACCGTCCTGAACGTGGTCACAGAGGGATGTTCCCGTGCTTGCGCTTCGGGCGCTCGACGCGCTTGGTCTGGAGCGTCTCCAGCGCGCGGATCAGCTTCGGCCGCGTCTCGTGCGGCACGATCACGTCGTCGATGTAGCCGCGTTCCGCGGCCGAGTACGGGTTGGCGAACCGGGCCTTGTAGTCGGAGATGAGCTTGCCGCGGCGCTCCTCGGGCGTCGGCGACTTCGCGATGTCGCGGCGGAAGATGATGTTCACCGCCCCCTCCGGCCCCATCACGGCCACCTCGGCCGTCGGCCACGCGAAGTTGAAGTCCGCGAGCATGTGCTTCGAGTTCATGACGTCGTAGGCGCCGCCGTACGCCTTGCGGGTGACCACGGTGAGCTTGGGGACCGTCGCCTCGGTGAACGCGTAGAGCAGCTTGGCCCCGTGGCGGATGATCCCGCCCCACTCCTGGCTCGTGCCCGGGAGGAAGCCGGGGACGTCGCAGAACGTGAGCAGGGGGATGTTGAACGCGTCGCAGAACCGCACGAAGCGGGCGGCCTTTTCCGACGAGTTGATGTCGAGCACGCCCGCCAGCTGCGCCGGCTGGTTGCCGACGACACCGATCGGATGGCCGTTCAGGCGCGAGAACCCGACCACGATGTTGCGCGCGAAGTGCTCGTGCACCTCGAAGAAGTCGCCGTCGTCGACGATGTACGCGATCACGTCGCGCATGTCGTAGGGCTTGTTGGGGTTGTCCGGGACGACCTTGTCGAGGTCGAGCTCCATCCGTTCGGGGTCGTCGCTCGGCGCAATGTGCGGCGGCAGCTCGAGGTTGTTCTGCGGCAGGAACGACATGAGGTAGCGGACGTCCTCCAGGCACGACTCCTCGTCGTCGGCGGCGAAGTGCGCGACGCCCGACTTGGTGTTGTGGGTCATCGCGCCGCCGAGCTCCTCGAAGGTGGGCTCCTCGCCGGTCACGGTCTTGATCACGTCGGGGCCCGTGATGAACATGTGCGAGGTCTCCTTGACCATGAAGATGAAGTCGGTCATGGCCGGCGAGTAGACCGCGCCGCCCGCACACGGGCCCATGATCAGGCTGATCTGGGGGATCACCCCGGAGCACATGACGTTGCGGACGAAGACGTCGCCGTAGGCGCCAAGCGAGACGACGCCTTCCTGGATGCGCGCTCCGCCGGAGTCGTTGATGCCGATGACCGGGCAGCCGATCCGGGCCGCCAGGTCCATGACCTTGACCATCTTCTCGGCCATGACCTCGCCGAGCGAGCCGCCGAAGACCGTGAAGTCCTGCGAGAAGACGCACACCCGGCGGCCGTCGATGGTGCCGTGGCCGGTGACGACCGCGTCGCCCCACGGGCGGTTCTTCTGCATGTCGAACTCGGAGGTGCGGTGGCGGACGAAGGTGTCGACCTCGTCGAAGGAGCCCGGGTCGAGGAGCTTCTCGATCCGCTCCCGCGCGGTGAGCTTTCCCTTGGCGTGCTGCTTCTCGACCGCCTGCTCCGAGGCCGAGTGGATGGCCTGCTCGCGCAGCTCCTGGAGCTGAGCCAGCTTCTCCTCGTAGGTCTCCGGGAACTTCTGCCGCACCGGCGCGGATTCTACGAGTCCGGCCGGCTCGGTCGGCCGGCCTACTCCCTGGCGAACGGCTTCTTGTGGGCCTGGCCGAGCTCGTCGAGAAGGCCCTCCAGGCGGCGCTCGATCTCGGGCGCGCGCGCCGGGGATGGCGTCATCCCCCGCATCCGCTCCCAGAGCCCGAGCTCGGCCACCTGCTCCTCCACCTCGGCCGTGAGCGTGACCTTGGTCCCCCAGCTGGACGGCTCGAGGACGGCCGTGCCCGCTGCCCCCTCCGCCCGCCAAGAGAGGACCCTCTCGTGCTCGGTTGGCTGCACCTCGGCGCCGCCCAGCGCCTCTCCCAGGCGGTCGCCGCGGAGCTCCTCCCACAGCTCGGGGCCGGATTTCACAAGAGTTCTGGACACCTCCACGCTTGCCATGCCGCAGGGTTTCGGGGACGCCGTCCCCAGTCCTTCTATGCGCCCCAGAACGCGGTCGGGGCGCCCGATTGGACGCCCCGACACTTGACCCAAGAACCCCTGCTGCGGAAAAGGACGCTGGCTCCTGCGCCCTCAAGTTCTCGCCCATATTGTCGGTTCCAGGTTTCCTGCCGATATGGGGTGAAGACCCCATTTGACCCATGAGACGGCGTAGGGACTCAAATTCGCTCGCCGGGCAGGTGGTCGCGGCAAACGTCCTGATGGTCGTAGCCACCCTGTTCGCCGCCAGCGCGATGACCCATCTGAACCTGCGGATCGAGGACCAGCGGGTCCAGTTCGGGCTGCTGGGCCTCTCGATCGCCCTGGTTCTGCTCGTGAACATGCTCATGCTCCGCCGGCGCTTCTCCCCACTCGACCGCCTCATCGAGCGGGTGGAGGCCATCGATCCGGCCGAGCCAGCCGGTTTCGAGGCGCCGGAGGCCGACGAGGCCGTGGAGGAGATCGACCGCCTGGCTGCGTCGTTCAGGCGACTGCTCAGTCGGATCGACGAGGAGCGCAACCGCAGCGGACGGCTCGTGCTCCGGGCCCAGGAGGAGGAGCGTCGGCGCCTGGCCCGCGACCTCCACGACGAGGTCAACCAGTCCCTCACCGCGATCCTGCTCCGGCTGGAGGCGCTCCACCTGTCCGCGCCGCCCGGCACCGAGGAGGCGCTCGCCGAGCTCAAGCGGCTGGTGAACCAGGCGATGGACGAGCTGCTCCGCCTGGCGCGGCAGCTGAGGCCCGCGGCACTCGACGATCACGGCCTCACGTCGGCGATCGTGAGCCAGGTGCGGCGCTTCTCGTCGCAGACGGGCATCAGGGCCGAGGTCAAGGCGCACGGAGAGCGGATGGAGCTCGAGCCGGACCAGGAGATCGCCGTCTACCGCTTCGCTCAGGAGGCTCTGTCGAACGTCGTCCAGCACGCGGACGCGAGCAACGTGGAGGTCGACCTGACATCAAACGGCAACGGCCTCGAGCTGAGCGTCCGCGATGACGGGCGCGGGTTCGACCCGGACGCGCCGCGCAGCGGCGTCGGGCTGATCGGGCTGGCCGAACGAGCCCGCATGGTCGGAGCCCAGTTCGAGATCGAGTCGAGTCCCGGCCGGGGAACGGCCCTGACCCTGCAGGTGCCCTGATGCTCCGGATCCTGCTCGCAGACGACCACGGCATCGTGCGCTCCGGGCTGCGCGTGCTGATCGAGAGCCACGACGGGATGCACGTGGTGGCCGAGGCCGACGACGGCGTGGCCGCGGTCGAGGCCGCCCTCCGCCACGACCCGGACGTGGCGATCCTGGATGTGGCGATGCCCCGGATGACAGGCATCCAGGCCGCACGGGAGATCCGGTCGCGGCGCCCGCGGACGGCCGTGGTGCTGCTCTCGATGCACGACGACGAGCGCTACCTGTTCGACGCCCTGCGCGCGGGAGCCTCGGGCTACGTGCTCAAGCGGGCCGCCGACGAGGAGCTGATCGAGGCCGTGCGCGCCGTGGCCGCGGGCAAGTCGCATCTGCCGGCGAGCACCCAGGGCGCGCTGGTGAAGGAGTGGCTCGAGCGCGGCGAGGAGGCTCCCAGGGACCCGCTCACCCCGCGTGAGCAGGACGTGGTGAAGCTGATCGCCGAGGCTTACACGAACAAGCAGATCGGCCAGATCCTCAACGTCTCCGAGAAGACCGTCGAATCGCACCGAGCCAACGTGCTGGCCAAGCTCGGAATGCGCGATCGCGTGGAGCTCGTGCGCTACGCGATCCGGCGCGGCCTGATCGAGGCGTAGAGAACCCCGAGGTTCTCCGACGACCGGACGGCTCGCTCCATGGCGAGCGCGGGGTTGGCGCTCGCGGTCGCGGCCAGCGCGCCGGCCGCCGTGCCGAGCGCCTGGCGGGCGGCGACCGTCCGCGGCCTGCCCCCCCGGGCACCGAGGGCTCGGCCGAAGGCGAACCGGCGCGCCAGGAAGGACCTGCGGGTGAGGCGGTTCGGGCCGACCACGTGCTCCACGGCCGCGTCCGGCACGTAACGCACCCGCAGGCCGAGCCGGGCCAGCGCGCGCTGAGCCTCGTCCTCCTCGCCGAAGAAGACCCGGCCCGGTGCGTGGCCGAGCCCCGGATCGAAGCCGCCGATCCGGCGGAGCGGGCCGGCGCGAAAAGAGATGTTCGCCCCGTAGACGGCGTCGGTATGGGGATCGAGGTCGCGGACCTGAGGTCCCCTGTCGAGAAGCGTCAGCACATGGGCGATTCCGTCCGAGAACCATGGCGGCGGAGCCGTCTCGAAGCGCGGCCTGATCGGCCCGCCGATGCAGGCCACCTCCGGCGGCGCCTCCTCCCAGCCTCGCAGGAGCGCCTCCCGCCAGCCCTCGTCCGGCAGGGTGTCGTCGTCCACGAAGGCGAGCACGATGTCGTCGTCGCCGGCCCATTCGAGCGCCCGGTTGCGCGCGCGCGAGAGGCCGGGGCGCGGCTCCACGAGCACCGTGGCTGCCGCGGACCGGCGCAGACGCTCCAGCTCAGCCGCCGGCAGCGCGCTCCCGACCACCGCCAGGTCGCCCTCCGGGACCTGTGGCGCGAGGGCCGCGAGGCACGCCCGGACGCGCCCGGCCGGCCGGTTGGTGCAGACGGCGACCCTGAGCCTCACGGCCACGCGGAAAGAGCGTAGAAGGGCGGATCGGTCCAGTACGCCTTCGCTCTAGACTTCGCGGGGTCCCCTGACCAGGCGTACCGAGGGCTTTTTCGATGCAGGAGATGGTCATCTACGGCGTGAGCTTCGACATGGTCGGCAAGCAGCCGATCGTGCTCCTCAAGACACGCGACGGGAACAAGTTCCTCCCGATCTGGATCGGCCACCCGGAGGCCGCGGCGATCCTCATGAAGCTTCAGGGCGCGAACACTCCGCGCCCGATGACGCACGACCTGATGGACGAGATGCTCTCCGAGCTCGATGTGTCCTGCACGCGCGTCTCGGTCACCGAGCTCAAGGAGAACACGTTCTACGCGTCGATCACCCTCCAGCTGAACGGTCGCGAGGTGGAGATCGACTCGCGCCCGTCCGACGCGCTCGCGCTGGCGGTGCGGACCAAGGCGCCGATCTTCGCCGCCGAGGACGTGATCGCCGAGTCCGCCATCGAGTTCGAGCACGAGGTCGAGGATCAGGACGAGGTGGTCGAGAAGTTCAAGGACTTCCTCGACACCGTCACGCCCGAGGACTTCGCGTCCGGCGAGAGCTAACAGCGTCGAGCTTCAGCGCTTAAAGGTCAGTGTGCGCGGCCGCGACCTGCGGCCCGACTTATCAATAGCCACGATCCGGAGCTGATAACGGCCCTTGGCGGCAAGCTTGCGAGCAACGCCGCTTGGGAGGACCACACGGTTCCCGCCTTTGATGCCCCTTCGGTGGAGTGTCGCGAGTGTCTCGTAATGAGACCTGCGCAGTCGGCGCACCCTGAGCTCGATCCTTGCCCGCCTGGATAGCCGGTAAAAGACAGCGGCAGGGCCCTTCGACGCAGCGTGGACGACACCACCGTTCGCGCCCGCCGCCCCGAAGCAGGTCACGCTCGGCGGCGTGTTCGCCGGCAGTGCGCTGATCTGGTGCGACGCGGTCCAGAACGCGCCCGGGTCGGGATCGTGATTGGCGTCCGTATTGCCCCACCACCCGACGATCGCGTTCCCGTGAGGCCCAACGGCAACCTTGGGGAGGTCGGCGTTCCGCCCATCTTGGTCGAGCACCGGCTCCGCGCGTTGGAAGCCCGCGCCCGCGGGATGGTCCAGCGCCTCGAGACAGCGCCGGTACGTACCCGCGGCGTAGACCACGATGGCGTCGCCGGTCGGCCCTATGGCGAGCGTGGGATCCATGGTTGGCTCCCAGGCGAGCGTCTCCTCGTTTTGGGGGGCCTGGGTCGCGGGTTCCCAATCTCCCCCCGCGCTGCGATAGCTCATCGCGGTCCGACCCAGCTCGTTCCACTCGAGCACGGCATCGCCGCGAGCATTCATCGCGAGGTCGAAATCCTGTGCCCTGTCGAACGGGTCGCCGGGAATCTGCTCCGGCGCGCCCCAGTGACCGCCGGCCGGCCGATAAGCGGTGTGAAGCGAGCCGAACTGAAATGTGCCGGACGCCGATCCGCCATTCCAGGCGATGAGCGTGTCGCCCCGTGCGTCGTGGGCGATCTTGATCTGGCCCCCGAACGAGCGCGAGTGGGTTGCGATCGTCTCGGGCGGTCCGAATGGGCCACCGGCCGGCGCCGTTACGGACAGTACGTTCGAACTGTCCTCTCCCTGCCGACCAGTGAGAGTGATGGAGCCATTGGGTTCGACCGTGGGCTGCGCGCCGTAGTACCACCCCTTGGGTGCTGTCTCGATCGGCCGTGGCGGCGTATAGGTGCCGTCCGCCGTGCGGGTGTCAACCCAGGGCGGGCCGCCCGACGGGCCACCGGTGAAGGTCAGATCGCCGTTCTCGCTCAGGTAGCCGTCCGCGATCGCGCCCTGTGGCAGCGATTCCACGGACTGGAAGCCCGCGCCGCGGGGCCGCGGGACGAGCATAAGCCCTGTCGAGGTGTAGACGAACAGGGCGGAGTCGCCCGCGAAGTTTGTGACCAATCCGATCGGTAGCTGCCCGGGATCAGTGAGCTCGTACGGCAGGCCGAACGAACCACCGGGAGGTCGAACCGCGACATCCGCGTGCCCGTTGTCGTGTGTGTAGTTGGCGTTCGGCTCTGTGTCATAGAAGACCGCTATCGACGTGCCGTCGGCGAGCGTCTTGAGCTCGAAGGGGAGGGTGTAGTGGTGGCCAGTCGCGAGAACGGTCGGGGCCGACCACCGAGTCGCGGCCTGGGCCGACGACACGAGCGCGGTCGCGCCGGTCGCGGCCGTCGCAAGACACAACACGAATGCTCGAAACCCCCTCACCGTCTCCACCGTATGCCGAGTACCGCCGCGTGTAAAGAGGCAGACCTACAGCCCCGCCGCCTCGGCCAGCTCGCCCACGGCGCGCTCGATCCCGGTGGCCGCGTCGGCCACGTCCGGCAGCGCGTCGCGGTCCGCCAGGAGGCCGAAGTACACCCCGCCGTCATAGCTGAGGATCCCGACCGACAGCGCCTGGTTGCGCGGGTTGAGGGGGACGGCGGGAAAGGCCTCGCGCAGCGGCACGCCGCCCATGTAGAAGGTCTGCTGCGGTCCTGGGACGTTCGAGACGACGAGGTTGAAGACCCGCGGCCCGCTCATCGCCCTGACGGCGAGCGATGAGACGAGGGGCGGCGCCAGCCCTGTGGCCCCGACGATGAGGGCGCCGGCGCGCACCTGGCCCGAGCCCTTGGCCTCGGCCGTCTCGACCGAGATCGTGCGGAGCCGCTCCATCGGATCGCCACGTAGCGGGAGGTCCACGAAGACCGTGGAGATCCGGTTGCCGAGCTCCCCCCGTTCGTCCTCACGGCGGACCGACACGGGCACCAGCGCCACCGCTTCGTCCGGGGCATCGGGCCCGAGGAAATCCGACAGCATCAGGGCCACTGCGGCCAGCAGCACGTCGTTCACCGTTGTCCCGGTGGCCCGGCGGATCGCCTTCACCTGGTCGAGACGCGCGCGCCCGATCGCGTATGCCCGGTCGCGGCCAATGTCGACGTTAAGACGGGTCATCGGCGCCTGCGGGCGGATCTTCGCCAGCTCGCCGAGCACCCCGGCGGCCGAGCGGATCTGCCGGCGGGCGTCGACCGGGTCGAGCGCGAACGCCCTGGCCACCGCGCCGCGGGCGAGCCTGCGCGGCAGGTGCAGCTGCGCCGCCGCGAGCCGAGCCACCTGCTCCACCCGGTCCGCCCGCCGGTGGTCCGGCTCGCCCTCCGGCGGCGGCAGCTCGAGGGCCTCGGGAGTCGGGTCGAGGATCACCGTGCTCACGTCGACCGCGGCGATCCCGTCGACCAGCGCGTGGTGCATCTTCGCCACGAGCGCGCTGCGGCCGTCACGGAGACCCTCGACCACAGTGAGTTGCCAGAGCGGCCGCGCGCGGTCGAGCGGCTCGGACATGAGGTTTCCGACGAGCTCGCAGAGCTCGGCGTCGCCGCCCGGCTCCGGAAGCGCCGCCCGTCTCACCTGCCGCGCCGGGTCGAGGTCCGGCACCTCGTCCCACACCGGGTAGCCGGCGCCGCCGAGGACGCCCTCGAGCCGCATCCCGTAGCGCGGGATGAGGTGGAGCCGCTCGCGGATCCGGTCCGCCACCAAGTCGCGATCGATCGTCCCGTCGAACACGAGCACCCCGCCCACGTGCATGTGCACCGGACCGCGCTCGGCCTGGATCGCCGAGAGGTCGGACGGGGAGAGCGGCTCGGCCAGGGTGGCCCGCCTGGGCTACACCCTGGCGGCCGGCCTGCCGCGCTCGAGCGCCAGCTCGAGTATCCGCCCGACGAGCGAGTCGAAGTCGATGCCCGCGGCCTCGGCCGCCTGCGGCAGCAGGCTCGTCTCGGTGAGCCCCGGTATGGCGTTGGCCTCGAGCACCTGCAGCTCGCCGGTCGAGTCCTCGAGCATCAGGTCGACCCGCCCGAAGCCGTAGAACCCGAGCAGCTTGTAGACGCCGACCGCGAGCGCCCGCGCGCGCGCCGTGTGGTCCTCGTCGAGCTCCGCGGGGCACACGAAATCGGTGCGCCCGATCTCGTAGCGGGCCTCGAAGTCGTAGAAGTCCTCCTCGCGCGGGACGGCCTCGACCACCGGCAGCGCGAGCGGCTCGTCGCGCCCCTCCACCACCGAAACGGCCAGGTCCCGGCCGCTCACGTGCCGCTCGAGCAGGACCTTCTGGTCGTACGCGAAGGCGGAGACGAGGCAACCCGGCACGTCCTCCGCGGTCCGGGCGAACTTGATCCCGAGCGCGGAGCCGCCGGAGGCCGGCTTCACGACGATCGGGAAGTCGAGTCGCTCCTCGATCGCCGGGAGCGTGTCCGCCGCGCCCAGCTGCTTGAAGGCCGTCTCGCTGAAGGCGAAGAACTCGGGAGTCGGTATCCGTGCCTCGACGAGCAGGTGCTTGGTCAGGACCTTGTCGATCGAGCGCACGCAGGCGAGGACGCCCGACCCGGTGTAGGGGATGTCGAGGATCTCGAGGAGCTCTTGCACAGTGCCGTCTTCACCGTCGCGGCCGTGCAGTGCCACGAACGCGGCATCCGGCGACGCGGCGCGCAGGCGCTCGATCAGGTCGGCGCCGGCATCGATCGGCACCACGTCGTGCCCCAGGCGCTCGAGCGCGTCCTCCACCCGGGCGCCCGAGCGCAGCGACACCTGCCGCTCCAGTGACGTCCCCCCTTTGAGGACAGCGACGCGTGCCATGCGGAACCTGCGCTAGCCGGCGCGCCGGCGCATTGGCAACACACGGGCGCCGGTCTCGCCGCCCGCCTCCGGCTCCTCCTTCGGCGGGGACGGCGCGCGCTTCGGCGCGGGTGGGCGGTCCTCGCCGGTCAGTGTCCCGTAGAGGGCGACCTGCTCGGCCACCACCTCGCCGATCCGGCGGACGCCCTCGCGGATCGTGTCCTCGTCGGACCCCGAGAAGTTGAGCCGCATCGAGCTGCGGCCCCGGCCATCGAGGAAGGCCCCCTCGCCCGGGACGAACGCGACGTTGTCGCGCAGCGCGCGCGCGAGGAGGTCGGTGGTGTCGATGAAGTCGGGCAACGTGACCCAGACGAAGAGGCCGCCAGCCGGGCGCGTCCACTCCGCCTGCGGTGGGAAGAACTCCGCCAGCGCGTCGAGCATCGCGTCGCGCCGGCAGCGGTGGATCTCGTTGAGCGAGTCCACGTAGTCCCGCCAGATCCCCTGGTCGAAGAAGGCCCGGACCATGAGCTGGGTGAGGGTGGAGGTGCAGAGATCCGCGGCCTGCTTGCCCAGGTTGACCTTCTCGAGCACCGGCGGCGGCGCGACGATCCACCCCAGGCGGATCCCGGGTGAGAGGATCTTGGAGAAGGTGCCGAGGTACATCACGTAGACGCCGCCGTCGAGTGCCCGGAGCGTGGGGAGCGGCGCGCCCTCGTAGCGCAGCAGCCCGTACGGGTTGTCCTCGAGGACGAGCAACTCGCGACGGTTCGCGATCTCCACGAGCTTCCGGCGCCGCTCGAGTGACATGGTCACACCGGCGGGGTTCTGGAAGCTCGGGACCGTGTAGACGAACTTCGTCCGGCGCCCGTCACGCTCGAGCTGGTCCAGGACGTCCTCCATCAGCTCGACGCGCATTCCGTCGGAGTCGACGTCGATGTGCACGACGTGGGCCTGGTAGGAGGAGAAGGTGGGGACTGCTCCCGGGTAGGTCGGGCCCTCCGCCACGATCACGTCGCCCGGGTCGATCAGCGTCTTGGTGACCAGGTCGATCACCTGCTGGCCGCCGGTGGTCACGATCATGTCGTCCAGGTCCACGGGCATGTCCTCGGCGGCCATGACCTCGGTGATGCAGACTTTGACCTCGTCGAGCCCCTCGGTGGGCCCGTACTGGAGCGCCCGCGCGCAGGACTCGGCGGCTATGCGCTGCGCCGCGGCCGCGAAGCTCTCGGGCGGGAAGCTGCCTGTCTCCGGCAGACCGCCGGCGAGCGAGATCACCTCCGGCCGCTGGGTGATGGCCATCATGTCGCGCATCGCAGAGGACTTCATCTCGCGCGTGCGCGCCGCGAACAGGCCGGCGTAGCGCTCGAGGTCGCGCTTTGTGGAGCGCGGGCGCGACATGCGTGTCCATTCGCCTCCCTCGACAGCGCCCCTTCCCCGGTCGGGGTGGTCGTCTATCGTCACGCCTCTGAGCCTACCGGGGGCGACGCGCCTCCGAAACGAGGCGGCCATCAGTCTGTTCTTCGACATCGGCCAGGGCGCCGGTCTCGCCGGTGCGAGCGGGGTGCGCCCGTATCTCCCGCCGCTCCTGGCGGGAGCGCTCGCGCGCGGGGACATCGGCCTCAACTTCTCCGGGACCTCGTACGACTTCCTCGAGAGCCGGGGCTTCCTGCTGGGCGTGTTCGCGCTGGCGGTGATCGCCTACGGGCTCGACCGCCGCGGCGGATCCGGCGCCGGCAGCCCGCGCGATCCGGCCTCGCTCCTCTTGGCCGCCGGCGCGCTGGTGCTCGGGGCGCTCCTGTTCGCCGCGAGCCTCGCGGAGGGACACCGCGAGAGCTGGCCGGGCCTCGTGGCGGGGGTGGCTTGCGCCGCGCTCGGCTACGCAGCCGTGGCGATGCTCTTCGCGCGCGCCCGGCGCCGGCTCGAGGCCGGCGGCGGTGCCCTGCTCACCCTGTACGCCGACGGGATCGCCCTC